>Ga0307989_1000334_pt1 | contig 32095 bp, 24 predicted proteins | sample EllFjometagen185_FD_203164 | JGI IMG/M metagenome (GOLD analysis project Ga0307989, IMG submission 203164) | Marine microbial communities from Ellis Fjord, Antarctic Ocean - #185 | ecosystem: Environmental > Aquatic > Marine > Unclassified | place: Southern Ocean | collected 2014-10-08 | reverse complement strand
AATGCACTTTTAACATTATAGTTTTTTGCGATTAAATATTCTGATACAGAATCTTTAATCGCAATATCGTCATCAACAATGAGGATAGAATATGGCATGAATTTTTCTCCAAGGTTATACTCTACAGTACGAGCTTTTCTTGACACCTCTTAACGCAATTGGTAAATACATAAAATAAAATTTAGCTGTATAAGTGTTATTTGTCAACATTTTAGTTTGGAGCAAAATTGAAGTTAAATATCAAGAATATTAGAAATTTTAGCATTATTGCCCATATCGATCATGGAAAGTCAACATTGTCTGACAGGCTGATTCAACTTTCCGGGATTATTTCGGACAGGGATATGAAAGAACAGATACTCGATTCCATGGATATTGAAAGAGAAAGAGGTATTACCATTAAAAGTCAGACAGTTTCTCTGCCCTATATAGCAGAAAATGGGACAAAATACCTTTTAAACCTGATTGATACCCCGGGCCATGTGGATTTTTCATATGAGGTGTCAAGGGCTTTAGCATCCTGTGAAGGGGCATTAATACTGGTGGATGCAAGCCAGGGGGTTGAAGCACAGACATTGGCTAATCTATATCTTGCCATGGAACATGAGCTTGAGATCATACCTGTGATTAACAAAATAGATCTGCCTTCAGCTCAGATAGACTGGGCAAAGGATCAGATCGATGAAGATCTGGGGCTTGATTCTGATGAAGCATTAGCGGTTTCTGCAAAAACAGGTATAGGTGTTGACAAGATATTTGAGGCCGTCATCAGAAAAATACCACCACCTGTTTGTACTGATAATTCTGTTTTTAAAGGTCTGATATTTGATTCTCATTATGACGCATTCAGAGGAACCATAGTCCATTTTAGGATTTTTAACGGCAGCATTAAAAAAGGTGATAAGATCCTGCTAATGTCCAATAATGCCAAGTATAAGGTTGAAGAGGTGGGATTGTTCCAAATTGTGCGGGAACCCCAAAGTGAACTTATTGCAGGGCAGGTGGGATACTTTATTGCCGGTATTAAAAATATCAGTGACGTGAAAATCGGGGATACCGTCACCATGCCTGATAAATTATGTGAAAAATCTCTGGAGGGATTCAGGGAACCAACACCGGTCGTGTTTTCTTCCATGTATCCTGTTGCATCAGATGATTATGAGGAGCTTACTGCTGCTTTGGAAAAGCTTAAGCTCAATGATGCATCTTTGATTTATGAGAAAGACAGTTCCACTGCCCTTGGGTTTGGATACAGGTGTGGTTTTCTCGGCCTTTTGCATCTTGAAGTTGTCCAGGAACGGCTTGAAAGGGAATATGATGTTTCTCTTATTTTGACATCGCCCTCTGTTATGTATGAGATCACCTATACAGATGGGACAATAAAAATTATTGATAATCCGGTCCAATATCCTGATCCGGGCGAGATAACAAGGGTCAGGGAACCGTTTATAAATGCTTCCATCATTGTACCGGATAAATATATGGGCAATGTCATGCAGGTCTGCCATGAATTTCGTGGCGTCAGCGAAAACTACCAGTATTTAACCAGTAACCGCATGGAAATGAAATTTATACTTCCATTGGCAGAGGTGGTGTATGAATTTTATGATCGGCTCAAAAGTGTCACCCAGGGATATGGGTCATTTGATTATGAAATTGCCGGATACCAGGAGACAGACCTTGTAAAACTTGATTTTATTATTAATGGTGAACGGGTGGACGCTCTGTCCCAGCTTATTCACCGTGACAAAGCTGAAGCAAGGGCAAGAACAGCTTGTAAGAAGTTGAGAGAAGAAATCCCAAGGCAGCAGTTTAAAATACCTATCCAGGGTGCTATTGGAGGGAAAATCATTTCCAGAGAAACTATATCTGCATTTAGAAAAGATGTGACTGCAAAATGTTATGGTGGCGATATTTCTAGAAAACGAAAGCTTCTTGAAAAACAGAAAAAAGGTAAAAAAAGAATGAAAATGGTGGGCTCTGTTGAGATTCCACAATCTGCATTTCTCTCTGTTCTGAAAACAGATTGATCAAAATGTTCTGGGATTTATGACGATTATTTTAACTTAATATATTTGGATTTATAGCTTGTATTTTTTTTTTGACGGGCGTATGGAATTCAATTATCAGATGTAAAAAAAAATAACATAAAAGGTGAATCCCATGAACTATGAATGTATTATTTATGAAAAAAAAGATCAGGTTGGCCTGATCAAACTGAACAGGCCTAAAGTACTCAATGCAATGAATCGTCAACTCTGGATTGAGATGCAGGATGCCCTTGAAAAAATAAGACAGGATAATGATGTTAAGGCGCTTATTATAACAGGAGAAGGCAGGGCTTTTTCAACCGGGGCTGACTTGAAAGATTCAAAGGACAGAAGCATTGAAGATTACAGAGTTTATCTAGAATCCTTGCAGGAAGCATCAAGAAAGATTATCCGGTTTGAAAAACCCACGATCGCAGCTATTAACGGTTATGCCCTAGGTTCCGGTTACGAACTTGCTTTAGCCTGTGATATCAGGATTGCAGCCAAAGAGGCACTTATTGGATCACCTGAGGCAAAGGTAACATCATCTGTTACAGGTGGTGCATTTCGACTTGTTCAGGATCTGGTTGGGCCGGGTAAAGCCAGAGAACTACTTTTTACTGCAGAATATATCTCCGGAGAAGAAGCCCAGAAAATAGGACTTGTCAATAAAGCTGTTCCGCTGGATGAATTAATGGATGAAACATTTGATATGGCTAAAAAGATTGTTGCCAATTCATCTTTTTCTCTGAAGCTCATCAAAAAGGGTTTTCTCATGGCCCAGGGAGAAAGCAGTCTTGAGGCTTTGATGGATTATGAGATTGAAGCCTGTCTTGCATGTGTTTCAACAAAGGAGAGAGAAGAGTCTTTAGATGATTTTGAGAAGAGAAAAAAATAGCCAATGACCAAGCGAAAAACAATCAAAGGAAAATATCATGTTAGATAAAGTACTGGATGCCAAATCAGTTGCCATAATCGGTGCGTCAAAAAATAAAACAAAACGGGGATACCAGGCTATTAAAACCCTTAAAGCAGATGGTTTTGAGGGACAAATTTATCCGGTAAATCCAAAAGAAGATATGATTCTGGGATTTCGCTGCTATAAAGATATAACAGATATTGAAGGTCCAGTAGACCTTGCCCTGATTACAACCCCTGCAAGGACAATTCCAGGTATTTTAAAAAAATGCGGTGAAAAAAAGATCTCCGGTGCCGTAATCATTGCCGGTGGCTTCAGAGAGCTTGGTGCCAAAGGAAAGGAACTTGAGCAGCAGCTTGTAACAGTGGCAAAAGAGACAGGTGTCAGATTGATCGGCCCTAATACATCTGGAATGATAAATCTAAAAAGCAATATGAATCTTGTGGGAATCAAAAATGCCCCCAGAGGACACATAGCCTTGCTCTGCCAGAGCGGTAATATGGCGCTGACACTGATTACAGAGGCTACAATACGTAAGCACGAGGGGTTTACCTATTATGTTGGTGTTGGTAATGAATCAGATATCAAGTTTCATGAGTATCTTGAATTTTTCAGAAATGATCCGGAAACAAAATCCATCCTGATGTATGTCGAAGGGATGAGTGAGGGACGCAAATTTTTACAGGAAGCACATAAAACAAGTATAAAAAAACCGATTATCCTTTTAAAGGGAGGCCGATCTGCAACAGGAAAAAAATCGGCAGGTTCGCATACCGGATCCCTGGCAGGGCTGAGTGAAGTGGCCAATCGAGCCTATGAACGTGCAGGTATCATTGTGATTGAGAACTCAGATGAACTTTTTCCGGTGGCAGAGACTCTCACAAGCCAGCCTCCCATTAAAAATAATTCCATTGCCATTCTTGCCGATGGCGGGGGGCATGCCACTATCGCTGCCGATCTTTTGTCTGATTACAATATAAATTTGCCGGAATTAACTGATAAAACCAAGTTAAAATTAAGTGAACTTTTGCCGGAAGCAGCATCACTTGTGAATCCTGTGGATGTGGCGGGAGGAACAGATTCTGATCCCAGCCTTTTTGCAGATTGTGCCAAGATTATATTAAAAGATCCCAATGTAGGCGGTTTGCTGGTGGTTGGGCTTTTTGGCGGATATGGAATTCGGTTTGAAGAAAGCCTTTCAATTGGAGAAGAGGCAGCAGCCCATCGTTTCGGGGCAATGGTAAAAAAGAGAAATAAGCCTATTTTTGTGCATTCTCTTTATAGCTCACATGAATCGCATGCTCTGGATTTGTTGCGGCATTATGATATACCGGTACATGGTTCTCTGGATATCTCATGCAAGTGCATAGCTTCTCTTTGTAAATATGGTAATTATTTAAAATCATATCATGCAAAAACAAATTTTGTTTTTAACTGGCGAGCCAATGCCAAGAAAGAAGGGGCTGCAATAATCGCAAATGCCAGGAAACAAGGCCGTCATGTGTTGTTGGAGCATGAAGCAAAACAATTGATCAAGCTGCATGGTGCACAAACCTCAGTCGGGCAAGTAGCGCAAACTGAAGATGAGGCTTGGGAAATTGCAAAAAAAATCATAAAAAATAATGATCCCAAAGCAAGCAGAGAACGTAAAGTGAAAAGTAAGGATAACGCGAGGGTCGTATTAAAAATTGTTTCCCCCGATATTTTGCATAAAAGCGATGCTAGTGGTGTTAAGCTTAATCTGAGTACAGAAAAAGAGGTTAGAATAGGATTTCGGCAGATAATTAAAAGTGCAAAGGCCTATAATCCAGATGCAGACATTCATGGTATCCTTGTTGCCCCGATGGCACAAAAAGGTCTTGAAGTCATCATTGGAACCAAGATAGATGAGCAGTTCGGGCCGGTGATCATGTATGGACTGGGTGGTATCATGGTTGAAATTATGAAAGATGTGACATTCTGGGTTTTGCCGGTTAATACGACTTCCTGTAAAAAAATGCTGGAAGATACCCGTTCGTCTATCCTTTTAGATGGTGTAAGAGGGCACAAAGGATATGATAAGAAATCATTAAAAAGGCTGATATTAATGTGCTCAAATCTGATTGAATCCTATCCGGAAATTGAAGAGATGGATCTTAATCCGGTTATTCTTTATGAACAGGGACTGGATGTTGTTGATGCAAGAATTATATTGAAAAAATAAGTTTACAAATTGATATTATAGCGATAGGTTCTAATTTATGTTTCTGACATCAAGAAAGTAAAATACTTGTTGACGAAATGATCAAGCTTGATGAAATATTCAGATTTTGTCATGGTCTTTTTTCTTAATGTAACTAGATGGATTCTATAAAGATTCAGGCTTAAGGATTATTTAAACCATCAATTATTAACAATTTCTTAATATATGTGTATAAGTAAATCAGTGTTTAATGTTGAGTTTGAAGGTTTTATATAAAAGGGTGATGGCAAAAGATTACTGTTTAAGAAAGCGATAACCCGACTTTAATTGCAGATAAAAGAAAGGAGGAAGTAACAACAAATAAAAATTCTTAAATTTTGTATTTTTCTTCAGCATAATTGCAAAGAAAATTAATTTATTATTTAAATTGGAGGTTTAGATGAAGAGATTATTTGTTTTATGTATTGCAGCACTTTTTGGATTTGTTCTTTTCATGGGATCAGCTCCTGTTCAGGCAGCTGATCAAACTTTTGTTACAATTGGAACCGGTGGTGTTACCGGTGTTTATTACCCGACCGGAGGAGCAATTGCTCGTCTTGTTAACAAAAACAGAAAAGTCACTAATATCCGCTGCTCAGTCGAGAGTACGGGTGGTTCTGTATACAACCTTAATGCAATCGCCGCAGGCGAATTGGACATGGGTGTGGCACAGTCTGACTGGCAGTATCATGCGTATCATGGAACCAGTAAGTTTGCTAAAAAAGGGCCGAACAAAAATTTGAGAGCAATTTTTAGTGTTCACCCCGAACCTTTTACTGTTGTCGCACGTGCTGATTCAGGCATAAAAGACTTCATGGATCTGAAAGGCAAACGGGTCAATATCGGGAATCCCGGCTCTGGCCAGCGTGGAACCATGGAAGTTGTCATGAAAGCCCTTGGCTGGACAAAATCTGATTTTAAACTTGCTTCAGAACTTAAATCTGCGGAACAATCATCTGCACTTTGTGACAATAAAATTGATGCCATCGTATTTACGGTTGGCCATCCTTCAGGATCTATCAAAGAAGCCACCACTTCCTGTGATTCTGTAATGGTAAATGTGACAGGTCCTGCCATTGATAAACTTGTTAATGACGCCGATTATTACAGAACAGCAAGTATCCCCGGCGGCATGTATCGTGGAACGGATACTGATACGGCTACTTTTGGTGTGGGCGCAACTTTTGTCAGTTCAACCAACACCTCTGAAAAGGTTATCTATACTGTGGTAAAAGCAGTATTTGAAAATTTTGATCAATTCAAAAAACTCCATCCTGCATTTGCAAATTTAAAAAAAGAAGAGATGATCAAAGACGGTCTTTCCGCACCACTCCATGACGGTGCAAAAAAATACTACAAAGAAGCAGGGTTGTTATAATACTTTCCCTGGTTTGAATACAAAAGTGTGCAGCCAAGACAATTATGATCAGGTGCTGCACACTTTTATTGTTTTTATAATAATTAAATCATTATTTGTCCTAATGACCCTTTTCCCCATGGAGGAATCATCAAAATGACCGAAGCAAATAGTGCTGCCGTCGATAAGGATGCACTCCAAGAGATGATTGCCGAGGCAGATACCGGAGCACGAAACCCCGTCGGCGCGATTCCCAAGAAAGTTTTATTTTATGTCCCGTTAATCTGGACACTCTTTCAATTATGGTATGCATCCCCCTTGCCATTTATTTTCAATATTTTAGTATTTAACTCTTCAGAAGCCAGGGCTATTCACCTGGCATTTGCCATGTTTTTAGCCTATACTGCTTATCCAACATTCAAATCTTCACCAAGAGATTATATCCCGTTGCAGGACTGGTTTTTGGCTTTGGTCGGGGCATTTTGTGCAGCCTATCTATTCCTTTTTTATGCAGGGCTTTCAGAGCGCCCGGGTGATCCATTAACCATTGACCTTGTTGTTGCCGTGATCGGGTTGGTCCTATTATTGGAAGCAACAAGAAGAGCTCTTGGGCCGCCTTTGATGGTGGTAGCCTCGGTCTTTATTCTTTACACTTTTGCAGGGCCTTATATGCCTGAAGTGATTGCACACAAAGGTGCAAGCCTTGTTAAAGGCATGACTCACTACTGGCTGACAACAGAAGGGGTTTATGGGGTTGCTTTAGGTGTTTCAACAGGTATGGTATTCATGTTTGTACTGTTCGGATCTTTATTGGAATCGGCAGGTGCGGGTAATTATTTTATCAGGACTGCATTTGCAGGTCTTGGCCATATGAAAGGCGGGCCTGCCAAGGCTGCTGTTGTATCTTCGGGTATGACAGGGCTTGTATCCGGATCTTCCATTGCCAATGTCGTTACCACAGGAACTTTTACCATCCCATTAATGAAAAAAGTCGGGTTCTCGGCGGAAAAGGCAGGCGCAGTTGAGGTTGCCGCTTCCACCAATGGTCAACTCACACCGCCTGTTATGGGTGCAGCAGCATTTTTAATGGTGGAATATGTGGGTATCTCCTATGTGGAAGTCATCAAACATGCGTTTTTGCCGGCCATCATTTCCTATATAGCGCTGGTTTATATTGTCCATCTTGAGTCATGTAAAATGGGACTTGAAGGCATGGAACGTACGGTAACAAAAACTATTGCCCAGAAAATGCTCTCCTTTATCATGACTATTTTATTTATCATTATTATCGGCGGTGTGACCTATTTTGGTCTTGGCTGGATAAAAGTTGTGGCTGGAGAGGCAACCATTTATATCGTATCCCTACTGCTTGCTGCCGCTTATTTTGCATTGGTATGGCTTGCCTGCAGGGTACCGGAACTTGAAGTCACCCATGAAATCAATGAATTGCCTGATCTTGGTGAAACAGCCCAGGCCGGCTATTATTTTCTGCTCCCTGTAGTTGTACTGATGTGGTGTTTGACAGTGGAAAGGCTTTCACCATCTTTATCAGCTTATTGGGCAACCATGCTGTTAATGGTTATTGTGTTGACTCAGCGGCCGCTAAAGGGATTTATAAGAAAAACAAAAGGGGATGAATTTTCTTTTAAAAGAGGATTTAATGAGTTTGTTAAGGGCCTTGTGTCGGGTGCAAGAAACATGATCGGCATTGGTGTGGCTACGGCTGCCGCCGGTATTGTTGTAGGAACAGTAACCCTTACCGGTATCGGTCTGGTCATGACCGAGTTTGTGGAGTTTATTTCCGGTGGAAATCTTATACTGATATTATTTTTTACAGCTGTCATCAGTCTGATCCTGGGTATGGGTTTACCCACGACAGCTAATTATATTGTCGTGTCTACGTTGATGGCACCGGTTATAGTTGAATTGGGTGCACAAAACGGGTTGATCGTACCTTTGATTGCTGTGCATTTGTTTGTGTTCTATTTTGGGATTCTGGCAGATGATACACCGCCTGTGGGGTTGGCTGCCTTTGCGGCAGCCGGAATATCCGGTGGTGATCCCATCCGTACGGGTATTCAGGGGTTTACCTATGATATTAGAACCGCAATCCTGCCGTTTATGTTTATTTTTAATACAGAGCTTTTGATGATCGGGATTGGTACCTGGTTCCACCTAGTCACTGTGGTGATTACTGCCGTGATTGCAATGCTGGTATTTGCAGCCGCCACCCAGGGCTTTTTCCTGACAAAGAGCCGGTTTTATGAAACTATTGCTTTGTTGCTGGTGACCTTTACCCTGTTCCGGCCAGGTTTTTTCTGGGACAAGGTTTATCCACCCTTTGAGGAAAAACCAGGGATCCAATTGGTTCAGATCGTTGAAAATATGGAACCAGGCTCCATGCTTCGTTTGAAAATCAAAGGGGAAAAGATGAATGGTGACGAATTTACCAAGGCCATGATGCTGTCTGTGGGCAATGCTAAGTCAGGTATTGAAAAACTGGGTGAGATTGGGTTTGAGGTCCGAACCGAAGATGGGAAGGTTTTGGTTGACAATGTTATGTTTGGCAGTAATGCGGAAAAGATGGGTGTGGATTTTGACCAAGAGGTTGTGTTGGTACAAATGCCTTCAAAAAGACCTCCCAAGCAGCTCTTGTATTTTCCTGCCCTGGGGCTTCTGGCTCTGATTTATGTGCTTCAAAAACGACGCAGAGACCATTTTGCCGCAACCTAAGGACCGCAAATTTTGTAACTTGAGCGAAATAGCTTGTCTTTTGATCCATTTACTGGGTTGCATCAAAGGCTCGATAGGTCTGCAAATTATAGGAGATACCTATGTTTAATAAGATACTTGTTCCCATTGACATTGATTATCCAAAAACATCTAAGGCAGTGTACGCCAATGCCGCCCAGCTGGCATCATTGAGTGATGCCCAGATTCGGATTGTCAGTGTGATGCCGGGTTTTTCCATGCCCATTGTGGCATCCTTTGTCACAGAGGAGATAAAAAACGAGGCAAGGAATCAATTTAAAAAATCCCTTGAAACATTTATTGTAGAAAACTGTAAGGATGTAGAGGTGTCCCACATGGTACTGGTAGGCAAACATTATGAAGAAATCCTGAAGATGGCTGATAAATGGGGTGCGGATTTGATTGTGGTTTACCACAACCATCGACGTAAGATCAATGAGGCGTTTTCACAGAATTGTGCCCAGAAAATAGTTAAAAATGCCAATTGTTCAGTTTTACGGCTACGCAATGTTTTAAGTTGATATTTTAAAAAGATTCATTGTTAAAAATATCCATAGTCAAAAATATCAATTGATAGACAAAGAGGCTTTAACAGCACGAATTATTTGTGTGATTAAAGCCTTTTTTTTAAAATATATTTAGATAATCTGTTTAACATGGGATAAAATTGCATTTTGGAGCCCGTTTTTAACAGCCAGAATCACGTCAGGATAAATGTCCCCTTTTTTTTCATTCATATAAATCTTGGACACTTCAGTGGGAAGAACAAGGATGCGGTCGTCCAGATTGCAAAGTCGCCTGCAAAATTCTGCTTTACCTAAAAACACATGGTTTTCGGCTACACTGGTCTTGATTTGGGGCAAAGATATCTTGCCGAGTTGTTCCAGCCAAGAATCAATTTCTCTCTTCCATTTTGATTTGTCCAGAAGGGCAGTACCAAGGTTAAACACTGGAGGTGATGCAATCCCTTTCTCTTCTTGGCGTGAAATATTATAGGAATGAATATCATATATAATACACACACCAAAGCGGTCCAGAATCGTTGCAATACAGGTTTCCATAAACCTGTAAAAAGAATCATAATTTATTAAGCTTTTTTCATTCATTTCAGGGGTTGGTAATGACTTGTATACCCTGGTGCCCCAGAATCTTTCAGGTGTAAGCGGCAACGTTATTTCCCGGGAACGGTTAAGATCATAGACAGCCCTTGATTCCAGGGCCCAGACCGCGTTGCCCAGATCTTTTATCATCAGATCAGTACCTGTATCTTCTTCAAATCTTCGCCCTTTAGAATCAAGAGCCATAAAAGGCAGAAGCTCGTTTCTGACATGGTGCCCGGAATGGATGGCAGTGGCAATAAATGGAAGAGAAAAATCAAGATGATAGGCAAATCCTCCCAAAGGGTCTATCCCTTGAACACCAGTATCTATTTGTTGCTTTCCAATTTTATTTGTATTTACCATAGATTCCATCACGATAGGTTGTAACGGGCCAGAGCAGAGGTTACAATATGGTCAATGAGTTTTCGGTAATCTTCCATGGGGCCATCCAAAGAAGGATAGTTGAGCGAAAATATCTGTGGACTCCAGCTTTTCACAGGTTTTAATCCAGGTATCCCGTTCACTTCAATGATTTTCATTTTGCCATTGGCATCAAGACGCATGTCGGCCCTGACGTGATCCATACAATTCAATGCTTCCATGGCCTGACGACAAAGATTAATAAGCGCCTCTTTTTGTTGTAAGACAGGTTTTATCTTTGTTACGCCAACTCCTCTTAAATCAGTTCTCAGGATGGGATATTTACCAAACAAGGAAGGATCAACCACTACTTTGCCGGGTAAAAAGACCTGATGTGCACCATTGCCCAGCATTAAAACAGTATATTCATCCCCGGGAAGGTATTCTTCCACTAAGGCCGGCTGTTCAAAATGGGTTTCAATGTATTCTATTCTTTTTTTTAGTTCTTCAGGTGAATTGACAACGCTTTCATCACTGATACCAACAGATCTTGACTCATAACTGGGTTTTACAAAAGCAGGATAAACAATGTCTGGAAGGGCATCGCAGCTTCCAAGCTGGTAATGGTAAGGGACTAAAATTTTTTTGTTTTTCAATATCTTATGGGTGGCGGTTTTATGAATCAAGTTTTTCATGGTTTTTGCATCCGGGCCAATATAGGGAATGTCTTTATCATCAAAAATATCGGCAACCCATTTTTCATCACCTTCGCTCATGCCAATCGTCTCGGATTTCCCGGAAATATGATAAAGAGCGCTCCAGGCAATATCAAAAGTATTTTTTTCAAGGCTTGAGTAAAACTCATCCATATTGTTAACAAAAGCTATTTGTGCACTTTTCCCGGAGTCATCAATTGCTTTTTTGATACTTTGGGTGACATTGATGTCTCCCCAACCCTGGGCATCACCTGCAGGGCCTGTAATTAATAATATTTTGTCCATTAAATTAAAAAACCTTTCAATAACTATTTTATAAATTGATTTTATACTTCAAACAAATCCGGATTCCATTCATAAGCGGCCAGGGCCTTTACAACTTCAGGAGAAACATCTTTGAGTAATTTTACATAGGCATCAATTCTTTCAGGCTCCCAAAAGACTCTGGATATAACTTTCATGTCAATATCAGGATAAAAAACATCTGTTTTGTCATGGCTTAAAATTTCATAGTCTAAAATTGCACGATCGGCCATCCTTTTGTTGGGGTTGAGAATTATAACGTCCTCTTTTACATATCCGGATAAAGCAGTTTTAAAAAGATCTTTGCAATATCCAAAATGGGTACAGCAAAGCGCTGCATATACAGTCCCAACCGATTTTTTTATCTTTGAAACCGCCTTAGAAACATTGGTATGGATCATTTTTGAAACATCTTGGCTAAAGGGATCTCTTTCAATCTTTCCTGCAAGATTTGTGCATCCCTGATTGATAATTCGCTTGGGGTCAATCCCCATTTTAACAAGCTGTTGCTGATGTGATTTTTCAGCAATAGTGGTGGGTGTGCCAAATATTATCACCTGGCTGTCCAGATCCGACATAAGACTTTTTTGAATTAATTGAACACCATGGTCCACAATACCTGAAACCTTGGGTTTTTCTTCTTTACTAAAATGCGTAAAAGGATAAATCACTGAAAGTGTATTGCAGGCAATGAGAATCATGTCTGGTTTAAAATTTTCCATTGCATTCAAGGCGTTGTTAAAAACCCCGGCCCTTTGATCCATGGTTTTAAAATGATTATATCCTTTGTCCTGTTCAGGCCAGGCATTGAAATAGACCATTGAGACACCCTGCCCGGGTGATTTTTTTTTCAAATGTGATGCAATCCGGGCAAAGACAGACATGCCACCCAGCCCGGAATCAGTCACAAGAATAGTTTTTCCGGCAGGGCCTGTTTTATTTTTTAAGGAGTCCATTTTAATTATTCTGATTGTCTTCTATTTTTAAGGTCAACCACTCTTTAATAATTCGTTGTGACCACTCAGGAGATGATTCAGGTTTCCCTTCAACCATATTAGTTAGAAAATCTTTCCAATGATTATAATGCTGCAGTGTGGTCAACCTGTTTCGAAACATTGCAGCTCCTTTTTGAGGTTCAGTCTTTATTTTTTCCATGATCGTGGATATCTCATTAAAAAAACCGTCAACACCATAGGTGTTCAAAAACCCATTCCATGCTGCATCAAGGTCTTTTTCATCTTGTAAAGGCTTTGATATTTCCTTGAATTTATCCCAAAAAGTTTGAAGATTAGTTCCTTTTAAACGTGACAGCCCGAGATCATGGATCTCATAAGGGACAAGTTCCAGGGAGACAAGGCCGTCTTTATTTAAACCAAGGTTCACAAGATAACCTATTTTTCGATAGTAAAGGTTAGTTGGTTGATAAAAAGCAAAATTTCCCAGGCTGTAAATAATGGGAATACCGTTATAAAATTCTATGCCCTGGGGAACATGGGGATGATGGCCGATAACAATATCCGCCCCGGCCCTGGCCATCTTTTTAAAAGCTCTTGCAACATAAGGCGGAGGGAAAGGAATATATTCAATACCGCAATGGGAAATAACAATGATGAAATCCACTCTTGATCTAAGTGTTTTAATTGTTTGTTCAACACTGGACAAATCCCAGCCCATAACTCCGGGCCCTTTTCCAGCACAAGTGAGATCTTCTCCTTCGCTGAAATTGACAATGGCGATTTTAGTATCATTAACATCTACCACAAGAGGCTTACCAGCCTCTTTAATGGACATTCCTGCACCTGTCCATTGAATATTATTACGTTTTAAAACATCTATTGTATCTTTAAATGCATCAATTCCATAATCAAACACATGGTTGTTTGCCAGGGTTACGATATCAAAGGGCACGGATGTCAAGGCCTTGATGTGGCATTGTTCACCTTTGAATACAGCACCGCTTTTAAAGACAGGCTTTCCCCTGTCACTTAAAGGGGATTCAAGATTTGCAATGGATAGATCAGCTGATTTTAAAATGGGCAGAAGATCTCCATAAACTGATTCAGGAAGGGTTTCCATGATTTTTTTGAATACGCGAATAGGTGCCCAGTCACCGGCAATACAGATGTTTGTAGCTGACTTTCTGGAATCCAAAGCAGTTTGAGTGTCTTTCCAAGTCCCTTTTTCCCAGTCAAATGATAATGATGTTGGCATGTTGACCTCCCTTTAAAGGCTTTTTATTATCATAAAAAATATTTAAAGCATAGTTAATTGTAAGCAAGGCAATGGTATTGAAATCAAGAAATATGCTGAGCCGGACAGGCGACTCAACTCCTAACCAGAAGGTCACGCGCAAAATTGGTAATTAATTTTTGAGTGAGCCCTTATGAAGTAATAATATTTCCGCTATGAAAGACATGAAATGCACGAAGAAATGTATTTTTTTTCCCTTCATGCAATTCATGGTAGAGTAAAATCAAATGGCAGGAAAGCCCGATGATTTTTTATAAAAATTTGTACAAATTGATAAAATTGTTTATTTATTCAACTTTGTGCCAGGTCTGGGTTCTGTAGAAAAATGCAATATAGCCTCGGACCATAAGCTTTCCATCTTCAGTCCATAATTTACAAGTATATATTTTCCCTTCTTTGGGATCCAAAATGGTGCCGCCTGCGTACCCATTGCTTCTTTTGGTAATATCTTTAATAATGACCATCCCTTTTGTGGGCTGGTTTTTACGGACATCATCATCCGGGCACTTATCGCAGACAGGATCGGGATCTTCACCTGGTTTCCGAAACAATTCTATTATCTGGCCGGAATATTTACCATCTTTTTCAGAAATTTGTACAATGGATTTGGGCTCACCGGTTTTGTCATCAATGGTTTTCCATTTTCCTACAATGGAAGTATCCTGGGCAAAAGATGAGGCGATAAAACAAAAATAAAAAAGAACAGATAAAATAGACAGTTTAAACATGTTTTTCATAATCCATCTCCAATGAGTTAAAATAAAAAAATAAACACAGTTATTGTTCTTAGCCCCATGTTTTTTTAGTGTCAAGGAAAAAGTATAAAGAAAGGCATGGGGTTAATATAACCCATGCCTTTCTTTAGGAAGGATTAGAGTGGTTTAAAGATTTTCTAATTTTACAACAGGATGTTCTTTTAGGTATTCCAACCTGTTTAAGCCATTTATATAGGCAAGTGCGCTGGCTATAATAATATCTGGATCAGCTCCTTTGCCTAATGCTACAATACCGTCTTCCTGTAGCCGGACAGTTACTTCACCCTGGGCATCCGTTCCTTCGGTTAAAGCTGAAATTGTAAACCGCAGGAGTTCGGATTTTGTATTGGTCAGTTTAGATATAATATTGTATACAGCATCAATGGGTCCATTTCCTTCTGTTGCCCCCTGGGCTTTGCGGCCATTGATATTTAGCTGTACACTGGCTGTTGGAAAAACAGTGTTCCCGGATAATACATGGATATATTCAAGACTGAAAACTTCTGAACTTCTCAATATTCCTTCGTTAATCAAGGCCTCGATGTCCTCATCCTGGATGCTTTTTTTCTTGTCCGCCAGGTGTTTGAATTTTTTAAAAACTAAATCCAATTCTTCTTTTGAAAGATTGTATCCCATTTCCTGGATGTGGGAATTTAAAGCGTGACGTCCGGAATGTTTCCCCAAAACAAGATTGTTTTTGCTAAGACCAATGGTCTCAGGCTTCATGATTTCATAGGTCATGGGATTTTTCAAGACACCATCCTGATGAATACCCGCTTCATGGGCAAAGGCATTGGCACCTACAATGGCCCGGTTCGGCTGTACAAGGATTCCTGTGATCATACTGACCAGGCGGCTTGTGGGATAAATCCTTTTAGTGACAATGGAGGTGGTCTGGGGGAAAAAATTGGGTCTTGTATTCAGAGACATGACCACTTCTTCAAGTGAAGTGTTTCCGGCTCTTTCTCCGATACCGTTGATGGTGACTTCAACCTGTCTGGCTCCGGCTTTTATGGCAGCAAGGGTATTGGATGTGGCAAGCCCAAGATCATTATGGCAATGAACACTCAATACAGCCTTATCCATATTGGGTGTGTTTTCCATGACATATTTGACCAGTTCAGCAAATTCTTCAGGAATAGCGTATCCTACCGTGTCTGGAAGATTTACTGTGGTGGCGCCGGCATCAATAACCGCCTCAAATACCCTGCACAAAAATGAAGGATCACTTCTTGAACCGTCTTCTGCAGAGAATTCAACATTATCAGTGTAGGATGCAGCAAGTTTAACAGATTTGACTGCCTGTTCAAGTACCTGAGAAGGCTCCATTGAAAGTTTATATTTCATATGCAGTTCAGATGTGGCAATAAAAGTGTGAATTCTTGGGTGTGCCGCATCTTTTATGGCTTCCCACCCCTTTTTTATATCGTCTTCATTGGTCCGGCAAAGAGCTGCAACCTGGGAAACTTTAAGGGTTTCGGCAATAGCCTTGACAGCTTCAAAATCTCCCTCTGATGCTGCGGGAAAACCTGCTTCGATAACATTAACGCCCAATTTTTCCAGCTGGGTGGCAATCCTCAGTTTTTCAGCCTTGTTCATGCTGGCTCCGGGTGATTGTTCGCCATCTCTTAATGTTGTGTCAAAAATTATAATCTGGTTATCTTTTGTCATCTTGAATCTGCCTTATTTTTATTGTCTAATGAAAGTTTATATTGAAAACTGTCGGCCAGTGCCTGCCAGCTTGCTTCTATAATATCTTCTGAAACACCAATGGTTGAAAAAATATTGTTTTTATCCCGTGATTCAATAAGAACCCTTACCTTTGCATCGGTGCCATCCATGCCATCGATGACCCTTACTTTAAAGTCGACAAGGTGCATGTCATCAATTTGCGGGTATATGGTGGTTAAGGCCTTTCTTAATGCATTGTCTAAAGCGCTTACAGGACCGTCACCTTCTGCTGAGGTGATTTCGGTTTTATTGCCCACTCGGATTTTAATCATAGCATGGGAATAACAGGGCCGTTCCTTGTCTTTTTCCACAACTACCCTGAAGGATTCAAGTTCAAAATGAGGCACAAACTGGTTGGTCAATTTCTCCATGATTAGCTTTAAGGAACCTTCAGCTGCATCAAATTCAAACCCGTCATCTTCAAGTTCCTTGATGCTGGAAACGATCTGATGACCGTTGGCACCATTTTTACCTAAATCTACTCCAAGCTCTTTGGCCTTATATTCGATATTGCTTTTACCGGACTGCTCTGAAACAATCACCCGTCGCTGATTTCCAACAAGTTCAGGAGAAATATGCTCATATGCCCTGGGATTTTTCATAATTGCACTCACATGAACCCCTCCTTTATGTGCAAAGGCACTCTTGCCGACAAAAGGTCTTGAATTGACCGGAGGTACATTGGCAGTTTCGGAAATAAACCGGGAAAGATTCAATATTTTTTTAAGATTTTCCGGGCCTATACAATCCCTGTTCATCTTAAGTGCAAGAACAGGGATAATGGCTGTCAAGTCCGCATTACCACAACGCTCACCATATCCATTAATGGTACCTTGAACCATGGTTGCGCCTGCATGAACCGCAGTGATTGAATTGGCAACTGCCATGGCACAGTCATCGTGGGTGTGTATGCCAAAAGTGAGATCAGGTTTTTCTTTGAAATGTTCAATGGCTGTTTTTGTTATGGTCTCAATATCACAGGGCAGTGATCCACCATTGGTGTCACAGAGAACCAGGCATTTTGTCCCCCCCTCAACTGCTGCTTCAAGGGTTTTAAGGGCATAGTCGGGGCAGGCCTTATACCCGTCAAAGAAATGCTCTGCATCATAAATGACCTCCCGGTCATAGGTTAAAAGGTAAGCTATACTCTCTTTGATCATGGCAAGGTTCTCAGCCTTTGTGTTCTGCATGATGGATTCGACATGCAGATCCCAGGATTTCCCAAATATGGTTATCACAGGTGCCTGGCTTTCTATCAATGCCTGGATATTGTCATCCTGTTCACAGGTTTTACCAGGCCTCCGGGTGGAACCAAAAGCAGCAACTTTAGCGTTTTTGAATTCCATATCTTTTGCCAGTTCGAAAAAATGCTGGGCCCCTGGGTTTGATCCGGGCCACCCACCTTCAATATAGTGGATACCGGCTTCATCCAGTCGCTTTGCTATTTTAACCTTGTCTTCAGGGGAGAAAAAAATGTTTTCTCCCTGCATGCCATCCCTTAGCGTAGTGTCGTATAAAAGTGTTTTTTCCATTGTTTGTCCTGTTTTCTGGTTTTAGCCTGGCAATCCATTTATTTTTTACCGTTTTCTCTTGCCAGAGCAATGGAACCTGTGGATGCTATTTCAATTATTCCCATGGGTTTTAATAAAGAGATGATTGCATCGTGCTTTTCTTTGTCCCCTGATACTTCTATGGTGTAGTGGGAAAGTCCAACATCGACAATTTTGCATCTAAAAATATCGACAACCCTTAATATATCTGCTTTTTTTTCAAGCTGAGCATTGACTTTTATTAATGCCAACTGTCGCTGAACATATTTTTTATCTGTCAGGTCATTTACAGTAATGACATTGATCAGCTTATGAAGCTGTTTTTTTATCTGGTCAATTATATGGGGTTCACACTTGGTAACCATGGTAATTCTTGACACATCAGGCTCAGCTGTGCTTGCCACACTCAAACTGTCAATGTTAAAACCCCGACCTGAAAAAAGACCTGCAATCCTTGAAAGAACCCCTGGCTCATCATCAACGAGGATAGAAAGTAGGTAGCTGTTTGTTTTCATCATAAATATCCTTAAAAAGTATCCTTTATAAATTTCAAATTAAACCAGAAGCATTTCGGTGATTGAACCGCCGGCTGGAACCATTGGGTAGACGGATTCTTCTTTGTCAACGGCAAATTCCATGATAACCGTTCCCTCTTGGTTAAGGCCCTGGGATAAAACAGATTCCACTTCATCGGGTCTTGTGCATCTTAAGCCTTTTGCACCATAAGCCTCAGCGAGCTTCACAAAATCAGGGGTAATTTCCATATTTGTAAAAGAGTAAACTTTTCCATAAAAGAGTTCCTGCCACTGCCTAACCATGCCAAGGGATTGATTGTTTAATATGACTATTTTGACATCAATTTTTGATTCAACAGCCGTCATCAATTCCTGAATATTCATCTGGATGGACCCGTCTCCTGCAACATCAACAACCAGTTTATCCGGGCAGGCTGCTTTAGCGCCGATGGCTGCAGGCAGTCCAAATCCCATGGTTCCAAGACCACCAGATGTGATAAAGTGATTGGGTTTGTTAAAGTGAAAATACTGGGCAGCCCACATCTGATTCTGTCCAACCTCTGTTGTGATGATGGCATCCCCCTTTGTCAGTTCATACAGTTTTTCAACGACAAACTGGGGTTTGATCACTTCACTGCCCTGGTTATATTTCAAAGGAGTGGTACTTTTCCATTCCGCGATCTGATCCAGCCATTGAGGTCGATTGTTTTTAAGATCGTCGGTTTTTTGCTCTTCCATTAAATGGAGAATCCCTTCCAAGGTGGCTTTGCAATCTCCTACAATGGGACAATGGACTTCAATGTTTTTATGGATAGACGTAGGGTCGATATCAATTTGAACAATTTTGGCAGTAGGTGCAAATTTTTCAATGTTTCCGGTAACCCTGTCATCAAATCGAACGCCGGCGGCAATCATGAGATCACAGTGGCCGATGCTCATGTTGGCCCGATAGGTACCGTGCATACCCAGCATCCCCAGCCAAAGAGGATCTGATCCTGGAAAGGCTCCCAGCCCCATCAAAGAGGCAGTAACCGGGATGTCGGCCATTTTTGCAAGACGGGTTATTTGTTGGGAAGCCTGGGAGACAATAACGCCTCCACCGGCAAAAATGACCGGTCTTTTAGCCTTTTGGATCATTTCCACAACTTTGTTGAGTTGCTTTTTATTGGGCTTGTAATTGGGCTTATAGGATCTCAAAGAGATTTCACCGGGTTCTTCAAAATCAATCTGGGCCTGCAAAATATTCTTTGGAAGATCAACGAGGACAGGGCCGGGTCTTCCCGATCTTGCCAGATAAAAGGCCTCTTTAATGGTTGAAGCCAGTTTGTCTACACTTTTTACAAGGTAATTATGTTTGGTACAGGGCCTTGTAATACCCACTATATCCACTTCCTGGAATGCATCGTTCCCGATCAGTGCCGTTGGTACCTGGCCTGTAAAAACAACAATGGGAATGGAGTCGGCATGTGCAGAAGCAATTCCAGTTACCGCATTGGTGGCTCCGGGGCCGGAAGTAACCAGGGCAACACCAACCGATTTGTTGGCCCTGGCAAAGCCGTCAGCCGCATGGACAGCACCCTGTTCATGCCGGACAAGGATATGGCGCAGGCCTTCCTGTTTTGCCAGTTCATCATAAATATCAATGACACAACCACCCGGATATCCAAAAATTGTGTGAATACCTTCTGCCTTGATCATTTTAATAAGAATCTGGGCACCGTTAAGTTTCATTTTTTATCTCCTATAATATATCTTTAAATATGGCACCGTTGCCGGCCGAACTTACCATCCTGGCATATCGGGCCAGATATCCGGTTTTAATTTTTGGCTCGGGTTTTTTCCATTTGGAAAACCTGTTTGCAATTTGCTCTTCCAAAACCAGAAGTTCAATGGTTTTAGCTGGAATATCTATTTTGATCTGATCATTTTCTTCAACAATCGCTATAAGACCACCATCTGCAGCTTCCGGGGATATGTGGCCGATTGAGGCTCCTTTTGAACCCCCGGAAAATCTGCCATCGGTTATCAGGGCAACTGTTTCATCAAGCTCCATGCCTGCAATGGCAGAGGTGGGGGTTAGCATTTCACGCATGCCGGGGCCGCCTGCAGGTCCTTCGTATCGGATGACAATTACGTCTCCTTTGTTAATTTGGTTACCAAGTATCGCCTCTGTTGCTTCTTCTTCAGAATTAAAAACTCTTGCCGGACCCTGGTGGATCATCATTGCATCAAGAACAGCAGATTGTTTGACCACACAACCTTCTTTGGCAAGGTTTCCAAAGAGCACTGCCAAACCTCCTTGTGTGTGATAGGGATTTTCAACAGGCCGTATCACCTGCTGGTCTTTTTTAATGACGGTTTCAAGGTTTTGACCTATTGTTTTTCCTGTGGCAGTCAAACAATCAGCATTAATCATGTCATGATCAAAAAGTTCTTTCATGACAGCCATAATTCCTCCGGCAGAATTTAAATCTTCTATGCGGTCTTCCCCTCCCGGACTTAGAGCACATAAATGGGGGGTTTTTTTGCTGACCTCATTAATAAGGTTCAGATCCATATCCACATGGGCCTCATTTGCAATAGCCTTTAAATGAAGCACTGTATTGGTGGAACACCCAAGGGCCATATCAACAACCAGGGAATTCATAAAGGCATCTTTTGTCATGATTTTATCCGGGGTGATATCTTTGCTTAAGAGTTCCATGATTTGTATCCCGGTTTGTTTGGCAAGGCGGATTCTTTCCGACATGGGCTCGGGAATGGTCCCATTCCCGGGAAGAGCCATCCCAATGGCTTCTGTCAGGCAATTCATTGAATTTGCAGTAAACATGCCGGCGCATGATCCACATGTGGGGCAGGCGGCATTTTCTATGTCAAGGAGTTGATCTTTGGTCATCCTGCCGGATTTGACTGCACCCACGGCTTCAAATACTGTAATGAGATCAATTTTTTTATCTTTATTATCAGGGTGTTTCCCCGATAGCATTGGACCACCACTGATAAATATGGCTGGAATATTCAACCGTGCTGCTGCCATGAGCATACCCGGGACAATTTTGTCACAATTGGGTACCATGACAATGGCATCAAAGGGATGTGCCATTGCAGTGACTTCTATGGAATCTGCAATGAGTTCCCGAGATGCAAGAGAATAGTGCATACCCTTATGATTCATGGCTATCCCGTCACAGATACCAATGGTTGAAAATTCCATGGGGGTTCCGCCGGCCATACTGATACCGGATTTAACGGCTTTGACAATATTGTCCAGGTGCATGTGACCAGGGATCAATTCATTGGCTGAGTTGGCAATGCCGATAAGGGGTTGCGCAATTTCCCTATCTGTATATCCCATGGCCTTGAACAAGCTTCTATGTGGGGCTCTTGCCGTACCTTTTGTTGCAATGTGGCTTCGCATCTTGTATGTCTCCAAAATGAAAAAGCCGTTATCTGCCCCCTTGGGGCTGATAACGGCTTTTAAAGTTGATTTAAAGTTTATGCCACTAAGAGCCCCTTCGCCTGGAGGTAATAATAATCACCTCCACGATAATAAGGACTAGTAGTATGTTAATAATATTCATTTTCATAATTTTTACTTTAGTTTAATAAGTTACACTATATATTAATTTTATTTAAGTCAAGAAGAAAATACAGATGAGTAAGGTTTTTATAAACGGGGTCAGGCTTGCATAGTTGCGTTTATTGAGCACTAAACGCAACTATGCAAGCCTGACCCCACTCACTATTCACTATTATCCGGCTGCTGATACATGATTAATGGAAGAAGCCATAAACCCTGCTCCAAATCCATTGTCAATATTTACTACAGCAATATTTGAACTACAGGAATTGAGCATCCCTAAAAGGGCTGTCATACCATTGAAACTCGTACCATATCCAATGCTCGTAGGAACAGCTATGACAGGGGCTTTTACCATTCCCGCAACAACACTGGGCAAAGCACCTTCCATTCCTGCAACGACAATGATGACCGTTGCATTGATAATTTTTTCATGGTGGGCAAAAAGCCGGTGAATACCGGCTACTCCAACATCAAATATGGATTCAATATCATTTCCCATGGCCTGGGCAGTTAAAAAAGCCTCTTTTGCAACAGGGATATCAGATGTCCCGGCGGAAATTACAAGTATTTTTCCTATGCCTGTGATTTGGGGTTCATTTTTTTTAAGCCATAAAAGTTTTGCATCTTCAAAATATTCCACCCCTTGGAAAGCTGTCTTTATTTTTTTTGCTTTTTCAGGTTCAAGACGGGTAACGAGAATAATATCCTCATTGATGATCATTTTTTCCATGATCCCAATGATTTGTTCACTTGTCTTCCCCTGACCGAAGATAACTTCAGGAAATCCCTTTCTTAAAGATCGGTGATGATCTATCTGGGCAAAATCAATATCTTCAAAAGAGATATGGGACAGTTGTTTCTGGGCATTTGCAACAGATAGTGATCCTTTGGCCACCATGGCCAATATGTTTTTTAAATTGTCTTGGTTCATAGCATAACCCGGCTTAAATTTTGACAGAAAAAAGCCTATAAAATCCTGTAAGTGTTTTTGGTTTCAGCCTTGATTGTCGGATTAGTTAAAGGCTCAACTTTAATTTTAAATACCATTATGAAACAACCTGAGTCAAGGTATAATGAAATGGATTTCTTAGCCTTCTTGCACTTCTTCACAGAATATTATAAAAGTTTACAAAATAATTTTTTTACAGGAAAACAAATGGAGAAAGACCAGGTATTTGCAGGGAAAAAATTTAAGACAGAACCCTTTGAATTCAATCAAGAGGTGGCGCGGGTGTTTGATGATATGCTGAACAGGTCCGTGCCTTTTTATCAAGAAAGCATTAGACGTCAATCACAGCTTACCGCACAATTTTATCAACCGGGGACCAGGATTTATGATCTTGGCTGTTCCCATGGAAATCTTGGTATGATGATCCTTAAGCAATTAAAAGAAAAGCCATTTAAAATGGTTGCTGTGGATAGTTCAAAACCCATGATTGAAAAGTATTCAAAACGCCTTGAAAAATATGGTAGATCCTCACAAATTGATCTTGTCTGTGGTTTATTAGAAGATATGCAAATTAAGGATGCGTCAGTTATTTTAATCAATTTAACTCTGCAGTTTCTTGATAAGGAAAAACGTGATGATCTCATAAAAAAAATTTATCAGGGAATGAATTCAAAGGGCATCCTTGTTTTATCAGAAAAGATAGTTCATGAATCAAAGACACTGAATGATCTTCAAACACAATTTTACACTGAGTTTAAACTTGAAAACGGGTATTCCAAGCTTGAGATAAGTCAAAAAAGAGATGCCCTTGAAAAGATTCTTGTTCCCGATTCCATTGAAACCCATCAAAACCGAATTTTAAATGCCGGGTTTGCAAAATTTGATATCTGGCTTAAATGGTTTAATTTTGCCTCAATGATTGCGATAAAGAGATAATTCTAAGGTCACAAGTAACCATAAAGGTCACACGTAACCATAAAAAGGTCACACGTAAAATGGAAAGCTTAATTGAGAACCTGCACCGTCTGAAAATAGACTCTTTGTACAATGAATTTAAAACACTAATAAAAAGCAAAAGAGTCTTTCTGGATCATGCCAAAGGTAATTATTTAAAATTTAAAAACATTCTTGAAACTTTGCCGGTCGTTAAGCCTTCTTTTATTGATATAGAAAGCCGGGTTATCACCATTGGCAATTCATCGGATCTAACTTGTGCAGGTCAAAAGTTGATAAAAGATAAGCTTAGGCAGCTTTGTCCCTGGCGCAAAGGGCCCTTTAACCTTTTCGGGATTTCCATTGATTCTGAGTGGCAGTCCTGGATGAAATGGGAACGTCTGAACCATCACATCTCTGACCTTAAGGGGCGCCGCATCCTTGATATCGGTTCTAGCAACGGATATTATATGTTTAGGATGGCTGCCTGCAATCCATTGATGGTACTGGGTTTAGAACCCCAGAGCACGTTTTATTTTCAATACCTGGCCATGCAAAAATTTTTAAAACAGGAAAATGTATTTTGTCTTCCAATCCCCCATGACGAACTTCCGAAAATGGACAAGTATTTTGATACCATTTTTTGCATGGGGGTTTTATACCATCGAAAATCCCCGGTTCAAATGCTTAAGGATATTTGTGATTCCATGAGATCCGGTGGGGAACTGATACTTGAAAACCTCATTATTAATACAAAAAAAAATTATTGTCTTTTCCCAAAAAACCGTTATGCAAAAATGCGAAATATTTTTTTTATTCCTGATCTTCTGGTAATGGAATCCTGGCTCTTGAGGGCAGGGTTTAAAGATATCAGATGCGTGGATATAACCAACACATCCATTGAAGAGCAGAGAAAAACCAGGTGGATTCAAACAGAAACCCTGAAAGATTTTCTTGATCCCAATGATTCTAATAAGACAGTGGAAGGGTATCCTGCACCCGTTAGGGCTATTTTTATTGCAAAGGCAACTTAAAATATATCCTGCCCAGATCGGTATCACCAATCAGTTTTGTGCATGGTTTTGTTAAAAAAATGGAAAAGGATTTTTAGAAGTGGCCATGAAATGGGTTGATAATGCAGAGGGTTATAGGGTAAAGAAGATTTGGAGTTTTAAGACATGGTTTACAATTAAAGCTAAGGATTGATTTACCCATATTAGATTTGGATTCATATGAATTATAAAACCATCGCAAATGTCCTGGGAAAATTATTGATCGTTACAGGAATTTCCATGGTGTTCCCATTGATTTGCTCTCTATATTACCAGGAAGACGATCTCTATGCGATTGCTATTACAGCGATCATAACTATTTGCATTGGATATCCTTTGTGGCGATTCTTTCGCCGGGATAATGATTTAAACATTAAGGACGGTTTTTTTATAGCTTTTTTTGGCTGGATTTTGATTTCTGCAATTTCAGGCCTGCCTTATATGATCCATGGATCAATTCCTTCTTTCACTGATGCATTTTTTGAGATGATGTCCGGCTATACAACCAGTGGTGCGACCATATTGACGGATATCGAAGTGGTTCCGCACGGATTGTTATTCTGGCGTAGTCAGACCCATTTGCTGGGTGGCATGGGATTTTTAACATTAACTATAATCTTTTTGCCCCATGGAATGGGGGGACTTCGTATATTCCGGGCTGAGTCGAGTCCCGGCCAGGTCATTACCAAAGAAAAATTTATCCCCCGCAACCGGGATACGATGATATGGCTCTGGGGAATTTATATAGCTCTGATTCTGGTTGAAATCATTTTGTTGTGTCTGGGGGGCATGTCGATTTTTGATTCCATGTGCCATTCCTTTGGAACAGTATCAACATCCGGCTACTCACCGTATAATGCAAGCGTCGGGCATTACAACAATGCCTATTTTGACTGGGTTATTATACTTTTTATGTTCCTGGGTGGTATGACATTCATGCTTTTTTATCACATGGCCCAGGGAAACTGGCACATTGTAAAAATCAATACGGAATTACGATGGTATATAGGGGTTACTATCTTTTTTTGTGGCATGGTATCATGGATCTTGTGGAAGGAAAACACTTATGATCTGCTTAATTCGATCCGTTATGCCAGCTTCCAGATCATCTCTATTCTAACAACCACAGGGTTTACAACTGCTGATTATGAGCAATGGCCCCAGGCTGCACAGATGTTCCTCTATGCAGTGTGTTTTATTGGTGCATGCGCCGGATCTACGACCAGTGGAATCAAAATAGTTCATTATATACTGATATGGAAATTCGGGGTCGTGGTAATTAAGCGCATCTTTTTTAGGCCAATGACAGTGGTGTCTGTACGATTAAATCAGCGTCCTGTGGATTCACAAATTATCAATCTGGCATTTTGTTATTTTATTGTTAATATTTTCCTGGTGCTGGGGGGAGGGTGTTTCATGACACTTTCCGATGACATGGATTTTACCACTGCCATGAGTTCGGTGATCGCGACATTGATGAACATAGGTCCTGGATTCGGCGGGGTGGGACCGTCTGAAAATTATGCATTTATTTCAGATACGGGCAAATGGTTCTTATCCTGGAATATGCTTGTGGGAAGGCTGGAAATGTTTTCAGCGCTTGTTATTTTCTATCCGTCTTTCTGGAGAAGATAAATAGTGTTTGAACGGAAACTCACCCATCTGCGGAGTTGCTGCAAAATCTTGCCAAATTATAAATCGGGCCTCATGTACAACAGTACACTCCGGCTTCAGATTTTTATTTGAATAATGTAAAGGATCAGGCGAGAAATAATTTTTGTACATCTTTCAAGTGCAGTGACATGCAGACCACTATCACCCGCTCATTACTTTGAATGTGTGTATCCCCGACGGCAACCTGCCATACTCCGTCTCTATGAATACCCCCTATCATTATTTTTTCATTGTAGTAGGAATCCAATCTGGAAAGAGGTTTACGGGTAATTGGTGAATTCGGGGCGGCAACTATTTCCACCATTTCGGCATCAAAACCATGAAGGTGCGCAACGGAAAGCAGCTCCCCTCGTCGAATGAATTTAAGGATTTTATTTCCAGCCAGTATTTTTTTATTCAAGGCCAGATCCGATCCCATTGTCGCCGCTAATACCATATAATCTTCTTTGTTAACCAAAGCAATACATTTACTATGATTACTTTTTTGTTTACTCCGGCCATGGGTACTTTGTGAAGTCATCAGATGTTTGGCCAAAACGCAGCTCATTATATTGGTTTCGTTTTCTCCGGTGGCAGTGATAAAAGTATCCATTTCCAACAATCCTGCTGCAATCAGTACATTTGACTCTGATCCGTCACCGTGTAGAACTTCTGAGTTCTTAAGTGCAAAGGAAAGTTCCTGAGCCACAGTTTCATTGTTTTCGATCAGTCTGACCTCCACTGTTTTGTCCAAAAGTTCAGCCAGGCGACTTCCCACAAGTCCCCCTCCTATAATCATCACACGGTGGCGGTTCTGCTGCTCAACACCAGTCAGGCCCATCAGTTTGGGCAGATCTTTGTTGCTTGCCATAAAAAAGGCTTGATCCTGTGGCAACAACTTATCCTCACCGCTGGGTATAAGCGTAGTTATCCCACGTGCAATTGCAACTATCCTGAACGGAAAATCATTATACGCTTGTGAGATATCCTTGAGTGTTCTGTGAGCAAACGGTGATTCTTCGTGGATTCGAGTGGCCATTGCCTGTATCTGTCCTTTGGCCACGGCAATTATATCATTACCGGCCCGAAGTTTGACCAGCCTGAAAATTTCCTGGGCAACCAGTTCTTCCGGATGTATGATCAGGTCTATTTTAAGATCATCGGCGCTCAGGAAGGAATCTTGATTACCAAATTCAGTGGAGCGTACCCGGGCTATTTTGCGTGGAATGCCGAACCGGTCACCAATCAGACAGCTCATCATATTTACGGCATCGTTATTAGTAACCGAGATAAGGTAATCCATTTTTTGAGCATCAGCTTCCCGCCAGCATTCAATGCTCATGGCATTGCCCTGAATCATACGGGCATCTATATTACCGTCTGCATGGCGAAGTAATTTGCTATCCTGCTCAATTGCCGTGATTGCATAACCCTCATGAACTAGTCGCTTGGCCAGGTAATAACCTACACCACCAAGTCCCAGTATCAGGATATTTGTAGATTTGGCTGGTTTATTTACATTCATATATCAAAAGATTCCCCGTATTCACCAATTAAAGGGTCTGAAAGGACACTCCTTCCAAGGATCAGCTATTTATCAGACCTATTGCGCCTAACCATTTCAAGCCGCTTGTCATCAAATACTAAATACACCTGTTCTTGTCAATATCCTGGGCAATGAGTACTGATACAAGGGGCAGGATTAATTTTCCTACTAAATCATAGGAAAATTTTGATGAAAAAGGGATTTAGGAATGGCCTGGGGCTGGTAAAGAATTTATTTTTAAAATGACTTGTTGAAATCTTATTTATCCGATAAGTGTGATTGAAGTTTTAATCAACAATGTGAATTTTTTAGAGGTATTATGTGTTGAAATTCCAATTTTTGTCTATTCGATTTCTAATGGTATCTGTTCTTTGTGGAAAGCGCAGATAATATGAAAAAAATTAAAATTATTATAGTAGATGACCACAGCATTTTGCAGCATGGGCTGGCGAAATCTCTGGAAATGGAAGATAAATTTGAGGTCGTTGCAAGGGCGGATTCTGGCTTTGCAGCCATTGAACTTATAAATCGCTATCTACCTGATTTAGTCATCATGGACGTCAGTATGCCCGGTCTTAACGGGATGGAAGCAACAAAACGGATTTTGAAAAAAAACCCTGAAATAAAAGTGATTGCATTGTCAATGCATGTTGAGAAAATTTATGTCTCAGGAATGATGAATGCAGGGGCTTCAGGCTATGTTTTAAAATCCTGTTCCTTTAAAGAATTGTTAGACTGTATTGAAATAGTTTTGTCCGGGGAATATTTTTTCTGCAAAGAAGTGAAACACATTGCCAAGAATGGTAAGCATTTCCCAAAAGATAATAAAAGAGTTTCTGTTTTTTCATTATTATCGGAAAGGGAGATAGAGGTGTTGCAATTGATTACTGAAGGCCATAAAAGCAGGGCTATTGGAGAAAAATTAAACATCAGTGTGAAAACTGTTGATATCCATAGGACACATTTAAAAAAAAAATTGAATATTCACACCACAGCCGAGTTGACAAAGTTTGCTATTTCAGAAGGAGTGACCACTTCTTTGCTCTAACCGGCAGATTATTTTTTCCTCTGAGCGGCATGGTCGAAATTTCTTGACACATTTTTCAAAGAATGGTAAAAGTCGCCTTGTTTAAAAATGCTCGGGGCGTAGCGCAGTCTGGTAGCGCACTTGTCTGGGGGACAAGTGGTCGCAAGTTCAAATCTTGCCGTCCCGACCACCATGAATAAAGGATCTTCAAGTTTTTTAACTTGAAGTTTTTTTGCGTTTTGAGCAACTTTTTTGAGCAACTTTTTCCAAAATACATTAAATGAGACAGTTTTGTTTTGTCTCCAATTATGTTGCGAGTATGTTTTGTTGCGAGTTTTTTCTACAAAATAGGTATTTATACCTATTGAAGAATTTATTCGGATTTGTTACTTGATAATGGAATGATGTTATAGGACATCTTTGGCTTGAAAGGAGGGAGGTCTCCTTACTGAATACCAATGTAAAAAACTGCCTTTAACATACTGCCATAACCATATAAATCGAGAAAAATGACTAATTCAAATATTACCGGGCCTATGATTCCAACAATGCAGGGCAACCCAAATCTTAAAGAATACCGATGTCCTCATTGTAAAAGATTTCTTTTCAAAGGTAACGTTAAAAAAATAAATATGTTGTGTCATCATTGTCAGAAATTGATTATTGCGGATGGGAATGAAGTTGTTTTTAAAAAAACTGATAAAATTCTAAAAAAGGAGCGATCAAAATGAACAAAGCAGATTTAATTAACAAGGTTTCTGAGGTTCTTAGCAGCAAGAAAGATGCTCAAGCCGCTGTCGACTGTACAATCAAATCTATTACAGAAGCTCTTTCCGGTAATGACTCTGTTACACTGGTTGGCTTTGGGACATTCAAAACAGCTAACAGAAAAGCCAGAAAAGGTAGGAATCCCCAAACAGGCCAAGAAATAAACATTGCTGCCAGAAACGCACTTAAATTCATTCCGGGGAAAGCATTGAAAGATGCTGTAAAATAAATGATTTTCAGGATTTGAACGGCTCTCAAGTAACTCCAATTAACTTTATTGGGAAATTGGTTTATTTTATTTTGCTTGTTCTCATACCAGTTTAATTTCTGAATTTAGGTTGAAAAATCCACCCATACCATATCTGGTATCATGGCAAATCTTAAAAGCCCGCACCCATAAGGGTGTCAAGAATTATTTGATATATATCTAAAACAAAACTTTTGAATCCAGAAAAAAAATGATATGTTGTTTTTGATACAGACTGATTAACTGTATCGGAAACTGTTTATTTTTTTCATTTCCGCCCTGGGGACTCACTGCCCTGGGGCGGTTCCTTTTGAATCTCTTTCAATCCTCTGGCTGCTTCAGATTCCCGGGTTCTGCGTTTTAAAACCTTTTTTCCTGTTTTTACGAGACTGCACCAATATGTCTTGTGTTTGTCTTTACTTTTTTTAGCTTCTACAACAAGGCGGGATAAAAATGTGGCTGTACCTTGTGGGTTTTGTGTACCCAAATTCAGAATATCCGTATGGTGTTGATGCATAGGCTTCTGCTGTGGTTAAAAATTAATATTCCTTTACCATAGGGGCTACTATCAGAAAAAGGGTAACCGAATTTTAAGCAGGCAGGAACAGGGAGAAAATAGTCTTAATTTTGAAATTAAGGACAGGGGCAGCACACGTATAACAGAAAAACCCGATTAAAAGAAGAAGGCACTGCCAGGAAAAAAAGATGCCGATTATTTTGACAATTAGGTTCCTGTGTATCTCCAATTAAGTTGAACGGAAGATTGATTTTTTTGATTTTGTTTATGATTATATATTGTAATTTCAAATCTGAAATTGAAAAATTTGTTTATACCAAATGTAGTATTTTGAAAACATTTAAAAGGCCAGGACTGGTAAAAGAAACGCTTGGTAAATTGGGGAATTTGACTCCTGTTTGTTAATACCATCAATAAACGCTTTTTACTTCTGAAATTTTTATTTTCATTTTTTCAAAATTAAGCGAATTGGTAGTAGCTAATTTGAAATATTCGAAATGGTAGATTTTAATATGGGTGGCCCGATGTTACTTCTGACTTTCATTTCAGGTTGTGGAGTGTATAAAAAGCGGGTACGGCCAGTGACAGCACCCGCTTCAGAGTCAGGAGAATTTTAAATTATGTATAACCTTGTTCTTTGTGTTTCTGTGCTATGGTGGCCGCTAAATCATCCAATTGGCTGAACACATCCCGGGTGGGGAAACCTTTACAAAGGACGGGAGCGATAACCTCTACCTTGAGATTGGGAATCATTCCCGCAAGGGTCTCCACGGTTTTGCCGCCCCAGCCATAGGAGCCGACAACAGACAAAAATTTTGTGTTGGGCCGCAGGGCGTTTGCCAAAAATGCAGCATAGGCTGCATAGGGGTGGGGACCGGCCAGGATGGTGGGGGTTCCCACGACGATGGTGGCGGCATCCACCAAGGCCATGGCCAGTTTCCCGATATCGGTCACGGCCAGGTTAAACTGCTCGACCCGGACACCCTTTTCCACCAGAGCGGCAACCAGATGCTCGACCATGAGTTCTGTGCTTTTGTGCATGGACACATAGGGCAGAACAACGGTGTTTTTTGGGGCGCCTTCCACCCATTTGTCATAGGCATCCATAATAAAGGCCGGTTCAGGAAATATCTGCCCGTGGCCGGGAGCAATCATTTCAATATCAAGGGGGGCAAGCTTTTTCATATTTTTTTTGATAATACTCCTGAAGGGCATCATGATCTCGGCAAAATAACGCTTGGCCGCCTCATAAACCCGCCCCT
>Ga0307989_1000332_pt1 | contig 32152 bp, 29 predicted proteins | sample EllFjometagen185_FD_203164 | JGI IMG/M metagenome (GOLD analysis project Ga0307989, IMG submission 203164) | Marine microbial communities from Ellis Fjord, Antarctic Ocean - #185 | ecosystem: Environmental > Aquatic > Marine > Unclassified | place: Southern Ocean | collected 2014-10-08 | reverse complement strand
ATTAACAGTTTGGATAAATAATTACGACAAAAAAGACGATGAATAATCATCGTTTTTTGTTTGGAGATAGTTTAAAGATATACAATGATAGTGTTTTATGATAATATTTTAACGTAAATACTGGAGGTATATATATGAATAAATACATGAATGTCAGTTGTAAGAAAGTATTACCGTTTTTAGAACCGAAAGATTTTGCATCAATAATGTTTGAAGTTGTTGCTGCTACTGATTTGTTAAACTCAAGAGAAGGTAAAGGGAACGATTTCCTTGGATGGGAAGATTTACCCGTTACTTATGATAAAGAAGAATTTGTTAGAATTAAAGAAACAGCTAAAAAGATTAGATCCAATTCAGATATTTTAATTGTAATTGGTATTGGAGGATCATATTTAGGTTCAAAAGCAGCTATTGAGATGTTGGGAAATCATTTTAAAGTTGAGGGAGAACTTGAGGTTGTTTTTGCAGGACAGCACATTTCTAGTACTTATATGATGGATTTAGTAGATTATTTAAAGGGTAAAGATTTTTCTATTAATGTAATAAGCAAGTCTGGAACGACTACTGAACCAGCATTGGCTTTTAGACTCTTTAAAAAGCTATTAATTGAGAAATATGGAAAAGAAGAAGCAAATAGTAGAATATTCGCAACTACAGATAAAGATACAGGTGCACTGAGAACTTTAGCTGGTATGGAAAAATATGAAACATTTGTTGTTCCTAATAATGTTGGTGGAAGATTTAGTGTATTAACAGCTGTGGGCTTACTTCCTATAGCCGCTTCTGGTATAAATATTGATGAAGTAATGGAAGGTGCTGAAACAGCATATTATGAGTATTTAAACAATCCACTAGAAAGTGATGTAACTAAATATGTAGCCATAAGAAATCTACTTTATAGAAAAGGTAAAAAAATAGAAATGTTGGTTAGTTATGAACCGTCTCTATATTATTTAGGTGAATGGTGGAAACAACTATTTGGAGAAAGTGAAGGGAAAGAACATAAAGGGTTATTCCCAGCAAGTGCTTCTTTCAGCACTGACCTACATAGTTTAGGGCAATACATACAAGATGGAGAAAGACATTTATTTGAAACAGTAATAACTGTTAAAAAGGCTAAAAGAGAAATTATCATTGAAAAAGATGACCTTAATTTAGATGGTCTTAACTATTTAACGGGTAAGAGTGTAGATTATGTAAATAAACAAGCGTATCTTGGAACACTGTTAGCTCATACAGATGGAGGAGTTCCTAACATGCTATTGGAAATCCCTGAAATTAGTCCTAAAAGTTTTGGGCACCTAGTATATTTCTTTGAAAAAGCATGTGCAATAAGTGGATATTTACTCGATGTAAATCCATTTGATCAACCAGGTGTTGAAGACTATAAAAAAAATATGTTTGCTTTGTTAGAGAAACCAGGATACGAAGAACTTACAAAAGAATTAAAGAAAAAACTATAGACAAAATAAAAGTAATTCATAATGAATTACTTTTTAATAATTAGAATTACTGAAGTGAGGTGACATCATGACAAATAAAAATGTAGCGTTCGCAGAATCAGCTTTAGTTGTAATAACTGTTATATGGGGTTTGGGCTTTCCAATCACAAAAATTGCAGTAAATAGCGGTTTTGGAGCAAATACAATCATGGTAGGACGCTTTCTAACAGCTAGTATTTTGTTGTCATTAGTATACTTTAGAAGATTTAAGAATATAAACAAACAAATACTTAAATACGGAACTATCACTGGCTTGTTCCTATTCTTCGGTTTTTACTTTCAAACTCTGGGAAACATCCATACAACGCCATCTAAAAATGGTTTTATTACTCAGTTAAACATTGTATTTGTACCATATCTTTACTTTCTTTTCTTTAAGAAAAAGGTAGATATATACAATGTTATTAGTGTTGTTATGGCATTAATTGGTATGTTAGTATTGGTGTATGATGACGGATTCTTGAATAAGATAAATCTTGGCGATGTATTTACTTTTATATGTGCTATTATGATCGCATTCAATATTGTTACAGCTAGTTTTTACCAAAAAAAGTATGATTTTGATCCAGCTTTATTTGTATTGATTAATATACTCGTTTCCATGGTTCTTTCAATTATATTTATGTTAATGTTTGACGAAATACCTTTGAATATTTCAATTATTGATCTATGGCCATTATTATTCCTAGGAGTATTGAATACAGCATTGGGATTTCTAGTACAAAGTTATGCTCTTAAAATTAGCATACCCACTAGAATTAGTTTAATTGTAGCGTTGGAATCTGTTTTCGCTGCAATCGGTTCAGTGTTAATAATTAATGAAATTTTATCTTTGCAAATAGTTATTGGTGGTCTTTTTATAATAAGTGGCATCTTAATTACTGAGGTAAAACCCTTTCACAGTAAATTAGTGAAGTTTACATAACATATTGCTTGTTTTTTTATGTTAATAGAATATAATGAATTAGATAAAAATATGGAGGTGTTATTTTGAATGAACAAGTTTTAGAATGGGTTGGATATATTGCTTCTTTAATTGTCCTTGTTTCCTTACTGATGAGTTCTGTAAAAAAATTAAGATTGATTAACCTCGTAGGAGCATCATTATTTGGTGCATATGGATTCTTAATAGGATCTTTACCAACAGGATTTATGAATTTAGGAATAGTTATGATAGATATTTTCTTTCTATCTAGAATGTATATGTCGAAGGATTTTTTTAGAGTCATACAAATAGAAAACGATACAGATTATCTACACCACTTCTTGGATTTTTATAAGGAAGATATTGAAAGATATCAAGATGTTTCAAGGATAGATTTTGAGAAAGCTGCAGTAAAGCTATATCTATTGAGAAATATGAATCCAGCTGGAATATTTGTTTGTCATGAGTTTGATAAGAAAACACTAGAAATAACACTGGACTATGTAATTCCAATGTTTAGAGATCTTAAAAACGGACAATTTATTTTCGAAGGACAGAAATTATATTTCCTTGGGAAAGGGTACAATAGATTTGTTGTATTTAGCGAAAAAGCCAAACACATTAAGTATCTTAAAAAGATGGGATTTACTGAAACAAAGCTGAAAACAAAGATAGGTTATGTTAAAAGTATATATTAAAAGAGCTTCAATCATTTAATCTGATTGAAGCTCTTTTTTCATTTGTATGATCTTAGGTGAATTTTTTTACCAGAGCTCTTAATGTCAATTGAAGTTACATCATAGTAGTTTTCCCCATCAGCTTGAGATATCTGAGGTGTGGTAAATTTTGCTTTAACATGTTTCCCCTTTTTAAAAAATACATACTTCTTAAACATTCTATGCTTTCCAAAGTAAATTGTTAAAAATATTGGTAATATCATTATTTTCATTGCACTATGTAAAACAATGATATCAAGATTTTCATCTGTTATATCTGCGTCTGGTGCTACGCGCATTCCACCACCGAAAAATTTACCATTGTTAATCGCTACAATGTATGCTTTTTTAAAATCATGGCTAACACCATCAATAATGAGGTTTAATGGTTCAGGAATATACAATATCAGTGCTTTGAGAGTATTTAAAAAGTAGCGAAATTGTCCTTTTCTTTTTGATTTATCAATTAGGTATATAACATAGCCATCAAGACCCATACCTATACCGTTTATAAAGTGAGTTTCTTTCCCGGTATCATATGTGGCTTTCATTATGGACTGAGGTAATGTATCGTTTCCAGCCAGACTTCTTAAAAAATCGTTACCTGATCCATTTTTTTTAAGATAGATATCTTGTTTAATGTCATAATCGATTGTGTTATTTACAAATCTATTTATTGTTCCGTCTCCACCAAGTAATATTACTTTTTCAAAATGTTTTTTCTTTTCCAAAAATTCTTTCATGTCAGCGATTTTAACAATGCTTTTAAGTCTGAAAGGGAGGTTATTTTTCTTATATTCTCTTATAAGTTTATGTGTTTGCACATTACCTTTATTGTTTTTAGATAAGGGATTATATAGGATTAGGTCCATTAATATCGACTCCTTTTAAAGACATTATACCATATGTATGTATTTATATTTATTATATAAATGCTTTATGATATAATTTTATATATAAATATATATAATAGGGTGATTTTATGTACAAAGAGATTATTATAAAGAATGTTGAAGAAATGAATGTATTTGCGAAGAAGGTAGGGGAAACTATATTCCCTGGTTATTTACTATGCCTTGAAGGTGATTTGGGGGCAGGTAAAACCACATTCACTAAATTTTTAGGTGCTAGTATGGGTATTACTGATATGATAAACTCTCCTACTTTTACTATTATGAAAATATATGAGAGTGAAATTAATCTTAATCATATGGATGTTTATAGATTAAATGGTATTGGTATGGATTACGATCTTGAAGAATATGTTTACGGTGATGGAGTTTGTGTTATCGAGTGGTATAAGAACATTGTTGAAAGCTTACCCGAAGAGAAACTAGTTGTTGAAATTGAAATTATTGACGAGTTTAAAAGACTATTAAAAATAGAAGGATTTGGTATATATGAAGAAATCGTTAAAAAGATTAGTAATTGATTCTGCATCTAAATTCTTGTATGTTGCTTTATATGATGATTTGGAGTGTTTAGGTAAATATTATGCTGAAGGAAACAATGATCATTCAGTTAAGTTGATGAGCGAAATCGAAAGAATCTTTATCAATAATAATCAAAAAGTTGAAGATTTAAGTGAAATAATAGTTGGTATTGGTCCAGGAAGTTATACAGGTCTTAGAATAGGAGTTGTTGTAGCTAAGATGTTTGCATGGAACAATAATATTCCTTTAAGAGTTGTGAGTAGTTTGGCTATGTTTGCTAGTTCTTACGAGTTAAATGGATTAGTTCTTGCTGAAATAGATGCGAGACGTGGGAACTCTTTTTTAGGACTATATAGAAAAGATGGTAAAACGCTAGTTTTAGAGGACGAAGAGAAGTTAGTTAATCTAGAAGGTTATAAAGAAGGCATTAACGAAACCTTTGGAATTGTGAGTAAAGGTGAACCTGATCTAGAAGTCATTCTACACTCTGATATATCAGTACTAGTTCAAGATATTCATGGGTTAAATCCAAACTATTTAAGAATTACTGAAGCAGAAAGAAATCTGAAATAAAGTATAAATTTAAAATGTTCCTATAAAAATGAAAATTAGGATGTGATAACTTGGATATTATAATAAGAAAAATGGATTTAAGTGATGTTCCTTTTGTTTATGAAGAGGAAATTAAGATTTTCGGAAAGAGTTTAGGAGAAATGACTCTTTATAATGAAATTCTATATAATAAAATGTCTAGATATTTTATTGCTTTGGTAGACAACAAAAGAGTTGCTTACGTAGGTAGCTGGCTTACTATTCCTAATGCTGAGATTCTTAATTTGTTTGTTGTAGAAAAATATAGAGGTCTTAAATTAGGAAAAAAATTAGTTGATGAAGTTATTAAAGTGTGTAGCAATGAACAAATAGAAATGCTTACTTTAGAAGTTAGAGTTAGTAATAAAATCGCTATAAAGATGTATGAAGAAATAGGATTTAAAGTTGGCACTATTCGTAAGAAATACTACGATAATAAAGAAGATGCTTTACTTATGATACTTGATTTAGGAGGTATACAATGATTGTTTTAAGTGTTGAGAGTTCATGTGATGAAACGAGTGTAAGTATTATTAAAGATGGAACTACTGTTCTTAGCAATGTTGTACTAAGTCAGATAGATGTTCATAAAGCTTACGGAGGAGTTGTTCCTGAAATTGCTTCAAGGGAACATATTAAAGGTATTACATTGGTGTTTGAAGAAGCATTAAAAATTTCAAAAGTTAATAAAACTGATATTGATTTAGTTGCTGTCACAAAAGGACCAGGACTTATTGGTAGTCTATTAGTTGGGGTAAATGCCGCAAAGGCATTTGCATTTAGTAATGATATTAGAATTATAGGTGTTCATCATATAGCAGGACATATTTATGCGAATGCATTAAGTAATGATTTAGTTTTCCCTCTAATTTGTTTGGTAGTAAGTGGAGGACACACAGAACTTATATTAATGAAGGAACATTTCGATTTCTTTAAACTAGGTGAAACCATGGACGATGCTATAGGTGAAGCTTATGATAAAGTTGCTAGAACTGTTGGCCTAGGATATCCGGGTGGACCAATTGTTGATAAATTGGCTTTCACTGGAGAACCTAATTATAAAATGCCAGATATTGGGTTAGGCAATACATATAATTTTAGTTTCAGTGGTATTAAATCGCATGTAATTAACTTGGTACATAATATAAATCAAAGGAATGAAGAATTAAATATACCTGATTTATGTGCAAGCTTTCAAGAAACGGTTACTGAAGTCTTAATAACAAAGAGTATTAGAGCAATTAAGGAATACGATGCTAAGATGTTTATGATAGCTGGTGGAGTTGCTGCTAACAAAGGATTAAGAAAGAAAATCGACGAAAGAATTACCAATGTAAAGGTTATTGTTCCTGAGTTTCAATATTGTACAGATAACGCTGCAATGATTGGTATTGCTGGATACTATCAATATTTAAAAACTAAAAAAACAGATAATATGGAGTTAAATGGATCTAGTAGAATAAACTTAATATAGGAGGATATATGAAGGCACTAAAATGGTTACTAATTTTTATTGTTATATTGATTGGAGCTTTATTAGCTGTAATGTATTCATTTCAAGTGAAAGTAGAAGAATCTGAATTACCTATTAATGTATATGAGCAAGATGCAGATTTATTATCTGTTATGAATGATAGAATGGTTAGTTTAGTCTTACCATCATCTAATGAGTATACAATTATTGAAGAAGTATTAAATTTAGTTGTATTAAATTCTATTAGAGAAAATGTAAATCCGGATTACGATCCTCTTGGGGATTGTGAAACGACTGAGTGTAATTTTATAATTCACGAAGATTTTTATTATATTAACTACATATTTGTAGAATTAACAGATGATAATCAGTTTCTAATAAAGGTAAGTTTAGGATCTGATAAGATTCTAGAATATAATACAGTATTTAGTTTCCTATTTGATGTGGAAATAGATTATCTCGGGTTTGATATATTACTTACTTTAAACAAATATCAATTGGCAGATACAGAATTATCAATATCTATATTAGATAAAATATTTGATAGAATAGATGCGGAAAATATTGAATCTCAAGTATCAACGGGTGTTTTGGATTTAGAAGAACACAGTTACACAATTTCGTTCTCTCCTTTTTCATAAGATATAAATGTTAAATTCATAAAATATCCACATATTATCTATATAATTAGGTTATATTTGATATGATGACGGAGGAGATTTCGAAATGAAAAAATTATTTATGATTATTTTTATTCCAGTGTTATTTATTTTAGGAACACCAGCGCTAGTTGCTACACTTATGTATGATGGTACAGGTGATACAAACATGCCTACTGATTTATATGTTGAAGGTGCTAGTGCAAAAGATATGCTATATGCTGAACTATCAGCATCTATAGAAGACGTTGAAAATGGAGTTACAGAAGATATACTCTTTAATATAAGTGAAGATGTTATTAATACTGCAATCTTTGAGGCAATTATAAGCCCAGATGTAAATCCTGACTATATGCCAAATGATGACTGTGTTGAAGATTCGTGCAACTATATTTTCGCTGAACCAGTAGAAGTTGAAGGATTCAACATAAGTTTAAGAATTGTTGGAGTTTGGGTAGAATTTGAACAAGATAAATTCATCTTAAATGTTTTTCTTGAGGTAGATATTAATGATGGAATAACATATAAAACAATAATGGAAACACACTTCATTCTAGTAGATGAAGCTGAAGAATATGTGTTGGAATTTGATAAAATACAAATTGGTAAATTACCAGTACCAGGCAATTTAATTTCGAAAATCATAACAACTGTTGAAAACCAAGTTGATACATTAGATTTAGATGATATTGCTGCTGACATATCAATTGGTGTACTTGATATTTCTGAATTGAGGTATACATTACCTAAGGATGAAATAGTGGAGCAATTAGCTACTGATGAAGGTGCGGAACCAGATTCGAATGCGGAGTTAGCTCAAGAAGTATTATCAATTGTATTTGATAAAAACTTATTAAACTTTGAACTAGTAGATACTGAGCTTGTTTTAACAGCTGGTATTTCACAATTTGAAAATGAAGACGAACAATTTATCCCAGAATATTTATATGATATGCACTTCCAAGAAACAGTTGAGGGTGAAGTTGTATATGGCGATTTTGACCCTGACTCATTCAATCCTGAAACATATTTAAGTGATAAATTCACAGAATATATTTTCAATTATGCTTTAGTAGGTGGAAATTTTGTAATTGCTGAACAAACGTTCAACAAATTAATTTATTATGGTGTTGATGGTTTTGAAGAAACAAGAACTACTTACGAATATGAGAACTTATCATCAGGAGAAATTGAAGTGATTGATATTGGATTAAAAGCAATTTGGTTTGAATTTGATTCGGATAGAATTATAATTAATTCATTATTTAAAATAGCTGGAATTGACAGTATGTTTCAAATAATAGCCTTAGATGTATCTGATCCATTAGATGAATCACAATTAATGTTTGAATTTGATTCAATTACATTTGGTAAAGATGTAGATGAACCAGATGGTGACTATTTAAGTATTCTTGATTTAGATACATTCAAACAAGTATTTGCTGATCTTGGAGATGTTGAATTTGGTGAGTTTAACGAAGAGGGAACATTAATTATTAGTGTTGAAAGATTATCTGCGGTAATGAATGATGGTTCTGCAGATCAAACTGTAGGTACTGTAAGTGTTGATGGAATTTCTTTGGTTCAAAATGGAATTGAATTAGAAGTAGCAATTAACTCTGAATATGCAGATATAATCGAAGATTTCACTTCGGCTTTACAAGAAGTAGTGGGAGACCCAAATTTATTAGATGATCTTGATACGTTACTAGATACTGAAAACGAAGGACCTGAACAAGATGTATTTAATAATGTTGAAGAACTTCAAGTATTATTGAATGATGGAGACCCTGGAACAAATCCAGACGCAGAAGACATCACGGAATTATTTGTAAACTTTGAAAATCTAGACCCTGCGACTCAAGAAGCATTCTTAGACATATTTGAAGCTTTAATTCCTGAAGATTTATTAACAGATTACGAAGATTTATTTAATTAATAATTAATCAGGTAACTAACACACAATATAACCAATACATAGAAAAACCCTTAGGTAATTCAAGGGTTTTTCTTGATAGTACTTAGCTTTTTTGAAATTTGTATTTATTTTAAGTATTTGGATCTATAATTTAGAAAAATATTTATGAGTTTTATTGAAAAGATTGGAGGGGACAATATGAAGCCGAGCGAAGAGTTAATGTTATTACTGGAATTAAACAACTATAACATTGATAAATTTAGACTAAAAATGCAGATTGGGTATGAAGAAACCGGGAATTTAAAACTTGCTAGTTTAAAAAAATACTCAGACATTATTGTAAGTCATTACCTATATGGAGATAACCTTGACTATTTTAGTAGGAATCCCCTCGCCTATAAATTGAGTTGGGATGCTTCAGTTGAGAGTTTGGATCAATTTAAAGTTAAACACATACATTTACAAAAAGTAATTACCTTAAAGAAACTAATTAATCTAGAAGAAATCAACGAATTTAATAAAGAGCGTATTTTAAATGATATATTTTTTAATTGGGAAGAAGAATATAGTGAATCAAGCATAAGAAGCCTAGATAATTTAAGGCAAGTGATTAATTTATTATCTAAGAATAATAAAAAATATAGAAAACCCAGTATTTGGGCGTTTCTATTTACCCTATTACTTGCTCTAGTTAATGTATTGGTATATAAAAACCCATCAGTTTTACAACTATCTTCTTTACTATTTGTAAATGATTTTATTTATGACTGGAACCAAGTGCTGATTGATGTCTCTTGGTATAGACTTTTAGGAGTTTTTAGTACATTGCTATTATCATTGTATACTTTACGCAATTACACGTTTTCAAGACTGATTAGACGTGTTTTAAGAAAGACGAATAAACTACCGAATAAAATATTTAGTAAACTGGGTAAAGATATAGAAAAAGCTAGATTGAATCAATCTAGCTTACTAAAAAGCTATGTAACCTCAGTAATTAAAAATCCTTCAGAAAGCAAATTCTTAGTTGTTAGATTAACTGGTCCAGGTATATTGATGGATAAAGCTAAAGTATATGTGAAAACGGTAGAAAAGAAACATGATTGGATGACTAATAACTACACTAAATATATGATATATTTAAGACTGTTATTCTTATTTGTATTTGCACTCAATATTGCTTATATGGGAGTGGGTTTTGCAATAATAAGGGGGTTAATCAATGTTTAAAAATAAAAATAGATTTGATACCATTACCGAAAAAGCTGAACAAATTAAAGATGTAACATTAAATAATAATGAAACTTTCATGGTAGAAAAATCAGGGGAATTAGTTGAAGGATGTTATACTTTTTATGATAACGATCCTAATAATGAATGTGCTATTGATGATGAAGGACATGAAAAAGAAGTTTTAAATGAAAAGCCGAAAAGAGAGTTAAACTCATATTTTGAAGATAGTAAAAGAGACAATAGTAAGATTAAAGAAAATAATATTAAATGTAAGAAGCGATCAAAAAAACAAACAAATAAAGAAAATAGAATATTAGATAGCAAGCATCAAAAATCATATGTTTTTAGAAATGAGAAATATAATACAGTTGATGACTTTATTAAATATTTAGATAGTAATTACTTAGATATTGATAAGATATCCAAAGAAGTATTAAATGATGAATTATTTCATGGGTGGATTAGTAAAAATAGTGGTGTTTTCGATGATAGTATTATACTATTTAAAGAAATTAAAGATAATATCGAGAAAAAATAATTTTCTCGATATTATATTGTGTTTTATTGTGTTATTATATACAATATCATATACATAGAGGTGATTCATATGAAAGTCCAGCAGGTTAGCCTATTTTGAATATTTAAGGAACTACAAAAACTATAGAAATGGGTGAAAAAAATGGAAATAAGTCATTTTATAAAAACAATAATTGAAGAAGATATAAGAAGTGGGAAACATAGTAAAGCAGTTACTAGATTTCCACCTGAACCTAACGGATTTTTACACTTAGGACATGCAAGAGCAATAATAACTAATTACTCAATGGCGAAATTATATGGTGGTAATTTTAATCTTCGGTTTGATGATACTAATCCCGTGAAGGAAGATATATCTTTTGTTGAAGCTATTAAGGAAGATATTGCTTGGCTTGGATGCCAATGGGATAATCTATTTTTCGCGAGTGATTATTTTACTGAAATGTATGAAAGAGCAATAGTTTTAATTAAAAAAGGTAAAGCCTTTGTTGATGATTTAACTGCAGATGAAATTAGAGAATATCGTGGTAATTTAACTAATTCTGGGAAAAACAGTCCTTTTAGAAATAGAAGCGTTGATGAAAATCTAGAATTGTTTATAAATATGAAAGAGGGTAAGTACGAAGATGGTGCTCATGTTTTAAGAGCTAAAATCGATATGGAAAGTCCTAATATGAATTTAAGGGATCCTGTAATATATAGGATTCAAAGAGCTTACCATCATAACACTAAAGACGAATGGTGTATTTACCCAATGTATGATTATGCTCATCCTATCGAAGATGCAATTGAAGGTATTACACATAGTCTTTGCAGTTTAGAGTTTGAAGACCATAGACCTTTATATGATTGGGTTGTGGAAAACGCAGAGATGGATTGTATTCCTAGACAAATTGAGTTTGGTAAATTGATTATGGCTCATAAAGTAACTGGTAAAAGATACATTAAACAATTAGTAGATAATAATGTTGTTAGTGGCTGGGATGATCCTAGACTTATTACTCTGAGTGGACTTAGAAGACGAGGAGTACCACCAAATGCGATTAGAGATTTCATCTATTCTTTAGGACTTCCTAAAACTCAAGGGGAAACTGAAATAGATATGTTAGATCAAATTATTCGTGAGACTTTAAAACTAGAATCTTTGAGAGTAAATGCTGTGATTGATCCTTTGAAATTAGTTATTGACAATTACCCAGAAGGTGAAGTTGAGTATTTAGATGCTCTTAATAATAGAGAAAATGAAGAACTTGGAAGTAGAAAAATAGCATTTAGTAAAACTGTTTATATTGAAAGAGAAGATTTTATTGAAGTTAAACCTAACAAGAAGTGGAAACGTCTTGCTCTAGATATTGAAGTAAGATTAATGCATGCATATTTTGTGAGAGCAAACAGCATTGTTAAAGATGATTCTGGTAAAATCATTCAAGTTAACTGTACGTATGATCCTTTAACTAAATCTGGATCAGGGTTTAATGATAGAAAGCCTAATGGGAATATACATTTTGTAGATGGTACAGAAAATGAAAAAGCAGAATTCAGATTATTCGATGATCTAATTTTAGATTTTGAAGATAAAGAAGTTGCATTCATTGATAAGATTAACCCAGATTCTATAATAGTTCAACACGGTTATTTTGAGAAAGATATTAACCCTAAAATCTATGATAAATTCCAATTTACAAGAAACGGGTATTATAGTGTTGATACTGACAGTACTGCCAATAAGTTAGTGTTTAATCGTATCGTTTCTTTACGGTCATCTTTTAAAAAGAAATAATGATTCTTTTAACTTGTATTTATAATCTAATAGTGTATTATGTAATAGACCTTAAAAATCAAATAATGTAATAAAATGAAAAATAACCAAGTTACTTTTATATTTTATGAAACAGTATTTGCAGTAAGGAACAAATAAAATATGGAGGTAACAAACATGACTGGTAAAGTTAAATGGTTTAATTCTGAAAAAGGATACGGATTTATTACTACTGATGAAGGGCAAGACGTTTTTGCTCATTATTCACAAATACAAAAAGACGGATTCAAAACATTAGACGAAAACGAAAGAGTATCTTTTGAAGTTGTTGATGGGGACAAAGGTCCTCAAGCATCAAACATCGAAAGTATCTAATTTCAATTAAAAGCCGATTATTCGGCTTTTTTTATTATACTTTTTTTGTTATTATATTCATATAACATTCTGGAGGTAGATTTATGACTAAATTCACAGAAGACGTATTAGAAATAATAAAAATGATACCCAAAGGGAAAGTAATGACATATGGACAAATAGCAGCACTTGCTAATAGTCCTAGAGGAGCAAGACAAGTAAGTAGGATACTTCATTCAATGAGTTTAAAACACAAACTTCCATGGCACAGAGTAATAAATTCTAAAGGTTCTATTTCTTTAACTGGTGAGCCTGGATTTATCCAATCACAAATGCTTGTTAGTGAAGGAATTGATGTAACAAATAACAAAATAGATTTAAAGAGACATCTATTCAAATTGATATGAAATTTGATTAGTAAAGCACTATCTTTTTAGTGCTTTTTTTGGTATAATTTAAGCAGGTGATTAGATGAATAATTTACTAGAAAATTTAAATGAAAAACAAAGAGAAGCGGTCCTTATGACTGAAGGACCTGTAATGGCGATTGCTGGAGCAGGTAGCGGTAAAACAAGTGTTCTAACTACTAGAATCGCTTATTTAATTGAGGAAAAACATGTAAATATTGGCAATATTCTTGCCATTACTTTTACTAATAAAGCAGCCAAAGAAATGAAGGAAAGAGTATTAAATCTTTCAGACCATAAAAAGAATGAATTGTGGATTAGTACATTCCATTCTTTTTGTGCAAAAATTTTGAGATTCCACATTGAGCTTTTGGGTTATAAAAGGGGTTTTCAAATCATTGACGATGATGATGCTAAAAAGATTATTAAAGAGATATTAAAAGAAGAAAAACCAGACGCAGATCAAAAAGATTTAAAACAAATTAGATCTAAAATTTCTAAGATTAAAAACAGAAGTGAGTCTAGTGGATTTGATTACGATAAGAGTAATGATCTTGCATCACAGATATATGATGAGTATCAAAAATATTTATTCAATAACAACTTAGTAGATTTTGATGATCTACTACTTTTAACTATTGATTTATTTAAACAATATCCTGAAATACAGGAAATCTATAATAATAAGTTTAAATATGTATTAGTAGATGAATTTCAAGATACTAATAATGTTCAATACGAATTGGTATCATTAATACTTGGGAACAATAAGAATATTTTCATAGTTGGGGATGAGGATCAAAGTATTTATGCCTTTAGAGGAGCTAATATTAAAAATATTAGTAAGTTTAAGGAAGACTACCCTGATTATCATATTATTCTATTAGAAGAAAATTATAGAAGTACAAATAATATCTTAAAGGCAGCTAATCAAATTATAGAAAATAATAATGGACGAATAGAGAAAAAGTTATTTTCTAGTAAGGGTGACGGCGAAAGAGTTGTTAAGTATAAAGGGGCGACTGAAAGAGACGAAGTAGAGTATATTTCTAAAAAAATTCTTAAACTAAATAGACAAGGTTATAAATTTAGTGATTTTGCTATTTTATATAGAATGAATAATTTGTCTAGGATGTATGAAGATAACTTTTTAAGTAAACACATACCATACGGAATAGTTGGAAATACTAGTTTTTATAAGCGCAGAGAGATTAAGGACTTTATTGCTTACTTAAGAATGATACTAAGTTCAACTGATTTCTTTAGTTTTGAAAGAGCTATTTCAAATCCTAAAAGAGGGATTGGGAAAAAGACTTTGAATAAAGTAAAAGATTATATGTACTTGTATGATTTAGATATTTTTGGAGCGATTGAGAAAAGTGGAGAGTTTTTAGGGAAAAGTGCCAGTAATAAACTAATTGCTTTTAAAGAAAGTATTGAAGACTATCGAGAACAATTCGAAATACTTCCTTTAAATGACTTTGTTGATTATATATTAAGTGACTCTGGATATTTAAAAGCATTGAAGAAGGATGAAAAATTTGAGGACAGATATGCAAATTTAGGAGAATTTAAGTCAATTTTACACGAAAATCAAAGCATTTACACAGAATCAAGCAAAAAAGACATGCTTTTATATTTACTTGAAGACATAAGTTTGAAGAATGATGAGAACAGTGAAGACCATGATAATAGAGTAACACTGATGACTGTTCATTCAGCTAAAGGACTAGAGTTTAGAGTTGTTTTTGTTGTTGGACTTGAGAATGGTATATTTCCAATGATTAGAGCAAATGAAGAAGATCAACTACAAGAAGAAAGAAGATTAATGTATGTTGCTGTAACTAGAGCTAAGGAATTATTATTTTTAACTAGCGCCAATGTAAGAAATCTATATGGTGAAAGCAAACATACTGTTGAGAGTTTGTTTGTTAAAGAGATTGATGACGACTTACTAAATGTTGAAGGATACGATTCTTATACTAATAAACCGAGTAGTTCCAGATCAGGTGGAGCATTTAGACAGACAGTTGGTTCTACTTCGTCTTCATTGCCTCCTAGAGCTGCTTCAATAAGCCAAAGGAAAACTAATTTAGATAAATATCAGAAAAATGATTTAAACAAAGGTGACAAGGTTATACATACTAAGTTTGGTGAAGGTATGGTAATAAGTGTTGCTGGTGATAATTGTATTATTGCTTTTGAACATCCTTATGGAATTAAGAAGTTACTTAAGGATCATGCTGCTATAACCAAGAAATAGTTATATTATGATATAATAGGTATGGTGATTTTATGGATATAAAGAATAGAGTATTAGAGTTAAGAGAACTATTAGTTAAATATAGTTATGAATATTATCATTTAGATAATCCTAGTGTATCTGATCAAGAGTTTGATGCATTACTTCATGAACTAATTAAACTAGAAGAAGAGAACCCAGAATTTAAAACAAGCGATTCACCTACTATGAGAGTAGGAGGCGCTATTTTAGATAAGTTTAATAAAGTTACTCATGATGTACCTATGATGAGTTTATCAAATGCTTTTAACGAAGAAGATTTAAGATCTTTTGATGAGAAAATTGTTAAAGAGGTTGGAAGTGTTGAATATAATGTTGAATTAAAGATTGACGGATTAGCAGGAAGTCTTAAGTATAAAAACGGAAATTTAGTACTTGGAGCAACAAGGGGAAATGGCGTTGTTGGTGAAGATATTACTAATAACGTTAAAACGATAAATACTATTCCCTTAAAGATTAATTATATGGATGACCTTGAAGTTAGAGGGGAAATCTTTATGAGCAAAAAGTCTTTCAGAAAAGCGAATACAGAAAGAGAAAGCAAAGGGTTAGAACTATTTAAAAACCCAAGAAATAGTGCAGCGGGATCTGTTAGACAATTAGATAGCAAAGTAGCCGCAAGCAGAAATCTTGATATGTTTATATATAGTTTAATTGGACCACTGAATCATAATATAGACAATCATACAGCTTCTTTAGAATTCGCAAAAGAAGTAGGATTTAAAATTAATCCACTTAGTAAACTTTGTAAAAACATAGATGAAGTTATAGAATATATCACTACATACACTGAAAAAAGAAATGATTTAGGTTATGAAATAGATGGTATTGTAGTTAAAGTTAATGATATTACTAAATACGAGAGTATTGGATATACAGCTAAAAGTCCTAAGTGGGCAATCGCTTTTAAATTCCCTGCAGAGGAAGTTATTACTAGAATAAATAGTATTGCTTTTCAAGTAGGTAGAACAGGACAAATTACTCCTGTAGCTAACTTAGATCCAGTTATAATTCAAGGAAGCACAGTTTCAAGAGCTACTCTTCATAATGAAGACTATTTTGTGGATAAAGATATTAGAGAAAATGACTTTGTAGTTATAAAAAAAGCAGGAGATATAATTCCTGAAGTTGTTAAAGTTGTTGTTGAAAGAAGAGAAGATAACAGCGTTAAATTTGAAATGATTAATCAGTGTCCAGTTTGTGCTAGTACATTATCAAGAAAGCCTGGGGAATCAGGTCATTACTGCGCAAATCCTGATTGCGATGCAAAGAAAACTGAAGGATTAATTCATTTTTCTTCAAGGAAAGCAATGAATATTGATGGACTTGGAATTAGAATTATTGAACAGTTTTATAATGATGGATTCTTAAACTCTATTAAAGATATCTATCTATTAAAAGATAGAAGAGATGAATTAATAGTTAAAGAAGGATTTGGAGTTAAAAGTATTGATAAGCTGTTAGAAAATATTGAAATAAGTAAAGACAATAATATGGATAAACTAATGTTCGGTCTTGGTATAAGACATGTTGGTGAAAAAGTATCCAAAGTAGTTGCATCAAACTTTACAAATATGCTTGATATGTTTAAATTAAATAAAGATGAACTTATTGATATAGATGAAGTTGGTGAAATAATTGCTCAAAGTTTAGTTAATTACTTTAGAAGTGAAGAGAATACTATGTTAATCAAAGAATTATCTGAACTTGGTTTAAATATGGAGTATAGAAGTAATGTAATAATAAAAAAAGAGTTTGAAGGTAAAACATTTGTTTTAACTGGGAAACTAGAAATATATAAAAGAGATGAAGCAAAAGTATTAATAGAATCAAATGGTGGTAAAGTGAGTTCGAGTGTTAGTAAGAAAACAGATTATGTAGTTGCTGGTAGCGATGCTGGAAGCAAACTAATCAAAGCAAATAGTCTTGGAGTTAAAGTATTAACTGAAAAGGAATTTAAAGACTTGTTAGATAGGTGATTAATATGTTGAATGAAATTGTTGTTAAAGGTGCAAAAGAGAATAATTTAAAAAATATAGACATACGTATACCCAAAAATAAACTTGTAGTAATGACTGGTTTAAGTGGTAGTGGTAAGTCTTCTTTGGCATTCGATACCATATATAAAGAAGGTCAAAGAAGATATGTCGAGAGTTTAAGTGCTTATGCTAGACAGTTTCTTGGTAATATGGAAAAACCAGATGTTGAAAGTATTGAAGGGCTTAGTCCTGCGATTAGTATTGATCAAAAAACTACCTCTAAGAATCCTAGGTCAACAGTTGGTACTGTTACTGAAATACATGATTATTTACGATTGCTTTATGCTAGAATTGGGAAACCAATTTGCCCTACACATGCTGTAGAAATTACTAGCCAAAGCATCGAACAAATGACGAATAAAGTTCTTGAAGTTGCAGAAGGTAGAGTTGTTATACTTGCTCCTTTAGCTAAAGAGAGAAAAGGAACACACTATAAAATATTCGAACAATTGAAAAAGGATGGATATGTTAGAGTTAGAATAAACTCTATTATATATGATCTTGATGAAGATATTGAAATGGATAAAAACAAGAGATATACAATTGAAGCAGTGGTTGATAGATTACGTATAAAAGACGGGGTAAGATCAAGATTATTCGAAAGTTTAGAAACGGCTACTAGGCTGAGTGAAGGTAAAGTAAATGTATTGATCAACAATGAAATACATGTCTTTAGCGAACAATATGCTTGTCCACACTGTGACTTTAGTATCGGTGATTTAGAACCTAGACTGTTTTCTTTTAATGCACCCTATGGTGCTTGCGCTGAATGTAACGGTCTTGGTCACAAAAGAAAAATAGATCCAGATTTGTTAATGCCTGATAAGTCTTTATCAGTTGAAGGTGGAGCTATTAAGGGGTGGCAAAATACTGAAACCTATACGTTTAGTTTATTAAGACAAACAGCTAAACATCACAAGATTGATTTAAATGTACCTGTTAAAGATATGAAGAAAAAAGATCTAAACATTATACTTTACGGAAGTAAAGCCAAAATTTTATTTTCGTTTGGCGGGAAAAGTAATGACAGTTACAAACATGAAAAGAATGGATCATACGAAGGTATAATAAATAACTTAGAACGACGTTACATGGAAACTTCATCACGATTTATGAGAGATTGGATTGAAGGGTACATGAGTGAAATAACTTGTACTGTATGTAACGGTAAAAAGTTAAATGAAAAAGCGTTAAGTGTTAAAGTTGGAGGAATTGATATTATTGCTTTAACCGATATGTCAGTTAAAGACACCATTAAATTCTTGGATAATCTAGAGTTAAATGAGACAGACAAAAAGATAAGTGAAATGGTATTAAAAGAGATAATCGAAAGATTATCATTCTTAGAAAATGTAGGTCTTAACTATTTGACTTTATCAAGACAAGCCGCAACATTAAGCGGTGGGGAGAGTCAGAGAATTAGGCTTGCCACCCAAATCGGATCGCAGTTAACTGGAGTTTTATATGTTCTTGATGAACCTTCAATTGGGCTACATCAAAGAGATAATAAAAAGTTAATAAATACTTTAAAAAAAATGAGGGATTTAGGGAATACATTACTTATTGTTGAACACGACGAGGAAACAATGTATGAAGCCGATCAAATAATTGATATTGGTCCTGGTGCTGGAACAATGGGTGGGGAAGTTACCTTCCAAGGGACGGTTAATCAAATACTAAAATCTAAAAAAAGTATTACTGGTGAATATTTATCTGGAAGAAAACGAATAGATGTACCAAAAGAAAGAAGAAATCATGACTTTGGATATATCGAAATAAAGGGTGCGAGACAAAACAATCTAAAAAATATTGATGTAGCAATACCTAAAGGTGTTCTAACTGTAGTTACTGGTGTCAGTGGTAGTGGAAAAAGTAGCCTTATAAATGAATGTTTGTACAAAGGCCTGTCTAACCAGATCTATCGTAAAAAGAAGAAACAAGGAGATTTTGATACATTAGAAGGCACTGAGAAGTTTGAGAAGATAATTAATATCGATCAATCACCAATAGGAAGAACTCCTAGAAGTAATCCAGCTACATATACTGGTGTATTTGACGACATTAGAGATATGTTTTCTTTAACTAATGAAGCAAAATTAAGAGGGTATAAAAAAGGTCGTTTCAGCTTCAATGTTAAAGGTGGTAGATGTGAAACATGTCACGGAGATGGATTAATAAAAATAGAAATGCATTTCTTACCCGATGTTTATGTTCCTTGTGAAGCTTGTAATGGAAAAAGATATAATTCTGAAACTTTGGAAGTTAAATATAAAGGTAAAAATATTAGTAATGTTTTGGGAATGACTATTGAAGAAGCTGTGGTATTTTTTAAGAATATTCCTAAAGCTTTTAATAAGTTAACTACGCTAAATGATGTTGGACTTGGCTATTTAAAAATAGGACAACCCGCAACTACTTTAAGCGGTGGAGAAGCACAACGTGTGAAACTCGCTAAAGAGCTTCATAAAAGAATAACTGAACATACTTTGTACATATTAGATGAGCCTACGACAGGACTTCATACTGATGATGTAAAGAGACTACTAAAAGTAATAAATCACATTGTTGATTTAGGAGCTACTGTTATAATTATAGAACATAATTTAGACGTAATTAAAGTAGCGGATTATATCATTGATTTAGGACCTGAAGGTGGGGACATGGGTGGAATGGTAATTGCTACAGGGACACCTGAAGATGTAAGTGAAAACAAAGATAGTTATACAGGGCATTACTTAAAAAAAGTATTAGAGGTGTAAATTATGGAAAAAGATCCAATTAATGAAGAAAATAAAATAGAAGAAGAGATAGGTTCTACTGAAGAAGAAAAAAGAGAATTAGAAAGTCTTCTTAAAGCAATTCAAGAACTTGAAGAAAATAAAATTCAAGAAGAAGGAGTTAAAAGTAGGAAAGGATTCATTGCCATAGAATTTGGCGGTGTTTTTCATCATAATTTGTATGTTAACTTCATCTTTAATTTTATTTTCAATCTTACACTAACTTACTTATTGATTGAACTCTTTAATTTTGCAACCTATGATAGTATAATTTATGTAATCTTATTTATATTATCCTACACAATAATAGAATCAGTGTTTCGTATATATGTATTAATGAATCATTTTCAGTTTATTATTAAATCCGTGGGATTTGTTTTCTTCTTTGGATACGTAATAATATTCTTTATATTAGAAAGATATTTATTTATAGGAACAATAGATTTTGCTGATGAATCAGTATTTGTAGTGTTTGTAGGTATGTTTACTACTATAAGATATGTGTTAAGCTACTTACTAAGACAAAATTTTCGTAAAAGGAACTTGAGGTGATTTGATGGAACTAAGTGTTAAGAGTTTATGTGATGATTATAAATTTGAAGTACTAGCTGGTGAACAAGGAATTAATAATTTAATAGATATACCACAAGTATCACGTCCTGGAATTGAACTTGCTGGTCTTTTTGATTTTTATGAGAGTGGTAGAATTCAAGTGATGGGAAGTAAAGAAGTTACTTTCTTAGGATGGCTTAGTAAAGAAGAACAAGAGGTAAGAGTAGATAAACTTTTTATTTCTAACCCCCCTGTTTTTATTTTCTCTTTGAATGCAATTGTACCTGATATTTTCATTAGAATAGGGAATAAACATAATATTCCCATTTTAAAAGCAAGAAAAACATCAAGTGAGCTTATTAGTAGCTTATTCCAGTATTTAAATAGTAAAATGAGTAAAAGAATTAGCTTCCATGGAACATTTGTTGATATAAGTGGTGTTGGAGTTTTAATAAGAGGTAAAAGTGGCCTTGGTAAAAGTGAAGTAGCACTTGAATTAGTTAGAAGAGGACATCAATTAGTTGCGGATGATAGAGTTGATGTATACCAAAGAGAACTAGGTATAGTTGTCGGAGAAGCTCCAGAATTGTTGAAAGAATACTTAGAAATAAGAGGTATTGGAATAGTTAATGTCGTTAAACTATTTGGAGCAAAAGCATATAAAGAAAACAAAAAGTTAATGTTAATTGTTGATTTAGAAAGATGGGATCCTAAAGTTGATTATGATCGTTTAGGAATTACTGATGAAACTGTTCAAGTATTTGATACTGATATTTCTTTTATAAAAATACCCGTTTCACCAGGTAGAAATATAGCTTCTTTAGTAGAGGTTGCAGCAATGAATTCGAGATTGAAGTTTTTAGGGACAGATTCAGCTAAAGAGTTTGTTGATACTATAGATACGCACATAAAACAAAAAACTAAAACAAAGTAGAGGTAATACATTATGCATGAATTTATGCCGATTTCAGATATATTTATAGATTTTGGATTTTTCCAGTGGCAAAAGTATAGCTTTATGATTTTACTTGGAATTACAATAGCTATATTATTAGGAATAAAAGAAGGTAAAAAACTAGGCATTATGGGTGAACAAATACTTGACGGTGCGATAATTGTTGTTCCTTTATCAATTTTAGGAACAAGATTGTGGTATGTGGCATTTGAGTGGAGTAATTTTTATGTCCCTGGTAGTATTGTAGATACTTTTCTTAAAGTAATCGATATTTCGGGGGGAGGGCTTGCAATACATGGAGGTTTCTTTACTGCGTTAATAAGTGTTATAGTGTATACTCATTATAAAAAAATCAATGTATTCAAAGTCTTTGATTTAATGGCTCCAGGGTTTTTAATTGCACAAGCTTCAGGTAGATGGGGTAACTTCTTTAACCAAGAAGCACATGGTGGAGTAATTGGTGGAGTTACTGATGGACTTGAAAATCTATCTTTAGATGAACAGCGAGAATTTTTGTCTGAAACTTTAAATCTTCCAGATTATATTACCAATAATATGTATTTATATGGACCGGATGGATTAAACTATTACCACCCAACATTCCTTTATGAATCAATTTGGAACATAGTTGGATTTATTATAATTTTAATTCTAAGAAGAACAAAATTAACAAGAACTGGTGATATGATTGGGTTCTATCTAATTTGGTATAGTGCAGGTAGATTCTTCATTGAAGGAATGAGAACAGACTCACTTTACATTGGAAATACAGGTCTTAGAACTGCGCAAATCATTTCATTATTGATGATTGCTGGTGGTGCAGCATTCTTAGTAGTTAACAGAATAATATTTAAACAACCTAAGTATCATGAGGCTCTTTCAGAAATAGAAGAGCAAAACTCTAAAACTATGGAAGAAAATGCTTTATAATATAAAACGAGGTGATTTATTATGATGAGTAATATGAATAACGAAGTAAAAGACATGGGACAATATGATGTTATAATTATAGGAGCTGGACCTGGTGGAATGACCGCAGCACTATATACACAAAGAGCAAATTTAAAAACACTGATGTTAGAAAAAGCAGCACCTGGTGGTAAAATGATGTCAACTTGGGAAGTAGAAAACTATACAGGGCTTGGCAAAGTTTCTGGATTTGAAATTAGTGAAAAAATGTTTAATCATACACAAGAATTAGGTGTTGAATATAAATATGGTGATGTAGTTGAAATTAAAGATCTAGGTGATTTAAAAGAATTACGCACTGCAGGCAACGAAGTATATAAAGCAAAAGCAGTAATTATTGCAACTGGTACAGTGCCAAGAGGAACTAATGCTCCTGGTGAATCAAGATTAACTGGGTTTGGAGTTAGCTGGTGCGCAATTTGCGATGGTGCTTTCTTTAAGGATTTAGATATCGTTGTAATAGGTGGAGGAAATAGCGCAATTGAAGAAGCTGTTTATCTTGCTAAAATAGTTAAGCATATCACTGTTGTTAACATCCTACCTACTTTACAAGCTGATGCTAAAGCTATAGATCAAGCTAAAGCAACAGGGAAAATGGATTTTAAATTAGGATACGAAGTTGTTTCATTTGATGGAGATAAAAAATTAGACTCTGTAAAAATAAGACATGCTGAAACTAAAGAAGAAATTGATATCAATGTTGACGGTGCTTTTGTGTTTATTGGACATTTACCTGAAACTACTGTAGTTAAAGATTTAGGAATAACTAATAAGTGGGGATACATTGAAGTAAATGAAAAAATGCAAACTAAAATTCCTGGGATATTTGGAATTGGTGATGTCATAGAAAAAGATTTGCGTCAAATAATTACAGCAGCAAGTGATGGTTCAATTGCTGCAGTACAAGTATCTAAATACATTGGAAGTTTATAAAAACAATTGATAAAAGGAGCATTTGCTCCTTTTTCTTATCATAGACATTTAATTGTTACAATGATATAATTAAATAACTTGAAAGAAAGGATGTGATTTTATGAGTTTTGCATCTGATACTAAAAGCGAAATGTTATCATTAAAAGCCGATAAATGCTGCAAACTTGCAGAATTATCAGCTCTTTTAAGAATGAACGGTAGTATCAATTTGTCTAGTGAAGGAATCAGACTAGAGTTCCAAACTACAAATATGCAAATTGCTAGAAAAGTTATTAGTAGTACCAAGGAGTTATATCGAATAGAAGTTGATATTATTTCTAAAAAACAAATGAAACTTAAAAAGAATGACATCTACATTGTTATTATTAAAAGTAAAGCTTCAGAAATAATCAACGAACTAGGTTTAATGAACAACACAGATAACTACCAAGAAGCTATTGAAAGCACATTGATCGTTAAAGAGTGTTGTAAAAGATCATATTTAAGAGGTGCATTTCTAGCTTCTGGATCTATTAATTCTCCTAAGAGCAGTAGTTATCATTTAGAAATTCATTCTAATGATGAGGTACATGCTTTAGCTCTTCAAGATTTAATGTCATACTTTTACTTAAATTCTAAAGTTATAAAGAAAAAGAGAGGTTATATCACATATATTAAAGAATCAGAAAAAATCGCAGATTTCCTAAGAGTTGCAGGGGCAATTAATGCATTGTTTGAATTTGAGGATGAACGCATTAAAAGAGATTTTGTAAACTCAATAACTAGAGTAATAAACATGGAAATAGCAAACCAAAATAAAACCTTGGATGCTGCTAACAGACAGTTAAGAAGCATTAGTGTTCTTGAAAATATGGTTGATACAACTAAATTACCAAAAAGTATGAGAGAAGCGATAACTCTAAGAAAGAAATATCCTGAATCATCACTTAATGAAATTTCAGACATGAGTGAAGATGTTATAAATAAACGAGTATCAAAATCTGCTTTAAATCACCGTTATAGAAATATTAATGATCTGGCACAACAAATATTGGATGATCTTAATGAGTAAGGAAATAGGAGTAGATATTGTTGAGTTTTCTGAAATTAAAGACAGATTAAGTGATAAATTTATTAGAAGAATATTATCAAATAGAGAATTAGATAAATACAACAGTTTTAAAAGTGAGAAAAGAAAGATAGAATATATCTCAGGTAGGTTTGCTGCAAAAGAAGCTTATACAAAGGTTTATAAGAAATTCTTAACTCCTTTAAACTTTGTAGATGTTGAAGTATTAACTGATGAATTTGGAGCACCATACATTGAATCTGCTTATATGCCGAACGACATTGTTAACGTTAGCATATCACATTCTAAGAATTATGTTATCGCCGTATGTATAAAAGAATAATCAACTAAATTATATGAAAGATACTTAGAATTATATCTATGTATCTTTTTTAATACATTTTAATTTAACACTAAGACATTTGTCAGTCGTATTATCTTAATTATAAAAAAACAATAAAATATATTGTTAATTAAAAAATATATTGGATAACTTTACTTTGCCTGACATAGTAATATATAATAAATTATTCAGAGTATAAAGGAGGAGATAATTTTTATGGATAAAAAACATATTAATAGTTTAATAAAACCATTCATTAAGCCATCGAACAAAAGAGCGTTCTTTCAAATAACCAATACAGTAATACCGTACTTAATAACTTTAGTAGTGACGTATTATATGATCCAATATGGAATAAATTATTTCTTTGTATTATTGTTTTCCATAATTCCGGCCTTATTCTTGGTAAGAATTTTTATTTTATTCCACGATTGCACTCATGGATCATTTGTTAAATCTAACAAAGTAACGATTATTTTAGGAACACTTTTTGGAATACTTGTTTTCACTCCATTTAAAAGATGGAAAGAAGAACATAGACAACACCATAGAACAGTTGGAAATATTGACAAGCGTGGGATTGGTGATGTTTGGACTATGACCGTTGAAGAGTATAGGAGTACATCAAAGATCAAGAGATTTGGATATGTAATATATCGGAATCCTTTAGTGCTTTTTGTTATTGGACCAATATATATATTCTTAATTAGTCAAAGATTACCAACAAAACCAATGACAAAGGAATTTTGGATAGATTTAATTACTACTAATTTAGGAGTTCTTACAATAATTCTTACCATATCATTCACAATTGGGTTTAAATATTACATAATGATCCAATTACCTATCATTGCAATCGCTTCTAGTTTAGGTGTGTGGCTCTTTTACATACAACATCAATATGACGAAGTGTATTGGGAAGATAGTGAACACTGGAGCATATTGGATGCTGCGCTCAAAGGCAGTAGTGTTTATAAGTTGCCTGCAGTATTAAATTGGTTCACAGGAAGCATTGGATATCACAATATTCATCATTTGAACTCAAAAATACCAAATTACAGACTAAAAAAATTATTTAAGTCATATAAAGAAATGCGAGAGTCAAAACAAATAAAATTATTTCAAAGCTTTAGATTGGCGAGTTTAATTTTGTACGATGAAAAATCAAAAAAACTAATATCATATCGTAAATATCGAAAACTATTTACACAATAAGCCAAGATTGATCAAGTTGATCAATCTTTTTTTTACTTACATTACGAAACTTTATAAACATTTTACAACAGTATTGTTAAGTAAAATTAAGGTTGTTTTACTTGCAATTTTCGGTATTTTTTTATACAATAAATAAGGCTAGGAGTGTTATTTATGGCAACATATAAAAACGGACATAAGAGACAAAAGAATGATAAGTTTTTATCATATATTTTAATAGGATTTGCAGTTACTTTTTTTGTGATACTAATTAGTATCGTATTATATAATTCTTTTAATGAAGATTTAGATGTGTCTAACATGTTAGACATGAAAGAAGAACAATATTTAATATATTTTTACTCAGATACTTGCTCATATTGTATTGAAATTAAAGATGAAGTCGCAGCATTTAGAGAGAGTAATAATGCCGATATTAAACTTTACTATTTAAATTCTGGCAATCTAAAAGATGGAGAATATCAATATTTATATGACACTTATGAAGTTAGTGGAACACCTACTTTGTTAACTATTGTTGATGGAGTTGTTGTTAGCACGACTAATGGAGTTACAGATGCTTTTGATCAAATTAATAACGGTATTTATGGATACATTAATTAGCCTTTTAAAGGCTTTTTATATTTTAGGGAGGTAACAATATGGTAATAAATGAAAAGTTAGTTTTAGAAATCACAAAGAAATTAAAGATTACAAAAAAACAAGTTGAAACAGTATTAAACCTTTTAAATGATGGTAATACAGTTCCTTTTATTGCTCGTTATCGTAAGGAACAAACAGATGCTCTAGATGAAGAACAAATTAGGGATATTAATAAAGAGTACGAATATAAAGTAAACTTGTTAAAAAGAAAAGAAGATGTAATTAGATTAATTGACGAAAAAGGGTTGTTAACTGACGAGTTAAAGCAAGAGATTTTAGCTTCTGAAAAGCTCGTTGAAATTGAAGATATTTATCGCCCTTATAAAGAGAAAAAGAAAACTAAGGCAACAATCGCTATTAAACAAGGATTAAAACCACTATCAGATTATATTTTTAGTTTTCCAACTGAAGGTTCTTTAGAAGAAGAGGCTTTAAAATATATTACTGAAGAAGTTTTGAGCGTGGAAAAAGCAATTGAAGGTGCATTGTTTATTATCGCTGAAGAGGTTAGTGATTTTTCTGATTTCCGTAAATGGATTAGAACTTATACATTAAATAATGGAATACTTGAGTCTAAAATTAAGAAAAATGCTAAAGATGATATGAAAACATATGAACTATATTATGATTATAAAGAACCTCTTAAAAAGGTTAAATTATATCGTGTTTTAGCTATAAATCGTGGAGAGAAAGAAAAAATATTATCAACCAAAATCACTATCGAAGTTGAAAGAATTCATAGCTATTTAGAAGATGGTATTGTTGAGAATATTAATTCATTTGTTTTTCCATATATTCAAACAGCTGTTAAAGATGCTTACAAAAGACTAATTGCTCCTTCTATCGAAAGAGAACTAAGAAGTGACTTTACTGGTAAAGCTGAAGATAATGCAATTCACATCTTTAGTGAAAATTTAAGAAGTTTGTTACTTCAACCACCCATGAAGGGTAAAATGGTTTTAGGAGTAGACCCAGCATATAGAACTGGTTGTAAGTTGGCAGTTGTTAATGAAATGGGTAAAATGACGTATATTGATGTTATATATCCACATCAAAAATATCCTGGAGAAAAAATCAATAAAGATAGAATTGTTGAATCGTTTAAAAAAGTTCTAGGTGCAATTAAAAAATTTAATATTGAGATTATTGCTATAGGTAACGGAACTGCATCAAGAGAAACTGAACAGTTCATTATTGAAGTAATTAAAAAAGCCGATATAGAACTATATTATATAATCGTTAATGAAGCAGGGGCATCTGTATATAGTGCAAGTGACTTAGCACGTGATGAATTCCCTAAACTCGCTGTAGAAGAAAGAAGTGCAGTAAGTATAGCAAGGAGATTACAAGACCCACTTAGTGAATTAGTTAAGATTGATCCTAAATCTATTGGTGTAGGGCAATATCAACATGATGTTGCACAAAACAAACTAAGTGATTCATTAGACTTTGTTGTTGAAACCGCTGTAAACCAGGTTGGAGTAAACGTTAATACTGCTTCTGTTCAATTATTACAGTATGTTGCTGGACTAAATAAAACTGTAGCTAAAAACATTGTAGCGCACCGTGAAGATAATGGTGAATTTAATGAAAGAAAAGAATTAAAGAAAGTTCCTAGAATGGGAGCGAAAGCATACGAACAAGCTATTGGGTTCCTACGTATTCTAAGTGGTAAAAATCCATTAGACAAAACTGGAATACATCCAGAGAGTTATAAACTAACAAAAAGTTTATTAAAAGAACTGGATATTGAAGTTTCTGAGTTGGGAGAACCAACATTGAAACTTAAATTAGCTAGTGTAAACAAAGAAGAATTAGCTACTAAATTTGAAGCGGGTATTCACACTGTAGAAGATATATTAGAAGCATTTGTTGCTCCACTTAGAGACCCTCGTGATGAAGTAGCTGCTCCTTTACTTAGAAGTGATATTTTAAAACTAGATGATATCGTAGTTGGTACAGAACTTATGGGTACAGTACGAAATGTTGTAGACTTTGGTGTATTTGTAGACTGTGGTGTTAAGGACGATGGACTAGTTCATATTTCGCAATTAAGCAAGACTTTTATTAAGCATCCACTTGATGTTGTAAGTGTTGGAGATATCGTAAAAGTATGGGTAAAAGATATTGATTTAAAACGTAAGAGATTGCAATTAACAATGATCCAAGAAAATATTGGTGAATAATTAAAATATGCCTGTTGACAGTTAGCCTAAAATATTATATTATATAAGGGCTAACTGGCATAAATGGAGTAGTACTCAAGTTGGCTGAAGAGGTGCCCCTGCTAAGGGTATAGGTCGTTCGCGCGGCGCGAGAGTTCGAATCTCTCCTACTCCGCCATTTCAAAATATAAAAACGGGATATCCCGTTTTTTTATTTACAAATATTTAATACTATAATATTTGACAACACAATATCAATTTTAGTAATATTAATGTATATTATACATTTATATCTATAGAGGTGAATTTATATGAAAAAAGTAATCGCATTTATATGTACTCACAATAGTTGCAGAAGCCAAATTGCAGAAGGATGGTTAAAACATTTATGCAGTAATAATTTTGATGTATATTCTGCCGGAACTGAAGAATATCCTGTACCTAAGAAACTTGCAGTCGAAGTAATGGAAGACTTAGGAATTGATATGAGTAAACATACTTCTAAATTACTTTCTGATATTCCAAAGAAACTAGATATATTAATTACAATGGGATGTGGAGTCGAATGCCCTTATGTACCAGCTTTACATAGAGAAGACTGGGGACTTGATGATCCTTCAGGAGGTCCAAAGATAGATTTTGAAATTACTAGAGATATTATCAAAGAAAAAGTTATAGACTTAATAGATCGTATTGAAAATCATAAATTATAGACAAACACTTATGTTTGTCTTTTTATAAGAAAAAACAAGCTCAGGAGAGCTTGTTTTATAGTTTTGTATCATCAATATTATCTAAATATGCTTTTATTGGATTAATTATTTCGCTTACTACACCAGCTTTAAATGGGTTTCTTAGTTTTGCACTTTCTACTAAGTCTACAAAACTTTTTGATCCGCCTAATTTACATAAAGCTAAGTATTGTTCAAATGCATTTTGGTGATTTTCTTGACTTTTAACCCAAAATTGGAATGCACATACTTGAGCAAGAGTATAATCTATATAATAGAATGGTGCTCCGAATATATGTCCTTGTCGATACCAAAAAGTACCTTTTTCCATAAATGTATCATCACCATAATCTTTAAATGGTAGATACTTTTTCTCAATTTTACGCCATAATGCTTTTCTTTCATCTTTTGTTAGCTCTGGATTTTCATAAACACCATGCTGGAATTCATCAACTAATACTCCATATGGTAAGAAAGAGATTGCTCCAGCTAAATGATTGAATTTATATTTTTCTGTATCTTCTTCAAAGAATTTATGGATCCATGGCCACGCTAGGAACTCCATACTCATTGAATGAATTTCTGCAGCCTCCATAGTAGGCCATCTATATTCAGGTATATGATCTCTACTTGAATAGATTTGAAAAGCATGTCCTGCTTCATGAGTTAACACATCAACATCTCCTGATGTACCATTAAAGTTTGAGAAAATATAAGGAGCTCTATAATCTGGTAAGTAAGTACAATAACCTCCACCAGCTTTGCCAGCTTTAGCATCTAAATCTAATAAATCATGATCTAACATGAAGTTAAAGAATTCATTAGTTTCAGGACTCATTTCTTCATACATTTCTTTGGCGTTGTTTATTTTCCAATTTGAATCTCCCTTAGGAGTTGGATTACCACTTAAGAAAGATAACGCTAAATCATATGATTTAGGTTCATCAATTCCTAAACGCTTTGCTTTTCTAGCAGTAAGTTCAGACACTAGTGGAACTACACTTTCAAATATTTGATCTCTGTATCCTTTAACATCTACACTATTATAATCAGTTCTTCCAAAACGATCATATCCTAATTGCACAAAGTTTTCATATCCTAGTTTTTTAGCTATTGTATGTCTTAGAGAAACCATGTCATCATAGATACGATCAATGTGATCTTCATTTTCTTCAAAAAATGCAGAAACAATTAACTGTGCTTGATGTCTTGTATCTCTGTTTTTATCTTGTGTGAATGGTCTCATTTGACTTAGGTTGTATGTTCCACCCTGGAACTCAATCTTCGCACCTGCGAGCAATTTAGAGTATTCAGTTGAAAGTTTGTTCTCAAGTTGAAGTTCTTTGATTATTTCAGGACTAAATGTTTTTTGTGCAACTTCGCCTTTTTCAAAAATCAATGTTCCAAACTCTTTAACTAATTCTTCTCTAAATTTTGATTCAAGAAGTTTCTTCATAAATATTTGTTCTAGTTGTTGAAGATGTGGCATGTTTTCATCAAAAAATTCTTGTTCTTTCTCATAAAAAACATCAGTAGTATCCACAGTATTTCTAATCGATACTAAATCTATAAGAGTTGCCATTTCATCTTGTAGTTTGAACATTTCTTTTATTGCAGTTAATTCTAGATTGAATGTTTTACCAGTAGCTACAAGGTTTAATTGATCCATAGTTCTCTTTTTAAATGATTCTAAATCTGGTCTTGCGTATTTAATCTCTTTAAATTTCATAATACCCTCCATATTTATGTCTTCTTATAAATTATAAACTATTTGTAGGTATTATAAAAGAAATTTACATAGCGAAAGAAGATGAAAAGAGTATAGACATTTACATTTTTTAATGATATTATATTAGTAGACTTTGGAGGATTAGCTCAGTTGGGAGAGCACTTGCCTTACAAGCAAGGGGTCACTGGTTCGAGCCCAGTATTCTCCACCAGATCTACCCGTAACCCCGAGAAACAACATTTTC
>Ga0307989_1000330_pt1 | contig 32169 bp, 26 predicted proteins | sample EllFjometagen185_FD_203164 | JGI IMG/M metagenome (GOLD analysis project Ga0307989, IMG submission 203164) | Marine microbial communities from Ellis Fjord, Antarctic Ocean - #185 | ecosystem: Environmental > Aquatic > Marine > Unclassified | place: Southern Ocean | collected 2014-10-08 | reverse complement strand
TTTGAAGACTGTGCTAATTCACGATATTTTTCCTCGCTGGTCCCCAATTCATTAAACGTTTTTTTCAGCTCAACCTGCATTTCATTAATAGCAATCACAACCTCATCTAATTCATCCGGTTTATTGGTTCTCGCTCGATTCAGATCCAAGATTTTATTAAGTTGCTCAGAATTCAGCACTCTAGCATGATTAGCCATTGTTTTTAAATGGCGGGTTACGGTTATTTGAATCAGGATAAAGATAACGAAAGCAGCCAGAAAGGTTTTAGCTGCATTGGTAAGGATAAGGATGGTTATTCTTTCAATCAAACGTTGATGAATCTCTTTGTAGCTTATAGTTACAATCAGCGTCCCTAAAAGTAGAGGATCAGCATGCAGTTTTGAGTGTTTCAACGGTATCTCCCAAACAACATCCTGGTTAGCTTTGGGATTTCCTTCTTCAATTTTGGTCTTTCCCCCGACCATAAATTGAATGTATTGCACACCACTTAGTTGCAATGCGCCACGCATTTGGATTTTCATCTGCAAATCGTCCAAATTATAGGCGCTAAAAGCAAGAGCGGGAACATAGCTTTTCTTAAAAAGCTGCAGATTTTTTTGAACTAATTCAAAATCCTTCTGATATTCGATGAAGAGTTGGATGCTAGTAATAAATATTGTTAGTGCCGAACTGCATAGTAAGACATATATTAACAGACGACGAGAAAGCCGATTTTGTTTCATATTTATCACATTCATTTTTTTACTATTTTGTTAATGGATCACACCTCATCGATAACATCGCCCTCCTATCTTTCATACTCTCCCCGATAGGATTTATCAATAAATTGATTATATCTGCCACCTTCTTTTAGTTTTTTAAATCCTCTGTCAAATAACTCAATCACTTTTTATTGATAACAACAGATAAAGTCACATTTTACGAAATGGTTTCCCTAAGCTCGTTTCCACATCTTTCAGCATTTGGCCATACTTGCCGCTTTCTTTTAGCTTCTTCAATCCCGACTTAAACTTCTTCAGAAACAACGCTCCATTTTTATTTTTTCTTGAAATATACAATAAAAGGGGCGATATATCAATTTTTTTTGTGGTGATAAGTAATTTGGCCAGTTCCTTGGGAGTTAAAAATTTTCTAAGCGGAACCAAATCTAAGATATTGGAAAACATATTGTATGGCTATAAAAAAATAAAAGGTGTTGGTGAGTTAATCCATCAAATTTCATTAATCTTTAGTTCAAATTCCAGACCTGTTTAGCTCACTTTCTAAGTTTCCCAAGGTAGGCTTTTCTTGAGTTTAAAACAGTCTTGATTTTTCTAACTAAAACAATCGAAGGGTCGGTTCAAACCACAACCCGACAATTCAATCAATCTGAATCTTTTATAGCCTTCCCAGGTTATGAGTGGAGTGGAAAAATCGCTACCTTTTTTCTGTCAGATAATGACGACCATCTGTTAATCGCCACAGTATGTCAATCTTCACTTCTTTGTTGGCAGGCCTGAGAACTTCTTTTGCCACTTAAGACAGCGTTTCGCATCACGCTCATCATAAATTCGAAGTGCCGATGGAAGATCTAGTGTGAACGCATTCTCCTGATCCTCACCCAATGCTGTTAGCCGCATAGTGTACCAAGCTGTTATTCCACCTGGAGGGGTAGACTCGAATTTTGGAAAATCAGGATTGCCACCATCATCGCTCAACCAAACCTCAGCCAGTCGAGGATTGAGTACCATCCCACGGGCGATGCCCACCATATCAGCAGCAGCACTAGCCACTGCATCCACTGCTTGCTCACGTTTTTTGAATCCCCCCGTCACCATCAAAGGTACTTTAGTTACTTTTTTTGCCCTTCTGGCAAAATCAAGAAAGTAAGGCCCTCGACTTGAACCATCGGAACTAGCCTTTGCTCCTGGAAAATAGGTGCCTCCACTGATGTCGATCAAATCGACCGAAGTTTGATCGAGAATGCGCACTAATTCTAATGCATCATCCTGTTTCAACCCACCTTCCAGTTTGTCAGTCGAGTTAATCTTAATCCCTATTGGAAACATCGGGCCAACAGCGCGCCGAACCTCAGCTATTACTTTGACTACGATACGGCTTCGTGCTTCGATGGATCCACCATATTCATCACTTCGGAGATTAAACAATGGAGAAAGGAATTGACTGAGCAAGAAACCGTGCGCAGCGTGAACCTGAATACCACTAAATCCTGCGGCTTTTGCGTATTCTGCGGTTCGGGCAAACAAGTATGGTAATTTTCTAACCTCATCAGTAGACATTCCGGCACATTTAAAATCGCCAATGTTAAGGGCAGATGGCCCTTTGGGTTGACTGATCGGCCCATGTGAGAGAGCACCAGCATGACCCAATTGTGCCCATAAATGGGCACCCTCAATCATGGCTCTTTTAGATAGTAACTGCATTGCGTTTTGACTCATATCCAATCCAAGTACCAAATTACCCGGCTTTTCCGGAAAGCCAGCCTCTCCCTGTACTTCACCGATAATAGAAAGTGCGGTTCCACCTTCGGCCCACCTTTCATAAAGTCGAGCCTGAGTTAGGGTGGGATCACCCTCACCGTTCCCAAGAGAATCTGACATGGGAGCCTTTACAAGTCTATTTTTTAGAATGACACCACAAGGAAGCCCAAGTGGTTTTCCAAGAATTTCTGCTGGATTGCAATTTTTAATCATCGTTTTCTCCTGAACAATTTAATTCTCAAGTATGGATAGCAATTTAATTTATTTTATTTCATAATGATCGCATTTTTGACATTTAACAAGAAAATAACTATCATGACAGGTATGAATAATTTTAATTGGAGACCTTATGGATTTAGCACCGGATATTTTGAGAACCTTTGCATCTGCGGCTCAAACTTGTAATTTCACGGAAGCGGCGCGAAAAGTTAATCTTACGCAATCGGCAGTCAGCCATCAGATACGTAAACTAGAGGAGAACTTAGGTAAGGCTCTTTTTGAGCGTGTTCCCCATGGCGTTATATTGACACGCCATGGAGAATCTCTCTTAAAATATGCTAAGCAACTTTTACGATTGCACAATGAAGCTTTGGCATCATTTTCGGAATCCAATATGAATGGCCAGATTCGTATTGGAGCGACTGAAGAATATGCAGCTTTGTATATACCGAAAATCTTGAAAAGGTTCGCAGAGAAGTACCCCTTGGTCCAAGTTGATCTATACTGTGAGCGATCTAATGAGCTTCTAAAAATGTTGGATAAAGGTAAAATAGAGCTTTGTTTGAGAAATACTAAAGCAATTGAGTCCGAGACGGAATTTTTGAGAAAGGAACCCTTGATATGGATCGGGCCTAAAGATGCCACTCCAGAAAACGAATCACCATTACCAATAGCTGTTTTTAACAAAGGGTGCATACACCGTGAGTGGGCTATCGAGGCATTAGAGAAAAATAATATTGATTATCGAGTTGCGTATTCAAGCCCCAGCATCGCAGGAATTCTGGCAGCAGTAACATCCGGACTGGCTGTGGCACCTATCGGCACGAGTACACTAATTTCCGGCTTACGCTTGATTCCTCATAAAAAATTACCCGCACTTCCTTCTGCTATGATCTGCTTACATCAATCAAAATGTCATGAAGATAGTATCCAATCTCACTTGGTTACGCATATTATAGATGAATTTTGTGATACCAGTATATTACCAGCACAAATCTGAGAACCGTCCTTGCATCATACTTCTCCATGGTTTTCCTGAGTTCTTATATAGTTGGAAAACATTATCTTTTGAGGATCTGGCACAATTCATACAAAAACAATTTTCCCATTCGGGTAAAAAGTGTTCAATAAAACTTGCTCGCCAAATGACTGACATGTCCCAGCAGCACCCTTATTACTCACAAAAACTTGCCTATTGTGTATATAAAATTTCAGGAAAAGGTTAGAAGGGGTTTCAGTAATAATCATAGAGGCTTAATAATCTATTTATGTGGTTATGAACAGAAAAAATTATTGGAAAAAGGGGCTTATTTAAAAACTCAGAAATACAGTAAATCAATAACGCAATTATCCAGGCAAAAAACCATATATCAGAAAGCAAAAAAATAAAAACAAAGGGCAAAGAACGATTTGCCCCCTCATTCCACTGAGTCAACACAGTATCCGGGAACCAAAAATTGATTCCCCCAATACTTTTTCTATTTCAGTTTCTGAAATTGGTTCAAAACTCTGATGACTGCTCGTCCTTTTAAAAAACGACCTCAATTTTTCAACCATTTTTTTTCTAGCTCAAAAAGCGTTTTGATTTTATCATCATCTAAAGGAGGTACTTCATGATTTTTTTCTATATCGATCACTTTTTCATTCAAAGTTGCGATCAAATCTCTGTCTGCTTTGCCCCCCATTGAAGGTCTGGTAAAATAGGTGGGACACCAGAAGTTTCTAAAATTCTCGAAGGTGTGCTTTTGTGTCAGATGATTTCCCCCTGGTCCAACGTCGTCAATGACGTCAAGCGCAAAATCCTCTTTGCTGACATTAATTCCCTGCATAAAGTGTTTCACATGATCGATGACCTCGTCACAAAATAGAATTGTGGTTGGATCTACCAAACTAGCCTGATCCAGAAGCCCGACATCATGCACTAGGTTGGCACCACTGAGAACTGCCAAGAGGCATGACATCCCAATTTCTGCAGCGCCTTGCTCATTCAACGTTTTGGTATCCGTACTACCTGCGGTACCCCAAAACGGTAATTCAAAATAGTGAGCGATATCCGCAAGGGCAGCACATTGAAGATATAACTCCGGACCACCATACACACAAACCGTAGACTTCATGTCCATAACTGTAGCGACACCGCCATAAAGGAAAGGGGCACCGGGTTTAACCAACTGGTGAATGACGAGGCCGGTTAAAGATTCAGCATGGGCTTGAGCCAGAAGACCAGCAGAGGTTGCCGGTGCGGTTGCGCCCCCCATTGGTATAGGATAATATACGATGGGCAATCCATACTCGGCACAGATCATTAACTCCTTGATTGAGTGATCATCATGCACCAATGGCGAAATGGGTTCTCCAAGTTTCATCAGGTAGGGATTGAGACGCAATTCATCATAACCACCGGCCACAACAGCTGCCATTTCGATGATATCCAACAAAGCTTGGGGACCGTTCGGGCTGAACGAGATGGATTTTCTTTGGTGAAACATCATTTCACGTGTATTGACACGATCAACAATTTCTGGCGGAAGGTCAGCAGCAAATGCACCTACCTGCACAACATCCATGTGCCTGGTATAATCCATAACAGTGGCCATTTTTTTGGCATCCGCAGCAATGAATTTTCGTCTTTCACGGGTTTGAGAGTCGATAATATCAATGTTATCCACTAAAGGCGAAAAATAGGTTTTCCCAGACTCTAAAAATATCTTTCTTTCACCGTCCCGGTTACAGAGAACGAAGCGCTCCGGAACTGTTTGTAGCGCTTGCTTCACAAGAGAATGTGGAATTCGAACGATGTTATTATCACCAACAATTGCACCATGCCCATGAAGCAGTTCCCGCGCCTCTTTATTGTGAATTAATGTGCCGGTGCTTTCCAAAATTTCACATGCAGCTAGATGAATTTCCTTAATTTGAGAATCCGATAGCACGCGCATACGTGGGGTAAATTGTGTTCTACCTGCAAACATAGTTTCTCCTTGTTTGATTAATTATTTAGATCGAAATCTATTGATCAAAGATGATCTCCTTACTCCAATAGAAATCCATCTTTCAGCGGATCATCGGGATCTATAAACAACTGATTGATGCCCATAATGTGGGCGTAACCGGTAATTTCAGGAATGATGGCAGAAAAATTTCCAACTTTCGTTTCCTCAATCACCCGTGCGGAAAAAGTGCTCCCGATAATGCTTTCATGTATGAATTTTTCGTCTTTTCTAATTTCCCCTTTTGCATACATCAATGCAATTTTGGCGGAAGTTCCGGTGCCACAAGGTGATCGATCAAGACCGCTATCTGATAGAATAACTGCATTTTTAAGATGCGCCCCAGGGGTTGTAGGTGGACCATAGAACTCGACATGGGTACATTCATTGATAAATTCAAGTTCCGGATGTTGAATTTTAACCTGGTCGTTAATGGCGTACTTAATCAAACGTCCTTTTTCAATTAAGGCAGAGGTGTTTACTGGTATAATTTCAAGCCCCACTTCTGCGGCGGGTAGTATTGCATAAACGTTTCCCCCGTATGCGATATCGACTGTAAGAGCGCCTATTTTTGGTACATCTATTTCTGTTTCCTCTGCAAAAACAAAACTCGGAACGCCCATAAATGAGACTGCTTTTGCGCTCCCATTTTCAACTTTTACCCGAACACGGGTCAAACCAGCGGGTGTATCAAGGGTGATTAATGTTTCAGGTTCCTTGACAGTAACCATGCCTGTTTCCACAAGTGCAGTGGCTACCCCGATCGTATCATGACCACACATTGGTAAATACCCACCGGTTTCAATAAAAATTGTACCCACATCAGCTTCCGGATGTTTGGGTTCTGTTAAAATGACCCCTGACATGACACTATGTCCTCTTGGTTCGAACATCAACGATGTCCGAATCCAATCCATGTTTTCCTTCAGGTATAGCATTTTTTGGGCAATAGTCTCTCCAGGAATATGGGGTATGCCACCTGTAATTGTGCGTGTTGGTCCGCCCCCTGTATGGGTGTCAATAGAAGAAAAAACTTTACTAATGCGCATGCAACATTCCGTAGTTAAATTGTTATAATGACAATCATTTAAAAATGGTTTGGTGTTTCCGAAAGTTCAGCTTTCGGAAGATATCTACAAAAAGCATCTCTTCCGGAATAACCGACAGCATATTTATGACAATAAATGCAGTTTAGGCTTTTCGCCACCACCTCTTCAAAAACTGTCCTCCATCCATATCCCAGCCACCTCCGATTTTATCAGAAGTTCCGATTTTTGAAGAGAGCCCCTGAACAACATTTGCAAATCCAGGAATAATAGATGCCCCTTGATCCTTGATGATTATTTGGATGTCTCGATAAATTTGACTACGTTTTGATTCGTCCAGTTCTGCTCGAGCTGCAATTATGAGTTGATCCAGTTTAGGGTTTTTGTAATGGCTTTCGTTCCATTTTGCATCGGATAAGTATGCCAGAGACAGAATCATATCTTCTACAGGTCTTGATCCCCAATTAGTTGCGCAAAACGGTTTTTTAAGCCAAATATTAGACCAATACCCATCATTTGGTTCCTGTTTGACATTTATATTGATCCCGGATTTAGAAGCGCTCTCTCTAAACAAGACTCCTGCATCTATTGCCCCGGCATACGCACCGTCTGCGCAATGGTAATCAACACTTAAACTGTTTAGACCCGCTTTTTTCAAATAAAATTTTGATTTATCCGGGTCATATCTTCGTTGAGGAATATCTGCCGCATGGTACCGAAAAGCCGGTCCAATCGGATGATCGTTTCCAATCTGCCCAAATCCCTGCAGTACTTTTTGGAGGAATTGCTCTCGGTCAATGCCATACATTAGGGCATGCCGAACATTAAGATCATTAAATGGGGCTATGTCAGCAAACATAGGCATTGCGTAATGCCTTTTGCTGGGTACATCAAGAATTCGAACGTTTTGAATTCGCTTCATTCGCCCTACCATCTTCAAGTCAACTCTATTGATGACATCGATAGACCCGGAGATCAAAGCAGTTAATCTGGCATTCCCATCATTAATAGCCAGAAATTCTGCTGAATCAAAAAAGCCGAACTCAGATTGCCATCCGTTTGAATTTCTTTTAAGCGATGCGTGAACTCCGGGTTTAAATGATTCAAGTGTGTAGAGACCTGTACCGACACCGGAAAGGTAGTCTGCTTTTCCATCTTTTGCCGGAGCAATATTAAGATGATAATCTGTCAATAAGTATGGAAAATCTGCATTTCCACCCTTGAGTTCGAAAATTACCAAATCCTTCCCATCTTTCTTTATGTTTTTAATGCCAGAAAGAATTCCTTTGGCTCCTGATTTTGAATCAGCACCGCGGTGAGAATTGATTGAAGCGATCACATCTTCAACCTCAAGGGATTTCCCATTGCTGAAAGTTACTCCTTTCCTCAGTTTGAATGTCCATGTTTTTGCATCAGGTGACGGTTCCCAGCTCTCTGCCAAAGCGGGTTGTGCGATATTATCTTGGCCTAGCTCTACAAGATTATCACGAATAGCAAATCCGATAGAGATCATGAACGTATCATCAAATGTCGTCGCATCTAATGAATTGGAATTTGAAGCACCGGCTAAGCCAGCACGTAGATGTCCGCCTTTTAAAGGGGCAGCATCTGCGCGCGGGCTGAACAGATGAGGCATTGTCATTAAAGATAGTCCCAAAGCAGACCCTTTTACCATGAAATCTCGCCGTGAAAACCCGTTGCTGTGATCTGACCTCGTTGAATCGTTCTTTTTTTTCATCAATTTGCCTCCGTTTCGAATTAATGCCCGTTTGGACATGTTAACAGTAGTAACTTGTGAACAAGAATCAGTGCATACTGAAGCAGAGATTATGCCATTGGCGATAAAAATAGATTTACAAAAAGGAAAATACAGGCGGACTAGTCTTTTGATTTAAATATAACAGTGTTCTAAATTACCTCCAAAGAAGCAAAAATAAAGCCGTTTTTGATGTTTTGGAATCGGTTTTAAATGACGATAGCAAAAAAAGTGACAGTTTTTTCAGAAAACTATTGTTACTTTTTTTCGAAAAAACTGTCACTTTATTTTCGGAAAAGGACTGATAGGTGAATGATTATGAGTGATGATAATTGGCAAGACTTGGAGAATGGGATAACTGGGGGATAATTAGGTCAGATTTTATCATTCGTTTTTTTTGCTTCACCATTCAATACCCATCTTTTTGATTCTATAGGCTAATAGTTGTCGGCTGATACCCATTTTTTTAGCTGCGTTTGTAATGTTTCCCCGATATTGTTGAAGGCTGTTGATTATAATTTCCCGCTCTTTGCTTTTGTTTTTTTTGGGAACTTTAATGCTTAGCGCTTTCATTTTCCGGTATAGAGTTTGACGAGATACACCCAATATAACTGCTGCATCTGTAATATTAGCATCTGCATCCGAAAGTGCTTCAATCATTTCCAGCCTCTCTTTATTTCTAATATTTGAGGGTAAATCCGGTTTTTTAACAGGAGTGCTAAGTCGATCTTGTAAATCGCTATCTAAATTCACTGACACCATACTTTCGTTTAAGATATCTTCTGAGTTATCAGCCAAAGTACGGTCTTTATTTTTCAACTCCTGAAACCCACACGTTAGATGCCAAGTTTCAATTGTTTTGTTTTTACTTACCATATTAAAAGCGCCTTCAATGGTGTTCTCCAATTCTCGCACATTTCCTGGCCAATCATATTCGTCAAATAATTGTTTTATCTCGGAAGATACACCTAAAACATTTTTTTTAAGTTTTAGATTGTATTTTGAAATAAAGTGGTTAGTCAATATGAGCAAATCATCTTTTCTTTTGCGCAATGCAGGTAAGGTAATATTCACAACACCAACCCGATACATCAGATCACTCCGCAATTTTCCATCTTCCACAGCTTTCGTAGGAAGGATATTTGTTGAACTGATAATTTTAAAATCTAGTTTTACTTCGTCGTGGGAACCAACGCGACATACTCTTTTTTCCTGAATAACGCGGAGTAGTTTTGGTTGCAATTCAATACTCATGGAGTTTAACTCATCCAGAAATAGAGTTCCACCGTTTGCTCGTTCAAATAATCCGGGCTTATCCAACGCACCAGTGAAAGCTCCTTTACTTGTACCAAAAAGAATTCCTTCTAACAAATTGTCAGGAATGGCTGCACAGTTGACGGCGATATAGTGAGCATTCTTCCTATTGCTGAGATTGTGTATTGATTGAGCAAACAGTTCTTTACCAGTACCAGTTTCTCCGCAAATCAGTACTGGAGAATCGGTTTTTGCTGCCATACGGACTATACTAATTGCATTATGTAAGGTCGGACTATTGCCTATTATATCATTTAGTGAATAATCAGTATCACCTGGAAAGGTTTGATTTGAAGCCTTTTTATCATCATTTTGTTGCTTAATTTTTACTTTTTGATAGTTTTTTACACAGCTAATCACACCTATAATTTTTCCATTTTTACAAATCGGATACACGTCATGTATACTATCTACAATATGGCCTTTACGAGTTTTATAAATTGCCGGGCATTCTTTAATGGGCCTTCTAGTTCGCAAACACCGCATCACTAAGCTTGAATTTTCATCAAGATCATACACATCAGTAACTTTTGCACCCAAAACAGTCTTTGATAGAAGTCCATCCATTTTAGCATGAGCCGTATTGTAATAAATTATTTCTCCAACAATGTTTGTAATCAACACACTGATATCAAGCACGTCCAAAATAGGATATAGTTCGCTTTTGGTTATATCAATAGTACTTATGTCTAAAATTTCACTAGTCGCCAAATTTCTTCCTCTTGATTCAAGAAAAACATCCGAAACCTATGGACATGGTCCTGTTTTAATCCCCCGTAGGGGGTTAGATGTATTATTCTCCTAATATAAAAACATACTTTGGTAGTTAATCCATGAAATTGTAGACATAATGCAACATAAAATCAATATCCACCTCCTATTTAATACTTCAAAATTAAGTTTGACTGAAAATATTTTATTATCACTGTAAAGGCTAGCACCAATTTTCTTAATCGTTGGGATTGTATCAAAGTCGTGTAAAAAACCTAGATGTTTTTTATCCAGGAATTAATTAGCCCTATCCCAGCCCCAGAGTATCAATTTTTCAGAACCTGCTTTAAATCGCCACCACAACAATGTTTTCAAAAATTTTTGTCCGCATTAACAAATTGAGGTTAATTGAATAAGATTAGAAGCCTATGTGTTTCAGTAACAGTGATTTCCAAAGATTGTTATACCAACTAATCCAGCACGAATTCTTTTATGGCAGGTGACTGACATAAATAGTAAATTAAAAAACTGACAAGACTGCACTGTTTTGATCATTACTACACAACCTTTACTATAATGTAATAACTATTATTTAATAATAGAGTCTTTGTTGAATACTGGCGATTGAGAGATCAAAAATACTTAAAATTGCCAAACCCTTAAGAATTTGATGGTAATGATTTTTGCTTAATGGTAACCAGAAATAAACTTAAATATTCGAATATAATGTTAAAAGATAAATAAAGCCGTTCAATCCGGCTTAAAAATTAAATATCTATAATCTTGGAGGTTAGAAACAGTGCAAACATCTAAAATTATTCATACGGTGAGTTGTCATGCAGAAGGAGAAGTTGGTGATGTCATTGTGGGTGGTGTCGCACCACCACCAGGTGAAACAATATGGGATCAGTCCTTATGGATTGCTAAGGATAAAACTTTACGGAACTTTATGCTGAATGAACCCCGTGGTGGTGTTTTTCGACATGTCAATTTGTTGGTTCCCCCAATCAACCCTGCAGCGCAAATGGGTTGGATCATCATGGAGCCGGAACATACACCACCGATGTCCGGTTCAAATAGTATCTGTGTTGCTACAGTTTTACTTGAAACTGGAATTCTTCCCATGGAGGAACCTGTAACCCGATTAACACTTGAAGCTCCCGGGGGATTAATTCAGGCCGTGGCTGATTGTAAAAATGGCAAAGTAGAACGGATGACGATTCACAATGTCCCCTCTTTTGTAAATCAGCTGGATGCTAATATCGAAGTCGATGGTGTTGGTACCTTAACTGTTGATACTGCTTATGGTGGTGATACATTTGTAATTGTCGATGCCAATAAATTGGGATTTAAAATATCACCAGATGAAGCACGGGAAATGGTTGAAATCGGTATAAAAATTACCGATGCAGCCACAGAACAATTGGGGTTCTACCATCCGGGTAATCCTGATTGGAAGCACATCTCTTTTTGTCAATTAACGGTCCCTTTGATTAAAGAAAATGGTGTTTATGTTGGGAAAAATACGGTGGTCATCCAACCCGGTAAACTTGATCGTTCGCCATGTGGTACCGGTTGTTCGGCACGTATGGCTGTCTTGAAAAAGAGAGGCCTACTTGAAGTTGGAGATCAATATATCGGTGAGTCCGTAATCGGGTCACGTTTTCATTGTCGTCTGGAATCTTTAACTCAAGTAGGGCAACTGGAAGCGGTAATTCCAAGCATCTCTGGACGAGCATGGGTGACAGGTACCCATCAGCATACCCTGGACCCGGATGATCCCTGGTCCCAAGGCTATAAACTGTCTGATACCTGGCCTTTGATAAAATGAGTAATGAAAACTTTTAGTAGAACTAAAATAACGGTCTCTAAAGGACTTTTAGATGTTTGCAATAAACTTGTCCAAAATCGTAGGTCGGATCAAGCCTCCCCTACAATTTCCAACCAGCGTGGATCCGTCACAAGCTCCTTGATCCACCCTACACAATTGTTTTTAAAGAAAATAATTTCAAGTTCGTTAACAGCGATTGGAGATTTTGTAAAAATAGAGTATGAGACAGAGGCATTCACACTGGTTAAGGGAATGGTATTAGTGAAGTGCCTTTTTATAAGTGGATTGTATGGTGTTATTAAAACAAACCAGATATATTTTTTGAATTCCAGGGTGAGTGATTAAAAAAGATTCAATTTCATTGATGGCGATACTGACAGCTTGATTTACCGGATAACCATAAACACCACAACTAATTGCTGGAAAGGCGATGGTAGTGAGTTGATTATCCACTGCCAGTTTCAAAGAATTTCGATAACAAGCTGTTAATAGTTCTGCTTCACGGTTATTTCCCCCTCCCCAGATTGGTCCGACTGTATGAATGATATATCTGGCTGGTAAACGATATCCTTTAGTAATTTTAGCTTTCCCTGTGGGGCACCCGTTAAGAGTTTTGCATTCTTCTAGTAGTTCAGGTCCTGCCCCTTTATGAATGGCACCATCGACACCACCTCCCCCCAATAAGGATTCATTAGCAGCATTAACGATAGCATCAATATTCAATTGAGTGATATCCCCTTTGATTATTTCGATTTTTTTTGACAGGCTCATTAAAATTTATTCAATTAAAGTGTTTTTATAAGTTAAAACCAGTACTTTTTCAAAATCATAAACCAGCTTGCTACAGAGTATTCAGTTTTTTATCTCCCTGATAGAGGGTCAGTGGTTTGTAAATCAGAGCGGTTATGATTCCGTAAAGTAGATATTGAATCATTCCGTATAAAAACCAATGAAAAGCCATTGATGTCGAAATTGGATAAACAGCATATTGATTAGCGACCCCCACACCATTCATCAATAAACCAATTAAGGCCCCATAGCGAATGCCTTCGATCAGGCCTTTCGATTCGCAGCCCTTTGAATATATGAAGACAAAAAGGAAGCCAAAAACTAACGATGATAATTGAATGAGCCATGTATGTTCATTCATATCCGGTCGCCAAATATGACTTAACTCGCCATAAATTTTCCCCAATAGTACCCCGTGAATAATAGCATCTGATATTTGATTAAAAACGAATACAGATATGCTGGCATAAATAAATCGTTTGATATTCATAATAGCCTGTAGAGTCAGATATAATGTCGCTTCTGGTTGGAAAAATATTAGTTTATATTCAAGCAATAAAATATTCTTAACACTAAGCGAGTGAAATAACAAGATTAGATAGGGAATACCCATCACTTTACTTTAGAGGCGGGAATCGTCAAGACTGATGTCCAGATGTTATCATCGAAATGGGATTCAAGTTTGTATTGATGAGACGGATAGGCAAAATCTAATCTTTTTTTCAGGTTTTTTAAACCTGTTTTAGTGGAAGCAACTTTTAAATTCTCATGGAAAGGGTTGGAGACTGAAAAATGAATTTGATGATTGATTAATTCTAAATCCATACGAATGCTACAGACGCTATCCTCAGTTTTTAACAGCGCTTCTGTATATTTTATAGCATTTTCTACCAAGGGGTAAAAAGCATGCCAAGGAGCGACAAAGTCAGATGATTGTTCATCAAATGAATAATTAATAATTAATCGCTCACCAAATATGATTTGTTGCTGGCTGATATATGACTTTAAATACTCCAAATGGTTCCGGATTGGCACCATTAATTGATCACCAAATTTTAATGAAGCCCGAAGCATTTCCGCAAACTCTACCAGGTACTCTCTGGCTTGAGTTGGATTTTGACGAATTAAGACACTCAGTCGGGAGAGTTCATTAAAAAGGCTGTGTGAATGAAGTTCATTGGTTAAAAAATCTATTTTGGTTTGTTTTAATTGTACTTCTGTCTCCAATCGATTTATTTTTTCATTAAAATGCAGCAATCCCGTGTGATTAACGAATAAAGTAATCAGAAGCAATACCGGTAGAACAAATGGTATTTCGATATTGAAAGCTGAAAAAGAGAAAGCAGAAAGTAAATATAACAAGATGATGAAGAATATCGTTTGTACTGCATTTAACCAATTACTATTCCCGTAAGTAAAGAAAGAGACTAAAGCAAATAAAACCAATAGTATCGTCAATGAAATCCAAAATGGTATGGCAGTGATTGTTTGATCAGATGCGATACCATTAAGTGTATGTGCAATAACTTCTATTTCCTGCATTTCATGGTTCCCGGAGGGGACGCGATAAAGCGGATAAAGATCAGGGAAATCAGTTCCTATTAGAACGATTTTATCTTTTAAGACCCCTATCGGTAACTTCTCAATGTCATCTGCCTGAATAAATGGAAAATTGAAGGCGTTCCGATTTCTTTGATGATGGGTAGTAAAATAGTTAATCTTGAGCCAATCTGTGTTTTTTTGATGAATCACCTCACCGGTTTTATTAGCGTAAGCCTTCAAGATTTCGCTGTGAAATTGGGTTGGAAATCGACAAGAGTTCAGAGCATTGCATATGTAATGTAAAGTACCCGATGAATCGAATTTAAAACTGACCGCACCACTGCTTTTAGAAACCTGGGAAAACTGTTTCAATACCGGATAGCGATGATTATTTCTTAATATGATGGTTTGATTTTCAAGGGCTTCTGCTAATTTTAAATCACTATTCACATCACTTTTCCGATCCAGTAAGATATTGAGCCCAATAACAGCTGGTTGCTGGGATTTTAATTGATTCAATAAATCAGCTAACCAGTCCCGACTTAATGGTGATCGAGGCATATTTTCAGGTAAAGACAAGTCATTGATTGTCACTAAAATGATGGGTAAATCTTTATTTTGTGATTCAAAAAACGATTTTTTAAAGGCATAAAAATTGGGTTGAAATCGATTCTCCCAATCCCGGACGAGTTCTGATCGGCTTAATAGTGAAAAAATGATAACCAGGATCAGCGTTAAATAAGCAGAGTATTTCCGTAGACGGAAACGAAAAGGTTGTTTTAAATTGCTAAGAAAAGTGTTTAAGTAATGGTTCATTTTAAACTTCTTCCATTAGGTGATTCATGCAAAAAATCCAAACGGTTATCGTTGACGACGAAGAATTTGCCATTATTGATTTAAAAGAAGAACTGATGACATATCCGAATATTGAGATCATTGGTACTTTTTCAGATGGGGTCCAGGGTGTTAAAGGTATCAATTCCTTAAAACCAAATTTAGTATTTGTTGACATTGAAATGCCGGAACTCAATGGTTTTGAAATGTTAGGTCGTTTATCCTACTCTCCGGTGGTAATATTTTGTACCGGATTTAGTAAGTATGCCATTGAGGGATATGAATACGAACCGACTGATTTTTTATTAAAACCGATCAAACGACAACGATTTCAAACAGCCATGGAAAAGGCCTTTAAAGATATCGAACGTCTTGATCTGGAAAATAGACTGCTCAGACAAAAACAACAAGTTGGTTATATCCTGCTGGATTATCGTGATTTACATGGAGAATCCCGAAAAGTCTGTGTCTGGCCAGAAGACATTATTTACATTAATCCCCAGGAAAACAATGCCAATTACATCGAATACCACCTGACTGATGATTCTGTTCATGTTGTCAAAAAGCCCCTCAAAAAAGCTGTCGAAGAGCTGGATGACAAAAACTTTCTGCAGGTGCACCGCAGCTATGTTGTTAACCGCTCCAAAATCAGCGAGTTATATAAAAATGAAACACTGATTCTTCATGGGAATCAAAAAATTGAGATTCCGGTCAGTCGCGGTTATCGTAAAGTTGTAAAAAATATTTTGAAACAGCCCAGGTAAAATCTTAAAACGAATATCCAACGCCTACTGTAAAAATAGCGGTTGACCGTTTTTCATTTTTCTCGATCCTGCGTTTCCAGTAATCCAGGTCAGCCTGTGAAACAGTACTATCACTATTAACCGCTTTGACCTCTACTTCCGGTGTTTGTGGATAAGCCATGGCCACGTTTAAACCGACGCCAACATTGATGGCATTATTAAACAGATGATTGTAACCGATACCCATTGTTGGTGATATCGTAGCTTCATATTTCACTTTGGCTTCCAATCCGGTTCTGTATGCATTACCATTAATCGTTCGGTCCCGTTTATTAAAGCTGACATCATAACGTTCTTCACCATTATAAATCAGCCCACCTGAAAAATATAAACCAAAATTCCAGGGGATTACCCGCAGTTCAAGGATGTGTTTAGGATCAATTACTGACTGATCGATATCAGCACCATCCTGACCATATATTTTCTCATCGTCGTAAAACTTACCTTCTTCTTCAGAATCTCTCGAAATTTCGGGATCAGCAAAAGCAAGAGAAGTCATACCCACGTACAAATTTTTAGAGAAAAAATAACCCACATGAATACCACCCCCAGGTCCATGACTCTCTTTAGGAGATTCAGGGCCACCCGCAAAAATCAATTGAACCTGAAGAGGATTGGATTCTGATTTAGATCGGAAATCCGGTGAGTGATCTTCCACTTCTTCCTTTTCCTGGCACTTTGATTTTGCCTTTTCTATGAGTTTAGATAAAACACATGAATCATCTTCAGAATCCGATTTTATATCCTGACTGGTTTCTGCTTTCTCAGTATCAATTTTAGTTCCGGCTGATTCAACATCCTGAGCCAATAAATTTCCTGAAAAGAGCACCATTAAAGCAATTAAAATTTTAAAATATTTTGTTTTCATAAGAACCTCGATTTAAAGTGGAAAATAATAATTAATAAAATATGACTCCAGACTAATTGATTATTATTCCGAATGGTTTGACCGAGGATAATTGGAACGACTTTGTTGATAAATGGTTAAAATTAATATTCAAAACTGGCCATGACCCCCATGCTGGTAATGCTTTCAACTTTTGCGGCTTTGACATTGTTATTGGAAATACTTTCCAGATTTCCGGTAAGCTGGTGAACCAGGGGACAAACATTGAAAAAGGGTTGAACTGTTATGGATTCAAATCGATATGGCGCATTACCATTAAAACAGGCGGAAACAGTGTTAGATCTTACATGATCTTCATTAAACACATTATCGGCACTCAAAAAATGATATTCGATAGCACCGCCGAATTGCAGACTAAAGCCACCGATAAATATAATGGTATGATCAATAAAAAGGCCAGCACCTGTGTATAAGCCTGAGATATCCGAATCTTTGTCTTCACTGTTACTATCATAGTTATTACCGGATCCGTTGTCGCCAGTACTGCTGGAAACGAGTCCCCCTAAATAAAAAGCCACTCCGTACCCTAAACCCTCATCAGTAAATCGAAGCTCGTTCTTAATTCCAAAACCAGTGAACTCAGTATTCCTATCTTCCCAACTTGACTCCGAGTTATTATACTCTTTATGCTGGATGTCAAAATTGATTATACCCAATCCACTCCCTACCCAATCCTCCTTGCCATATGACTGAAAAGCACCTTCGCTTGTCTCCTTTTCCGACAACTCGTTATCCTTGAACTTTAGTGAGAAAAACCCCAGATCCAGCCAAGGCTCTTTATCTTCTTGTATCTGATCTTTTTCTGTAGGCTTCAAATTTTCCTGATCGCCTGATATGCTTAATGCTTCTGGTAATACGGTTTTGCCTCTTTTAACAAAAAAGAATTCTCCATTTTCATCATCAAGCGTGTTTAGCCGACCATATTCAGGTGTCTGTTGTTCACCGGCATTTTTAATTTCTTTTCTTAAATTAAGTGCCAGCTCTGAAGCAGATAAGGGATCGCTAAAATCATTATTTAAAAATTGGATTAATTTGGATGCAAATATAGAGTGATTAGATCCACCCCGATCATTAACCGGTTCCAATCCCCCTGAAGTAATGATTTGACGACTCCGTTTCTTGACCAGTTCCCGATAAAATTTTGATTGTCCAATGACACTCCTGGTCTTCCTAACCAATGAGCCGCTAAAACAGGAATCAGCGAGCAATAGAGTGTGTTTGGCAGGGATGGCTTTTACTTTACTTAATACAATACTGGTGGGGATAAACAGTTTTTGAGTTGATAAACTTCCGGCATCTTTAGGTATCCAGTACCCTTCTCCTTCATCTTTCGGATAAAAACCATGCCCGGCAAAATAGATAAACAGGTTCGTATTCTCATTGACGAGACTTTTTAACGCATTAAAAGAGTTAATAATATCTTCAAATTTAGCGTTTTCAAGCGTTATGACACCTTCTGGTTGAAAATAATAATCCTTAATCAGGATCTCTTTGATTGCCTGAATATCATGAATTGGATTTTCCAAATCCTGCCATTCAGAATGATCATACTGATCAATTCCAATTAACAGCGCTTTATAGTCTAACGAGGATAAATTTGTAGCAATTTTCCTTCTGGTTTTCTCAACTTCACGATTGATTTTTACCAGGGTGACTCCCTGTAGTGCCTCATTGCGCATTGATTGAAATATAGATACTCTTTGCCCTGTTACACCATCTAGTCGTTCCAGTATATATGAGACTCTAGCTGGTTTTTGTTGTTGCTTAAACCAGGCTGCACAAGCGATCAGATCCTTTGGATTTAAATGACTCAATTGAGACTCAGGTTCTCCGGCGATATCCTGCCAAAGATTCTCAAAAAAAATAGCATCACTTTTTTGCTGCCCAAATCTTTGGGTATTACTTCTTGCTATTTTCTGACTGACATAGGTCCTGGGAGAAATTAACAGATCTAAAAAGGATAAAGCATTTGATAAGATTGAAACTTTCTTTTTTAACAAGCTTGTAATTTCATAGATACCTGCCTGGTCGATATGAATGACGTCACCATTATATTCCAGGTAAATCTGACTGTCACTTTCTAAGACAATGTGTTGATAATCTGATTCACTAAAAAAAGTGCCGACGGTCGGAACATGCTTTTTAGCCTGATGATCAACAAATTGCACTTTGCCGGAATACAGGATTAAACTGATTTCCTGGTTCTCAGTTGCAACCACTGGATTCACTATGGAAACAAAGAGTATTAAAAATGTGAACAGGAATTTTTTTATCAAGGTTAAACCCATTTTTTGATTTACGATAAAATGAAATGTGAGCGTTGGATTTTTGTGGTCCTGATAGACCATTGATTAAATAGCTATTATCAGGAATATATATTAATATGCAGCCGGAATGGTTAGTTGTGGACAAACGGTTACAAATTGATGATAAATATCAAAAAAGCGGGTGACGTTACAATTTCTTTTATTTGGTCGTTTCCATTAATTCTTCAATCAATTTGACTGGAATTTTTCCTTTTGTAAGGTGAAAATTTGATTCTATCTCTAATGAACGATTCCATTTACATAAAATTTTTGCATATTCTTTAGATTGATCCTGCAGATATAGTAGTTCGTGCATTGAGCCTTTTTCAGCAAATAACTCTCGAAATTGTTTACTCTTCAGAGATAATTCATTATCGGGGAAATCAATTCTTAAATTTTCCAGACGTTTTCGAATAATTTTAATCGCAGTCTTATAAAATGTTATTTTGGTTGAAATGCTTACAGCACTGAAATCTTCAATCAATCCAAATGAAGAAAAGTCTGTACCGAGATAAAAAATTTTACGACTATTTTCATCGCCAATGATGGTTGCATTTCGATCCAGTTCTCTAATAAAAGCCAATTCTCCAAACATTTCTCCAGGTGAAATATAGCTAACCAGATTGTTTTTTTTATCTGAAAACTCAGGGTAAACCAATAATTGCCCGACCAGTAGAAAATATACCCAATGGTCAAATTCTCCCCGTTTAATGATGACTTCACCGGGTTCTACCTCAAAAATTTTTGAGGCATTTAGAAAGAATTCTCTCTGTTTAGGATCAGAATCAATTGCAAGGTTAATGTGTGGAATTTCTTCGAATATTTTATTAATGGTTTCCGGATGGAACTTTCTAATATCTGTTTTTTTCATAATTAAGGCGGTTGTTTTTAGGTGTGGGCAATTGCCTAAAATTGAAAAGTATAATAGCAAATGAATCTTGTATTACTTTTTCATGAATAAAGACAGCTTTCAATGAAAAAATCAATATTGCGATGTTTATTTTATCTACTTTATTAATATCAAAGTGTAAACCATCAGGCATTTAAGAATTAAAACCAAAACCTGTTAAATCAAATTGCTGTTAATCCCTATTTATGCTACGATTTGGGGAAAAAAGTGATTTAATATTATGGAAAACCTTACTGATACGGTCTGAATTATAGTATTTATTACTTTAAGAGTATTAAAGCGTTCTGTCACACGTAGTTTTTCAATCCTGTAAATTATGGACGATTATGTTAATCTCAGATTATTTAAATCAATCATGTATTGATGTAAACCTGAAACCAACCAATAAGAAAGAAATTATCACCCGATTAGCTGATTTGATATTTCAAGCTTATCCGGAGATCAACCCTGGAGAAGCCATTGGGGGACTTAGTAAGCGGGAATCTGTGATGTCAACAGGAATTGGCGAAGGAATTGCGATTCCCCATGCCAGAATAGAGAGTTGTAAAGAAATAAGAATAGCCATTGGTTTGGTAAAGGAAGGCGTAAATTTCAATGCTATTGATAATCAACCCGTTAGGTTTGTTATTTTGATATTTTTCCCGAAAGAGGAAGTAACCCTGCAACTTCGTACCTTAGCTAAAGTTTCCAGAATCTTGAAGAAAAAAAGCCTGAATGAGCATTTGTTAAATGCCACTTCCCCTGCTGACATACTTGAATACATTAAACAATATGAAAAAGAACAATGTTTTTAGAAATGAGGAAAAATGAAATTGGCAGTTATTTTTTTGAATCGAATTGAATACTTAGAAGAACTACTATCCATTTTTTTGGAAATAGGTGTTTCCGGAGCGACTGTTCTGGATTCAATGGGAATGGGTCACATCATTTCTGAAAATATTCCAATTTTTGCAGGACTACGAGATGCCTTTGCCGGTAGTAGCCCTAGTAGAAAAATCATTCTGGCCGTTACTGAAGAGGAAATGATTGAAAGGATGTATCACGCACTGGATGAAGTCTGCAATTCCGAAAGTGATAAGGAAACTAGTTTTATAATCAGTCTCCCCATCGATAACATTTACGGTTTAAATATTTAAATCCAATTCCTGCTTTTTTTTGCCAATGACAATAAACGTTAACTATCAACAATTAGGTTTTGGTGCACCGGTGATTATCCTGCATGGATTATTAGGGAACCACCGGAACTGGCTAACTGTCGGTAAGAAAATCAGTGGCTCTTTTTCTGTTTTTTTACCTGATGCCAGAAATCATGGTTCATCTCCCCACCACCCCCATATGAATTATTTTGATATGGCAGATGATCTATATTCTTTTATATTACAAAATCAACTTCAGGATGTGACCCTGATTGGACATAGTATGGGTGGTAAGACAGCCATGACGTTTGCACTAAACAACCCTGAAATAGTGAAACAACTGATTGTGATCGATATTGCGCCGATAAATTATGAAAATGACTTAGGGGAATTATTTGACATCATGCAGGGGCTGAATACAGGCCAATTGAAAAGTCGGGCGGAGGCTACAGCTTACTTTAAAGCCTCGATTGATAATCATCAATTTAACCAATATCTGGTTAGTAATTTGAAGTTTGAAAATAGTCAGTTCAAATGGAGAATTAATTTACCGGTCATTGCTGATTCAATTTCTACTATTCGTGCTTTCCCAAAATTCGATGAAAATAAAATTTATTTGGGTTCTACAGTATTTATTAATGGGGAGCAATCCGACTATATTTTAGACCAGCATCAACCGGCTATCCTGGAAAAATTTCCCAACGCAATTTTCAGGACGATTCCGATGTCAGGACATAATCCCCATGTGGATCAGCCTGATCATCTTAATGAAATTCTTTGTAAAATTATGAATATTCAAAATAATGACCCTGCGGATAAGACTGATTTCTAAAAAGGAACATCCTCATCATCAGCGTTTTCTAACCAGGCCGGTGGTTCATTTGATGTTGCGGTCTGGGTCGGTACGGCCGCTTGTCCGGGATTGTTACTTTGGGCTACCTGCTGACTCGGGGCTGTTATGCGCCAGGCCTGAAGCGTGTTAAAGTATTTCACTCCCCCGTTTGGATCATTCCATTTACGTCCTTTTAGATTAAATTGGATTTCTATTTCCTGATCAACCTGATAACTGTCCAGTAGACTACATTTATCCTGAATTAATTCAAACTTAATAAATTCGGGATATTGTGGGTTTTCAGCAAACTCCACCACGAATTCTCTTTTTTTAAAACTACCGGTGACCTGTTGTTCTTCAAATATTTCTACGATTTTTCCTTTAATATTCATAATAGCTACTACTATTGGAGTTTGTGTTTAAGTGCTTAAAAAATATTTGCTAAAATAGAAATTTTTCAATAGTTCGTCCAATGGATTTTGATTATTTAATTTTAGGCTTTAATAATCGTTTTATCAAAAAGAGTATTTAACTTTTCATTGAAATAGTGTCGAACTAAATTCTCTATGCTTTGGGCCCTTTGTGACCGGTGTGTTCTCAGTGGTTAAGTAGTTTTGAACACAAATTTACCTGGCAGGTTATTTGTGATCGTTAAAGACATGCATTATTACCGTTATTGGGACGTATCATTTTAAAATGGCCATGCTTCAAAAACCAATTGTTATTCATTTCGCTGTTTTTTCTTCCTCAACAATGATAGGCATTTTAAAATATCTGATTTGAAGTTTTCAATTGCCTGGTGATTCTATCACCCAACATACTAATAAATTAAATGATCCGATCCCATCAAAAAATTTTTCTCCTGGTTTGTTTTTTTATCATCTTTTGTGTTTCCTTGCTCACTTTATGGCAAAACACTAATCAGGATTTATTAACGAGTGAAGAGCGTGCCTGGTTAAACCAGAATCAAGACTCCATCCGTCTAGCCCCTGCGCCGAATTGGGAACCCATGGAGTTTGTTGATAAATTTGGAAATTATAAAGGACTGATCGCCGATTATATGAAGTTGATTGAAACCAAGCTCAATTTTAGATTCCGGATTGTTCATACTGATAACTGGAGTAATACTGTCGATAAAGCTAAATCCAAGCAAATTGATGTTCTAAGTGCTGCTCAGGCAACAGAAGAACGACGTTTATTTATGAATTGGACAAAATATTATGTTGAGTTCCCCACAGCGATTATTGTTCACAAATCGTTTAAGAAAAATGTGACGCTTCAAGAGATGTCAGGTATGAAAGTGGGAGTGATCCATGCTTATGTCCATGAAAAATACTTAAGCGAGAACTATCCTGATTTAGATATTATACCGGTTGAAAGTGGTGCGATCGGCCTGAAAAAATTATCATTCCAGGAAATAGACGCCATGGTAATGGAACTACCAAATGCTTTTTATGTGATCGAGCAACAAAAGATAAATAATCTTAGAATTGCCGGTATAGATAAATTTATAGCGAGATATTCAATTGGTGTCAGAAATGATTGGCCAATTTTATATAGAATTCTGGAAAAAGGATTATCTGCCATTAGCCAAAGTGAAAAAAAGGCTATTTACCAAAAGTGGATTCGCCTGGATCAGGATCTTTTTTATAATAAAAGATCCTTTTGGTATAGCAGTGCTGCTGCCTCAGGAACGATACTCCTACTGTCTGTATTTGTCATCGTCTGGAATCGAACCTTGACCAAAAAAGTAGATCTTCGTACCCGTGAATTAAATGAAGAGCTGGAAGAACGGAAACGTGCCGAAGAGAAAAATAGAAAATTAGAACTGCAGTTAAGACAAGTCCAAAAAATGGAAGCATTAGGGACACTTGCCGGTGGTATTGCCCATGACTTTAATAATATATTAGGGAGTATTATTGGAAATGCAGAGCTTATTGAATTGTTTGATTTAAAAGGGAATTCACGAATCGAATCACGCATTGAACAAATTCTACTAGCCAGCAATCGCGCTAAGGATTTGGTGAACCAGATCTTGATGTTTAGTCGAAAAAACGAACATGTTAAAAAACCAATTCAGATTGTACCAGTGATGGAGGAGACTATCAGTTTCCTGAAAGCGTCATTACCTTCAACCATTAAAGTAAAGGTTAATATTCAGAACCCGGATACTATCATTATTGCGGATCCTACCCAGATTCATCAGCTGCTGATGAATCTGGGTACAAACGCAGCTCATGCGATGCCGAATGAAACAGGAACCTTAACGATTAAGTTGGAGGACAAATTCTTTAATGAAGCTGAACTGGAAAACATCATCGAATTAACTGCCGGTAACTATCATTGCCTGACAGTCTCCGATACCGGGTGCGGGATGGATAATGAAGTGCAGGAGAACATTTTCGATCCATTTTTTACCACCAAAGAAGTCGGAAAAGGAACTGGTATGGGACTGGCTGTTATTCACGGTATTGTTAAAAGCTACAATGGAGGCATACTCGTTGAAAGTGTTGCCGGAATAGGTTCTTCATTTAAAATCCTGATACCCAAAACAGATGCAACAATAAGCCAGGGCACGAAAATGCACACTTTATCGCCGATAACCGGAAAAGGAAAAATTCTTTTTATCGATGATGAAAAAGCATTAGCTGATCTGGGTAAGGAGATACTGGAGAGCGTTGGTTACCAGGTCACTGCAGAAACGGACAGTGAAAAAGCTTTACACCTGTTTAAATCAAATCCTCAGGCGTTTTCACTTGTGATTACGGACCTGACCATGCCACGATTAACCGGAATCCAAATTTCAGAACAAATCAGATACGAAAGACCGGATATCCCCATTATACTTTGTTCAGGACGACTAGATTCTGGTATGACCAAAGAAGACCTGGAAGCATATGGTATTATTGAGTTTATTAAGAAACCGATAAATGCCCATAAGTTGATTGAACAGGTCCATAAAAACATTGAAAAAACATAACAATATGGCAAATGTATTGATAATTGATGATGATAAGTCTATGAGTTTAATGCTAGTTGATCTAGTCAACAGCATTAGTCATAAAGCCTCCTGTTCCCATACCTTAAAAGATGGATTGAAACTGGCAAAGGGTGGTGATTTTGATGTGATTTTTCTGGATGTTAAAATGCCGGATGGCAATGGGCTTGACCTGCTAGCTCAACTTAGAAAACTTGAAAATGCGCCGGAGGTTATTATCATTACAGGAGCAGGGGATCCGGATGGTGCTGAAATTGCTATTAAAAATGGGGCCTGGGATTATCTTCAAAAACCGCTGTCTCCTAAAAAAATCATTCTACCCTTAAAACGAGTGCTTCAATATCGTGATAATATCAACAAATTCCGTAAACCTTTTCCCAATTTCGATCGTCAGAATATCATCGGCAACAGCCAACAATTGGAAAATCGGATTAAGGAGTTGGCCTATGCAGCCCATAGTAAAGCCAATGTGTTGATTACCGGTGAAACCGGAACAGGAAAAGAAGTTTTTGCCAGAACACTACACTATAATTGTCTTTTTTTTAAGAAACGATTTATAGCAGTAGATTGTGCCAGCTTAACAGAAAATCTGGTGGAAAACGCCTTGTTCGGTCATAAAAAAGGTGCCTATACCGGCGCTTTTGATAATAATGAAGGCTTAATCAAAATGGCAGATGGGGGGACACTTTTTCTGGATGAAATTGGAGAAATGAGCCTTTCAATCCAAAAAACATTTCTCCGGGTTTTACAGGAAAAACGGTTTAGACCAGTGGGCGGGAAAACTGAAATCGACAGTAGCTTTAGAATGGTGGCAGCCACCAACCGTGATTTAGAAAAATTAGTCAATGAAGGCTTATTCAGAAAAGATCTGTTATATCGACTACGCTCGGTCATGATTGAGCTACCACCCTTAAGACAAAGATTGGAAGATATTCGGGAACTGGCCATCTATTTTATTAAAGAGAGCTGCCAAAAGAACAAAATTCCCCAAAAGGGCTTTGTACCAGAATTTATTGACCTCTTAATGACATATGACTGGCCGGGCAATGTTAGAGAATTCGCCAATACCATAGATAGTGCGGTCAGTAATGCCCTGCACGAACCAATTTTATTTAGAAAACATTTACCGGACCATATCAGAATTGAAATGGTCCGATCGGTTTTATATCCATCCTCCAACGATAGTGGGCCGGTTGTTGATTCAACACCGGAACCTACTTCAGATCGACCGCTCTCCTACAAAGCCTATCGGGAATCCGTTTTAGATAATGCGGATAAAAAATACCTGGAAAACCTTATCAAATATACAAAAAACAACATCGAAGAAGCGTGTGAAATATCAAAATTAGGTCGCACCCGACTATATGCACTGCTGAAAAAATCCAATCTTAAACGATCAGATTTTTAATCATTTCACTTTTAATGGATACCTTGTCCATAAAAAGTGGAATCCAGTTCTCTTTTTGTGGATTTCATGGTCCCTATCCTTAAGAAACCTCCCTTATAATTTGTAAAACTCATTAATATCAATAGCTAATAAAACTTACGCACTCTGGCATAACTTGTGTAGATAAGGGCGGATTGTTTAAGAGATACATTCTATCGTCAACGAAGCGGAAGATGAAATGGGAATTACTCTGGAGCAACGATAGACATTTATTCAAATTCTTCATTCAATTAAGGTATTACGATGATGAAAATATTAGGAGGGGAAATATTGATCTAAACTTTAAGGAGAGGGCAGATCTTTGACATAAGATCAGATAAAATTGTGACCATAATTGAATGGATCATTAATCAAAAGAAAGGAGAATGTTAATGAGTGAAACGTCAACAAACCCCGGCATCAAAACCGGAAAATTATTAGGACGATATGATTTTAAATTGTTCTGGGCAGTGTTAATTTTATGTTCCATGGTTACCATATGGGGAATCGTAAATGCCAAAGGCTTCGCAGCCGCTATGTCCGCTGCACAGGGATGGATTACCATTAATTTTGGATGGTTTTTCATGTTAACCATATCCACTTTTATTGTTTTTTGTATTTGGGTCGGTTTAAGCAAATATGGTGTCATAAGACTTGGTGATGATGATGATAAACCTGAGTTCAGTTTTATCTCCTGGATCGCGATGCTTTTTAGCTGTGGTATTGGCATAGGTTTTATTTTCTGGGGAGTCGCCGAGCCACTTTACCATTATATGTCACCCCCCTATTTAGCAGAAAAAGCCACTCCCGCTGCTGCCCAGGTGGCCATGCAAGTTAGTTTATTGCATTGGGGAATTCATGGATGGATTGTTTACGCTGTGGCTGGTTTGGCCATTGCTTACTCCACTTACCGGTTAAAATTACCTTTAACGATAGCTAATTCATTGAGTGGTATTTTAGGTGATCAAGTCAATGGTTTCTGGGGAAAACTGGTTGATTTTTTAGCAGTATTTGCCACTATCGCTGGAATTGCAACTTCTCTGGGAATGGGTCTGATGTCGATTCGCTTCGGTTTGAATCATGTATTTGGTATATCATTGGAAACTCCAGGATTGGTTGTTGCCATGTTAATCCTAATTGGAGCTTATACGATTTCAGCAGTTTCCGGCTTAAATCGTGGTATTAAAATACTCAGCAATGTTAATTTACTATTGGCTTTTTTAGTTCTACTCTTTTTCTTATTTGTGGGACCCACCCGCTTTGTATTAAATTTAATGGTTGATTCTGTAGGGCAATATTTTTCTAACTTAGTTTTCATGTCTTTCTGGACCGATCCAATGTCACAAGCCAGTGATGGAAAATGGATGGGTTGGTGGACGATTTTTTACTGGTGCTGGTGGATCGCCTGGGGACCTTTTGTGGGTGGGTTTGTAGCCCGAATCTCAAAAGGACGAACCATTCGTGAATTTATCTTTGGTGTGGTTTTAGTACCGCTGGTTATTACGATCATTTGGTTCAACGTTATCGGTGGATCTGCACTATTTGCGGAAATGAATGGTATAACTGAAATGTATAAAGCGATTTCAGCTGATGGTGGTTCTGGTATTTTTACACTATTGACAACCTATCCAATGGGCATGTTAGTTAGCTTTATTGTCTTTATGAATTTACTCGTATTTTTGATCACATCCGCTGACTCAGCTGCCTTCTTTGTTGGTATGATCATCTCAGGTGGTGAGCTGGAGCCCAGCACACCTATGAAACTTACTTTTGGATTTTTTATTGGAGCCATTGCGGTAGTATTATTAATGTCAGGTGGTTTAAAAGCACTGCAAACCGCTTCAATTGTAGCAGCCTTGCCATTTGCCTTTGTGCTGTTGGGCATGATTGTATCAACGATTATTTTACTGAGAAAGGAAAAAATCTAAATTCAATCTCTAAGGCTTAGATGACGGTTTGTATTTTTTAGAATCGTCATTCGATCTACCGATCAGGGGTTGATGATATTACATTAATCAACTCCTAAAAATCGTTCAGTAATGATAAATTTGTCTTTGCTTTCAATTAACAAAATATATAGCATATTGAGTGATTATTGGAGAATAACAAATTTTCAAAAAAATTTAACCTTGAACGTTGAGTAAAGCAATGAAACCTAAAAATACATTTTGTAATTCTGAAACCAGAAATCTACCCAGAACAAAAGTGATTAATGATGATGAGCTTCCCAGAATTCATGAAGCATCCATAAAACTTCTGGAAGAAACTGGTATTGTCTTTGAACATGATGAAGCCTTAGAAATTTTTAAACAGCATGGTGCAAAAGTTGACGGGAAAACAGTTTTTATTTCAAGAAAAATGGCTGACGCCGCTATGAAACAAGCACCAGCAGCATATCTCCATCGGGGACGCAACGATGATCAATCAGTAACCATTGGTGATGGCATGGCGCCTCACCCCAACGTCGGATGTGTTTTTATTGAAGAGATGGGTGCGGAACGTCGCAGAGGATTATTGGCTGATTATGCCAATATTCAAAAAATGTCCCAGGCCAGTCAGTATTGTAAATTAACAGGTGCCACACCTGTTGCTCCCGATGATGTTCCTCCTTCAGAAAGAGCCTTGTATATGCTGTATGAAACTATTAAACACACAGATAAGCCCTTGATTGGGAGTTGTACCGTTACCAAAAAAGCCAAAGAGTCTTTAGAGATGGTAGAAATGGTTTTTGGTGCTGATTATATGAGAGATAACTATTGTGTGGGTGTCAGTACCAATCCCCTCAGTCCTTTTAAATATGCCACAGAAACGCTGGATTCCATCATTGAATATGCAAAAAGAAGACAACCGGTCTACATTTTACCATGTGCCATGGCCGGTGCCACATCTCCCATGAGCGTATTTGGATCCATTGTACAGCAAAATACAGAAGCAGTTGCTGGTATCACTCTGGTGCAATTAATCAATCCCGGAGCTCCGGCTGTCTATTGCCCGGCTTCAACAACGGCAGATATGAGAACTGCCATGTGCGTATATTCACCACCGGAGCAGTTTTTAATCAACTCAGCTTGTTTACAGATGTCGATTGATTATTATAAAGTTCCGACTCGTATTATGGCCGGCATGTCTGATTCTAAAACAGCGGACATCCAGGCCGGTTATGAAACCATGCAGAATATGCTGATGGGGATGCTGACCGGTGGACATATGCTGGAACAGGTATTTGGAGTCCTGGACTCAATTATGAGCACCTCTTTGGAAAAAATGATTATTGATGAGGAGTTATTAGCCAGAGTCATTAGAATTTGTGAAGGTGTGGATACCTCAGAAAAGGCCATGTCGATGGATGTTATGCAGGAAGTCGGACCTGGTGGGAATTATCTCCAGCATAAAGACACTTTTAAAAATTTCAAAAACGGCTGGTTGCCAACAGTTTCCTATTGGAACTCCTATGATAAATGGGAGAAAGACGGTAAGGAAGATATTATGACCAGAGCTAATCGTAAAGTGAAGGAAATTTTGGGCAATGCACCCGACTCAATGATATCTCCAGATTTGGATAAAGATCTGATTGCTTTTATGAATAAAGTGGCCGGTTAAAATCCTATTTGGCTTCTTAAAAAATAGGGGGTCATACCTGTTAAGAAACTTGAGGCGTTTGTCATTCTGAGCATCTAGACCGGTGCTCGGCAATATATTTGCAAGGAACTTATCTAAAATCGTAGGTCGGATCAAGCGTCTAGCGGATCCGACGTTTTACATTTTAACCCCCATCCAGCGTGGATCCGTCGCAAGCTCCTTGATCCACCCTACGCAATTGTTTTTACGAAACATAAATTCAAGTTCATTAACAGTCAAATGTCACTAAACCGAATATCATTATTCACACGCTTCATTGACTAAAGTTTTAAAATAAAAATCCGACACCCATCTGAATGAGTTATTTCTTTTTATGTCAGTTCGCTAATTTAACTTCATTCACGTTCTTCATTCGTCGGAGTTTCAAAATAAAAGTTTTAACAACAGGCATCCGAATTATAAATCCGAATCCCAATAAAATCCCATATAGCTCCCATCCCTTATTAAGCAACACCACATGGAAAACAGCTAACACTCCAGCAGCATAAACATAGCGATGTAATTTTTTCCAACTCTTTTTAAGCCATTGATGTGAATCCTTATTGGAGGTTAAGGCCAATACTAGCATTATCAAGAATGAAACAAAACCCAGGATGGTGTTCAATTCGCCGAAAGTTGCCAGTACTCCGCTATCACTGATAAAAAACAGGAGATGTATTAAGGAATAAGCAAAGGCCCAGAGCCCGGTTAGCTTTTTTACCTTTAAAATTTTTTTCCAAGCAAACAGAATATTTAACGGTGTACAAAGTAAAGAAAATACCAGCCACCGAATGGCCCACTCTCCTGTCAAGTGAATTGGAAACCAAAATGGAGAGATATCCTTCCCTTTTAATCCCGGATTTTCCAATAAACCCTCCGGATAATGAACAATAAACTCCAAAGTGCTGAAGCTAATTTCCATCAATCCAATCAAACTGGCTAAAGGAAGAATTGCCAATAAATTAATGAATAACCATAACCATTTTCTTTTAAACCATTTCATTTTATTTCCCTATATTTTAAGTTGAGTATTGTTTGGTAAAAAAACCCTAATAAATGCATAAATATTATACTTTACCAAGCTGTAAAAGAGTGTAACAAGTTGTAAATTTTGTGTGGCTCTTTATCTTTTATCCTTCACTTTGACGGACTATTCTGATATCAATCTGAGCATAAATCCTTAGGATAGACCTTCGTAAAATTTAAAATCCGTTTTATAAAGAACTTAATGCTGCTTCCAAAATCCTATGTCGGCGAACATAATATTGTTAAACTGAACTTTTTCAGTTTAATGGTTATTATTGCCCTGTTATCTCTAAGCATGGGGTATCTTTTTATTTCAAGCTACTATGATGATTTTATCCTTGAATTTGAAAATATTAAGAACAACTATATCTATTTGCAAAAAGAAAAAATTGCGAATCAACTCCACCTTGAACTGGAAAATATTGCGATGCAGGATGATCAAATCAGCCGGTCTTTGATCGAAGATTTGAAAAAAAAGACCTATTCGGGCTATAAAATCGCACGGGTTATTGAAGCAACCTATCATAAAAAAAAATCTGAACAGGAGATCAAAAGTATCGTTGTTTCTTCAGTTCGTTCCATCCGGAGGGAACCCTATACAAACTGCTTTTTAATAGATCAGTACGGCCACATCTATAGTCTTGATCAGGAACAGGAAAAACGTCCTGATCTCTTTTTCATTGATTTCCCTGATA
>Ga0307989_1000328_pt1 | contig 32209 bp, 33 predicted proteins | sample EllFjometagen185_FD_203164 | JGI IMG/M metagenome (GOLD analysis project Ga0307989, IMG submission 203164) | Marine microbial communities from Ellis Fjord, Antarctic Ocean - #185 | ecosystem: Environmental > Aquatic > Marine > Unclassified | place: Southern Ocean | collected 2014-10-08 | reverse complement strand
AAAAAAACTGGCTGCCTGTGTTCAGCTCGTTGGACCCATAATGAGTGTTTATTCCTGGCAGGGAAAAATAGAGACCACAGAAGAGTATCAGCTCCAAATTAAATCAAACAGTGAACTCTATTCGGAAATAGAAAAAGAGATTGTGTCCATTCATTCCTATGACACTCCGGAAATTATATCCACACCCATTATCAATGTATCAAAAGATTATCTGAGTTGGATGAAAGAAAATACCCGGCATTAGTTCAAAGAAAAACCTCCAATACGCCCTCATTAATACCTGTTTTTTATTTCAGCCCGACAATTGACGCAAATAAAAAACAGGAATATGCTTTTTCCCAACCCCTTCATTAAAACGCCTCACATATAAAATAATATGGAACTGGAACTCGGTATCGACCCATCTGCACCCTTTCCCAGAAAACTGGCAGACAATGTCTGGCTTTTAGGGAATTTTTATTTCAACCTTTTTTTAATTAAGGGCACAACTGCATCGGCTCTGGTTGAAATGGGCATCTCCGGGATTACTGATGATGTAATTGAACAGCTTGAATCTATTGGTGTTTCACCCGATTATCTGGTTTTGACTCACCCCCATGCAGATCATTTGACCGGACTACCCGGACTACTGGCAAAGTTCCCCAAGGCGACGCTGGTTTCAGGTCAGGGCGCCCAGGAGTTCATCGAACACCCTAAGGCGCTACCCACCTTCATTAAAGATGATCAATTTATGTCTCAAATGCTGCGTTCAAAAGGAATTGAACCGGGGCGAGACCCAATAAGCCATCTGGAGTTTCCGGATAACAATATCGTCGTTTCTACCGATATGATTCTGGACCTGGGAGAACTGACATTAAATTTTTCTCTTTCAGAAGGTCATTCACCCGGTAGTATTTTGATCCATATTCCAGAAAAAAATATGGTGATTGCATCAGACTCGCTTGGATTCCATTTCACCGGAAAACGATTTCTACCCCTGTTTTTTACCGGCTATCTGCCTTTTAAAAACACCCTTGAAAAAATCAGGGCATTAAAACCTGATATTTTAGGAATTGGTCATCAGGGTCCTTTCCTGGGGAATAATGCCGAAAAAGCCCTATCCAGTTCCTATCAAAAAACAATAGAATTATTTGATCAAATTTCCAATGATCATCGAGAAATCGAAGTCATTGCCGCTGAGCTCTTTACCGAAAATTATGTCGATGAGTTTACCCTGTATACTCAGGACAATATTAAAAACTGCTGTTACCTGCTGGTAAAAAGGATTCGAGGATAATATGAAAGAAGCCGCGAGGCATCTCTACTTCCAGTTTTGTTCTGACTGACACTTTAATGGGTGATACCTTGTTTATCTATATTCTGCTAGATCTCCGCTCTGAATTCGATCTTATGGTTTCCAAACAAGGGTTCGACCACCTTATGTATTCCGTGACCAGGATTAGGTTCATTATAGGTGCGAACTAATTCGTATTTTGCCAGTAACTTGAGGTCATGGTTCAGACTTGTAGCAGTTCGTTTCATTTCGTCTTTCAGATCACTAAACTTAATTTTTTTCTTCCTTCTCAGCATTCTAATCAATCTAGTTCTTTCAGGCTTAAGCAGATTCGAAAGGTCGTTCAGCTCAATCCAGATAGTATTTTTTTGTGTGATTTTCTTCCTTTCGTCGATCTCTTTCGCCGTGTCTTTTGCCGAAGTAAAAAAATCAACGAGATTTCCGCCTTTAATTTCTATTCCCATTTTATGAACTCCTTGATCTCTTCTTCAAATCGTTTAACCAAATCGTAATAGCTTATGAAATCATTAACAGGTGTAATTTCTCCCATGAAATGCCGATGATGGTATTGATGTGTATTGTCATATCCTAAAACTCGACCATTATCTCCTGAAAACATTAGTAGATTTACATATGCCAGACTATATTTAACAATTTTCCCTTTTGAGTCTTCCCAAGCCTCAGATTTTACAAGGCCACCTCCTTTTTTTTCCGCAACATAGAATAGTTCATTAACAACTTTCTGGTATTTCTTAGGCTTGATCCTTTTGTGTGATTGTCTTTTCATAACAAGAAATCTAGCAGATATCAATATCATTGTAAACCTGCTATAAGAATTAGTCCACTTTTTTTGATCTCCTAAATTGATCCGCCCAAATCCCAGACCTGTTCAGTCCATTCTGTAGCGATATAAAAGTAACCGCAAATTAAACCCCTCCTTTTTTCATTAAGTATTCAGGGACGGTTTATTGTTCAATTGGAAGAACAGTTCAGCAGCAACCCGTTCAAGTCAAAAAATTGCTACTCTGATTTTTGAGGATTATCCATGGGATGTCCCCTTTATTGAACAAGATGATGGAATTATCTTTTTGAAAACCGCATTTCCAAACAGGAAAAGAAAATGAAAAAGGCACGTGATTATAAAGATCCAAAAATGTTTGAGCCTATAGATGAGGAAGAGGCCCGAATTATGGCGGAGTCGGAGCAATATGTCAGCGTCAGCAAAAAAGAATTTGAAAGGATCAACAAAGAATTCAAAACGGCTGCCAGGAATACGTTGAAGAAAACAGCCAGAACGAATATTCGTATCAGTCAAGCCGATTTAGAAGGTCTCAAACTGATTGCGACCCAGGAAGAAGTTGGCTATCAAACTCTAATTTCAGGAGTTCTGCACAAAGTTGCTTCCGGTCAGCTACAGATCTAAACATAAGTTACCGCAAGTGATAAAGCGAAGATGGAAGGTTGGGGGTAAAATGGTGGAAATAACTTGAATGTTATTATTATTGGGTTTCTGCGGAGGATGGTCGGCTGAAAGGCCATTTTGAAGAAAAATAAACAAATAATTCCTCTTTGCAAATTTAACATTTCAACAACGTTCCTATTATCTAAACCATAAATTTAGATCACCATATTGTTTCTATACAGGCAGCATTTAAGAGATTTTTATCTGCAGTAATTAGTGGAATTTTATGAATAATGGAAGTTGCTGAAATAATGCGATCTGCTGGATCTTTATTTACTTCAGCAGGTAGAGAAGTTGACTTATCAGCTATTTCAGGAGTTATGCCTTGGTAATGATAAAAGTTGGACGCAAAAACCAATTTGATAAATTTTTGATATGAAGTATCAACAGAGAGTTTTGATTTTGAAATTAGCATCGCAATTTCCCACAAAGAGATCTCACAAAACAGTATCCCATCAGATTGATTTGCTTTATCAATTTCTTTTTTTGCTTTTTTTGAGAGTTGGTCAGGATTAAGTGCATCCCATATTATTATATGAGTATCTACAACAATCACTTTAAAGCCTCCCATTTTTCATCAATAGGCGAAAGTATATCGCCTATAATTGCTGAACCTTGTAGGTTCTTCAAAGCCATCCTTGCGTTTTTAATTTTATCGTCAGGAGGAACTATTTTAGCAACTTCATGACCTCTTGAAGTCAACGCAATTATTTCACCGTTTTCAACTCTTTTTAGAAAACCGACCAGATTTGCCCTGAATTCACTTACAGCTACTTTTTCCATATTTTTCTCCCTTTTAATATGTACAAGTTAATTGTACATATTAAAGGTTGGAAATTCAACCAAAAATTTTTTAGAAATAAAAAATTTGAAAGAATCAACAAAGAATTCAAAACAGCTGCCAGGAATACGTTGAAGAAAACAGCCAGAACGAATATTCGTATCAGTCAAGCCGATTTGGAAGGTCTCAAACTGATTACTGCTCAGGAAGGAGTTGGCTATCAAACTCTAATTTCGGGAATTTTGCACAAAGTTGCTTCCGGACAGCTGCAGATCCAAACATAGTACTTGGGATATTAGCCAATAGGGAAGAAGCGAATGCCTTTCAGTTTCTTTCTCTTTGATTCAAATATTTTTCCTATTTTTGGTTGTTCTAACAAGCTGTCGAAAGTCGTTTGTGCCGATTCAAAAACCCTGTCTGCTGCTTGAGGATTGTCCTCTGCAATAAATAACCAGATATCTGTGAATTCATTCTCAGTTGCAAGCTATCTCAAATTTTTATTGCTTTCAAAGTCCTTTTTTGGGAGTCCATGCAGAAAAAACCATTTCCAGTTCCTACCAAAAACAATCGAATTATATGATCAAATTTCCAATGATCTTCGAGAAATCGAAGTCATTGCGGCTGAACTTTTTGCAGAGAATTATGTCGATGAATTTGCCCTGTATACTCAGGACAATATTAAAAACTGCTGTTACCTATTGGTAAAAAGGATTCGAAGATAATATGAGATGATGTTATTTTAAAGAGGGACACGAACAGAAGATCAAAGTATAAAATTTTCTGAAACAGGGCTTGAGTTGTTTGCCTTTTAGGCGTACACTAAATTCATGGTAACAAAATTCAAATGGAGTCCTAAAAAAAATATAAAACTTCAGAAACAGCGAGGCATCTCATTTGAGATGATTGTCGCAATACTGGATACTGGTAAATATGAGGTACTCGTGCACCCAACCCGTCCAAGTCAAAAAATTGCTACTCTGATTTTTGAGGACTATCCATGGGATGTCCCCTTTATTGAACAAGACGATGGTATTATCTTTTTGAAAACCGCATTTCCAAACAGGAAAAGAAAATGAAAAAGGCACGTGATTATAAAGATCCAAAAATATTTGAGCCTATAGATGAGGAAGAGGCCCAAATTATGGCGGAGTCGGAGCAATATGTCAGCGTCAGCAAAAAAGAATTTGAAAGAATCAACCAAGAATTCAAAACGGCTGCCAAGAATACGTTGAAGAAAACAGCCAGAACGAATATTCGTATCAGTCAAGCCGATTTAGAAGGTCTCAAACTGATTGCTGCCCAGGAAGGAGTTGGCTATCAAACTCTAATTTCAGGAGTTCTGCACAAAGTTGCTTCCGGACAGCTGGAGATCTAAACATAAGTTACCGCAAGTGATAAAGCTATGGTGGAAGGTTGGGGGTAAAATGTTGGATGTTCTGAATTTTGTATTATTATTGGGATTCCGGGGAGGCTGGTCAGTGGAAAGCCCATTTTGAAAAATACTGGAATCGATGCTAACCAAGTTTTTTAAAATGTCCTTTTTGCTACCAAAATATAGCTTCTAAGGCCAATAGACAGCGCCTTCTTCAAGCTATATCCCCTAACCATAGAATCGCAGTTCAGTCCGACCCGAAAACAACGAAAACAAGCTATTTCCCATTTTCAATGATTACATCTAGCAATTCAAAGACATTTGTTGAAGGGTTTCCACCTTCATCTGCTTCGTTCTTTCTATTTTTAATTAGCCTCATAGCTTTGGAACGCGCACAATCAAAGTGATCCTTAATTTCTTCATAGTCTATTTGCTTACGATGGCTTGGATCATAATTGTTCATTTTTATTTTCAATAGTTTTTGCATATCATGCCGATGTGTCCATGCATTATGATCACAATAATGCAAATAAACCCACAATTCAAAACATGGATTTGAGATTGCTAAAGGAATATTATTACCAAAAGCCTTATCTTTAGCCTGTGGAATATTTGGATGTTCATCAATATCGAACATTCCCCAGACTTCGAATTCCCCCTCAAAACTGTTCTTTGATTTCCTTGCACGTCTTTCCAATTCTTTCTTTTGAACAATTGCCTCATCAACTATTGTCATCGGACTTCCAGCATCTTCTACTAATACCAAATCAACTAAATAGCTACTATGATGACTTTTAAAACACCTAAGATAATGCGGCTCCGTTTTCATACCCTCACAAACAACAATAATCTGAATCTTAGGTTGCCGTTGTGGACTGCGCCTTTTAAGAGAGCGAGATTGGGGGTACTTCCTTCTACCTTTTGATACCATGATTTCCTACTCCTCTCATAAACAATCTGTAGATCCTAAGTAAGGAATTGCACCATACCGTCCCTGCAAGTATCCCTTCTCTATATTATCCCCTTTTCGAGTTCGAATATCAGAGAGTGGATATAAATGAGTAGTGCCATTTTTATCTTTTTCAGTAAACCAGATCTGATCTCTTCTCAAAAGAGTGCTATCTAAAAGATTTGTATCGTGGGTTGTGAAAATAATTTGAGCTCCTTTAGGATTATTTTTATTTGATCCAAACAACTTGATAAGAGATCTCGATAGCATTGGATGTAAACTTGAATCCAGTTCATCGATAATTAGTATGTATCCATTTGATAATGCATAGTGGATAGGTCCGAGAATATTTACCAGGGCTAACGTTCCACTACTTTCGTTGTTTATAGAAAAATCAGTTTTTTTATTTCCCGTCTGACGATGGCGGAATACAATGATTCTTCTTTTATCTTCATCAAAAAATCCAGGTGCATCATCTTTTAAATGCTTTTTAAATAAAGCAGATAAATCTTCTATCATAGGTTTTGCTTCTTCAGGTATAGAAAATTCCCGAATTCCTAGATCAACAATTCCAGTGTCTGCAAGCTTAAGATAAGTATTAATGAAGTTCCTAAAATTTTCATCTTCTAGGTACTTATCCAATTCTAGCTCAATATTTGCGGCATTTGTCCCAATGAATCCAAGTGTATACTTAAAGAAATCTTTAAAATATTGATAAATTTTGGTCAGCTGGGTGTGATTATTTTGTGCTGCAACAGAAATAAATAAGCTGTTCGATCGAGTTAATGCTTCTATTGTTCTATTTTTTCCTTTAAGGAAATTCCCGAAGTAAAAAATAGGATCATCTTTAATGTTGCGGTGATACCATATTTGTCGTCTACCTTCTGGGTAGGCATATAGCCATTCTTCTATAACTGATGTTTTGTCAATTTTGAAACCAAAACTATATCTAGTAGTGTCAAGGATAAAGTCACAATCAAATGTGGAAATCTTCTGCACACATTCCTCATCCAACAGAAATGGCGTGCGTCGAGCACAATAATCAAGAGATTCATTAGCATGAGATTGAAGAATACAACTGCGCATAAATCCAAGTGCATCCAGAATATTACTTTTTCCAGAAGCATTGGCACCATAAATTGCAATTGCTGGTAGAACTGGAGGATTTTTATTACCGTGGAAAATCAAATCGGTAGATTCATCTGTTAAATTGGATGCGGTGAGATTGAGTTCTTGATAGCCCTTTATGGACTTATGATTCTCAACTCCAAAACGTAGTAACATGATTGACCTCATATTGTTATAAAAGACTTAAGTCCGAGCAACTACCTTTTTAATATCGATATTTGCAAAAAAATGCAACATTTAAGCCTTAAATATCTGCTACTGGTCAAGAAAATGACTTCCCAAAGGCTTTTGGGGCTATTTAATGTGAGAGCAAGATTTATGCTATTCCAAAAAAAAAGGGAGGAATCAATCGTACCTGAGTGATCAGGGATAAGATATTGGGGGTAAAATATTGGATGTTCTGGAGATTTTTCCCCTACTACTGGTCTATTTCGACTAATCGGCCAGTAGTATATTTGTGCAAAATAGTTGAGACAAGTGTCTGATATGGCATACCTTGTTCCAAAGCTCTAATTTTTAAAGCATTTAAATCGTGCTTTGAAATTCTGATGTTCAATCTTTTGTCTTTTTTGAATGTCGCCTTTGCATATTGCTTAGATTTTATTATTTCATCTTTCAAATCAGAGATGGAATCCCATTCACCTGCTTCGACAGATTCAAGTAGTTCTTTTTCTCCCTTATCTAGTTTATTCATTTTAATTTCCCTTCCAGGTAGAGTTTGGTGAATTTTCTGCTTGGAATAATCGTTTTAAGAAACCTCTCATCGTTAGTATCAACAAATGGTATTAGATAAACATAATCTTGAATTAAGAGAATGTATACTTTTTGATTATTGTATTTAATCTGGTTAGGATGTTTGATGATATCGATTACACAGTCCATCCTTCAGATCAAAAAAATGAGGTTAGATCTTTCATCTTGATATTTTTTGATGTGAGGAGCCTATTAATTAGTTGAATAGTGAACACCAAGCTGGGGATCAACACATTGCCCAATCCGAATTACTTTATCAACCTCATCAAAATACCATCAGGGTATAATTTTAGGACCTTTTCAAGATATGGATTCAAAACCGCTATCTTTTTGTTGTGTCACCGAACGTGAGTTAGCTTTCCAGACGACCTTCTCTAAACATCCGAGAATGAAGAACTCGAACCACTTCAATCTTATTTCTGATCTCTCGATAATAGACAATGTACTTGGGATCTTTGCCAATAGGGAAGAATCGAATGCCTTTCAGTTTCTTTCTCTTTGATTCAAATATTTTTACTATTTTTGGTTGTCCTAACAAGCTGTCGAAAGTCGTTTGCGCCGATTCAAAAACCCTATCCGCTGCTTGAGGATTGTCCTCCGCAATAAATAACCAGATATCTGTGAGATCATTCTCAGCAGCAGGTGTTACTATTATAGCCGCCATTATTCACCTTGTTTCAATTCCAGAGCTTTCCGCGCTTTTTTTCTAATCGAGTCTAAATTAAGCGGCTTAGACTTTCCACTATCAATTCCCTCAACCAACAAGTGTTCAAGTTGTTCTTTATCATGTCTGATTAAATCTCTTAGATAGTCGCTCGCGCTTTGAAACTCACCACTACCAACTCTCAATTTTATATATTCCCGAAGTTTATCAGGTAATGAAATATTCAAGGTGGCCATAATTTATCTCCTTCTAAATTTTTAGTACGTCTTAAATCAACATTACTAACTATGGCAAAGATTGCCAATGTAATTTATCAAGAAAATAAGGACTTCACCGTTTTGCGCGCACCAGATTCAGGTGCGAAGGAGTTTGGTTGAGGGGGTGGGATTATACACCAGAGTTATTGTATTTATTGTTTATATTATCTAGTGTTGCTGCAAAATGTGAAAACTACGGTGAAACCCATTATGAAGAAAATATATCCGTATTTAAACATAAAATGTTGTATTATTTTAATATATTTTATAAGTTATCTTAAATTTATATTGCTTTCAGTGTCCTTTTTTGGGAGTCCATGCAGAAAAAGCCATATCCAGTTCCTACCAAAAATCAATCGAATGATATGATCAAATTTCCAATGATCATCGAGAAATCGAGGTCATTGCTGCTGAGCTCTTTACCGAAAATTATGTCGATGAATTTACCCTGTATACTCAGGACAATATTAAAAACTGCTGTTACCTACTGGTAAAAAGGATTCAAGGATAATATGAAAGAAACAGCGAGGCATCTCTTTTGAGATGATTGTCGCAATACTGGAAACCGGTAAATACGAGGTACTCGTGTAGCCAACCCGTTAAAGTCAAAAAATGGCTACTCTGATTTTTGAGGATTATCCATGGGATATCCCCTTTATTGAACAAGACGATGGAATTATCTTTTTGAAAACAGCATTTCCAAACAAGAAAATAAAATGAAAAAGGCACGTGATTATAATGATCCAAAAATGTTTGAGCCCATAGATAAGGAAGAGGCCCAAATTATGGCGGAGTTGGAGCAATATGTCAGCGTCAGCAAAAAAGAATTTGAAAGAATCAACCAAGAATTCAAAACGGCTGCCAAAAATACGTTGAAGAAAACAACCAGAACGAATATTCGTATCAGTCAAGCCGATTTAGAAGGTCTCAAACTGATTGCTGCCCAGGAATGAGTTGGCTATCAAACTCTAATTTCGAGAATTCTGCACAAAGTTGCTTCCGGACAGCTGCAGATCTAAACATAAGTTACCGCAAGTGATAAAGCTAAGGTGGAAGGTTGGGGGTAAAATGGTGGAAATTGTAAATTTGGTATTTTTATTGGGATGGAGGGGAGGATGGTCGGTGGAAAGACCATTTAGGAAGAAATTTAGACTGATTTCCCTTTTTAAATTTCAACATTTCAAAATGTCCCCTATCACGGTTTACACTATTCACCATTTGCTTTCTCGCGCTTTGATCCAAATATCAAACATCCCTGCTCTCAAGAAAATCGCGCTTTTTTTCACTTTCTATATATTCAATCTTATTTTCAATCTGTTTTTCAATATAGTGTTTGTGTTCAAGAAGATCAGCTGAGCCTAATAACGGTAGTAAAGAAAGCAAATACTTCTTTTCATCCTCCAAGTAAGGGACCAGACTACCAGAGTAGCTTCTCGAACTTGGCTCAATCTCTATTTTTTTAAATAGAGAAAAGTCTTTATTTCTTTCAACTAAAAACGAAATCAACTCTCTTTTGAAATTGTCTCCCATAATGCTTATTACCGAGAATATGAAGCAAATATAGCGACTATTCCCGGCATTCCGCTCAAGGGTGTAACTGAAAAACAATTTTTGTTTTCCAAGAAGCTCTTCAGCGTGACCTTGTTCTTTATAAAATACCCTTTTGAAAATATTATCATGAAAATAATCTGAATCACGTTCCTTGTTTAGAATGTAAAAAGCTAATTGTTCAATCTGCTCCAGATAATTTTCCCTTCCCCACAGAAATTCAAGCTTTGGTATATCGGTATGACTAGATGGCCACTTTTCAAGCTCAAATATCAAATCAATAAATTGTAGTAGGAAATCTTTTTTTTCAATCGATAATCTATCAAGCGCTTCACCAGAATGGTCTAGATGTTGACCAGACCTATATGCAGCAATATAAGATTCATATACAAGACTGACATCCGCAGAATATAGATCATACCACTTTCCAAATAGATCAGAATATGGATTAAACAGATGTTCTAAAGGAGAGGCAAGCAAATTGGTTTCATTTGCTCTTTTCAAGAGAATGCGAGTGATTTTTGCAAAAATATCGGGATCTATCTGCTGGTATTTTTCGAGAAAATTGATCCCGGAGGGTAGCTCATTGGCGGTTGAAGTTTCAAAATGTTTCACTAGATTTTCAACAACTGATAAAGTTATATCCTCAATTGGTAGCAGGCTATAATATGCTGACAACCAAAGCTTCTTGCGTTTAAAGTTTTTGTTTATTACTAGCGCATAGAGCTCTAATGAGCTACAAACCTTAAATAAAGATCCAATTATGGTGTATGCATTTAAGTTGAATTTTTCATCGAATTTTAAATAGATCGATACCATTTCAGCAAAAAGATCCGGTTGTTTGTCGGCAAAAATGGTAAAGCATAATTCCATTCCAGAGGTTAGAGCGTTATCTTTTTTCCGGTCTATGGTAGAATACAGAGTTAAGCAGTTCTCAAGATATTTTTTATACGTATCTATTGTCAATTCTTCAAAATACCTAGCAATTTTTTCTTTTCTATATTCTTGATATTCTTGATATCCTATTTTAAGCTGGCGTAGTCGCTCATGTCTGTCCTCAATTAATAAATCAGCAAACCTTGTTGCTTCATTAGCAAACTCAATTTTCCATTCACTCGGATAATCAATACCTAGTTCATCATAGTGATGACATAAATTTAGTGTGAACAAGTTGTCAGTCAGACACGTTTTACTAAGTCCTCCGACAATATATTTTCGAATTAGATTTGAATCGGCTTCCATCATTTCTTTGCCATTAAATCTCATTTTTCCGATATAATCCTCTAGTGCACCTATAACCAACGGCCTGTAAATATCCTTTTCCATTAGAATAGACAAACCGGCAAACAACGCCTCACGAATTGGCATGATATATTCATCGGGTGTTAGTCTGAATCGGGTGGAGGTTAATGTATTCCCGCGTCTCCATTTGTGGTGATGAAATTCAACATGCAAATAGCTTCGCGCCACTTCAATAAATAGCCTTGAGTAAAGATAAACAGAGCCTTTTTGAGATTTATTCCATAGCTGCTTGACAACAGTCTTTTGAACATAATACCCATATCGTCGATCATCGTGCTTAAAATTATAACGTTCATTCAATTCTCTTAGCACAAAGGGAAGTGAATCTTTTGATTTTGGCAGGAGGTCCAGTAGTAACTCAAATGATAAAGCAAACTCGTTTACTGAAAAATTGCGGAATCTTGAAAGGAGATGCACCAGCGATGTTTCTGGTGCATTGCTGTTTGCTGCTTTAAAATCTTCAGCACTCCAGTCGACTGTCTCTTCATCTAAGTCACTGATCGTATTTTTTGCGTAAAGTAGTGTCTCGGTTGGAATGGCAAACCAAAAAAGGCCGAGTAATAGAAGGATATTGTCTTGGCTTTTTTCCCTTAAGAATCCGTCGTAAATTATTCTGATATCCTTTCGGATATCATCGATTATTTGTTTGTGATCAAAAGCATCTATTACCGGATTAAGTGCATCAACAATTGTTTTCCTGAAATCAGGAAAAAAGTTGTTAATCAGATGGGAAAAAGAAATGAGCTTTTTTTTAAAAACAGCGTAGTAAAACAAATATGTGGATAAGACCTGATCAGATATCTTTACAACTTCATTTTCATACAAATCAACAATCTCATTCTGGTGAAGCACTTTGACATTTTCCCAAAACTCTTCTGGTTGGGTGTAGAACACATCTTGTATCCAACGCATTTGATTTTCATTCAATCTGTCAATTTTTCTGAAGAATGAGATAATGCCTGACGTCATCATCAATTTTTCATTATCAATAATGTCCTTTACATTTTTATTGTTCCCGAAATAGTCATCGTACAAAGATGCAACATTTTGAATGGCTAATAAATTATCTGTTTCGATTGCTATTTTTGAGGCCATTACAGCAAGTCGAGGATTCCCACGCGAAATGTCTTGTATCCTGGTTTGAAAAGCAGGATTTTTAATAGCAAACTGATTTTCAACCAGTTCTTTTATTTGATCATCCGTTAATCTCTTAATAGAGATCTCTTTTAGATGTGTAAATCTGCTGGACTCTTCAATAAAAGAACTTCGTGCATAGTCTCGTACCGTTGCAATAATTTTGAATTTTTTATCTTCGCGCCCTTCATTCAAGTAATGAAGAATATAGTCGAGCCTGTTATCAAGCCTATTCGCGTCATCAACGAAAATTAAATATTCACCAGGTTCGCTGAATGTCGCTGTTATATCCCTCTCTAAGTCTGTACCCTTGTCAAAAATGCAATAGGATTTTAGGTGAGGGTTTTTTTCTTTAATTTTTCTCACAACACTAACTGAAAATAGAGTTTTACCCACACCAGGAGTACCTGACACGAGCAATAAATCATTCTTTTTTAATGTTGTGACTGCCTCGGCAATTTCCTTATCGCGGAAGAGAAGCTCATTATCAATGGGAGTTGTTATTTGATTTTTATTGTATTTGACAACAAAATCCTCTAAGGCTAACAACTGACCGGTATCCAGTGGTATTCCAAGGTGTTCTTCAGCCAGTACTGGGTAAGAGTACAAAATACTAAGAGATATTGTATCCAAACCATTCAAAGTGAGGCTTATACCCAATTCTGAGCACTTGGCAATCAACACAGATATTTCATGCGTTGATAGTTTTCCAATATAGCAAACGATTATTTCACTGATAAGGTCAGAATTGATACCTGTCTTGGTTGAATCCAAACATTTATTAATGTCTCCATCAATCTTATTTTTTAAACCATTCTGTTGAACGGTGTATTCAAAAAAAACATATTGGCCATCTGACTGGATTAACAAACTGTCCGGAGTACCTGTTACAACTCTATCTGTTGTGTTCATCATCCCATTCGAGTTGATATTCTCATATCCGTTTTTGAACAACCAAGCGTCGCATAATCGATGAAAAGCCCCGCCTTCCATTTCTAGCAACTTTGTTTTAATACGATTTATTGTTCCCATAGAAAACTTATAATTATTAAAAAGCTATCCATTTGTGGATCTTGATTAATTCTTCAACAAGTTGAATGTCGCATGGTATCTATGACCATCGTTCTTTAATGTATTCAGTTTGAGAAGCCAATTCAGGAAAAAGCAATCCTTTGTGAATGCCGATAGCGGATAGTCATATTTTATTTATCTAAGAATTTATTAACCTTGCGATTTATCCAGAAGGAAAACCAGGCAACTTATAAATCCTAAATATCAACCTTTTTCATTTTTATCGAATTCGAGCATTAAACAGCCTGTTCAATAATGGCATCGGTCAAATGTAATCGGGTGGTTTGTGCAATTGTTATGTGGTTTTTAATCTGTTCGCACATCATCATTAGCTGATTAACTTTGGTTACAATTCGGTGTTGTTCTTCCAAAGGTGGAAACGGGATAGTAATTTTTATCATTCTAGTCAAACCGAGATCTTTATTACCTATCCCATGTGTCAATTTTTGTGATTGCTTATAACAATGTGGGCAATTGAGAGCTAAAGCTAAGAACTCATCATATACCTTATCATTTGGTATTTGAAGTACAGCAACATGAACCCATACACTGAACTCGATATCAATATCGTTTACCTTTGCGATGCCGGTCGTACCTCCTTTTGTATACAAGATATCGCCCAATTTAGGTTTTACTCGCCTACAAAATTCTTCATGATCCTTTCTTGAAACATATTTTGCAGTATTTAAATCTATTGAATCAATATTGATATTTCGCCCAGATAAAAAGGGGATACCTTCTTCTTTTTCGACATATTTTGGCGAGAAATGAGGTCCATCTGCAACGGTATGGCATACGGCCCCCATTCGAATCCACTTCCATCCTTCTGGCAATTCAAACGGCTTTTCATCCTCACTAATCTCAGGCAACGATTTCTGCTTCTTGATTTTCTTATCTTTAATTAATCGTTCTTTTTCAGCAGCAATATTTTCAAGTAACACCGATGCAGGCTCGTCATTAGGATCTTGAGGAACCAGTTTTCCCATCACTGCCAACTGCAATATGGTTTGTTTGAGTTGGTCGATGCTGTGTTCGGTGGTAAATAAGGTGTCAAAATGATCGCTGATTCTATTCCAGTTTTGAGTGAGTTCTTCTGCATTTTGACTTTGGGATAGTGTGTTGAGGAGTGTTTCCACCAATGTCTGATGTGCCGCGATGCTATTTTCGGTTTGCTGTTCCAGTTGATCGCAAAGTGACATCAATTCGTCTACTTTAGCTACGATGTGGTGCTGTTCCTCCTCAGGCGGGATTGGAACAATAAGACTTTTTAGTGATGTGGCATTGACATTAGGTTGGCCAGTACCAGATGAGTGTTCATACAATTGACTCCAGTATGTATTACTCCCAAGAAACTTTTTAATAAATGGTGAATACATCGCTGAGATTTTTTTTACTCTTATCAGGTAAGATGCAAAAACAGTTTTGAGATTGATATTTTCTACTAAGTATGATTTTCCTATAGTCCCACCTGTACGGGCAATAAGCACATCATCATTTTCAAGTAGATAATCTTTTGCTTTGGTTGCTGTAATTTCGCATCCCGGAACAGTCCCCCAATTCACTCTGTCATTTTGAATATCCGTAATACGAAGCAGTCGGATTCCCTTTCCTTCTGGCTTTGCTGATGCTGTATAACCATAGTGGATATTACTTGATAAATTCCCCAACTTCGTCCATTCCCAGCCTTCAGGTAGATCAAACGGTTTTTCATCATCTGTTACCTCAGACAACTTCTTCGGCTTTTTAATCTTTCCTTCTTTGATCAATCGTTCTTTCTCAGCAGCTATCTTCTCCAATAGCATAGAAGCTGGTTCATCATTCGGATCTTGAGGAACGAGTTTACCTCGAACTGCCAATTCCAATATCAATTCACGCAGCTTTTTGATGCCATATAGACTGATCTTGTTATTCCTACCACGACCTGATGCGGATTTCTTTTCGATTGCAGAGGTCCAGATGTCCAGATGATCCGTCACAAATGAGGGTTTCATTTGCCCTCCAATCGTTTTGTTGATTGATCATCGGTTAAGATTCTCATTTGAGATATGGCAATCTGGTTTAGCTTTTTTATTCGTTCTGCTTGACTTTGTCCTTCTTCTATTAAAACGGCATTTAGGCTTTCCATATTTGAGAGACATACCAATTGATCGATGGTAGCATAGTCTCGCATATTGCCTTTCAAGCTTGAATTCGTATCTCGCCATTCTTTGGCTGTCATACCCAATAACGCAACATTCAATAAATCAGCTTCACTCGCATAAATATGGCTGATTTGTTCAGGGAGTAAAATCTCCGGAATCAGGTTGTTTTTTATTGCATCTGTATGGATTCGGTAGTTGATTTTAGCAAGATTACGTCGAATATCCCAACCCAGTTGTTTTTGCTCATCTTCCTTGAGACGCTGAAACTCCTTTATAAGATAGAGTTTGAATATAGGACTTATCGCTGAACAAAATTCAAATGCGATATCTTTATGAGCGTATGTTCCCCCATATCTGCCACTTTTGACAATGATTCCAATTGCATTGGTTTTTTCAACCCATTTGCCGGGACTTAAAACAAAAGAGGTCAAGCCGGCATTCATTCTAAAGTGGTCGAATTCGACCACTTTAAATCCTGGGTTATACCATTGCTCCCAAGTACCAATAAACTCAATAGTTCCTCTATTGCGAATCCAGTTTTTTATAATGTCAGCCGCCCGCCCGTCACCCTCTTTTGATTTTGCAATATCCGTCAAAGATATATAGTCCTGTCCTTTTATGGTGACCACTGCTATTTCAATATCTTGAACGTTGATTTTTTGATTTTTAGCCATTATTGTCTCTTTCTAACTGCCTCGATTTTGATATGGGTGTCATTTTTGGGAATTTTTCAATTATGGCGAATTCGCCATAACTTTATTCATGATTTCTTCCCGCCCAATGCATCTGCGAGGATGGACTTTAATTGATCACGAAGTCCCTGGATTTCCTGTTGTTGTTGGTGGTATTTTGCCAGCAATTCTTCCGGATCAAGGTTTATAATCTCTTCAACGAAAGGATTCTTAATATCAAGGTTGTAATTCCGCTCTACAACTTCATCAATACTCACTTTCCATGCCTGTTCTGTCTCTTTTCTGGATGAAAAACCATCCTTTTCATCTCCCCACCATTCGATTTCTGTTTTAAATTCTTCAAACTTCATGGGTTTGGTCTTATTGTAGTTCTTCACACCTTTTGGATAGGGATGCTCATAGAACCAGATCTCTTTGGTGGGCTGGCCTTTGGTAAAAAAGAGGAGGTTGGTTTTAATGCCGGTGTAAGGGTTAAACACACCGTTCGGCAAGCGTACAATTGTATGCAGGTTGCACTCTTCAAGCAGCAACTTTTTGATTTTGGTTTTAACACCTTCCCCGAATAACGTTCCATCCGGTAGTACCATTGCCGCACGACCACCATCTTTTAGAATTTCGATGATCAGTTGCAGGAAGAGGTCAGCAGTTTCTCTGGTTCGGTACTCAGTCGGGAAGTTCTTTTCGATTCCATCTTCTTCAGTGCCACCGAATGGGGGATTGGTTACAACAGCATCTACCTGTTCATCTTCATCCCAAGAAGAAAGCGGTTTATTCAGTGTGTTGTCATGTCGAATCTGAACCGGTACTTCAATACCATTCAAAAGCATATTGGTTGTGCAAAGTAGATGGGGTAACTGCTTTTTCTCAACACCATGTATTTGTTTTTGAAGTGTTTGATGATCGCTAGCGGTTTTTACATAATTCTCTTTGATGTGGTCGAAGGAGTTTGCCAAGAATCCACCAGTCCCACAAGCTGGGTCCATGATCTTTTCACCTAGCTGAGGATCAACCCGATTAACCATGAATTTGGTAACCGCTCTGGGTGTGTAAAACTCTCCGGCATTACCGGCGCTTTGCAGATCCTTTAAGATTTGCTCATAGATATCACCAAAGGTATGCCGTTCACTGGAATCAGTAAAATTGATTTCATTGAGTTTGTTAATGACCTGACGTAGCAATGTCCCATTCTTCATATAGTTGAATGCATCACTGAACGCTTCCCTACAGACAAATCCTCTTGGGTTAGTTTTGATAGGAGCGACAAGTTTTTTTAGATCGGGAAAGAGTTTTGAATTGACGAAGTCCAGCAACTCTTCTCCTGTCATTCCTTCCTTATCCTCAGCCCAATTACGCCAGAGATATTGAGAAGGGATTGGCTCTCGATAATCATCCTGTTCAAATTCCAATGCCTCTTCCTGGGCATCGAATATTTTTAAGAATAACAGCCAGGACATCTGACCAATACGCTGGGCATCTCCATCCACACCAGCATCTTTACGCATGATATCTTGTATTGATTTAATAACGCTACTTACGGACATAGTTTCTCACATAACATTAAGCCATCTTTTGGCTATATAACTCGGTTTCCAATTCAATTAAGGCTTGATCATAGCCTTGTTTTCCCCCAAAGGCTTTCTTGGCGATCTCCATTGGTTGGCCTATCTCATCAAATGGTTTGACTTTAAGGATATGAATGTTCTCTATCTCCAGCACACCGGAATCAGCATATTTATCCAGTAGAGTACTCAGTACTTTCTGTGCGGTTTCTGAATATTTGGTGAAGTAATTCCTTTTTTTAACATTATTGGCCCGTTCCTTTCGGGTTAAAGGGGGTTGACCATAAACCACATGGCAAACCAGATCGAATGGGTCCATGTCTTTGCCCACTTCCTCTTCCAATGCTTCCCAGATAACACCCTCGCATGCCATCTCATCAATAATAATTTTTTTCTTCTCTGCATCCTGCCATTTTTTGATGAATTCATTCAGTGATGCAAACTGCTTTTTGATAGTCTTGCGAGTGTAGTCTTTAAAGGACTCGGTGACCAGTTTTCCATCGGAATCGTAATATTGAACTCGTTCAGCTATCTTTTTAACCGTTACGCCGGAGACATGGTATTTTATGTATTTCGGTGGATCTTCGCCGACAGACTCCGCCCAATCATCAGAAGTCGGATAATCACCATTGGGATATTCAATAGATGTTAACTCGCCATCATCCTGATTACCCTTTTCCGCTTCACCATTGAATTCCTCATCAAATGATGAATCTTCATCGCTGATATCTTCCGCTGTTGTATCCATAACCTTAATTGGAGGACCATTAAAAGTATCATCCGCAAAAAGTTCCGTCGCCTTCCTGAAGTCTAGAATCGTGAACCACAGTTTGTTATACTTATCATCAATCCTGGTTCCACGACCGATGATTTGTTTGAACTTGGTCATGGATTGAATATTCTGATCCAGTACGATCAACTTACAGGTCTTAACATTTACACCGGTAGACATTAATTCTGAAGTTGTCACAATTACAGGATATTTTTTCTTGGGATTTTGGAAGTTTTCTATCTGCAACTTGCCGATATCATCATCACCTGTAATTTTCATTACATATTTTTCATTTTTGGATACCTGCTCTGGATTCAGATTAATTAAAGCACGGCGCATCCTATCCGCATGGTCAATATCAGTGCAGAAGATGATTGTCTTTGCCATAGGATCAGTGCGCTTTAAGAAATCATTAACCGTCTTGGCAACCAGTTCTGTTCGTTCATCAATGACCATCGTACGATCAAAATCTTTTTGATTGTAGATGCGATCCTTAATCACCTCTCTGTTTTTATCGAGCTGCCCTTTTTGGGGCCGCCAACCTAATGAATCAATATCAATATCCACACGTACAACTTTATAGGGTGCTAGAAAACCGTCTTCAATCCCTTCTTTCAAAGAATACGTGTAAGTGGGTTCTCCAAAATAATCGATATTTGATACGTCAGCGGTTTCTTTCGGTGTAGCTGTTAAACCAATCTGAGTTGCGCTATTAAAGTATTCCAGGATTTCACGCCAAGCACTATCTTCGGCAGCACTTCCACGATGGCATTCGTCGATAATAACTAAATCAAAGAAATTAGGATCAACTTGTTTGTAGGCTTTTTGGTATTCTTCAGGACCTGTAATAGCCTGATAAAGTGCTAAATGAATTTCATAAGCAGGATCAACAAAACGATTTTTCACTTTGGCCATGGCTTGACCGAAGGGTTGAAAATCTTCGAGTATTGTTTGATCCACCAATATGTTTCGGTCAGCCAAATAGAGGATTCGTTTTTTCAGTCTTGACTTCCAGAGTCGCCAGATGATTTGAAAAGCAGTATAGGTTTTGCCGGTACCAGTTGCCATCACCAGAAGTACACGATCCTGACCCGTTGAAATCGCTTCGATGGTTTTACTGATGGCTTGTATCTGATAATAGCGAGGAGCTTTGCCACTACCGTCATCATGATAGTCTTGGGTAACGATGGGCATTTGTTCTTTTGTGTAACCTTTGTAAACGCAGTATTTATCCCAAAGTTGAGAAGGAGAGGGGAAATCTTCCAGTTTTATTTCTGTTTCGAGTTTTTGGGGATTGGTTTTATCATGGAAAACAAATCCATCGCCATTGGATGCAAATACAAAAGGAACCTCCAGCAGTCCGGCATAATCCAATCCCTGCTGCATCCCCTTTCCGATTTCATGTTTATTGGCTTTCGCTTCGATCACAGCCAACGGCATATTCGGTTTGTGATAAAGAACAATGTCAGCAGATTTTACCTTTTTTCGAATACCGATCTGTCCTCGTACAATCACTTTCCCGTCGCGAAGTTTTACCTCTTGCCGAATCTGGGTCATTGAATCCCATCCTGCTTTAGTGATTGCAGGTAGAATAAATTTGCTAATGATATCGGCTTCCGTGAGTTGTTTTTTATCCATGATTTTTATGACTCTGATTTCTCATAAATTTTCCTGAACTATTCAATTTGCTGATCATTCATCTCTTCTTGCAAAACCGTACTCCTGCGAATCAAAAAAAACAAGCTTATCAGTATCCTAAATCCACCATCAAATTTTCCATAGAGTCCATCCATCCTCCAAAAACCCATTTTTAAAATTTTTCGGGATCAATTTTGATTTTTTTTGCCCCTTACGAATTTTTATAGATCCCCATCCTGTTTCGAGCACAATAATCTATCATGTTTACAAAATTTAGGCGCACTAATCCTCTGCATTGCGAATCTATTCACTTCCTGACTTTAATTGAGATATACGAAAGGTGTAGAGCTGTTTTGAGCTAATGAATTAGTGATTTGTTTCCAATCCATATCTTGGTCACTATGAGCGGTTTGAAAAAATTTTTATTTTTTTTCTGAGCTTCAATTGTCAGGTCAAACAACGGTAATCCTTTGCCTAGCCGGAATACTCATCTTCGAAGACGAAGTCATTATCGCAATGGAGGTTGAAAGCCAGCGGCAAATTTTTGGTTATTACCTACAGGGGTAGACAATACCGGCCTCTCTGAGGTCCGTTTTTTATTCGTTCAGATACCGATATGTCGTCAGTAAATAAATCTTTAACGCTTCAAAGAGTTCTTCGATTTCGATATATTCATCGGTCTGATGGGGAATATGTCTCGGACCCGGACCATTTACCAGAGAGGGAATGCCTTTTAAGGCGCGAAGAAAAGTACCATCCGTTGCCCCGGGCACGCCGTTATAAATTGCGTCTTTACCGGTGATATCTTTATAGACCTCAGCGGATAATTTTACAATAGGCTCATCTTTTTCCATGCTGACAACCGGTTTATCAGCGATGAATTCGATACTGGCATTAAAGTCATCGTCTTCTTTGGCCAGGCGGTCCAGAATTTGCTGAAGATCGGTCTTGACTTGTTCATGGTTCTGCAGAGGAATGGTTCGAATATCCAGATAGCCTATCGCTGCACCCGGCATTACATTTAGCTGGGCAGGCTCACCGGCGGGTGGAGACTGGACTACCGTAAAGGTCACAGACGGCCACCCCAGATATTCATCTTTCCCGTATCTTTCAATTTCTGATTTTTCATACGCTTCGAATGCCAGGATAATTCTTGCCATCCGGAGATTTGGATTGATCCCGGTCAGAGGCATCGCCCCATGTGCCATTTTCCCTTTAACCTTTACGATTGCTCTGAGAGCCCCTTTCATACTGATACAAAGCTGGTTTTCCTCCGGTTCTGATACCAAGCAGGCATCCACATCATCGGCATGTCCATTTTTAATAAAATCCTGAACCCCTATCATCTGATCTTCTTCGTCACATAATATTCCCAACCGCATTTTACCCTTAAAAGGAACATTGGATTTTATCATGGCTTTGACAGTCAGCAGATTTACCGCAACTCCAGCTTTCATATCACAGGCACCCCTGCCATAAATCTTCCCATCCTCAATTTCAGCGCCAAATGGATCATGAACCCAGCGCTCTCTTTCTCCTTCAGAAACAACATCTGTGTGACCTTCAAACATCAGACAACGTCCTTTGATTCCGGAATCAATGGTAACAATAATATTCTCACGACCTGGTACAACTTCTTCAATTAGCGGTTCTATTTTCAGGTTCTGCCGAATCCATTCCGCAATAAACTGAACCACTTTTGCCTCAGTATTCTCGGTTTCAGGACGTATAACCGAATCAATTCTGATCAATTCCTGTGATAAGTTTACCAATTCTGTTTTATTAATAGATCCTAGTAACTTTTCTTCTATTGAATTAATCATTTACCCTCTTTCCTGTGTTTCTCAAACCCTTTGTTTTTGTTAGTAATACCTATTATTAAATCGAAAAGGTATTGTATCAAGCTAAAATTTACATTTTTGCCAAAAATATTAATACCGTTGTCACAAAACAGGAATTTCAACCCGCTGTGGTTCCGTTTGATGATTGGTTATAAAACAATCACTATTCTCAAAATACAAAACAGTCCCCTCCAGATAGTTCACCGTTGTAACTTCGTGAGGGTCCAGTTTCAAAAAATACTCTTTGATCAGGTAGAGGTTCCAGTCATGAGACACTGCAATATCAATGCCCGGTTCTGAATGGGATCGCTGGTTTACTATCAGTCGATTAATCATTTTTTCAGCCGTCTGACGAGGATTATCCATTAGCTTATCAGATATCTTTCCATCAAACCAGTCGCCAAAGAACTTCTCTGTGCCCAATTCTTCAGACAATTGAAAGACTTTATACGGGTCTTTGACAAAAAAGGGTGAAAAATCAGGTTCGATTATGTTGCTTACTGTTTCACCGTTTTGGCGACAAAAACCTTTATCAATTGAGTAAGCAGTTTCAACGCACCGTCCGAGAACACTGGAAAAAAATCGGGTTTTCAGTTTCGCTGGAAGTTGGGTACCAAAATCGTAAGCCGCTTTTTTACCTTCTTCGGTTAACCACAAAAAAGGTTCTCTTTCAGGATGTTCCTTATCATAATGTCGGGCAGAGTGTCTCATCAAGACAGACAGTCTTGTAACCCCTTTGTTTATCAATTTATTTATTACTTCAATGGTTTCTTTACCAAATGCGGGCTGTCCCATACTGCTCCTTAAATTTTCGAATTGAGACCTAAGATATAAAATGTATGCTTCATTTTGATTTTTTTTACATTGAACTGTCAAGATGTTAACTATTTAGTGCCTGAACGAAAAGTCCCTGTTTTCAATTATCATCTGGTTTTAAAAATAACATTCAGTATGGAAGTCAAGAAACTATCAGTTTTTAGCTATCCATCTTCAGCAAATACAAACATTATTTCAGTCATTTAACCATTATAAGGTACTAAAAACTGACAGCTGACCACTGATTACTAATTTCTGATTACTGAAAGCTTGAATCTTCAATATGGATCTAATTCGACTAAATGAATAATTGCTGAATTTTAAGGGTTTTCGTTCAGGCACCAGTTGGAAAAGACAAAAATCCGGTTTTCAGAGATGGAACCCATGAAATCCGGACCACATATTTTTCTGATCAGACGAAAATCTTCTGTTGAATATTCAATTACAATATTAAAATCAAAAATTGGAATAAAATACTGTTGCATTTTATCTCAAATAGCTTGAAAATTAGCCGTATTACCAAAATTTAGAAACGATGACCCGTGGTCAAGCAAAACTCGTTTATTCAAAAATCTTTTCAGCACCTTATAAAAAGTAAAAAATATTTCAAGGTACGGTGGAATGTTACATATTGAAGATCTAAAAGTAGAAATCGAAGGAAAGGAAGTTTTACAAAATGTAAACCTTCATATTCCGGAAGGGGAAACTCATATTCTATTCGGGCCAAACGGTTCCGGAAAAACAAGCCTTATGTTAACGATTATGGGGTATAGCGGATATAAAGTAACTCGTGGCAGAATCACTTTCAAAGGTGTAGATATCACCTATCTTCCCATCTACGAACGCGCCCGCATGGGCATCGGCGTTTCCTTTCAAAGACCGCCAACGATCAATGGACTTTCAACCCGTCAAATGGTCGAGATTTGTGCCAGAGATCGAAAAATTGATGTGGATAAAATGGCAGATCAGGTCAATATGAGAGGTTTTTTGGAAAGAGATGTAAATAATAATCTTTCCGGCGGTGAAATCAAGAGATCTGAACTTTTGCAACTCAATGCACAGCAACCCGATCTGGTTCTATTGGATGAACCCGAATCCGGCGTCGACCTGGAAAATATTGCTATATTGGGAGAAAACATCAACTCCCTGCTGAACCGGGGAATCAAAAGGTCCAAGGGTGAGATGCACAAAGGATTAATGCAAAAAAGAAAAAAGTCATCGCTGGTCATTACCCATACTGGGCATATCCTGGATTATATTACAGCGGATCGGGGGCAGGTATTAAATAATGGAGTTCTCCAGTGTTCACAGAACGCCAGAGAGATTTTAAAATGGATTAGAGAATATGGCTATAAGGAGTGTATCCAATGTACAGAATAGATAAAGAGATAGATATTAAAACAGAAGATTATAGCTTCTCTGCTGATGAGCATGACTATATAAACGATTTATCAGAAATCAATGAAGCAGATTCCAAAGAGTTTGAAAATGTTGGTATTGAAACCGACGACCAGAATCGATCCGCTACCTTTATTTTAAAGGATATGTCTGTTGTCCACTGTAAGTCCAAACAGGCCGGGATTGATGTCCTGACGATTACTGAGGCGATGGACAAATATGAATGGTTGAAAGACTACATGTGGAAGGATATCTCACCGGACAAGGATGAGTTCACAACACTGGCGAAAGAAAAACCCAGTGGAGGATTCTTCATTCGATCAGAAAAAGATGTTAAAAGCCAACAACCGGTGCAAACCTGCCTTCATATATCCAAAGAGGGATTTTCCCAAAACGTGCATAATGTTGTCATCGCAGAAGAAGGCTCTGAATTGCATATTATCGCGGGCTGTTCAACCTCGGCACATATGAAAAATGGTCTTCATGTGGGGGTCTCTGAATTTTATGTCAAAAAAGGGGCTACGCTGAAGTATACGATGATTCATGATTGGGGAGAGCAGGTCAATGTTCGTCCGCGAACTGTTACACATGTTGAAGAAGGGGGTGTATTTATTTCGAACTACATCTCATTGAAACCCGTTGGATCACTGCAGACGAATCCAGTCACTTATTTAGATGGTAAAGATTCGGTTGCCATTTTCAACAGTGTATTGGTTGCCGGTCCGGGAACAGATATGGATACCGGGTCTGTTGTTTTTTTAAGAGCAGAAAATACACGAGCGGAAATTGTCTCTAGAGCAATCACAACTGGCGGACGAATCATTGCCAGAGGAAGTATTATTGGAGAAGTGCCCGGAGTCAAAGGGCATCTTGAATGTAAAGGACTCATTTTAAATAATGGTCTTCTACATGCGATTCCAGAGTTGGAGGCCCATGCTCCCAATGTGGAAATGTCCCATGAAGCCGCCGTTGGAAAAATTGATCAACGGGAAATAGAATATCTGATGGCCAGGGGGTTGAATGAGGATGAAGCTATTTCCACGATTGTACGTGGTTTTCTGAATGTCGATATCGAAGGTCTACCTGCATCACTGGTGAAAAAGCTCGATAAAGCAATCACTGATACTCAGGATGATATGATGTAGCTGTAATCAGTTTGTATCGCCAAATTTTGGCGATATTGACAAAAAAAAGGAAAAGAATTATAGTTAAGCCTTCTAGTTTATTGTAAATAATATTGGTTTATTTCTGATAAGCAACGTGTGCTTTAAATTAGAATATTTTCAAAAAATAGGAAGATAATGGATAATCTTATCATTGAAGCAACAAAATATACACCGGAAATTAAGTTTGACGCTGAAAACAACCAACTGGAACTCACCGGCGAGACCTACCCAGAAAATACAGCAGAATTTTATGCACCTGTTTTTTCATGGCTGGATGAATACCTTGAACAAATCGAAGACAACATGGTGACTGTCAATTTGGAAATCAACTACTTTAACAGTAGTTCTTCTAAAGTGTTGATGGATATGTTTGATAAATTTGAGGAGACTGTCAACGAAGGCAAAAAAATCACTCTCAACTGGATCTATGATAAAGATAATGAGAGTGCGTTGGAATATGGAGAAGAATTTCAGGAAGACCTTGAGACATTGAAACTGAATCTCATGGAAAAGAGTCAATAACAATTCTTAATTAATAAAAAAATGGTAAAAAGTCTTCAGGATATTAATTCCGATTTTTGTAAACACAAGGTCTTTCTCAGTTTCAGCGGACCATTATCTCAAGACCTGACAGTGGAAATGGGCGAGATTCTTAAGACCAAAATGAAACTGGAGGGAGCAACCATTTCGACCATACTAAAGGTTTTTTCCATCATGGTTGAGGTTAACCATAACATTATTCACTACTCTGCTGAAAAAGCCTTTAAAAATGGAATTACCACAGAGCAAGGAAAAACAGGTTGTGGTATTATCACTATTGGGCAAGAAAAAGATACCTATTATCTAATGGCCGGAAACCTCATCGAAAAGAGCAGCGTTTTAAAATTAAAAGATAGTCTGAATAAGCTGATTAGTATGGATAGCCAGGAGCTGAAGAAATTTTATAAGGAAAAACGGAAACAAGGTCCTGATGCAGACAGCAAAGGAGCAGGGTTAGGGTTTATTGAAATTGCCAGAAAGGTGAGTTGCCCCCTTGAATATGACTTTAGAGACGTTGAAAATGATTTGGCGTTTTTCTCTCTTAAAACCATTGTTTAACGGTCAAACCCAAATTGATTTATCAACTGGATTCTGGCAATTCATCAACCCAACGCGTTTTTTTTGCAACAGATTTATATTGAAAGCCAGTGGGAGATCTATCATAAAATTTAAAAATGAATAAGCAGACAATTTTTCAATCCGAAGAAGAGATTATCATCGTAGCAGAGCATATTCTTCAAGTAGGGGAATATGATGAAAGTCCCCTCATCAAACCCTTTAAAAAACTATTACACAGCTACAAAAAAATCCTCCGACAGCTAAAACGAGCAATAAAGCTCAGTGATAAACAACAGGCGCGCCTCAATGAATTAAATGAAACCCTCGAAGGAGAAAACTATGAACTGGTTTTAGCCCTAGGTCAGGCCTTTGAAAGTTTTGTTAGAGCCCTATCCACTGCTGTTGATGCCAAGCATCCTCTCACCGCCGGACATTCAGATCGTGTCACCGAATATAGTCTGTTTTTAGGAAATAGCTTGGGTTTATCTGAAGACGAACTGGAAGTAGTTAAGTATTCAGCTCTTTTACACGATATTGGCAAAATAGGCGTCCCCGATGCCGTTTTAACCAAAAAGGGACGTTTTACAGAGGAAGAACGGTTAATAATGAATAATCACTCAATGTGGACTTATAAAATTATTCAAAATATTAATCTGCCAAAAACACTGAAATCAATTCCAAAAGTTGCAGCATGCCACCATGAAAAAATGGATGGTACAGGTTATCCTTATGGACTCAGTGACAAAAAAATACCGTTTATTTCAAAAATTCTGGCCGTCGGTGATGTATTTGATGCATTGACATCCCGTCGTGATTATCCCAAATACGATGGCAAACACGATTTAAGTTATGACCCGATGTCCATGGACAGAGCATTCTCGATATTGAAGAAAGGCACTGGGGATCATTTTGATCCGGAAATAACAGAAATAGCCCTGAAAGAACGGGGATGTTTTGAAGACCTGTGGAAAAAGCTTTATCAAGAAAACGTTAATACACAAAAAACGGATGATAAATTCAAGATCCGGTCAGCTTGATGGCCCTCCGTTATGTAATAGCCGGATCAAATTTTCTATTTGTTTGTATTTCATGGATCGTTATATAACCATCTATTTAGCTTAAACTATTCCCTGGAGAATTTTGTCAATGGATAGTCTTTACGAATTAAAAACAAATCTGGGACAAAGCAGCATTTTTTTATGTTTTAGTGGACCGTTCACCCAAGAGTTAATGGTAGAATTGGGTGAAATTTTAAAGCAGAAGATGAAGCTGGCTGAAGCGGATACCTCAACAATTCTTAAGGTTTTTTCTGTTTTAATTGAGCAATCACAAAACATCCTGCACCATTCTGCTGCCGAAATATATAAAAGTGAAACCCCTGCTCGAATTCTCAGTACAGGCATCATTGCAGTGGGTCAAACCGATGACAACTATTTTGTGATCGGGGGGAACAAAATTCAAAATAGAGATGTGGAAAAGCTGCAGGAGAAGCTTTCAAAAATAAAGAATATGGATCAGAGTGAACTGAAAGATTACTATAAAAAAATGAGAAAGATTGATCCTCAGCCGGGAGATAAAGGGGCCGGTTTGGGATTAATCGAAGTTGCCCGAAAGGCCAGTAAACCCATTGAATTCCAATTCAGCCCTATTGATTCAGAATACACTTTTTATTCTTTAAAAACTATTATTTAGAATATTGTATCCAACCTCATTTTGATAAACGTTTATGGATGAGCACTCTTTGTATGATAACGAATACAAGATAATAAAAAAGAGCGAGGAAGTCATCAATAATGCTGAAAACGCAGACAACCCCATGCTTAATGAATACAGGGATTTATCTGATAATTACCAGCGCCTGTTCAAACAGTTTTCCCGTATTGTCAAACTCAACGACAAACAACAAAGCCAGCTGAAAAACTCTCAGGATGAGATTATTAAATACAATGAAGAGTTGAAAGATCTAAATGCAACCAAAGACAAGTTCTTTTCAATTATCTCTCACGACCTGAAAAGTCCGATTAACAGTTTTTTAAACTTGTCGACTTTATTAGTAGACTATATTGACAGATTCAGCAAAGAAGATATCATCGATATGGCACAAAATGTCAAAAGATCTGGCGATAATTTACTAAAACTCCTTGAAAATCTTTTAAATTGGGCACGTTTGCAAATGAAACGGGCCGAATTTCAGCCGCAAAAATGTTCTTTGAATATGATGGTTAGCGATATCACATACATCATGTCAAATCGAATCACCACCAAGCAGATCAAAATATCATCAGATATCGATGAGAACATGGTTTTAATGGCAGATGTCAATATGTTGAATTCAATTTTACAAAACCTAATAACCAATGCCATTAAATTCACCGATAAAGATGGGGAAATTGTTGTCGCGGCAAAAGTAAAAGAAAAGGTGGCAGAAATCAGTATCACTGATACCGGGGTAGGAATTTCTGAGGAGAATATAAAAAAGCTCTTCAGGATCGATGTTATTTATACCAATACCGGTACTGACCAGGAAAAAGGAACCGGTCTGGGACTGATACTCTGTAAAGAGATGATTGAAAAACATGGATGTGAGATCCGGGTCGAAAGTGAACTGGGAAAAGGAACCTCTTTCATCTTCACCATACCTGTCTTTGAGTAAATATTAAAAATCAGGGAAACAACCTCGTTGGGTTTTTATATTTAAATCCCTATGAGGCTTGTTTCCTTTTTTTATTTACACACCAACCCAATACCTCATTATGATTCTTCGACGAAAATCAAACTGTATCTGCGAAAATTATATCAGATAAACAGGATTGCCACTTTATCCTCAGCCGAAAAGGGAATCGTTTTTTTAATATTATTCACCCAAAGGATAATGATAATTATTCTGTGAAAATTGAGCTGGATGATAGGCAAAAGAGTATCGGTGAGGAAAAGGTAGCGAGATACATTCCTCCAGGAAAGACAAAGTGGTTCAAAAAAGCCATTCAAACCCAAACGGATGGCATCATCTGGTCAAAACCTTATATGCTACCAGAAGATGATACCCCCGGCATTACCGCCTTGATTGCTTTGAAAAATGAGGGGAAACCCGATGGATTTCTGGCGTTTGATATCTCATTTGCGCTTCTTTCGAAAGAGCTGGAGAAGGCCACCAGCCAGCTGCGTATTTCTAATGAAAAACTGGAGGACTTCAGTCAGAGATTAACCGACAAAGTTGAAGAGAGAACCGCAGAGCTAAATGAAAAATCTGAAGAGTTGAAAGAACTTAACCGGACACTGGAACAAAAAGTAATAGCAGAGGTTGAAGCCAGTGTTAAAAAAGACGAAATTATGCTGCAAAGCGCCAGACAGGCTCAAATGGGTGAAATGATCAGTATGATTGCGCACCAGTGGCGACAACCCCTCTCTTCAATTAGTACCGTCACCGGAAATATGCTGGTCTTTCTGGAACTGGAAAATTTTGACACGGAACAGTTCATAGAGATGTTAAACGCTATTAATAATCATGCTCAATACTTATCCAGCACAATAAATGATTTTCGAAATTGCTTTAAACCCAATAAAGAGATGCAGACCGTTAATCTCAACGATACCCTCAAGCAGACCATTAGTGTTATTGGAAAATCTCAGTTGCCTTAATACGATGATAAAAACATCTCTTCAGCAGGATACTGATTTTGCCCGTTCCAATGATGGTCTGGATGCCGCTTTTTGTTATGTTGAATCTTCCAAAAACATCTTAACCTTCGCCGGATCAAGAATTCCTTTGGTGTACATGGATGAGAATGGTTCGAAAATGATCAAAGGAGATAAAGAGAGCATTGGATACAAAAACTCCCGTCTGGACCACCAATTCAAAAATCATACGATTCAATTAAAGCAGGGGATGTGCTTTTACCTGTGAGAAACCCGGGACGATATCACCGTCGTTGGCTTTGGCATTTAATAAAAACTTTTTTAGTCCCCTGAAAAGCGCAGAGAGTGTTTTACTGAGCGAAATCATCGAAAAACCCGGAACCGGGTTAAACCAAATTCTCTTACTATTTATTTTTGTAAATCGTCTGAACCGTCTTGGTCCCCAGAATTTGCTCAACCTTGGCATGCAACTGCCGGACTTCTTCCATTGCCTGAAACCGCTCCCAATCTTCAATGGTTTGCCAGGAGCTAATGATGATACTATTATCAGGATTGCTCACATTAACCAACGTCTCCCCGGATATATATCCGTTACTTTTCCAGGCTAACAGATGGAGTTCTGAAAAAATGGGTTTAACACTGGGTTCCTGTATTATTGTTACCGTCCTTGATATTACTATTTTTATGGCCATAGTTATCTCCGGTTTCTGAGTGGCATTTTAAAATAAAACAGATCCATATTTTCATAGGGTTTATTTTTCATAACTCCTATTTAGCAATCACATTAATCGTAGGCTAAGTGTATCAAAAAAATGTCGAAAAATCAATTTTATTAAGCATTAGGCCAAGGTGAATTATAAAACAGTTTTTAAAGGAAAGAGACAGATTAAGGGTAAGGTTTTATTTTTTTAGTAATAAATTCAGGGGGAAAATAAAACCTGTTTTTGGAATGGAAATTTGACAAGTGCAAAGTGCACACTGTAAAGTCATACTTAACAAATTGCACATAAATCAATCATTCTGCAATTTTCATATAATAACAAAGAGGTGGATATGAGTTATGAATACTATAAAGTTGAAAAGAAAGCACCTATTGCCTGGGTGTATTTGAACAGACCCGAAAAAAAGAATGCAATGAATCCACCTGCATGGACAGAACCCGTAGAGATATTTAAGGAGCTGGATAAAGATGATTCCATTCGAGTGATCATTGTAACATCATCCAGCGAAAATTTTTGTGCCGGCATAGACTTGATTGGAATGGCTCCTATGGTTCCGGAAATAATAGAAAGCGATCAAAGAGGGGGTACAAAAAGCGCTTTATTCAAAAATGTGCTTCTCATGCAAGAAGGTATTAACGCTTTTGAAAAATGCCAAAAACCAATCATCGCTGCGGTGAGCGGCTTCTGTATTGGTGCCGGGTTGGATATGATTACTGCTTGTGATATTCGACTTTGCACCGAAAATGCTGTTTTTTCCCTAAGAGAAGCAGCCGTGGGTTTTGTTGCAGATATGGGTGTATTACAGCGAATTCCACATATTGTCGGTCAGGGAATCACCAGGGAACTAGCTTATACAGCCAAAAATTTTGATGCCAAAAGAGCCAAAGAGATATTGCTGGTCAACGAAATCTACGCTGATCGTGACTCTCTTTTAAAAGAAGCTGAAAAAATGGCGACTCAAATTGCAGAAAATTCACCCCTTGCCGTTCAAGCATCAAAGGATGTATTGAACTATGGAATTGGAAAATCTATTGAT
>Ga0307989_1000327_pt1 | contig 32219 bp, 27 predicted proteins | sample EllFjometagen185_FD_203164 | JGI IMG/M metagenome (GOLD analysis project Ga0307989, IMG submission 203164) | Marine microbial communities from Ellis Fjord, Antarctic Ocean - #185 | ecosystem: Environmental > Aquatic > Marine > Unclassified | place: Southern Ocean | collected 2014-10-08 | reverse complement strand
TTAAAAATCATTGGGAACTTCCAGACAATGTTATTGCTATGCCTAAAAAACTAGAAAATAACGAAAATTTGTTTTGGTCACAGGTACTTGAAGCCTAAATCCAACGGGCTATTGGAACAATAGGTTTATAATGAATGACCAGTCATCCTCAGATAAAAGGTTTGAATAGTACCCTAAAGGCAGTCCGATAGTTTCTTCTAGTTGTTTGATGTCATTTTCCATTGATTCATTAGTATCTGACACGAGAATCCTCTTATTAAAGTACATAAAATGTGCTGGACTGAAACTAAGTAGGTGTCTTTTGACTAATAAACAAAACTAAATATTAATTAGTTGTAACAATGGAATAGTAATCCTACAATTTCAAGATTATTATTCGAATTTGGAAGATAAAACGGTTAACAAAATGATTATATTTCATCAGAAAACTAAACACTGGTATTAGGTGTCAGATGCCTAATAATCCTTGATTTAAGGAATTATATGTATTTTAGATTTATTACTTCCTTGGCTTATATATCATTTTTCTTAATAGAGTCGGATATTTCCAAATTAAAATTTTACAGAGAAATAACTAACTCATTGTCACTATTGATATATACAATTTTTTAATTTTTATCAATAGCTTATTTTTTGAATTTTTAGAATGTCTATATCAGGTGATGATTCTATATAGACATCTACGAAGCTGGCAGATTTAGAATTCTTGCAAGAATATAAAAAGCGGGGAAAAGGGATTTTTACTAAAAGAGAATTTATCCGTTCAAACGATTTTTTCTATATAATTCTATATAAAAATACCTGTTGATTTTGTTACCGAAAGTCGGGCTCAGGTGAATGCATTTTATAAAGCTACCTTGAAAGCAGGTGGAAAAGATATTGGGACTCCCGGAATCAGAGAAATTTATCATCCGAATTACTATGCCACATTTGTTTTTAATCCTGACGGACATGATGTAGAAGCCGTATGTCGAACATTCGTATAGAAAAAATTCAATATCCCTGGTTTTTATTATGGCCAGATTTTTCGAATTAGAAATTAACATTGACTCAACTGATCTCTTTAATTAAAATGGTGAATTACATTGATTTCGAATAATGAGGGAAAAAAATTTAATCTATCTTAGTTTTTATGTCCACAGACAAATCAGCAGCAAAGCCAATCAGTGAACGTGTTTTATTTCATAATAATCAGCAACTTAAACTAGTTGGAGATCTTTACCTACCGGATTCGACGGCGTCAGCAGGAATTGTTTTCGGACACTGTTTTACCTGCTCACGACATACCCGAATTCTAGTCGAAACCTGTCTGGTGTTAAAGTCTATGGGTATAGCCGCACTGAGATTCGATTTTTCAGGTAACGGTCAGAGTGAAGGGGAATTTGCCGAAACCAACTTTACCACCCATGTTAATGAAATGAATTCAGCGATTCAGCTGATGCAATCAAAAGGAGTTCAGTGGATCGGACTGGCAGGACATAGTATGGGATCAGCAATCTCTTTATTGACAGCATCAGAAAATCCAGACGTCAAAGCGGTTTGCACCCTGGCCGGGCGATATTCCGGACTGAACGCAATGCAGCTGTTATCGAGTTTAAGTACCAAGGAGTTGGAGGATACCGGCCGCATATCCTTTGTCAGCCGGGGAAGAACCTTAGAGCTCAAAGAGCAGTTTTTCACTGATGCTCAATCATATTCTTTGCCGGATATCGTTAGTAACCTTAAAATACCATTATTGGCCATTCATGGTGACCAGGATGAAATTATTCCCGTTAAGGAACTCGCTCTTTGTAAAGAGCTGAAACCGGCGGGAACTGAAATAGTAACCATCAAAGGGGCTGATCATATGTTTTCTGATAATAAGCATCGGCAGAACATCTCTGCAACCATTGCCGATTGGTTTAAAAATCAGTCGCTGAAAAAATGAACACTCCCCCAGCAAGTGAGAAGCGAATCTTGCAGCTTCGAAGGGGAAATTAAACCCGAGCTTCGCAATAAAGAAAAAAAAGGAGCGTGATGATAGATAATACATATAGTGCAGAATACATCGACCATCAATACCAGCTTTGGAAATCAGATACCGATAGTGTCTCTAAAGAATGGCAGATGTTTTTTCAGGGGTTTGAACTGGGACAGGTGTCAGTACCACCATCTGAAGATGACACTGAAACCAACGGGCAAAAGCGGGCCGGCGTCCAGAGTCTTGTCTATCGCTACCGGGATATTGGTCATCTATTGGCTTGTCTTGATCCACTCACCGCTTGTCCCACTAGTCATCCGCTGCTGGATCTATCTATGTTTGAGCTGGAGACAACCGATCTGGATACTCCCTTTTTCACCCGATATGGCAAACTGGGAAAAGCCCCTTTACAGAAGATTGTACAAGAGCTGAAGGCGACTTATTGTCGTTCCATTGGATTTGAGTATATGCATATTCAAGATCCTGATGAGAGGCTCTGGCTGCAGCAAAATATCGAATCCGATGAAAGCAGGAAAGTGTTTAAACCGGATGAGAAAATTACTATCCTGAGACAACTCTATAACGCCGTCTTATTTGAATCGCTGTTGAATAGAAAATATCCGGGCCAAACACGATTTTCACTCGAAGGGGCAGAAGGGCTTATCCCCATGTTGGCTTCTTTGGTGACACATTCAGCGGAACATGGCTGCCAGGATATTATTTTAGGAATGGCCCACCGAGGGCGTTTGAATGTATTGGTCAATATATTCCAGAAGTCCTATATTGAAATATTTAAGGAGTTTGCCAATAGTTACGATCCGGATAGTATTGTCGGGGCCGGTGATGTCAAGTATCACAACGGATATTTATCCACCGTTAAACTGCCGGAAGGCAGGAAAATGAGGCTGTTGCTGGTAAACAATCCCAGTCATCTGGAATCGGTCGACCCGGTGGTTGAAGGTGTCGCCAGAGGGTTGCAGGACAAACTGGAATCGGAGGCAAAATCGAAAGTCCTGCCAATCTTGATTCATGGTGATGCCGCATTTGCCGGTCAGGGAGTCGTGGCAGAAACCCTTAATCTTTCCCAGTTGGAAGGATATGCGACCGGTGGAACGGTTCATGTAGTCATCAATAATCAGATTGGCTACACCACACTGCCGGAACATGCCCGGTCCACGCGATATTCAACCGATATTGCAAAAATGTTAATGATTCCGGTATTTCACATTCATGGTGAAAACCCTGAAGCACTGATTCGCTGCATTAAACTGGCCTTTGATTATCGTAATCGATATGGTAAGGACGTGGTTGTTGACCTGGTATGTTACCGCAGGCATGGTCATAACGAAGGAGACGAGCCTTATTTCACGCAGCCGGGGATGTATGATCGCATTAAATCCCGACCTTCAGTGCATCAACTATATGCTTCACAGTTAATGGAAGCCGGTATCATCACTGAAGATGAAGTCGAAACTATTGGAAACGAGACCAACCAGTGCTTGATTGACCAATTTGAGGCAGAGCCCAAAAGCACCCGTCGATTTCCACAACCTAGATTTTATGATGTCTGGAAGCCTTATAAGCCCAAATTTACGTTTCAACCGGTCAAGACAGCGGTGACCCAAAAAGAGCTGATTGCCCTTGCCCAAAAATTAAATACGCCCCCTGTAAATGTGTCCGTCCACCCGAAACTGGCCAGGGTGCTTAAAAGCCGCTTAAATGCGGTCGAAAAGGGAGAAAAAATCGACTGGGCCAATGCTGAACATCTGGCTTTCGCGTCCATCCTGTCAGAAGGGACTCAGATTCGGCTCAGCGGGCAGGATAGTAAACGGGGGACCTTCAGTCAGCGGCATTCGGTGATATTTGATTCCAAAACCGGAGAGGACTATACTCCGTTAAATACGGTTGCTACCAAAAATGCCCGCTTCGATGTTTTCAACAGCTCGTTATCGGAAATTGGTGTTTTGGGGTTTGATTATGGATATTCTATGGTTCACCCGGAGACACTGGTCATGTGGGAAGCTCAATTTGGCGATTTTGTTAATAACGCGCAAAGCATGATCGATCTATATATTGCGGCCGGACAGGCAAAATGGCAGCGATTGAGCGGACTGGTAATGCTGCTGCCTCACGGATGGGAGGGTTTGGGACCCGAACACTCCAGTGCCAGACTGGAAAGATTTCTGCAACTCTGTGCTGAAGACAATATGTTGGTCTGTTACCCAACGACACCCGCTCAATATTATCATCTGCTGAGAAGACAGGTCAAAGCTCCCTATCGAAAGCCTTTGATTGTGATGACTCCCAAGAGTCTATTACGTCTCCCGGCCGCGGTATCGAGTTTGAATGAGTTAGCTAAAGGACCTTTTCAGGAAGTACTGGTGGATAAATCATCCGCAGCCAAGTGTCGGCGAGTTGTATTTTGCAGTGGTAAAATATACTATGAATTTAAGCAACGGATTGAATCAAATGGGATCAAAGATATTACATTGGTTCGTTTGGAACAATTTTATCCGTTTCCCGAACCCGCTCTGAAAAAAATAATTAAATCCAGTCAATCAGCAAAGGATTGGATTTGGGCACAGGAGGAACCGGAAAATATGGGAGGATATCAATTTGTCAGACCCCGACTGGAAAAACTGATTGGTTCACCCATCAATTACATTGGACGGAAGGCTTCTTCCAGTCCGGCAACCGGGTTTCATAATATTTACAAAAAAGAACAGGCTGAAATTACCGATAAAGCGATTGGAACAGCAGATTGAAAGACGAATCACCTGCTATCATAGGATTTATAAACAACGGAGATAAATATGAAGATAGAGGTCAGGATACCCAGTGTGGGCGAGTCAATTAAAGAGGCCATACTGGTGGAGTGGTATAAGCAAAGCGGCGATCAGGTGAAAAAAGATGAACCGCTGTTTGTGATCGAAACAGACAAGGTGACACTGGAAGTTGTATCTGAAGCCGACGGTATTTTGAAAACGACGATCGCCGAAGGAGATGCTGTTCTGATTGGTGATGTGGTGGCAACCATCGATTCGGATGCAAAAATAACCGCTTCATCTAAACCCAAGGAGGCAGCCGCCCCAAAAGAGGAACCCCAGCAAATACCGCCGGAGAAGCCAGCGCCCCCAGTCCCCGAACCTCAGGTTGCTGCTGAACCTCTGGTTGCGAAGAAGGCTCAATTGGCTGATTTGGAGCTTTCCCCGGCAGTTCGTCGTCTGGCTACTGAAAAAAATGTTGATGTTAGCCAGATTGTGGGAACCGGACCCGCGGGTCGAATTACCAAGGGAGACGTACTGGAATTTATTGAGAGACAACTATCCATACCTCTGGCAATTCCGGAACAGGCGGGAGCATCCATGGGTCAACCATCAGGAATGACCGAAGAGGTGACCCGAAAACGCATGAGTCCTATTCGCCTGAAAATTGCGGAACGCCTGTTAGAGGCAAAGCATGGTACAGCCATGCTGACCACTTTCAACGAAATTGATATGAGTCGGGTGATGAAGATTCGCACTGAGTACAAGGAGTCCTTTAAAAAAAGGCACGATGTCAATCTCGGGTTCATGTCGTTTTTTGTCAAGGCATGTGTCCAGGCGTTAAAGGAGTTTCCAGCAATCAATGCCTTCATTGAAGGAAAGGAAATGCTTTACCACTCCTATTACCATGTGGGCGTCGCAGTGGGTTCTCCCCGGGGTTTAGTGGTACCGGTGATTCGCTTTGCTGATCAAATGACGTTTGCCCAGGTCGAACAGACGATTGTCGATTATGTGGTCAAGATTAAAAATAACCGGTTGGAGCTTTCTGACATGGAAGGAGGCACTTTCACCATTACCAACGGTGGTGTATTTGGCTCTTTACTGAGTACCCCTATCTTAAATACCCCACAAAGTGCAATTTTAGGGATGCATAAAATAGAGAAACGACCGATCGTGGTGGATGATGAAATCGTCATTCGTCCGATGATGTATGTTGCCTTAAGCTATGACCACCGTGTTGTAGACGGTAGTGATGCGGTAACATTTCTAAAAAGAATTAAAGAGTGTATTGAAAACCCGGAACGATTACTAATGGAGGTTTAACCATGGCTGAAAGAGAAAAGTTTGATTTAATTGTGGTGGGAACCGGACCCGGGGGATATGTGGCAGCTGTGCGTGCCACCCAATTAGGGATGACCGTTGCCTGCATCGAAAAGGAAGATCGGCTGGGTGGAGTCTGTTTAAACGTTGGGTGCATTCCCAGTAAAGCACTTCTGGATTCCAGCGAGTATTATCATCTGGCCAAAGACCACTTTAAAGATCATGGCATACAAATCGGCAAACCAAAACTGGACCTGGCCACCATGATGGCCCGTAAAAATGAAGTGGTTAAAGAGTTAACCGATCAGGTAAAGCAGCTGCTGGAAGGAAATAAGATCAAGATATTTCATGGAGTGGGGAAACTATCCGGAGATGGAATCGTCCAGGTAGAGAGTCCGAAAGTGGGTCGAAAAAAAGCATCCATTACCGAATTGGAAGGTAAAAATATCTTACTGGCAACCGGCAGCTATCCCGTTTCACCACCCAGTTTAAAATTTGATGGCAAACAGATTGTCAGTTCCACGGAAGCCCTTGAATTTAAAACTGTTCCCAAACGTCTGGGTATTGTCGGAGGTGGATATATTGGACTGGAATTAGGCTCGGTCTGGAAAAGGTTGGGTTCAGAAGTCACCGTCATCGAGATGTTGCCGAAAATTGCTGCCGGGTTGGATGGTCAAATCAATCGTACCCTGGAGAGAACGCTGAAAAGCCAGGGTCTGGAAATACTGGTTAACACGAAAGTGAATTCAGCCAAAAAAACAAAATCAGGTGTCAAGGTTGAGTTGGAAGGCAAAGAAAAAAAAGAGAGTCGTGTTTTTGACAAATTACTGGTGGCGGTGGGTCGAAGGCCCTCAACTCAGGGACTGGGTCTGGAAGAACTGGGAGTAGAATTGCATCCCAAGTCTGGACAAGTCCAGGTGGATGTTAATTATCAAACCAATGTTCCGGGCGTATATGCTATTGGTGATTTAATTCAGGGACCGATGTTGGCGCATAAGGCGTCTGCAGAAGGAACAGCTGCGGTGGAAATTATGGCCGGACTGCCGGGTGAAGTGAATTATGATATCATTCCGGCGATTGTCTATACCTGGCCAGAGGTTTCCAGCGTCGGACTGACAGAAGAGCAGGTAAAAGAGAGAAAGATTCCCTATTGTGTGGGCACATACCCATTTTCAGGAACGGGAAGAGCTCGATGCATGGGTGAACGAGAAGGGTTTGTTAAAGTGATTTCACAATCCAAGTCAGACCGAATTCTGGGCGTTCACATTATTGGACCCCGAGCGGCGGATATGATTGCAGAAAGTGGTCTGGCCATGTCATTCTCAGCCAGTTCAGAAGATATCGCCCGTACGATGCATGGTCATCCTACATTCTCAGAAGCCTTACAGGAAGCGGCGGCCAATATTCGGAAGTGTTCAATTTATAATACATAACCTGATTATTCACTATTGATATCTCATTTTCATGCTATTTCAATAGGTTCTGTAATTCTTAGTCATGGTGAAAGAGCTGAAGCGACAGCAGTGATCACAATATCTTAGGTCCCTGAGCGGAGTCGAAGGGACAAAGTGGTCTGGAAAGGGCCCCCTTCGACTTCGCTCAGGGCACAGCCTTAACTTCGTTTAGGGACCTGACTGAATCATGTTTATTTTAAAGCATTTCTAAAACAGGGTGTCAATTGTATTTAATCAAGATTTGTTGTATCAAACCTAAGGAGGACTATTTTGGCTACAACTGTATTTATCACGGGTGGAACCGGATTTGTCGGATCGTACCTTGTTCAGGTATTGCTTAAGCGAGGGTATCGGGTAATTGCCGCCAGTCGATCTGCGCGAGCTTCTGATTCCTCAAAGGGAAATCTTCGGTTTGTGACAGCAGATACGACAGTACCAGGAAGTTGGCAGAATGAATTAAAAGAAGTTGATGTTGTTATTAATTTGGCCGGGGTGAGTATTTTTCATTACTGGACGAAATCCTATAAGAAATCAATTTATGATAGTCGGATTCTAACCACGCAAAATCTGGTTGATGCCTTACCCACTGACAGAGAGGTGGTATTATGCAGCACTTCAGCCCTTGGATTCTACGGAACAAGAGGAGATGAGGTGCTGAATGAAACCGAGCCAGTGGGAGACGATTTTCTAGCCAAAGTTTGTCAAGACTGGGAAAATGAAGCGTTCAAAGCCGCTGAAAAAAACTGCCGAGTAGTCACAATGCGTTTTTCCACGGTCGTTGATAAAAGTGGTGGGGCCATGAAGATTATGATTCCTCCCTACCGTTTTATGGTGGGTGGTCCGATGGGCAGCGGCAAGCAATGGTTTCCCTGGATTCATTTGTCTGATTTATCGGAGGGGATAGTCCATCTCATAGAAAACAAAAGTTCCAAAGGAATATATAATTTTTGTGCGCCGAAGCCAGTTCAGAATTCTGCTATGGCTAAAATTATTGGAAAAGCGCTGCATCGACCCTCTTTTTTAAAAGTACCTTTCTTTGCCATAAGTTTGATGCTGGGGGAGTTTGGAAGATCGATTATGGGCAGCCAGCGGGCTAACCCGGAAAGACTATTGGCGGAAGGATTTCAATTTAAATATGCTGATTTTCAATCCGCAATCACTGAAGTGTTATCATCCTCTTCAAAATAATTAGTGCCTAAACATAAGGTCCCTTTCTTCAATTTTAATCTCATTTTAAAAACAACAGTCAGTATGTAAGTCAAAAAGCCATCAGTTGTCAGCCAGGGAAATCGCATGAAAAATATTCAAACCATTGCTATTATTGTCATTCCCGCGAAAGCGGGAATCTAGTCTCCGGCATGAAGATCAGTAGTTACACACTGGATCCCCGCTTTCGCGAGGATGACAAAGAAAATATTTTTCATTCAGGTACTAACTAAAGGTCATGCGGTTTGGCCAATTGTTTCGGCTGGACAATTTGCTCAAACTCGTCGGCAGTCATATAACCCAGCTGAACAATAGCTTCTTTTAATGTACAATTATTCTCAAAGGCCTTTTTAGCCACTTTGGCGGATTTATCATAACCGATGTGAGGATTAAGCGCCGTAACCAGCATTAAAGAGTTTTCCAGGTGTTCCTGAACCTTAATTTTATTGACAGAGACACCCGCCACACAATTTTTATTAAATGAATGGCAAACATCGGCCAATAACCGGATGGAATTCAACAGATTGAATATCATCATTGGCTTAAAGACATTCAGTTCAAAATTCCCGGACATTCCTCCGATATTGATGGCCGTATCATTTCCCATCACCTGTGCACAAACCATCAGTACGGCTTCACATTGTGTCGGGTTCACTTTCCCCGGCATAATAGAGCTACCGGGTTCATTGGAAGGCAAAACCAGTTCTCCAATGCCGCTGCGAGGCCCTGAAGCCAGCCATCGGATGTCATTGGCAATTTTCGTCAGAGACGCGGCCAGGGTCTTTAAGGCGCCACTGGTGAATACCACAGCGTCATGGGCCGCAATAGGTTCAAAGGAATTGGGTGCTTTTTGAAAAGGTAGATTTGTCAAATCACAAATTTGGTTGATTGCGGTCTGGCAGAAGTCCGGGTGAGCATTTAATCCAGTTCCAACAGCAGTTCCCCCAATTGCCAGGTTAAACAGCCCGTTCAACGAACTCGCTATTCGATCCAATCCCGCGGTGAGTTGCTGGGTATAACCGGAAAATACATCTCCCATACTAACCGGAACAGCATCCATCAGATGGGTGCGCCCTGTTTTGATGATTGTTTGAAATTCATCTGACTTGAGTTGAAGCATATCCCGTAATTGGGTGACTTTCGGCATCAGCTCATGGTGAATCTGTTCGACCGCTGCGATATGCATTGCGGTGGGAAAAGCATCATTGGATGATTGGGCTTTGTTTACATCATCATTGGGATGAATGGGGGAATTACTGCCGAGTATACCCCCAGCAAGTTCAATGGCACGATTAGCGATGACTTCGTTGGTGTTCATATTTGTCTGAGTTCCGCTACCCGTTTGCCAAATGACCAGCGGGAAATGTTTATCCCACTGGCCGTTGATAACCTCATCAGCGGCCTGGACAATTAACTTTGCTTTTTCTGAACTGAGTTCGCCAAGCTTTTCATTGGTAAGTGCAGCGGCTTTCTTGACTAAACCAAGTGCACGTACCATTTCCCGTGGAAAAACATCCTGCCCAATCTGGAAATTCTGCCTGGATCGTTCCGTTTGCGCACCATAATAAACATCATCAGGGACTTTAATTGTCCCCATGCTGTCTCGTTCAGTCCTGGAAGCCATAAAAGATTCCTTGATTAACCTATTTTACATCCCATGCTTCGACCAGTTTATTCAGTTTTGATGAAATCATTGCTAACTCTGTTGACAGTTCTGTCTCGTCCATCGCTTCCAATTGACCCTCCTTGAATGGCACTGGATCGGTGAAATTTTTAATAGCTTCGTTGGTCGAGCGAATTTCCCTGATCAACATATCTTTGGAACTATTCCAGGTACCACCGCCGGTTGCTTCGTTTTTGTTTGATTTCTCACTTGTCATGTACTGCCCGTATTAAATAATAGAAGTTTTTGTTATTACGTTATTTTATTTTTAAAATACTAGCATTAACACCCTGAATAAACAATCAAAAATAAACCCGTGACTGTTGGATCATTTATTAAATCAATCGGAAAGCGATGATACATTCAATACAAAACCCGTATCATCTAGCTATGTTTAATGTTTTGGACATTACTTCTCAATGGATTGAATTAATTAATATCGTATGAAAGGTAAAGATTTTGCAGTAAACAATCAGATATAAACGGGTCACCGAAACAAAAATTATAAATTCACCTTATTATAACCAATTGACATCCCATTCTTCTCTAACATTGTCATCCTCGCGAAAGTTGGAATGACAAAAGGTTTAGTCGAATGAGGGCTGTTGATTGTAAATAATCAGATAAGTTATTATATAACAGGAGGAACTATGACGATTGAAGAAGGAAAAAAGGCACCGGATTTCACCTTGAATGATCAGAATGAATCAAAAGTGTCTCTGTCAGATTTTAAGGGGAAAACCGTTGTTGTCTATTTTTATCCCAAAGATAACACCCCTGGCTGTACAAAAGAAGCGGTTGGGTTTCGAGATCTTTGGGACCGATATCAAAAATTGGATGTGGTTGTTTTGGGGATTTCACCGGATAGTGCTCAATCTCATGTGAAGTTTATTGAACAACAATCGCTGCCATTAACGCTACTTTCAGATCCTGACAAAAAGGTCATGGAGACCTATGAAGCATTTGGTGAGAAAATGATGTATGGCAAAAAGACCATAGGCATCATCCGATCAACTGTTATTGTGGGACCGGATGGAAATATTGTTAAACGATGGAAAAAAGTCCCGAAGGCTGCCGATCATCCGGAAAAAATTCTGAACATTCTGGAAAAGATGGCAAAGTAAATTCCATAGGAATTCATTAAGGACCGACGTGAGTCATATCCCATAACATCGTATAGTGTTCATTTTCTTTGGCATGATCTACTTCGGTTTTTAAAATATGATAATGCCCCAGTTCCATGGTTGATAGATACAGCAAATATTCGCTGATGGTAGTGGTTGACTCGGTGGAATCCAACATCAGCGGTTGATCGATCTCATCCACTTGAAAAAGTGTCAGCATTGCCAGATAAAAATTGGAAGCTGCTTGTTCTGCGGCCATTGCCTGCTCAAGAAGCTCGCTGATAGGAATATGTTCGTCTGTAATTTTAATTTCCGGCAATGAGATGATGTTTTCTTCAGGGAGAATAATCTCATCATTGGGGAATTGAGACTTAAAAAAGGATCGAATGAATCCTGCATGTTTAACCTCCTCCCCAGCTAAAAACTTCAGTCTATCTTTCAACATGATATTCTTCACTCTGTCAGCGATTGCCAGATAGCTTTTTTCTGCTTCAATTTCACTTTTCAGTGCGGTCAACATTACATCTTTTAAATTATATTCAATTAAATCCATGCAGAGACTCCTGATTTGATTTGTAGATATCTATAATCATTGTGCAAATAAACCCTGACGGAAGATGACTGGTGAATAGATACAAATTTATTTAGCTTAATTTCAGTATACTAAAAGAACCCAATAAAAGAAAAGAGAATTGATTAAAACAAGGTGGAAATTAGATCGCTTGAGAGTTGACATGTCTCAACTGTTCATCTCTATATAATTAACGCAAACAAAAAAAGGTGCCCACATTGATGACAACGCTTTCAGCGCCAATTAGTTCTATTTTGTAAAATATTTATTAGCAGGGATTCGAGATTTGAAATTTGATAAATAACAAAAATCTTAAATTATAATATTTTATTACAGTATAATACCAAATTACAGGGTTGCTATTTTATGATTTTTAGACGTTTGCCGGTTAGAATCCATTTGCCAATTTCTCAATTCTTTTACGTTGACTTATTGATCTCTATACTTTACAGTGTGCGAACTGAACTAGCATAAAAATCCAGAATTTTTGCGGGATTTGAAATATTAAATTTAGTGTTTGTCGGTTGATTTCAAGACTACTTTCCCATAAAAATATGAAATTCATAAAAAAAAAGAACCTCATTGTAGCCGCTATACTTGGCGCAGGTGTACTTCTCGGATTTCCCATATTCAGTATCACCTACTACACCATGGTTCGTACTTCAACCCCAGAATTCTGCGCTTCCTGTCACGAAATTCAATTTGCCGTTGATACATGGCGGACATCATCCCATGCCAACAATGCGCACGGTTTTGTGGCCGATTGCATGGACTGTCACCTGCCAGCACCACAGGATACATTTAATTTTTTCTATACCAAGGCTGCTCACGGTCTAAAGGATGTCGTTGCACATATAGTGATGGATGAATATAATCACGAGGAAGCCCGCCAGAATGCCTATAATTCCTTTAAAAACGAACAGTGTCAGAAGTGTCATCGTAACCTCCTTTATATTCCGGATAAAAGAGGGGCCATGTTAGCTCACCGGACAGTTCTTTATCCAAAAAAAGGATACGAAAAAAAATGCGTTTCATGCCACTACGACCTTGTTCACAACGCTTCACCTGTCTACCAGTATAATTCCAGTTCTCAAGCATCAAGATAGGTATTACAACAATGAATTCTTTAATAGGGGAATGTTATGATTAAACCGCGTTTTCATACAAAATCTGTCGTATTGATTTTGATTTTTGCCGTCTCGATCCTGATGGCTGAAAGTTCTTTTGCCAGGAACATGCCGAAAGCGAAGACATTTCGTATCGAAAGAAGCATGTCTGACGCCGCTGTTGCTTGTATCGAATGCCATAAAACTGAGCATCCCGGGCTGTTTTCTGATTGGGCACAAAGCAGGCACGCAAGCGCTAACGTCACCTGTTATGACTGTCACGTTGCCCAGGAGCACGATAAAGATGTTAGTCAGTCGCACTATCAGCAATACCAGAGATCTGACACCACCTGGGGTAGAAAAGAAAATCGAGTCCCAATTTCCGCTGTTGTTACCCCCAAAGATTGTTCACGCTGCCATCCGGATGAGGCAACCCAGTACGCCAGAAGTAAACATGCAAACACGATGGAAATTATCTGGAAAATCGACCCATGGCTTAATCACGGTATGACCAGCGACCTTGAACGAGCTGTAGGTTGCTACCACTGTCACGGAACGATTCTGAAACAGAAAGATGGAAAGCTGGACCCGGAAACATGGCCTAACGTCGGCGTCGGACGAGTGAATCTTGACGGCAGTCTGGGAAGCTGTTCAAGTTGCCATACCCGTCATCTTTTCTCTGTCATGGAGGCTAGAAAGCCTGAAGCATGCGGCCAATGCCACTTGGGACCAGACCATCCTCAGATTGAGATATTTATGGAATCCAAGCATGGTGATATCTATACGGCTCATGGAGATGACTATAACTGGGATGCCGCACCGGGGACATGGACACCCGGGGTTGACTTCAGAGGTCCCACCTGTGCGTCATGCCACATGTCAGGAGCCGGTAGTGTAATGACTTCACATGATGTGACAGAACGTCTCTCTTGGGAACTACAGGCACCATTAACGGTCAGACCACAGGATTTCAAACCGCTTCCAGCTAAGAATGACTGGAAACTGGAGCGAAATAAAATGAAGGTTGTTTGTAAACAGTGTCATGGAAAAACCTGGGTGGATTCCCACTATACAAAACTCGACAGAGTCGTTAATGAATATAACAACGTTTATTTCAAGCCGGCCAAGAAAATGCTGGATAAGCTCTACGCTAAAGGATTGATGGATAAAAGTCGATTTTTTGATGAGGAGTTGGAAGTGGAATATTACCAGTTATGGCATTATGAAGGACGTCGAGCTCGCATGGGAACTGCTATGATGGCACCTGATTATGCGTGGTGGCACGGCTTTTATGAAACTAAGTTGACTTACAATAAATTCATGAAAGAAAGCCGACATTTGATTGAAACCAACCAAAAAGCCTATAAAGCGCCTGATTTCCCCAATGCTACTGGCTCTAAAACAAAACCGCCGGAAGTGTTTAAAAAATAGCTCGAGTTGATCAGATGATGATTAAGAGAATCATCATCTGATCAGAAACTATTTCAAGGCTTTCTCCTTCCATAAATGAGAAAGCCTTGAAGATGGAATATATCATTGCCCACCCTACTGTTTTTCATCATCACATCACTTTTATCCTCGAAATATAATTAATAATAACGGAAAAATTGAATGCATGTCTCATATACTTGAGACACATCTGTATTCAGGAAAATTCCTTCCCGCCTTTTATAGATTTAAATATCTTCTGATAGAAAGCCCCTCATCCCCTTATAATTAGTCTCGTAGAAGCATTGAAAAACGATTCGATTATCGTATTTCAATTGGCACACTTCTTCCAATATTTATAGAATCAGTTGGGGATTCCATGGATGCGGCTCTGTCAGCGGCAAAGGCTTGCCCGTTTCTTGATATCGGTGGCACACTTGAGGTATCAGAGCTAATGCAGATGCCGATTAAAAAATAAACAAAGAAACATCAGGCACTTTGTGTGATTCAAGTACTTTACTAAGATTTTTTTAGCTGACATATTTAAGAGGAACTACATCATCCTTCCTAACTTAACCGGGCAACCTTAATGGGAGAAAGCTATGGAACTGGGAGCATTTTCAATCCGTTTAGCAGAGAAGCGTTGCAGAGAAGCGCTGATGATTAACTTCGTCAGGTCAAAATATTCCAGAAGGTAAATAATGTTGATAGACTTAAGTATTAAGGTCTCTAAATTTGCTCAAAAAGGAGCCCCAGACAACGATAAAATGGCGGCCATTGGTCATTTAGGAACTCACTTTGATGTGATGAACAAAGAATTCCCCCTTTCATACACAAAAAGAACAGAAATTGTTTTTGATGTTTCAAAGTCTTAATGATGAAAACAAGATCTTAAGTCTTTCTTTCTGGGAAAGTGAAGCGTCAATCAAAGAGTGGCGTAATATGCTGGAACATCGTACCGCTCAAAAAAAAGGCAAAGATTTACTATTTGAATCATATCGAATCCGGGTCGCAAAAGTTATGAGGGACTATACCGACCTTGAGCGAGGAGAGGCCCCCGAGAAATAGTTTATGTTGGCCAGAAGGAGTGATGGGTCCTTTTTAATGCGTTCCGCGCAGACAGACAATAATTAATATGATCACCTTATATCAATATTTTAAATAGAAAGAATAAAACGCTCTGTTTTATTCTCCTGGAGATAAACTGTTATGGATAACATTAGTGCACTAATAGAAAAGCAGCGGGAATATTTTAACAGCGGTGCCACCCGATCGGTTGATTTTAGAAAAGAGCAACTCAGCCAACTCGCCCGGGCGGTTGAGAATAATGAAGACAAGGTATTTGATGCTTTGAAAGCAGATCTGTCTAAATCACAATATGAGTCCTATCTGACAGAAATTGGGATCCTGCTGGATGATATCAAATATGTCATCAAACACATTGATCAATGGGCAAAAAGTAAAAAAGTCAGAACACCGTTGATGCACTCCCCGGCATCCAGCTGGATTCATCCGGAACCATTGGGGGTTTCATTGATTATCGCACCATGGAATTACCCATTCCTATTAGCATTATCACCACTGGTCGGTTCCATTGCTGCCGGAAATTGTGCGATTATTAAACCATCAGAGTTTTCAAAGCATACCTCCCGTCTTTTAGCTGATATTGTCCGCAATGAATTTGATGAAGAGTATCTAGCAGTCGTTGAAGGTGCTTCAGAAGCCAGTCAGGCTTTATTAAAAGAGAAGTTTGATATAATTTTTTTCACCGGAAGTGTTCAGGTGGGGAAGATTGTCATGACTGCCGCGGCCCAGCATTTAACACCGATAATACTGGAATTGGGAGGAAAAAGTCCCAGTATTGTTGATTCTGAAACAGATGTATCTCTTTCTGCCAAAAGAGTTGCATCCGGGAAATTCATCAATGCCGGACAGACCTGTATTGCTCCGGATTATGTGTTGGTTCAAAAAGATATAAAAGATGAATTTGTGGCTGAATTTGGAAAACAGTTGAAACTATTTTATGGAGAAAATCCGCAGGATCATACGGACTACCCCCGTATCATTAATGACAAACATTTCAATCGACTGGTGGAATTGCTGAACCGTGGCCGGATCCTACATGGGGGTCAGGTCGATTTAGCAGATCGATATATTGCCCCCACACTGCTTGATGGGGTTACTTGGGAGGATCCAGTGATGCAGGAAGAGATCTTTGGACCGATTTTACCCTTAATTGAGTATGAAGATATCTCACAAGTTATCACCTGGATAAACAGTCGCCCCAAACCTCTGGCGTTATACTTATTTACGACCAATGAAAAAGTGCAGAAAAAGGTACTGGAGGAGATCTCTTATGGCGGTGGATGTATCAATGATACCCTGATTCATCTGGCAACACCCTATTTACCTTTTGGCGGTGTTGGAAACAGCGGTATGGGAAACTACCATGGCAAGGCCAGTTTTGATGCTTTCTCGCACTACAAAAGTGTTATGAAGAAAACGTTTCTCCTGGATAACCCCTTCCGTTACCCTCCTTTTGAAGGGAAACTAAAATGGGTCAGGAAATTTCTCAAATAGCCATTCAGGTTAGCTCAGAATTGCAATTGCTGCAGTTTTAACGGAATTTGTTTTAGGGGCAGAATATGAGACACGGCCCCCTAATTCAATTGCTGTTTTTGGCTTCAGGTCATCCAGAATGACAAATGGATTTTATTTTGAGATTGAATTGCGGATAGGTGACAGTTGTCTTTTACTGAACAGCAGAAAATATAAGATTAATGTGTAGCCGATTAATGCCGCCAGTGCAAACCATGGCTGACTTTTCCCCAGGGGGGCAAATATCAGTACGGTGATCCAGTGGAGCAGAATGATCGGTAGAGAATGGAGCCGGACCGGAAAATCATTATACCGGCAGATAACAGACAACCCACACAGATTCCAACCGTACAAAGCAGCGAAAGCATGAAATTGAAGCAGCCATTTGTATTTTTCAGATGAGTAGTCATAGGAGTAATGATAAAGGATATAGACAATTCCTGAAACGGCTGTGACAACCAGAAACCCCAACCCGGAAACCAGAAAATGTTTCTGTTGGATGTTTTTACCTAATTTATAAAAAAGATAAAATACCATCATCACCGCAATAAATAGTACACTGGTCACAACAACCTGTGGGGAGAGCTGTTCAAAAATAATGAAAATGAAAAATATAATAACCCCCAGATTAACCATCCAGAAACCTGCCTCTTTAGCAATATTCACCACCGGTTTATCAACATCGGCAATAAAAGAATAAATTAGCGAAAACGTGATCAATGACAGAGGGAATGAAAAACCCAGGAAAAACGTGTCCAGTTGCAACTTTGGCATTGACACCAGTTTTAAATACTCATTGTTGAGAATCACCAGGGTGGAGATTACCAAGGCCATTGATAAACACAGTAGCGACGCCTGATGAAATTTCAAGTAGACCGGTTCATTCCTTCGAAAGAATCCCATTGGCAGAAAGGAAAATTTTTCTGTTCGGACTGATTCCACAATGATTGCCAGACAAATCGATAACACCATGGCCGGAATATAGATCTCATAAAAAGCCAATATGGCATAAGCAATGGATAAAACTAAAAACAGTGCCACACGGACAGGGATCTTTTTTTGCTTCAGGGTAAAGAAAAGAACCAGTGTTCCACCACCGCAAAGGTTGAATAGAAAAACATGAAGTCGCTCAAAATTGTATATACTATCCGGAATAACCAGGTGAAAGAACCCAAAAACCAGTGCAATTATTGCTATGATTCCATAAATTATTTTTAAATTAGAATTCATCACAAAATCGTTTTCCGGCAGATTATTATTTCCCGAGAACATGCTTAAATACCTCATCAAGTTTTAGGTGTCTAAAATGAAATCCACTGTTCAACAAAAGTGTTGGATTTACTTTCGTGCTATAAAGAAGTCCTTCTACTCCCATTTGCCCAAAGAGTATTTTTATCAGAAACGCAGGTAAAGGTAAAATAGCCGGCCGGTGTAATACCGATGCCAAGGTTTTAGAAAATTTTAAAGAGGAAACCGGATTCGGACTGACCGCATTCAAAGGACCTGTAATTTTTTCATTCATTAACGCCCAGTAAAAAGCCGACACTACGTCATCAATACTAATCCAGCTCATGAATTGACTGCCCGAGCCAATCCGTCCTCCCAACCCAAATTGATAAGGTAACAGCAATTTCCCCAATGCCCCACCTTCAGGGGTTATCACCACACCTATCCGCATAAAAACAGTTCTGATGCCACTTTTGACTACCGGTTGAGCAGCCTCTTCCCACTGTTTACAAACAGAAGCCAGAAATCCACCCCCCTGGCGTGATTCCTCTGTTGCTGTTTGCTGTTGGGTATCTCCATAATAACCGGTGGCAGAAGCAGAGATAAAAACCTCCGGTTTTGGATTCAGACAGGATGCAGTCCTGGACAACAAATCTGTACTTAATTGCCGGCTTTCTATGATTCTCTGCTTTTTTGCCTTTGTCCATCGTCCCTCACCCACATTTTCTCCGGAAAGGTGAATAATGGCATCGACTCCGGCAAGATCATCGGCATTTAAAACGCCTTTCACCGGATCCCAGAAAATTTCATGTTCCGCGGCTGGCTCCCTTCTGACCAGCGTTAACACTGTATGACCACCGGTTTTCAGGAAAGGAATCAGCTTTTGACCAATCAAACCACTTGCGCCTGAAATCAGGACTCTCTTTCGAGGCAGATGAATAAACTGCTGATGCAGCTTTAGATCATCCGTTGTTGTTTTATGCCGATAGGTAAAAATTCGACTGAGCTTTTTTTTGATAAAGGGATCCATCAAATATCGACTGATCCAGGAAAAATAACTCTTATATTCAATGGTATCTTCCATGGTACTCTGATTTTCTCCCAGTGATTCAAACCGATGAGTATGAATCCAGCTGGAGAGAGGACCCCTGGTTTGCATGTCTCTAAACAGACGATTCTGCTCATAATCAGTATGAACCGCGTGCCATTTGAATCTAACCGGTCCTTCCTTCATTCCCAGTATTACCTTTGCCTCCGGCTGGATTCCTCCGGACTTGTAAATCACCTTCAGTGGGTCCCAGGGTGGACTTAACCGTTCGATGGCACCATCTCTTTCATGCCAGCTGAATAGGGATTCGACAGGAATAGGAAATGAACTCTTTTTGACAAAACGACCACTAACGAAACTGCTTTGAGAAGGTGTATCTGATTTTGTTGAACCCATTTGTCTGATTCCTCCAATAATTTTTCTTATACGCCCAGCTTCTTCTTTCATGACAATTGCAAAATATCCAAAAAATTGCTATAGAAGTTCTATCAGGCATTCATTGCACGATAAGTACTTTACCATAAATTAATGGGTCTTACATCCCCCCATAGAAAACAGATCAACTGAATAGAGATTATTATGGAAGAAATTGACCCCAGACTTTTTAACCTGAATTCCAGAACGGTTCTCAAAAGGATTGAACCCCATCACTTCGTCCTTGTGATACAAAGAAAAAGTCGGATTATAATGAAAGATGGGCTGAAAATAGTTGAAAAAGCACAAAAAATCATCAGTCAAATACCGGGAACAAAGGTTAGTTTAGAAACCAATGCACCGGTCTGCAGTAAGACCATTCAGTTTCTGGCTGAGAATCAGATTGAGGTAATACCGCTTTAATATCTGTATCACCCCATTTCAATTAACTGAAACTATGGGTACGAATCAGGATTGAATCTGAAATTTCGCTGACAGTATCACATCCAGTCATTAACATTGCCCGGCGTAGTTCGCTTTTAACAAAGTCAAGATAGGTTTTAACTGCTTCAGGTCCACCCGCCAGTGACATTCTGGCCAGAGGTCGTCCAATCATAGCGAAATCAGCTCCCAATGCGATATACTTTATTACGTCATAGCCGGTGCGACAGGCGCCGTCAACAATGATCTGAATCTGACCTTTAAAACGCGCCGCGATTTCCGGTAGAACCTCAGCGACACCTTGACCATAATCCATAACTCTTCCGCCATGATTGCTAAGCACAATCGCTTTTGCTCCGGATGCCACTACCGCTTCCGCATCTTCCAGACACATAATTCCCTTGAATAGTACAGGTAGATGCGTTGATTCAACCAATTCCTTTAACTCTTCCGGGCTTTTCCGATAAACTGCCTTTCCGGCACTTGCCCAATTAGTGGATCCGCAACCATCCAAATCAACACCTACAGCCATTGCACCGGCCTTGGCAGCTTCCTTAAATTCTTCCATCAATTTTGCCTGGCCCTGGGGTTTAAACACCAGCACACCCCCCTCCGCATAGTCCATCCCTGGATGCCTTTCGGCATGAGAAGGGGTCTGTCCGCTCATTCCCACTGTTCCAAATAATTTAGCACCCAGTAACAATCCCTTTTGGAACTCTTCTTCCGTCACCGCATTGCTCATATTTTTAACACCGGAGACACTCGGAACCAGCACTGGCATCTGGACTGATTTACCCAGAAAAGAGGTTTCCAGATCAGGCTCAGCATGTTTTTTAACCAATCGCATTTTTAGACGGTAATTATCCAGTGCTTTGTAATTGGCGTGAAAGGTTTTACCCTGACCTTCGCCACCAAACCCCATGGTCTCACCAAATTTAGGTCCCATACACATTTGTTGGGGGCTTCCGTCGCAGATCTTGTTAACTGAACAGTTTCCCATCAGCTTTTCCCTGGCAATATCCCGATAATCGCTGACTGTTTTTTGTCGATCTGAATCATCCACAGATATGGCTTCCTCAGCGGGTTTGGATGGGGGGGCATCAACAGGTGCCAGATGATCTTTTCCTGCCTGACATACCGGGCATTTCCAGCTATCCGGAAATGCATCGTATTGGGTTCCGGCTTTCAAACCGGTCTGCTGGTCTCCCTGACTAACATCATACTCGTAGTTATTACAAACATTGCAGATATATCGATTATTTACTGGTTGAGTTGTTTCAACTGCAGCGGGTTCATCCATCGGGGCCAGATGATTTCTGTCGGCACCACAAATTGGGCATTTCCAGTTTTCCGAAATATCCTTATACAGTGTTCCGGCTTTCAAACCGGTTTGCTCATCGCCTTTTTCTTCTTCGTATTCGAAATTGTTACAGATATCACAAATGTATTTCATTTTACCCTCTGCCATTGTTTATGGTTATGAAAATTGAATCCTCTTTCGTACCAGTCATCATACATTATTATTCTTAAAAAATAGTACTATTTAATTAAAGGGTGGTGTAACTCTAAATCTTGAAATAATAAATAAACTTGACATTGATCAAGCAAATTTTTTAAGATTTAATCAACGTTTTATACATCGATTTGTTTATTTAGGGATGAATCACTTCCTCGGACATTAGTTTAAACTGGAGAACATCAAAATGAAAAGTGTAAAAGGAACTCAAACTGAAAAAAATTTACTGGCATCATTTGCGGGTGAATCACAAGCACGAAATCGCTATACATTTTTTGCCAAGCAAGCAAAAAAAGAGGGTTATGAACAAATTTCTGCCCTGTTTCTCGAAACAGCAGGACATGAACAGCAACACGCCAAAGCCTTTTTCAGATTTTTAGAAGGTGGAGATTTAGAAATAACAGCGACTTATCCGGCAGGAACCATCGGCACAACGGCCGAAAATTTGGCTGCTGCCGCCGCCGGTGAAAATGAAGAGTGGACAGTACTATACAAAGAAGCGGCTGATGTGGCAGAAAGTGAGGGTTTTAAGGAAATTGCCACTGCATTCAGAAGTATTTCCAAGGTTGAAGAACAGCATGAACTTCGATATCGAAAACTGCTGAAGAATATTCAGGAAGGTAAGGTGTTTAAAAAGGATGAACCGGTGAAGTGGGTGTGTCGTAATTGTGGATTTGTTTATGAAGGAAAAAATGCTCTTTCATTATGTCCTGCCTGCCAGCATCCACAGGCACATTTTGAAGTAAAGAGTGAAAATTACTAGTTAATCCCCCGATAAAAGTCCCCTCTGGTGACTATTCGTCACCAGACACCTACCCATTATCGTTTATCTCTTTCGATAAAAGCGTAAGCATTGTGGTTATGAATAGATTCAAAGTTTTCCACACTGATTTCAAACCAACAGATACTTTTTTCTGCTTCCAGCTCGATGGCAATATCCCGGACAATATCTTCAACAAACTTAGCATTATCGTAAGCCCTTTCTGTGACTTCTTTCTCATCTACCCGTTTCAGGATAGAGTAAACTTCACTTGAAGCTGATTTTTCAACCAACGAAATCATATCCTCCAGCCAGATCAGATCGGTAAATCGTATTTTCAGTTTAACATTACCCCTTTGGTTATGGGCGCCATACTTACTGATCTCTTTAGAACACGGACAAACCGATGTGACCGGAACATTGGCTTCCATAATCAGATCCACCTTTTCCGAAGAGTTACAACTCGCAATAAATGCGCAATCATAATCCATTAATCCTGTTGCACCGCTGACCGGTGCTTTTTTCTCAATAAAATAGGGGAATCTGAGTTTAATCTGGGCTGATTTAGCATTTAACTGCTGCTTCATCTGTTTTAGAATCAGAGTAAATGCCCGATTTGATACCTCGTGACGGACTTCGTGAAGTATTTCGATAAAGCGACTCATGTGAGTCCCCTTATCTTCATGGGGAAGATCAACAAACATATCAATAGAGGCGACCGTTTGCTGATACTTGTTTACTTTGTCAAAAACAGTTATCGGATACTTAATTCCTTTAATTCCAACCTTGTTAATAGGGATATTACGAGTATCTTTTTGTCCCTGGACATCTTCCATTCCGTCTCCCGGAAAATTGTTTTTTCAAAATAATTTGTTTTTAATAGATGGATAAAATTCTATTAGCTGCTTTTATTACCAATTTTAAAATATTGAAGTAATCAGGCCAATCGCATGAGTTTTGTTCATATCATTGCTATTATTGTCAAGATCAACAATTCTACCCCTGGATCCCCGCTTTCGCGAGGATGACAAGGAGAATAATTTTCATGTGCCCTGTTGAGGTAATAGCTGAATTTGCCTTCAATCGGGTTATTTGTTACTATTTTTAATGCTCATGCTGTACAACTAACCAACACAAACTCATATCAATGCTGCCATATGGCGAATTTCTTCAAAGGTTTTTTTCTTGATTTTTATCCTTCCACTAAAGCGGGGATAGCTACTCTCCCCCGGATTGATGAAACACCTTACTATTTAACCTGGCCGTTGACTTTTTTTCTAAACAAGTTGAACGTACAACCCACCCGTATTGTCTTTTTATCAATAATTTTTGGCCTGGTGTTTTTAACATTTTTTGTTTCAGGTTCCTACCCGTCCGAACCGATTTATCTGTGTATGCTTCTTCTTATTCGGATACTACTGGACTATGCCGACGGCCAACTGGCCAGGTATAGTCAAAAAACCAGCGTTTTAGGTGCGTTATATGATCTGACCAGTGATTTTATATTCACAGTCCTGTTATTTACCTGTATCGCCTTTTATCTGATCCATTATGACAGCGTTATTTCCTGGCAGGCAATTACCATATGCATAATAGGACTTTTAGCAAACCTCTTGACCGCTACCCTGGCATCTTTTACCGCACGTCTGAATCAAGCTAAAAATCAGTCACAGGAACACATCACCAAGAATTTCATCTGTTATTTTTCCACTGACAATCCATCAGATTCAACGTATACAAACAAAGTGAATTTCCTGAACACTATTTTCAAATATTCCTGGCGACTGATCTCAATTATTTTGTTTGCACTGCTGATCCGAAATACTCATTTTAAAAATGTTAAAATGGCAGGACATCTGTTTTCCATTTTCGCCAACAGTATGCACCTGTTTCTTCTGATATATTTTTTACTTTTCAACTATTCTCTCTGGTATTTTTGTCTATTGGAGGTCTTCCTCCTTTTTTTAAGCTACCTGTTCATCATTTTTTTCAAACTGTTTTCAACAGGTTCAGCTAATTAATATCAATTTTCTCCATACTTCACCTTATAGTGAAACAGAGAACTATTGTTATTTTCAAGCATAGTCATTTTTTCTAGTTCCAAATGGACCGGCTCTGGAATGTATTCAACCATGTTCATCCCCTTTCCAAGAATCAAAGGTTCAATGGTCAGAAAAACCTCATTCACGCATTTTTCTTCAAAAAATTGGGAGTTCACATTCGGTCCGCCTAGCAAAGCCAGATGCTTGATGTTATTTTTTTGCAGGTATTTACAAATATCAGAAACACTTCCCTGAAGGAATTCCAGATTTTGATATTTATCGAATTGTTGGGGATGATGAGTTAAAACCAGATGTTTAACTCCTTCATAGGGACTTTGACCAATGGATCGATAAGTATTGCTACCCATTAAAACGGTTCCAATTTCCTGTATTCGACTAATAAATTGCTTTTTATCTCCGCTGGAACTCCATTCAAAAGAATTTTGTACGGCTCTTTCGGCAACTATTCCATCAGCTGACATCACCATTATCAGGGAAACATATAAATCGCGTTTTGTTGTCATACTATTTTTAAGAAGTCACTGGATTACCAACAGAAGGCGTTGCGGAAAAATTGTGTGGTTGGATTCATTGATCAAAGGTATTATTTAATACCTGCATTAAAACTCGCTGTTTTCAATTAAAATCTCGATTTAATAGTGTGAAAATCACGAAACAGCAGGACAATCGCATGAAATTTACTCAACTCATTGCTATTATTGTCATTCCTGCGAAAGCGGAAATCTAGTCTCCGGCATAAAGATCAGCGATTCTACCCTGGATCCCCGCTTTCGCGAGGATGACAAGGAGAAGGCTTTTAATGCGATTGCCTTACACGTAATAGTCTGTAGGGTGGGCAACGCCTTGCCCACGCGGATGAATTTCAACACAGTTTACTTACTTTGACTCCCAGAATCCATGCAAGTTACAGAAAGCGCGCGCTTTGATTTCCTGATCTTCAACATAAAATACTGCTTCAGCCAGCTCATCACCTTCAACGAAATCTTGTCTATAGACTTTATTTCCAGCAATCAGTTCAATAAATAGAATGTAATGATCAGCGCCCATTGGATGGGCAACTTCTCCGACTTTAACGGTCACTTTGTTTCCGTCTCGTTGAATTACAGGTACGTGCTTTTCTTGAGCAGCATCGACGGTATTGGCTACCAGTTTTACCATAGGTTCGCCACAACAGGAAATTCCTGGTTTTCCATTCCACAAAGATTCAATAACATTTTTACATTTATTACAATAATAGACTTCTCTTTTTTCTATCATGACTCACTCCCAATTATTTTGTTTGTGACATTTTTCAAAAAACAAAAGGACAACCGTTGCCATCATTGAATTTCGAATTAAAGTTAATATGTTTCTTATACTTCAATTACCATGCAAAACAGAAAAATAGATAGGAAAAAAATATATACTTTTTGTATTCCCCATACCTTTTTTCTGTTTAACTGATTGAAATTTTTAAATTTGTACTAACCTGAAGGAATTATAGCATAGCAGACTTTTTTATTGCAAACTGTTTCATCCAAAGATCATCATTGAAAAATTGTATTACTGAAAAAAAACCAAATTCAAAACAGGTCCGTCAACATTAAAAGCCTGCAATTGTAGCGAGTGCCGGTTGTATAGACGATTTAAAGACAAGACTATTGATCATTGCCTTAATAAAACACAAATATGCATCCAAATGAAAACTGACATAGAGACGTTTAATACATGATACATTTATGTCTCAATGTGAATCATGTGATAGGATAACACCCTATTCCGGAAGGTCATATAAAAAGCAATAAAAAACTGACTTCCATGGGTTAGCCCTTTAAGGGGTTAGGCTGCCATATCAAACCTCATACTCTTAATCGTAATCTTACTCTTAATCGAAGTTTAATTTCATAAAGCTATACCCTCTTCCAAAACCATACTATTCAATAAATTGTATCTGTTTAGTTTTTTGAAACTCTTTTATTGTCATCCTCGCGAAAGCGGGGATCCAGGGGGTTAGCTCATTGACTTTCACAACGAAGACTAGATTCCCGCCTTCGCGGGAATGACAAATGTATTTTTAATAAAACTAAACTGTTACAATTAATTGCTTTTATACCTAGAAAATTATGAAATTGATTAAGATTAAGAGGGAAAAAAAAGCGGCAAAGCCTTTAAGCTTGAACTTACTCGGAGAACAAGGGTTTTTTAAACTGCATTAAATACGGCTCATCAAAGTGTCAACGGGTATTGTTTTGAGTTATCAAAGAAGAATTTTTGTGTTTCAGGAAACTTTGGTATGTCCTTTGAAGTTATTTAAGAATATATACGGTGAGATAAAGAGAGGGTCGTTCCTCCATTGTTACCATATAAAACTTGAACCCAATGGGAACCCAATGACTGAGACAGATACACGATATTGTGTATTACCCGGTGCAACACCGTTTGACTCCAGGCTAATCAATCGTTTTGATAAAATCAGAGAGCAGAGAGGAGAACAGTATCGGCCCCGGACAAAGCATTTAAAAACGGATGGCAATGCTATATATACCAATCGCTTGTTTCTGGAATCCAGCCCTTACTTATTGCAACATGCCCATAACCCGGTAAATTGGTATCCATGGGGAGATGAAGCATTTGAAACAGCGAAAACCTTAAAGCGGCCCGTTTTTATCAGTGTGGGATATTCAACCTGTCACTGGTGTCATGTGATGGAGGAAGAGTCTTTTGAAGACAAGGAGATCGCTAAATTCATCAATTCTAATTATATCGCAATCAAAATAGACCGCGAAGAGCGACCGGATGTGGACAGCATCTATATGACAGCCGTTCAGGCTCTTGCAGGAAATGGCGGTTGGCCGTTGAATGTCTGGCTGACACCGGAAAAAAAGCCATTTTGGGGAGGAACCTATTTTCCTGCCAGAGACGGTGACCGGGGAGTCCAAATGGGCTTTTTGTCAATTCTTAAGAGAATTAACCAACTGTTTCAACAAAAACCGGATCAAATTAAACTATCCAGTGATCAGTTATCAGATGCAATTCGGTCATCCACGGCAGGGAAAAATGATTATCAACTACCCGGCAGACAATCTGTTTTTGCTGCGGTTGAACACTATCTGGCAAAATTCGATGAAAAAAATGGGGGAATTACCGGGGCTCCAAAATTTCCGAGCAGTTTACCATTAAAATTTTTACTTCGTTTCTATCGGCGAACGGGTCAACCTGAAGTATTAAAAATGGTGAATCTGACACTCCATAAAATGATGACCGGGGGATTGTATGATCAGATAGGTGGCGGATTTCATCGATACTCAACCGACTCCGATTGGCTGGTTCCCCATTTTGAAAAAATGCTTTATGACAATGCGTTGTTGGCACAGGCTTATCTGGACGGATATCAGGTAACAGGAAAAGCTGAATATAAAACCGTCGTCGATGAGATTCTCCACTATGTAACCCAGGACATGACATCACCGGATGGTGCTTTTTACTCTGCTACAGATGCGGATAGTCTGACACCCGCTGGAAAAATGGATGAAGGCTATTTTTTCACCTGGACCCCCGCAGAACTGGAAGCGGAGCTGGGTAAAAAACGGGCGAATATTGTCAGATCATATTACAATATGAACGGGACTCCCAATTTTGAAGGTCGATATATACCCCATAAGGTACAATCTGATGAAGAGATCAGCCGTCAACTGAGTCTTAGCCAAGACCAGGTGAACGCTGAAATTCAAACCGCCAGAGAGGTGTTGGTAAATGCCAGAAACAAACGAAGTCTTCCTTTGAGAGATGAAAAGATACTTGCCGCTTGGAATGGGTTGATGATTACCGCATTTACCCGGGCAGGCTTTATCTTAAATCAGCTGGAATATATCCTAATGGCAACAAACGCAGCCGATTTTATTTTATCCCGGTTGTATCAAAATAAAAAACTGTATCGTTCCTACTCAGGAGGTGAAGCAAAGTATCTGGGCTATTTGGAAGACTATGCATTTTTGATCGGTGCTTTATTAGATTTATTCGAAACGACTAACGATTCATGTTGGCTGAAGCAGGCAATTGAGCTGGATGAAATATTGGAAGAATCCTTTGAAGATAAAACCAATGGTGGATTTTTCATGACAGATAAGGATTCAGAAGCACTCATCACCCGTGAGAAACCAAGTTATGATGGAGCAACCCCCTCCGGGAACTCTATTGCCTTAAACAATCTATTACGACTGGCAAAATTGACAGGGAAAGCATCATATGACACCCGATTTCAACTGGGTATTCGCCTTTTTCTGGGAAATACGCAAATTCACCCAGCTGCCCATTCCGAAATGCTGAATGCACTTGATTTTTTTCTGGATAGATCGATTGAGATTGTTTTAGTAGCACCATCAGGCAAAAAAGAGCGTGTACAGCCTTTTCTGGATATTATTCGTCAAAACTTTTTACCCAATTCGACTGTTATCGTTATTGAACAGGGAGAACATTTCATCATTCCGAATAATAACGTACCGTTAATTAAGGATAAGGTGGCACTGGACAACAGACCGACAGCGTATGTTTGTGAACAGGGGACTTGTCACTTACCCACCACAGATTTACAGGAGTTTGAAAAGCGGCTGAAAATAATCACCCCATACCCCGATGAAAACAGTTAATTCCTGGGGACTGTTTGATGCTCCTCTTTCACCGGTAAACTAACCCGTCCAGGTTTCTCCCGACTGAAGCGGATGTGGCTGTACCTGGCTGCTGCAGACGACATGGAATTGTCAGAATCTGTCATAATGGCAATTCCATCAATTTGGGTGAAGCTTTTATGATGGTAACGCTTAAGATCTTCATAGACATTGACAGTCACTGATTGCCATTGACCCATACCACCGTTTCCATTGCTGATAGAAACCATAATCGCATTGGGTACAAAAGGATTCGCCCAGTGGGCTCCCTTTTTGACATTTTTAGACCAGACATAGTTTATGGCCTTGGTCTGCCATGGAAAAATACCGTCTTTAATAACCACATAAATACGGGCAGCAAAATCATCTCCATTCTTGGTAAGCTGATCTTTGACTTGAGGGTGTTTTTCGATCAGCCATCGCCAACTAAGATAAGGGAACTGCTTCAGGTCAATCGTTACTTCTTTGGACAATCCGGATGCACTGGCCTGACTGTTGGCTTTGATTACCCATTGTCCTTGAAGTTGAATTTTTTGATAATGTGTCTCACCCTGAAACAGTTGTTTTTCCCAGGCATCCAAATGGGTCGATTTTGAATCGATGAGTTGAATTTCTGACAGGGTATCTGCCTGTATTGGGGGTATTAAAAACAGACCCATGAAAAAAATAATAAGAATTAATTTTCTTATTATTCCTGGACGAATCATCATTTGGTTTTTACCTGTGGATGCTGGATTTATAACGTTTAAGAGTCTTAAAAAATATTGTTCATAAAATCGTCCTACAGGGAAAGTCATCTGGTCAAGGCCTTTTATATTTACGCTTTTTCTGCTAAACTATTTTGTATGTTTGAAAGATGATTAATCACATGGGTAAAATAATTTGTAACTATTTAGTAAAACATGAAATTTTAGTTGAAAAATAGAAAAATCAGCCATTTAGAAATAAGAGTAAAAGGCAGAAGAAAATGCAGGATCGATAAAAAGCTCTGAACGTCTCAGCACTTCTTTCTGCCTTCTGCCTCGTCCACTTCTGCCTTTTGAGCCAGTTATGGAAAAGTTGATACTTTCGTATTTTTTATAACTACTCAAATTTTGCTGAATAGTTACAACAATTTTCCAATAGCGAAAAACAGCCACTTTGATAGTGAGATTCCATCAAAAGAAAAAAGATTTGTCTTGACTCTGAAAATCTAATTTCTTATCATTCGAATTCGACTCTATTGGAAATGGACGTGAAATTGTTTTGTTTTTGAAGTTTTTCCATTGTACTTTTGCCTGAAACAATTATTGATGATATTCAGGTCTTATTTCAGGCATCCCTGTTCGAACAAAATTTGAGAGGAAATAATGACAACCGCTGAAGATATTGTGAATAAAACCCAAAGAAAAATGCTTACAGTATCACCAAAGACAACTGTTTTTGATGCTGTAGTAATGATGGCTAATGATAAGACAGGATCAATATTTGTTGAGGAGAAGGGGGAAATTATGGGTATCTGGACAGAAAGGGATTTATTGCGGGAATCCATCAAGGAGGACTTTGATGTAAAGACTTCATTTATTGGCGACTCAATGAGTACCAATCTTATTTCCGCTCCTCATGATGCCTCTGTATTTAAACTTATGGATATCTGCATAACAAAATACATTCGACGTATTCCTATTGAGAAAAAAGGTAAGTATATTGGAATGGTCTATGTATTTGATCTATTTGAAGAAACTCTTGCCAATAAAAATGAAGAGCTCAAAAAATTGAATGAGATAGCTAATCTGGAATACTATAAGCCCAGCTGGCATAGAACAAGGCGCTAATACCTGGTTTAAACCACTTTGTAATAGTTCAACACTTTTTGCCTGGCAACGTGCTAAAGGGTTGATATTTCAAAAAAACGCATAAATCCTCCATGGAGCTCCTGAAGCCAGCCCTGGCTTCAAAGCTTCTTGAAACATCACCCCTTTAGCACTCTGTTAGATTAAAGTGCTGAACAGTTACACCACTTTTTCTATGGTAACCCAATAAGAGTGTTTTCCATTTCTAACAACATCTGTATTTAAACCTGAATATTCAGCCATTTGGATTATTTCTTCAGGTTTGTAAAAATGGCTCCCCATTAGTAATATCTTTTCAGCAAAGGCAAGGCACTTAACAAACAGTGTATTGATATCAAATTCCTCAATTACCAGCTTGCCACCCGGTTTCAGAACCCTGATAAATTCCTGGACCGCCAACCGGGCATTTTTAAAATGATGTAGTGCATCAACAACCAAAACACGATCAATGGTATTGTCAGCAAAAGGTAAACTGTCTACAGTGGAGTTTACCGGCATAACACCATTCTTATTACCACTTTGTTTTAACATTGGCCAGGACAGATCGCATACGATGATACCCTGAGAACTATCTTTAAATTGCGAGGAGATTCTCCCGGTTCCTCCACCGGCATCAAGTATCCAACCGTCTACAGGGATATTAAGAATATCTTTAAGCCGGGTTGTATCAGATGATCCAATCAGTTTATCGTAATATGGAGCAAGAAAGGAAAAATGGTCAATCATTAGTACCTCTTGAACTTAAAATTTGCATGATTCGTTGGTTAACTTTTATTTATTGCAAAAACTCAACCATATTTTCATATGTTGGTTTTTCTACGATTGATTAAGAGACATAAAACAATGCGCAATATACTTCGGCGGTTTTTCATTTTTTTTATTCCCTTGTTTCTGATGTTTTATGCAGGAGGAATGTTTGTCCACTATAAAAATACCATCGATGAATCACAATCCGTGAGCATTCAGTAAAAGACGTTGGAAGAGTCGTACAATTCTCTGGAATTGCACGATTTTAGGAAGGGGAGTTCAGCAGTTTTTTTACATACTTTTTGAGCATTTCGCCTTCCAATGCTTTGGAGT
>Ga0307989_1000326_pt1 | contig 32268 bp, 24 predicted proteins | sample EllFjometagen185_FD_203164 | JGI IMG/M metagenome (GOLD analysis project Ga0307989, IMG submission 203164) | Marine microbial communities from Ellis Fjord, Antarctic Ocean - #185 | ecosystem: Environmental > Aquatic > Marine > Unclassified | place: Southern Ocean | collected 2014-10-08 | reverse complement strand
ATATTTTGATTTTCAAAATCGCTTGACCAAAAATATTATCCAACGCATTTTTTTAAAGCCCGATAAGATGGATGGGAACACAATTGATGAAATGCTCGAGTCATATTTTATGCCCCAAAATAAACATGCTATTCATCAAAAGCATGCAGTAAAGCATGCAATAAAAAATCATTTTACAATTATTTCAGGCGGGCCCGGGACTGGGAAAACATATGTCACAACTATTATAAAAAAAATATTTCTAACATATGCAAAAAAACAAGGACTTCTTGTTCCTAAAATAATTAGTGTTGCTCCCACAGGCAAAGCTGCATCAAAAATGGACCAGGGGAGTACTATCCATTCAATTTTAAAACCTTTAAAAAATAGTCCCGGTTTTTATTATAATAAAAATAACACCTTGCATACTGATGTGATGATTATAGATGAAGCTTCAATGATTGATATAATATTATTGACCAGGCTTTTGGAAGCAGTCCCCCTGACAGCCAAAGTGATTGTTTTAGGTGATATTTACCAATTGTCATCCATTCAGGCCGGATCAGTATTCAGTGATATCTGCAGTGCAAAAGGGTTATCTGCCAATTTATTTTTTCTTGATTATAATTTCAGGTCAAAAGGAAAAACAGGAATTGAAAAATTGTCAAAAGCTATCAATCACAATGATGTGCAAAGCCTTGAGGACATACTGACATCAGGCCTTTATCCTGATGTTGTGTTTGAACGCCTTAATCGTAAAAGCCTGTTTGACTATTCAATTAAAAAGTTTATCTTAAATGGTTATAAACGATTTGTTTTGGCTGACACTGTTGAACAAGCACTCAATGTTCTGGATGATTTTAAAATATTGTGTGCCCATAATTTGGGAGAATTCGGAACATTACAAGTTAATCATCTTTGCGAAAAGATTTTGCGGGCAGAGGTTAATTTTGATATACTAGATAAGTTTAAAAAAATTATTATGGTAAATACCAATGATTATAAAAAAGGTTTATTTAATGGGGATACGGGTATTGTTTTTGAGAGAAAAGAGGGGGCTAATACTTTTTTTAAAACTCTGGATGACGCCATAAAGCAATACCGCGTTTCAGATCTTCCGGGGTCTGATCCAGCGTTTGCAATAACGATCCATAAAAGTCAGGGATCAGAGTTCAACACTGTTTTAATGATACTTCCGGACAGGATTTCGCCTGTTGTTACAAGGCAACTTTTATATACAGGCATTACAAGGGCAAAAACAAAAGTAATTATTGTTGGAAACATAGATATTATTAAAAATGCCATTAACCTGTCTGTAAAAAGAAACTCTGGTCTATCCATGTGTTTGGAAAATGCTTGCAAAAAGAAATTTTAAGATAATGAAAAATAAACGAGAAAGAGAATATTTTGAAAAAAAATAAAACAATTCCTGAATTAATCTGGCAGTTTTTTAGTTCAGTAAAGCTGGCCGTTTACACGCTTGTGCTTCTTGCAAGCACATCCATTATCGGAACAATTATCCTTCAGAATGGGACCCCGCAGCAATACTTAAGAGAGTATGGAGAAGCTGTTTACAATGTGATCAAGGTATTTAACATCGATGATATGTACCGTGCCTGGTGGTTCTTAGCCTTGCTTGTAATCCTGTGTATCAATATAGTTGTATGCTCAATTGAAAGGCTTTCCATTACTTGGAAAATTATCTTCCCAAAAAAAATCAAGTTTAACCCGGATAGATTTAGAAAACAAAAAAACCTTGAAAGCTTTTCCGTCGATAAAGATGCTCCAACCCTATTTAATGACTATGAAAGTTTTTTATCCAAAACGATTGGAAAGGTTATAAAAGAAGATACAGCTACGGGCACTACAATGGTTGCTGAAACGGGAAGATGGACAAGAATTGGTGTCTATGTTGTGCATTTAAGTATCATATTACTATTAGTTGGAGCATTGATTGGGTCACTTTTCGGGTTTAAGGCCAACCTGAATCTTGATGAGGGTGCAACTTCCGATACAGCCTTTATAGCTAAAAAAAGAGTATCAATAAATATGGGTTTTTCTATCAGGTGTAATGATTTTAATGTAAAATTTTATGATACGGGCGCACCTGAAGAATTTAAATCAAACCTGACGATTATTGAGAATGGCAAAGAAAGTTTTACCAAAGATATTCGGGTCAATCATCCGCTCAGATACAAAGGTATCAATATTTTTCAATCTTCCTATGGTTCTGGTAAGCCTGATAGAGTTGTTTTTGATATAATCAGATTGTCTGATAAAAGCGTGACAAAACAAAGCATTAAAATCGGAGAAGAAATTCAATTACCAGCAGATCAGGGTTTATTTAAACTTCAAGGTTTTTTGCAGAATTATGATTTCAGAGGCAATAATCTTGGGGAAGCATTTATTGGAAAGATAACTTTCAAAGATGACAAAGAAATTCAAATTGCAATCCCGCTAGAATTTCCCACCTTTGATAAAATGCGGAAAGGAGCATTTGCCTTTGTTGTCAAAGACTATGAGAAAAAGTATTATACAGGACTTCAGATCACCAAAGATCCTGGAGTTTGGTATGTTTATTTAGGGTTTATTTTAATGATTATCGGGTGCTGGGTCACCTTTTTTATGTCTCATCAGTCAATTTTTATTGAAATTGAAAAAACAGATGGCAATAGTTCAAAAATAAGTGTTTCAGGTACTACCAATAGAAATAACCAGGGAATGAAACTTAAAATTAAAAAAATTGTAAAAAAATTAAAGGATATATAATTCTTATGAACAGTTCCTTAGCATTATCTTCGGCAACATTTATTTATGCCCTGGCCTCAGTTTTTTATATTGGATCGTTTTCTTTTAAAAAACAAAGTCTTGCAAAAATTGGATTTATGGTTCTTGTACTGGGATTTTTAGACAATACCTTAGGGATTATTTTAAGATGGATTGAATCCTATCAGATGGGTTATGGACATGCGCCTTTCGCCAATATGTATGAATCACTGGTGTTTTTTTCCTGGACGGTTGCCATCCTTTATATTTTTGTTGAACTCAAATACAAAGAAAGTATTATCGGCGTGTTTGCAACTCCTTTGGTATTTCTTGCCATTGCATATGCCTCTCTTTCTCCTGATATAAGTAGTCAAATAACTCCCTTAATCCCTGCTTTGAAAAGTAATTGGCTCATTGCCCATGTTATTGCCTGCTTTTTAGGGTATGCAGGTTTTGCCGTTGCATTTGGTTTCAGCATTATGTATTTTGTAAAGCCCAACAATCCTGATGCACCTACTATATTTGCAAAGCTGCCTTCAGTGGAAATCATTGATGAATTGACTTATCAAATGGTGGTATTTGGATTCCTTTTTCTTACCATCGGTATTATAACCGGTGCTGTCTGGGCCAATTCGGCCTGGGGTACATACTGGAGCTGGGACCCTAAAGAAACCTGGTCACTCATTACCTGGATTGTTTATGCTGTTTTTTTGCATTTAAGAATGATGAGAGGGTGGCACGGAAAAAACCTTGCGTTGGTATCAATTATCGGCTTTATGGCCGTTATGTTTACTTATTTCGGAGTGAACTTTCTGCTCAGTGGACTTCACAGCTATGGATAGAAATGGATAGCACCTGACCGAAAATCTGAAAATTTTTGTGGGCATGCGCTCCTCTGCCAGTCCAGTATTAGGCCGTCGATAATTTTAATCAAAAGAACACGTTTGGTATTTTAATGATTAAAATTATCGTTATCCTGGTCATCGAAAAATTCATAGTTTCCCTTCCTGCATTATTTAATCATGTTGCTCACCATTAGGTAATATCGTATTTTATCTTGACAAGAAAACAAGATATTAATATAGAATAACGCAAATTATGGACGGTGTTGCAAGATAGCAAAAGTTTGCTGTCTGCAAAAAAATAATCCATATAAAATCTGTAAGATTTTATATGGATAAATATGGTTAACGTATCATCAACATTTTAAATTGATGGAGTTTTCATGAGCGAAATAGAAAACAAAGCTGAAAATGGTTCCACGGAAAGTGCAGGGGAATGTACTGCCGGAGAAGCAAAAGATGACAAAGGGTTAGGACTCGGTGTCATCTTTTTTATTGTTGCATTTGTTGCATGCTTCTTGTCCGGTACGTTGCTGTTTCCCAAATTGCTCTATTCAAAAAAAGAGCAGCCTTTTAATTTTGATCACGAGCTTCATGCTGGTGAAACAGGTGATTGCGAAACATGCCACTCTGTAAGGGAAGACGGTAGTTTTACCGGAATACCCAAGCTTGCTACATGTCTGGATTGCCATACAGAAGAACCTTTGGGTGAGACTGAAGATGAAGCTGTATTTACAGAAGAGTATGTATCAAAAGAAAAAGAAGTCCCCTGGTATGTCTATTCAAGACAACCGGATAGTGTCTTTTTCTCCCATGTAGCCCATACACAGGCTGCAGGCATGGATTGCGTATCATGTCATGGTCATATCGGAGAATCTACTTCTTCAAGGGTCTATGAAGAAAACAGACTAACAGGGTACAGTCGTGATATCTGGGGAAAAAATATCTTTGGGATTAAAAAACATTCCTGGGATCGTATGAAGATGGATGACTGCGCTGTGTGTCACAAAGAGGAAACCGGCCATCAGGGTTATTGTTTCCAGTGTCACAAATAAGAAACCTAAAACACAAGAATTCAAAAACTTTATAGAGGAATAATTTATGAAAGTTGACAGAAGAAGCTTCTTGGGCTTGGGACTTGGCGCAGCCGCTGGTATTGCAGTTTCCCCTATCGGGATGAAGCTGACAGATGATTCTTCCATCTGGACCCAGAACTGGCCATGGACTCCTGTCCCGGTTGACGGAGAAGTAAGCTATGAAAATTCAGTCTGTAGTCTTTGCCCGGGTAGTTGTGGCATCAGCATAAGGAAGATAGACGGCAGACCCGTTAAGATTGAAGGATTGGCTGATTATCCCATAAATGATGGTGGAGCCTGTCTACATGGAATAGCCGGTCTTCAATATCTATATGACCCTGCCAGGGTAAAAACACCATTAAAGAAAAATGGTGATAAATTCGAAGAAATTTCCTGGGATGATGCCATTGCTTATGTTGCTGACAAACTTGGAGATATCAGGAAAAGCGGTGCACCTGAAAAATTGGCCTGCATAGTAGGTAAAGATCAAGGATCTGTTTCCGGGTTGTTTAAACGACTACTCAAAACATTTGGATCTTCCAATTTTTATACCATGCCAAGTCTTGAATCTTATCTTGAATTGACAGCGGCAACGCTTCATGGTGAGGGTGAAACCATTTCTTTTGATCTTGAGAATGCAAGCTTTGTTTTGAGCTTTGGAGCAGGGATAATCGAAGGTTGGGGATCTCCTGTAAATTGTTTTAAAGCAAATGCATCGAGAAAACAAAGACATGCAAAGCTCTATCAAATTGAACCCAGGTTATCCAATACTGCTGCTAATGCAGACAAATGGATTCCGGTAAAACCTGGAACAGAAGCAGATTTAGCATTGGGGATTTGCGCTGTTATCTTGAAAAATAAGCTGTTTGACAGTACGGCAACTGCAAATTTTAAAGGCGGGTTAAACAAATTTGGTGCTTTGCTCCAAAAGGATTATACGCCTTCAAAGACAGCTGAGATTACAGGCGTAAAGGCATCTGACATTGAAAAGATAGCCATTTTATTTGCCAAAGCAAAAATGCCGGTTGCAGTCTTTGGTAAAGGCAGAGGTGATGGAGCTCAAAGCTTAAAAGAGCTTGTTGCGGTTCATACATTGAACTGCCTGGTTGGCAATATCAATAAAAAGGGTGGCGCTTTTGTTCAGCCGAAAACCAATTATCTTGAGTTTCCGGATGAATCAATGGACAGCATAGCCGGCAAAGGGTTTGGGAAAACTAAAATCGGACCTTATGTGAATCAGCTTGTTGAACGGGTAAATGCATCTTCTGAACCTGTTGTTGAAGCTCTTTTTGTTTATAATGCAAATCCCTGTCATTCTCTGCATGATTCCAAAAATGCCAAACAGGCAATAGGGAAAATTCCTTTTGTGGTGAGTTTTTCTTCATTTCTTGATGAAACGGCTATGGAAGCAGATATTATTCTGCCAAGCCATACCTTTATTGAACGACTTGAAGATGTCCCATCAGGTGGAGGTCTTGCAAAGACTGTTGTAGGGCTTACAAAACCCATTGTTGAACCTTTATTTAATACGAAAAATCCAGGTGATGCTATTCTTCTTATTGCAAAAGCTTTAGAAGGAAATATTGCCAAAAGTTTTGAATGGGAAAGTTATGAGGAATGTCTTGAAGGTGTAACTTCAGGCATTTGGGATTCTTTATCAGAAGAAGGATTTGCCATCATATCCGAAGGCATACCTTCCGGGTCAGCAAAAGTTAATATCTCTTTTCTTGCCAAGAATCCTCTAACTGTTCAGGCCCAGGGAGATTTTGCGCTGACTCTGATTCCAATCGATAATATGAGATTGATCAGTGCAGGCGTTGCAGCCTCTCCCTTTGCCATTAAAACGGTCTCAGATAAAGTTTTAATGGGCAGGGATATTGTCGTAGAAATTAATCCTTTAACTGCCAAAGGTCTCAAAGATGGAGGATCTGCAACTTTGACCACACCAATAGGCACAGCCCGTGTTAAGGTTAATTTTGACGAAGGCATAATGCCGGGGGTTATTGGAATGGTTGAAGGCCTTGGTCATACCTTTGATAATAAATATGTCTCAAACAAGGGTATTAATGTAAATGACTTAATAGGTCCGGTAATTGAATCTGGTTCAGGACTGGATGCTGCCTTTGGAATTAAAGCAAAAATTTCCAAGGCTTAAAATTTTTGATTTTAATTATGGGATAAATTGCTAAAGAGGTTCTTAATGAAACAAGAAAATAATAAAGCATATAAATTCGGAATGGTTGTTGATCTGGATAAATGCACAGGATGTGGTTCCTGTATGGTTTCGTGCATGTCGGAAAACAATGTACCGTTTAAGGACGACGAATCCGATAAAAAGAAAAGTATCACCTGGATGCGTGTTTATAAATTGACCAATGGTAAAGCCTTCCCTGATACACAAGTCGTATATATGCCAAGACCCTGTCAGCACTGTTCAGGAAAAGGGGGCCATGGTCATTCACCATGCGTTTCTGTCTGTCCTGCAACTGCGACGGACTATGGCCATGACACAGGAATTGTCAGCCAGATTTATACACGCTGTTTTGGGTGTAGGTATTGCATGGGGGCATGCCCTTACCATGCAAGGTATTTTAATTGGTGGGATCCTGAATGGCCCGAAGGTATGGAAAATTATCTGAGTCCGAATGTCTCTCCAAGAATGAGAGGGGTTGTGGAAAAATGCAGTTTCTGTTACCACAGGTTCCAGGCTGCAAGGGATCAGGCATATGCAGAAGGCAACAAGGATGAAATTGCTGAAGAGAATTATCAGACCGCCTGTACTACAGCCTGTCCTGCCGGTGCCATTGTGTTCGGAGATCTTAATAACCCAGCCCATCAAGTACATAAGATTGTTAAACCTGATCCCCACCCGGATCCAAGAAACAAACATGTTGTCGGAAAATCGAGAAATCCTAAAGTATTCAGACTTCTAGAAAGACTTGGAACCAATACAAAGGTTTATTATCTTTCTGAACGCGAATGGGTAAGAAAAGCCGGTGATAATTATCTGGATGGTGAATGGGATAAAATTAAGAATCATCATGGGGCTGTAATATCTCATGATTAACATATCCAAAATCTTATTTAGGAGTGAATAAATATGGATTCTGCATTAATACCTGAAGGTGCAAAACGCTGCTCATTTCCAAAGTTTGCAATTGGGATAGCCATCGTTAGTGCTGTAATTCTCTGGGGCGCCGTTGCCATGGGTCTCATCTGGTGGAAAGGACTGAACCAGACCAACATGAACGATTACTACGGGTTTGCCCTTTGGATCTGGGCTGATCTTGCTATAATTGCTGTTGGTGGAGGGGCTTTTTTTACAGGCCTGTTAAAATATATCTTTAAGATTGATGAACTGAAAAATATTATCAACTTTGCTGTTATTATCGGCTTTATCTGCTATAGTTCAGCATTGTATATATTGGCTATAGATATTGGACAGCCGCTTCGAGGCTGGTTTATTTTCTGGCATGCCAATGTGCATTCAATGTTGACAGAGGTAGCCTTTTGTCTGTCAGCTTATTTTGCTGTACTAACTATTGAGTTTATTCCCAATATTCTTGAGAACAGGCAGGCCAACAAAGTGCCTTTCTTTAATCATCTTGCCCATAACATGCACGGAGTTATGGCAGTATTTGCTGCAACGGGCGCCTTTCTTTCCTTTTTCCATCAAGGATCCCTTGGAGGAGTTGCAGGTGTTATGTTCGGTCGTCCTTTTGCAGTCAGAGAAGGTTTGTTGATCTGGCCCTGGACTTTTTTCCTGTTTACATGGTCTGCCGCAGCATTCGGGCCTTGCTTTACGCTTTTGGTGACACGGATAACAGAGGCCGTAACCGGCAAAAAACTGGTGAGTGACAAAACGGTTCATCTGCTGGCTAAAATATCCGGATGGATGATAGTTACCTATATCATTGCCAAGATTATTGACACTATTTACTGGGCAATGGTAACTGCCCCTAGTCTTGGATTTACCTTAAGCCATTTTTACACAAACAATAGTTTTTACGGATACTGGATTTTAATTACTGAAATTGTATTATGCGGTGTAGTTCCGGGTGCTATTCTTATCATGAAGTCCACAAGGGAAAATCCGAAACTGCGATTGATGGCTATTATTCTTGGCGTCATTGGTATCTGTCTGAACAGATGGGTCATGGTGCTTCAGATTATGGCGGTTCCCGTAATGAGTTTCGATACCTGGGCACTTTATTTTCCAAGCTGGCAGGAAATTGCTACAACAATTCTGCCTATTGCCTATGGAATCATCCTGATTGCGGTTGCTTATCGCTATCTTCCTGTATTTCCACAGGAAAAGGAACTTAACTCAGTGGAACCCCTAACAGAGGCAGAATAAGCCTTTTTATATAAAGGAGAAAAATTATGTTTCCATTTTCTTTTGAATGGGCATGGGACATCGGACATGCAGTTTTCTTTGGTGGTTTCTGGTTTGCCATTTCCATTTTGGGTGCAGGAATGACATTCTGTATTTTAAAGGCAGCCTATGACACCATGAATGACAGTGGAGAGTCTCATCATTAAACTGTGATTTTTAATATAGAGTTTTACACTTGATTTAAGCGCATTCCAGGGCTGGTTTTAATAGTCGTGGGATGCGTTTTTGTTTTTTATAAAAGGAAAATTTTTCAGGGATAAAATGTAAAACCTAAAATGGTACAACTAAAAGGACATATTGAACGCGTAACCTTTTCAAGTGAAGAGAGTGCCTTTTTTGTATGCAAATTAAAGGTGAAAGGTGAAAAAGATCTTGTAACTATTGTGGGTAATATGGTTAACCCAATCCCAGGCGAGGTTGTTGAGCTAAAGGGGCAATGGATTCTCCATCCCAAATTTGGCAACCAGTTACAGGTTAATCAATATAAAACTCTTGTCCCTGCCACCCAGCTTGGCATTCAAAAATACCTGGGGTCAGGTCTGATCAAAGGAATCGGACCTGTTATGGCCAAACGGATTGTAAAGCGGTTTGGTATAAAATCACTGGATATAATTGAAAAGAGCATAGAAAAGCTATCCCTGGTTGAGGGTATCGGTAAAAAAAGAGTTGAAATGATCCAACAGGCCTGGGAAGAGCAAAAGGAAGTCAGATCAGTTATGCTGTTTTTGCAGTCCCAGGGGGTAAGCACTGCCTATGCTGCGAAAATTTTTAAAACCTATGGCCAGGATGCAATTCATATTGTAAAGGAAAATCCTTACAGACTTGCCCGGGATATATTTGGCATAGGGTTTATAACTGCAGATAGTATTGCTGAAAAGTTGGGCATGGAAAAGCATGCCCCCCAACGCATTGAAGCAGGAATTGAATATTTGTTGCACAAGCTGGCTGATGAAGGCCATGTTTGTTATCCATATAATGATTTGTGTCTCAAAGTTCAAGAAATGCTTGAGGTAGAAAAACAGATTGTTTTAAAAGCTGTTGCCAATTCTTTTCAGGCAAACAGGATTGTTATTGAAAATGTCACAGAGAGTACCAATGAAGATGTTAATGAAGATATTGGGGGAGGGCAAAAAAGCGATAAACTTGTTTTTTTAAATAAATACCATGTCTGCGAGACAGGAATTGCGGTAAATTTTAAACGAGTTGAAAATTCTTGTAAAAGTGTCAGGAAAATTGATTTAAACAAAGCCATGGAATGGGTTAAAGACCGGATTAAAATTACACTTGCCAAAAAACAGGAAGAGGCAGTTAAAAAGTCTTTAAAAGAAAAGGTTTTAATTATTACGGGTGGTCCTGGTACGGGTAAAACAACTATTATCAATGCCATTATTAAAATTTTAAAAAAGGCAAAGGCAAAAATTTTACTTGCTGCTCCCACTGGAAGAGCAGCTAAAAGAATGAGCGAAACAACCTGGACAAGGGCGCAGACTATTCACAGAATGCTTGATTATTCAATGAAGGAAGCTGGATTTAAAAAGAATGATAAAAACCAGTTAAAATGTGATGTACTGATAATTGATGAAGCATCCATGATTGACACTATTCTTATGCATCATTTGTTAAAGGCTGTTCCCAAAGAAGCAACTCTTATTTTTGTCGGAGATGTAAATCAATTACCTTCAGTTGGTCCTGGAAATGTATTAAATGATTTGATCGAGTCTAATACCTTTAGTGTTGTTGAGCTTGACACTATTTTCAGGCAGGCAAGAAAAAGCTTGATTATTGTCAATGCGGACAGGATCAATAAGGGGTTATTCCCCGTGGTGGCAAATGATAATAAAAAAGGTGATTTTTATTTTGTTCAAAAACAAGAACCTGAAGAGGTCTTAAAAACCATCCTGGATCTTGTAAAAATCAGAATACCAAACAAATTTAATGTTGATCCTATAGATGATATCCAGGTTTTAACCCCCATGCACAAGGGCCTTGTGGGAGCCTTCAACCTGAATCAGGAACTGCAGAAAATTTTGAATACAAATACAATAAAGATTCAAAGGGGAAACAGGGAATTTAAAATTTCAGACAAGGTGATGCAGATCCGCAATAATTATGACAAACACACCTACAATGGCGATATCGGCAGAATTGTTGATATTAATTTTATTGATCAAAAAGTGCAAATAAATTTTGACGATAGGGATGTGGAATATGATTTTTCCTCCCTTGATGAAATTGTTCATGCCTATGCCATATCTATCCATAAGTCTCAAGGTTCAGAGTATCCTATCGTAATAATACCGGTTGTGACTCAGCATTATATCCTTTTACAAAGAAATCTGATCTATACTGCAGTAACAAGGGGCAAGAAACTGGTTGTGCTTGTGGGAACAAAAAAAGCACTTGCCATGGCCATCAACACTGTTAAATCTTTTAAACGGCATACACGGCTATGGCATCGTTTAAAGCAGTCATGAGTGCCAACTTATCATAAATTTTTAAATTAATTGATTGTTATCTGCTTGGCTTCTTCTTTGGTTGTGTCTTTTCCGTTCAAAATGTCCACTGTATAATAAATATTAAGGCTATTTTTTTTTATTTCCTGCTGTGATCCAGAAAATAGCCCAGGCAAGAAAGACGGGTATAATACCAAAGGAAATAAATAAGATCAGGCTTTGGTTCCATGGTTTTAGGTAAAGGGCCATGGCTATGGGATAAATCAGGGTGACTACGATACTTAATCGCATTTTTGGGGAAAGTTTTTTAAGTTTGTTTGCAGAAGATGATTTTTTGTCAGGCTCACCTTTAAAAAATCTTGGTAAAATTAAGATACAGACAATCAACAGCACTAAAATAAGAATTTCGCTTATCCCGGTCAAGAGCAACCCCCTTTTTTAATAATGACTTGATCCATCCCAGCAATGAGTGCACAGTCTCTTTTTGGGAAGACCGATGGCTTCAATCAGATCTTCCAGTTTCTGATATCTTATGCTGGTGAGCTTAAGCGTTTTTGTGATTTTATTGATCATGGCCATGTGTTTTTTTGAGCCATCCTGCGCATAGTCTTTAAGGTCTGCATTGTCGGTTCCTTCAAGTTCATAAATGGCTTTCCTGCCGGCAAGGTCAAGAGTTGATCGGGATGTTGAAAAGTTTAAAAACTCACAAGGATGAATAAGGCAGGGGCAGGCAATTCTCATATGAACTTCTTTTGCACCGTATTCATATAAAATCTGGGTATTATCTTTTAGCTGAGTCCCTCTTACAACTGAATCATCACAGAATATGATACGTTTTTCTTTTATGATTTCTTTGATGGGGATCAGTTTCATTCGAGCCACAAGGTCTCTCATTTCCTGATTCTGGGGCATAAAGCTTCTGGGCCATGTGGGTGTGTATTTTACATAGGGCCTCATATAGGGGGTTTTGCTAAAATTGGCAAATCCAATGGCATGGCCTATCCCGGAATCGGGAATACCTGCAACAAGATCAGCCTTTTCAGTTTCCCTTTTTGCCAAAGCCGCCCCACAATTATACCGAACCTGTTCAGTGTTAATGCCCTCATAGGATGATGCAGGATATCCATAGTACACCCACAAAAATGAGCAGACCTGCATCTCGTCTCCCGGAGGCTGAACCTGTTCGATACCTTCAGGTGTCATAAAAACTATTTCATTGGGGCCGACATAGTATTCCGTTTCAAAACCAAGATTGGAAAATGCACTTGACTCAGAGCTTGCTGCAAAGGCATTATCTCTTTTGCCAATGATAATCGGAGTTCTCCCCAGTCGGTCTCTGGCTACATAAATACCAGATTCCGTTAAAACCAGCATTGAACATGATCCCTTAATATTTGTCTGGGCGTTTAAAATTCCTTCTACAAAAGAATCCTTCTGGTTGATAAGAATAGATACAAGTTCTGTCGGGTTGATGCCACCCTGACTTGTTTCAGCAAAATGGATATTCTCGGAAAATGCTTTTTGAGTCAGTTCTTCAAGGTTTACAATTTTGCCAATGGTAACAACTGCAAATTTTCCAAGGTGGGAATGAACCATGATGGGCTGGGAATCCGTGTCACTGATAACGCCTACCCCCATTGTCCCGGGCAGTTTGTCAATATCCGGTTCGAATTTTGATCTGAAATAAGCATTTTCAAGACTGTGAATTGTTCTATGAAATCCATCTTTATCCACTGTTGCCAGACCACCGCGTTTGGTTCCAAGATGTGACAGATAATCTGTTCCATAAAAAAGTTCTTTGTTACATTCTAACTTAGAAGCACAACCGAAAAAACCGCCCATAATATTTTTTTCCCATTTTCAATAATTGATCATCTATCTTGATTTCTATTTCTATTTTCATTCCGACAAGACCAATTAATAATTATAATTTAAGAAGTCAAATAAATAAATTTTTTAAACAAGTGATTTATTCATAAAATTTTCATGAATTATTTTCATGAATAACAATTTTTTGAACAAATTTGGCCATGACATTTAATACAATTTTTTGCTGTTCAAAATGTGGAGAATGGCTGCAGTCATCAATCAGACATGTTTTAACATGTTTCACCCGGCGTTGAATCGACCTGATCTGTTTCACTGTTCCATATTGATCGTTTTTCCCCTGGATGGCGAGCATGGGAATTTTAATCCGGGTTAAATATTTTTCAATATTCCAGTTGATAAATTGGGGAGCAAGCCAGACATCGTTCCATCCCCGGAAAGCATTTTCTGTATTTCCTTTATGATATTTTTCAAGCCGTTGTTTTAAATCTTTGTGTTCATAATAAGATTTTGCCTGCTTTATGCTCTCCACAGACTTTTGTTCGCAAAAAACATGGGCCGCTTCAGTGATCAGGCCTTTTAGTCCGTTTGTATAAAGGCTTCCGCTAAAGATTATTCCAATGGAACCGCCATCTGAATGCCCGATGAGGATATAGTTTTTTATGCCGGCTTTTTTTATAATGTTCGGTAGTATACGCAAGGCTTCTTTGTGCATGAAATTTATTTTCCAGGGAAGAGGGCAGGGGTCTGAACTGCCATATCCAAACCTTGAAAAAACAAGGGCGGGGCACCCTGTTAGTCCGGACAGTTTCTCCGGGAAATTTTTCCACATCCTGGTACACCCGAGACCTTCATGCAAAAAAATCAGGACAGGTCGATTTTTTTCTTCTTTCCTATACCATTGCATTTCGATTTTTTGGGAATTGAGTTTTAAAAAATCTGTCATTTTTTAATCAGTTTTATTTTTTAATCTGTTATTGGTTTTTGTTTTTCATTAAGGTGTCATAGGCATTTTGGATTTCTTTAAATTTTTTATTGGCAAGAATAGAAAATTCTTCACCCAGATGGGACAACTTATCAGGATGGTATTTTTTTATAGCTTCTCTATATGCGGATTGAATTTCTTTTTTTGAGGCTTTTGGGTCAATACCAAGAATCTCATAAGGCGTTTGAATAGTTTTTGATGACTTGTTCTTTTCATTGGCAGGGCCATAAGCCTGCCGGCTATTTTTGTCTGAAGTAAAATCTGAAGTTTTTTGATTATGGGATTGGTTAAAAAAACCTTGTTTTTTAAACAGAAAATTGGGCAGTCTTCCATATCGTATCAGATAATAAATCACACCGATAACAACACCATCATCAATCCAGCCGACAAATGGCAATAGTAGATCCGGGATAATATCCAAAGGGCTGAGCAGATATAAAACTGCGAATATGATTAAAAAGATTTTGAAATATAGATTCAAATAGTTACTTCCTATTTAACACATCAATCATAGTGTAAAGTTTCTTTGGATTGTTAGGTTCAGCCAGTTTTTCCTTTAGAAAAAGAACCGCATCAAAGGTTCCGCTGACATAAATATCTCTTCCATTGATATTGTGCTTAAATTCAAATAAGGCTGATCCGTCTTTTGCTTTTAAAGTATAGGTATGCCATCCATGACCGGGCAAATGCTCTTTGGGAATTTTCCACTTCTTTTCCTGCAGTTCCGGGTCTCTAACCATTTCAATGTCGTTGACATCAAAATCGGTGCCCAGTTTATTAAACTGTTCCACCATGGCTTTAGCAGTACCTGAGGTGTCTGCTTTTCCTTTCTGGTGGCTTTCAACTATGTTAAGGGTGTATCCCTCAAAAAGATTGGGAAAGGTATTGGCTGCATATTCCATCATGGCCTGGAATCCTACTATTTGTTTGGCCATATTGGGAGCAATAACGGCCATTGTGGAAGAATTTGACACAAGTTGTTCAAGTTTAGCTCTGTCACCTCCCGTTGTTCCCATGACAAAGGGGATCAGGTTCTGGGTATAAAAAAGAACATTTTTATTAACAGCTAAAGGATGCGTATAATCAATGGCAATAAAAGAGGCAAACCTTGATTTGATCTCTTGGATTTTTTTATCCCGGATGTCTGGTTTGATAAGTTCAAAATTAATTGAATCAATTGAGTAGGTTTTGTTTTCAATTTCCTGGCCGGTGAGAGAATAGGCAATAACATTAAACCTTTCATCAGCAATGGCAAATTGGGCTATTTTAGCGGCAACATTACCCGGCAGGCCGTTAATCATGAGATTTATTTTTTCCATGTTAAAAGCTCCTTATAGGGTTTGAACAAGATTGGATAATTTGGGAAGTCTGTCCGTATCCAGATCTTTGATACTGTTTTTCAATGAGTTTACAGCATTGGGAATATAATGCTCAAATTGTTTTTTCTTTTTAACCAAACTTAAAAAGCTGAACGCACCAAGAATTTGTAAATTCCTTGTTAAACAGCAATAATGAAAGCAGTCTAAAAAATTTAAAGTTTCCTTGGGAGTCAATTTTAATTTATTTGTAGTGTATTGTAAAAGCTCTTTTTTTATTTGGGTGTTAAGCTGAACATAAGGGTCAATCAGCAAAGATGCAAGATCATATTGCAAAGGCCCTTGCCGGGCCGATTGGAAATCGATAAAAAAAGGTCTTTCATTTTTTATCATAATATTTCTTGATTGCAGATCCCGGTGCATTAAACCAGTGAAGCCGTGTTTCAGTGCATGATCTGCAATATGATTAAATTCATTTAAAAATTCTTGAAACAAAATGGCTTTCTTTAAATATCTTTGAACAAATGCTTCCCAAAAGTATTGGCATTCTTTTTCAATAATAAGTTTTTTTGAATAGGTTTCAGTTTGACATGTCCATTCTTTTTTAAATCCCTCAAATCCTTTGATGGAAAAACCAATGAGACTATCTATCACTTTTTTATATAGTTTCACAGTAAACTCGTCATTGTTTTTCTGTTTGACCAGAGTCTCAAGATGGACATCACCCAGGTCATCAAGAATAACCATTCCTGAAAGCGCATCATGGTTTAAGATGCGGGGTACATCTATTTTTTTTGAAAAAAGATGGTTTCCAATATGAACAAAAGCATCAAGCTGTAAACGCTCAACACTATCGGGTATACAAATGCCATGATCTGATAAAATAAATGATTGATCCTTATATCCTACCCGATACCAATGCCGGTCTGATCCGTCGCCGGCAAGTTTGTCAATCTGAAGTTTTTTAATTTTGTCATATTTAATGTGAAACCGATCAGCAGAAAGTATCTGAAGTGAAGTCTTTGAATAGGCATCTTTTGTCCCGATATCCGACCAGAAGATATCCTTTTCCACAAATGCTTTTACCAGGTTTTTACGGCAAAGGTCTTGATACACTTCAATGCTTGTAAAGGCTTTTTTATCCGGGAAATAATCATAAATTTGTGGAGACAAGACCTGTATGCCTGTAAATGCCAGGGCATTTTTTTTTGAATCAAAGTTTTGGATATATCCATTATCATCGATTTCTACCCTATTGAAGCGGTCAAAATCATGAAGGACAAGGGTTGCCAAAGGTTTTGATTTTTTATGAAAAGCATACACCCTGTTCAGATCAACACTTGAAATAATGTCGGAATTAATGACAAAAAAAGGACTGTCCTTTAAAAATGGTTTTGCATTGGCAATGGCTCCGCCCGTATCAAGGATGACAGGCTCAAAGATTGTTTGAATATTAACATTATATTTAAGTTGTTTTACAAAGGATTCTATCTGGTCATGGAGATGATGTGTATTGATAAAAATCTGTTCACATCCAATGTCAACAAGAGTTTTAATGGCATGTTCCAGCAGGGGTATGGACATTATTGAAAACAAAGGCTTTGGTATTTTTTTTGTATGGGGTAAGAGCCTTGTTCCAAATCCTGCTGAAAGAATCAGTGCTTTCATGATTTTAAAATGCAATCAAAAGAATTAACCGGTCAAGAATATTTTTGTAATATTCAATTTGTTCATGATCCTGGGAGCCTGCAATTCCATTTTTGGTAAAATAATTTGCAGCATTTTTATAATTAATCTGTGAAAGGGATTCTTTAAAAGTGATGATTTTGGCCTTATAAAGTTTTGCTCCAAGGGATTGAATTTTTTTAACTCTTTCTTTTCCATCGTGCTTTTCAGCTTTATATTTTTCAAAGTAAAGAAGAGTGGTTTTATAAGATTCAAAAAAAGGCTGTAAAAATGCGGCAATCCATTTTAGTTTTCTTAACCCCTGGGAGGTTATGCGATACATGTCTGATTCAGATGAATCCGGAACAAGTATTCCCTCATTAACAAACCATTTAATACATGTTGAAATATTTTCTTCATAGGTGGTTTCTTCATCAAAGAAAAATTCATCTGTAAATATTTTTTCTAAAAATCTATACCGGCTTACGAGATCTGAGGAAGAAAACTGAAACCTGTCCGTTTCAAGAATGGCCACAGCAGTGTAAGCAAAATGTACAAAAAAGGAAATTACTGAATTTTTGTAATAATCTAAAATGGCCCGTTTGTTGTCCTTTACAATAAAAATCGTATTTTCAGTGATATCTTTATCATCTTCATCCGCAAGTTCGATAAAATTTCTTGAAATAAAGTCGTTTATAACTGCGTTCAAGGCATTGTCAGGATCAACCAAAAGAGCATCAGAAACTTCTGCCTTCATGAAATTCAATATATTCATATAGGTATCCACACGGGCAATCATTTGTTTTTTTGCAAAACTGTTTTTTGAACAATTTAATACTGCACTTGCGATGATACCGTGTGGAGTGGCAACTGCATTGGTATTTATTGCATTGATTAGTTTGTAACCAAACGTTTTTACAAATTCAATGTATTCTTCTTTTGAGGCTTTTGAAAGATCAATATTTTTATCCTGGATATATTTTTTTATGGATATGGGCTCATTAAATTTCATATATACTTTGCCATATTTTTTCTTTAGAAATTTACGGGCATTGATCAGGCCTTTTAATGTCTCCGGTTTCTTTTTACCCCCTTCGATCTCCTTTAGATAAGAATCTTCTTCAAGGACATGGTCATAACCTATAAAAATCGGTACAAAATAAAGGTTGTCGCATGCGCCATTATTATAGGCGTTAATGAGCATTGCAAGACCGCCGGGCTTTGGGGCCAGGAGTTTTCCTGTTCTGCTTCTTCCACCCTCTATAAAAATTTTTATATTAAATCCTTCATAAAGAAGCTTTTCCAGGTATGCTGCAAAAATTTTTGTATAAAGCGGGGCGCCCTGAAAGGTTCGCCTGAGAAAAAAAGCACCGGCACGTCTGAATAAAGGTCCTAAAGGCCAAAAAGACAGGTTTTTCCCGGCGGCAATATGGGGGCAGGGCATATTGTTTTTAAACATTACATAGGGCAATAAAAGATAGTCCAAATGGCTTTTATGGCAGGGTACAAGGATGAGTGGCGCTTTAGTTGATTTTTCTCTCATCCTGTTGATTTCTTTCTGGTTTAAAACCAGATCATCAAAGATATTTTTAAATACCCAGGTTAACAGCCAACTGGCAAAATTGATGACCTGTAGATTATAATTTGCTGCAATTTCTTTTATGTAACCGGCAGCTCTTTTATGTGTTTTACTCAATGTAAGGTTGTTTTCCACAGCATATTGGGCCAGGTATTCACGCAAAGATTTTCGGGTTAAAATATCTTCGGTTAGTTCCTGCCTTGATTTTAAGACAGGACCGGTTATGCTTTTTCTCTGTCTGTTTAATATTTCCACCAGATAACTTCGTAATCTATGGGCCTGGAATTCTGAATCAAGCTGCTCAATTTCAGGGTTGTTGAGAAAGTCCTTCAGATTGACTTGGCTTGCCAGTTCAACTCTGATTTTTTCAGGATGCCTCATTATGATATAAAAGCGTTTTATAAAACCTGGTTTTTCATGGGTTCCAAAAAGAATATCCGTTAACGTGGGTTCCTTTCTCATTGGTTTTGTTACATAAATAATATCTTCAGGAATGATTATGACGGATTTATCAATGCTTTTTTGAAGCTGAATCAAAAGGAAAAGAGGGTCCGGGGTTGATTTGATAAATCGTTTATAAAAATCTTCCTCTTCAATCAGGCTGATAAATCCGGATTTGCCGTTTATTAATTCTTTGGTGGCATAATCTGTTGTATAGGCATCTTTGAAATGGAAATGGTGGAAAAAATAATCCAGATGACTAACAAAAATCCGGAGCAGACGTTTGACCGGTAAAAGAAAAAAGAACCTGAAATCAAATCCTATCTGTGGATAAGGCAGGTCAAGGCCTTTGAGCTTAGTATGATAATATAAAAAATCCAGTATTCTTTTGTTTTTGCTGGCATAAACAACGATGCTGTTCTTATCAATATCTTTTATCTTTTCAATATTGTGGTCATCAAAATTAAGTTTATTGATCAATCGTTTAATAAGCTTTTGAGTAAAATATCCTGAATTGTCAGGGTAGAAACACAGAAAGTAATCATAAGTGTTACCCAGCATGCATTTGATCATTTTTCGAAGCTTAAGCCTGAAATTTGTAATAAGGTCTTTAAGCTTTTGAAATAATTTCATTAATTAGTCCTTATAAGAATCATTCACTAAATAATATTAATCTCCATAACTATCAAAGGTTAATTGGAATGGCAATCTTAAAATAGTCTTGATAATTACAAATGCATATGCTATTTTTTTTCATCTTTGTTGACAATTTCTATATCTGTTTAATTGTAAAAGAATAATTTAATATTTGAACTAAAATTTTAGGAGGGTCTCTTTATGAAAACGTTAATTGGTGGAGCTATTGCAGTTCTTCTCGGTGTTGTTGGGATAGCCGTTTGGTTTAATCAGTTTTTAATCCTTTTAGCAGGTTGCATTCCACCTGTCCTTCTTTTAGGTGGTGGGCTGGCTCTTTATCTTGGATTTGATGAATTAAAAGATTCATGGAAAAAAGATGATGGTATTGACGCACCAGAACCCCAGGAAGATAAAGCCAAAATCAAAGAGCTTGAAAAAGAACTTGATGAACTGAAAAAAGATAAATAAGACCTATCATACATAGATCAATTAAGAGGGCCTGCGTTACAGCGGGCCTTTTTTAATGGCAGATGTAGCAAGAAAATCCGCCACCTCGTTTTCTTTAATACCTGAATGCCCTTTTACTTTAATGAATGTCAGGTCACAAAATTTTTTCATTAATGTTCTGATCTCATAAATAAGTGCCTGGTTTTTTTTGGGTTTCCAGTTTTTTGTCAAAAGACCGATGGAATAACTTGAGTCTGAGAAAATACAAACTGGCAAGTCATCTCTCTTAAGTTCTTCCAAAGCCATTTTTATGGCGGTGAGCTCTGCAATATTATTTGTGGCCGTACCAATATATTTTGATATTTCTTTTTTGTTTTCTCCATGAATAAAGACAATACCAATGCCGGAAGGGCCGGGATTGCCTGAGGATGCACCATCAGTATAGATTTTAATGCAATTTTCCGGCAGATCCGTTTCAATATTTTGTTCTTTTTGCAGCTTATTGGTTTGTGGTTTTAACTGTGATTTTTTAGGTGCTGATTTTTTTTTGGCTGGAACAGCCTGGTCTTCAGGGTTTAAACTCTCAGGTTTGACACGATATTCATAATCTTGTTTTAAATTGTATTTTATTAAAACCATTCCTTTTTCAACTAAAAAGTTTTTTTTTTCGTCTGTTTGGGCCCAAACTTTATTGCCTTTAAAACTCATTCTTTTCCATGAGCCGGCTTGATCTTGATCATTCATATAAATGGTATTTTCCTGAAATAGATTTAAAATTTTTAAGTTCTTTTTGCCATTGACTTGATAAAGCAATTAAATCTTTTAAGCTTGTCAGCTTTTTGCGAAGTGTTTTGCTGCCCAAAATCAGATCAATGGGCATCCTCTCAAATTCATACTCATAGGGGGGTTCTTTAAACTTGAAATCATTCGGGTGATATTTAATGATCAATTGCATCAATATTAAAGATGAGAAATAAGGTTTGAATTCTTTTTTTGAAGTAACATGAATTTGAAAGCCTCTACAAACCCGGCCCTGCCATTTCCCGGAAGTCGGTTCAAAATTTGCCAGGCGTAAAAAGGCTCCTTTTATCAATTTATCAGCCTCGGCTTTAATCTTTTTATTGTCCAGAAAAGGGGCACCAAATAATTCAAAAGGCAGAGTTGTACCGCGTCCCTCAGATATATTAGTCCCCTCAAAGATAACCTGTCCCGGATAAACCATGCAGGATTGCGGTGTGGGCAAATTGGGGGAAGGAGCGATCCAAAAAAGTCCGGTATCCTGCCAATACATTTGTCTTTTCCAGTCCTTCATTGGGATGATGGTCAGGTCACACCCTAAATGAAACTCCTGGTTAAAGAGTTGTGAAACTTCTCCAATGGTCAACCCATGTCGCATGGGGATGGGAAATCTTCCGACAAACGAAGCCTGATCCTCTGAAAGAATGTTACCTTCTATCTGTGTTCCCCCGATTGGGTTGGGTCGGTCAAGAATAACAACTTTTTTTTTAAGTTTTGCCGCTAATTCAAGGCAATATGATACAGTATAAATAAATGTATAAACCCTTGTTCCAACATCCTGGATATCAACGAGCAAAACATCAATGAGATCAAACATTTCACTGGTTGGGATTCGTGTATCATTATAAAGACTGAACACCGGAACATTCAATTGTGGTTCCATAAAGTGATTGGATTCAATCATGTTGTCTTGTTTTTCAGCATAAAAACCATGCTGTGGAGAAAACAATGCTTTTAATTGCCCTGGGAAAAAGCGATGAATAATTGCTGATGCATGGTTGAACTCATTGTCAACCGAAGCCGGGTTGGATAACAAGCCGAGCCTTTTCCCTCTCAGGTATTCGGGCGGGTCTGCAATTAATTTTTCAAGTCCGATGACTGTTTTATTTTTCATAAAAGTCCTTAAGTCTATCATTCATCTAAACTTCTTTATTATCATAGGCATTGACAAAATTTCAAATCCTAACTAATTATTATTCTTTTCATCATTAAAAGAGATTAGGATATGAAATTTAAAATCAGTGAACACATAGCCGATATTAAACCCTATGAACCGGGTAAGCCTCTCAGGGAGGTTGAACAAGAGTATAACATTTCCAATGTGATCAAGCTTGCTTCCAATGAAAACCCAATCGGTTTTTCCCCAAAAGTTTACGATGCAGTCAAAAAGCATATGAAGGATATGAACCGCTATCCGGAATCCTCAGCCTGTGTTTTAAGGAACAAGCTTGCCCAAAGATTTCATATTAGCCATAAAAATATTGTATTAGGGAATGGATCAGATGATATTATCGCTCTTTTGGCCCATGGTTTTTTAAACCCGGGAGATGAAGCCTTAATGCCGCAGCCCTCATTTCTAATGTACGAAATTAGTGTTAAAACAGCTAAGGGAAAACCAGTCATGGTTCCTTTAACTGATTTTTCAACAAATCTTGAAGGCCTTGTAAAAAAAATATCAGCTAAAACCAGAATGATTTTTATCACTAACCCGTTTAATCCAACCGGTAGTACAATTACCTGTGATGAATTTAATGAATTTTCACAAAAAGTACCTGAAGATGTCATTATTGTTGTGGATGAAGCTTATATTGAATTTGTAAGGGATGATACAGTTTTTAATTCTTTAAAAACCCCATTGCAGGATCCAAGAGTTGTAACACTGAGGACATTTTCCAAGGCTTATGGACTTGCAGGATTCAGATTAGGATACGGCATAATGGATCCTGAAATTGCTGAAATTTTAAACAGAATCAGACAACCTTTTAATGTGAACACCCTTGCACAGGAAGCAGGGGTTGCTGCCCTTGATGATGAACAATTTTTAAATAAAAGTATTCAAACAACACATGAAAGCCTTGATTTCCTATTTGATGAGCTATCCAACCTTGGGATTCATTGTTTACCGACCCAATCAAATTTTTTTATGATGGATCTTAAAAAAGATGCAACAAAGGTATTTGAAAAAATGCTGCAACTGGGTATTATTGTAAGATCTATGAAATCATATGGTTTTGATACATTTATACGAGTGAATACAGGCACAAAAAAAGAGAATATCGCTTTTATTGCAGCGCTTAAAAAGGTTTTAAAAAAGTAAGGACATATTTATGAAAACCAGAATTATTACAATTGACGGTCCCGCAGGAGCAGGGAAGACCACTATAAGCCGGCTGCTATCAAAAAAACTGGGATGTGTCTATGTTGACACAGGTGCCCTGTACAGAGGAACTGCCTATGAAATCCAAAGACAAGGTATTGACTGGGAAAATGATGATGCCCTTGAGAATTTTTTAAAAAATCTTGATCTTAATTTTTTAATGGAAAATGATTCGCTTGTCTTAATATCGTCGGGAATTGATATAACAGATTGTATCAGGACTCCAGAAATATCCATGCTGGCTTCCGCATCCTCTGCAAAGCCACAGGTCAGGGCTGCCCTGCTTGGTATTCAAAGGAATATTTCAGAAACAAAAGATGCGGTTTTCGAAGGCAGGGATATGGGGACTGTGGTTTTCCCGGATGCACAATATAAATTTTTCCTTTTTGCAGATCTAAGTGTTCGTGCAAAAAGGCGATATAACGAAATGCAGGATGTAACAAAGGATATCCATAAGGTTCAAGAAGAGATGGAAATAAGGGATGAAAACGATTCTCAAAGGCAAACTGCACCACTAAAGCCGGCAAAAAATGCTATTAAAATTGATGCTTCATTTCTAACCATTGAACAGGTGGTTGAAAAAATGATGAAAAGCATTGAGAAGGCCTGGAAAGCTTAAGAATTTTGTTGATTTTTTTATTTTCATTTGATATAAGGGCAGATTGTACTTGACCGCATTTTGTTCTTGCGGAGAAGTATAAAATACGTTTAGGGAGATTAATATTAATGAATGACATTGCTGAAGAAAATCAAAAAATGAATACTGAAACCTTAGAGAAAGAAGAAGTCGCTGCTACTGAAGAAGTTGCTGCTACTGAAGAAGTTGCTGCTACTGAAGAAGTTGCTGCTACTGAAGAAGTTGCTGCTACTGAAGAAGTTGCTGAAGAAGTTGCTGAAGAAGTTGCTGAAGAAGTTGCTGAAGAAGTTACGGAAGAGGTCGCTGCTACTGAAGAAGTTGCTACTGAAGAAGAAACGCCTTTATCTGAAATTACAGGTGAAGAGACCATGGAAGAGCTTTTGGATATCTATGAGTCCAGCCTTAAAAAGTTTGAAGAAGGTCAGGTCGTAACCGGAACAGTAATATCTGTTGCCAGGGACATGGTTCTTGTAGATGTTGGCTATAAATCTGAAGGACAAATCTCTATTCGGGAATTCATTGATGAGGAAGGCAATGTAAATGTCAAAGTCAACGATAAATTTGAGGTAATGATTGAAGTGTGGGATGAAGATGAAGAAACGGTTCTTCTGTCACATGAAAAAGCCAAAAAAGTTAAAGTTTGGGACGCAATTAAAGACATTTACGATGCAGATGGAACTATTGAAGGCGTCATTACCAGCCGCGTTAAAGGCGGTTTTTCAGTTGATATAGGGCTGCTTGGGTTCCTGCCGGGATCACAGGCAGATCTTCGACCCATCCGGAACATGGATGAAATGGTTAACAAGACCTATACTTTTAAAATTCTCAAATATAACAAAAAAAGAAACAATATTGTCCTTTCAAGAAGAGTCTTACTTGAAGCTGACCGTGATAAACTTAGAACAACCACTCTTGCTGCCATTGAAGATGGTAAGGTCATGGAGGGGATTGTTAAAAACATCACTGAATACGGAGTGTTTGTAGATCTTGGCGGCGTAGACGGTCTTCTCCATATAACTGATATTTCATGGGGAAGGGTTAAACATCCTTCAGAACTTTTTTCTATTGGTGATAAAATTAATGTCAAGATTCTTTCTTTTGATTTTGAAAAAGAGAGAGTATCACTTGGTATGAAACAATTGACACCGGATCCATGGACAACTGCAGTTAAAAAATACCCGGTTGACTCAAAAATAATCGGCAGTGTTGTAAGCCTGACTGATTATGGCGCATTTATTGAGCTTGAAGAAGGGGTTGAAGGACTTATTCATGTGTCTGAAATGTCCTGGACAAGAAAAATTCGTCATCCGTCCCAGATGGTAACTGTTGGTGAACAAGTAGAAGCGGTTGTGCTTGATCTTAAACCGGATAACAGGAGAATTTCTCTGGGGATCAAACAGACTGTGGATAATCCATGGGAAGTTATCTCTCAAAAATACCCGGTTGGGACAATTATTGAGGGTAAAATTAAAAATATTACTGAATTCGGACTTTTCATTGGAATTGACGATGATATTGACGGACTTGTTCATATTTCTGATATTTCCTGGACAAGAAGGATCAAACACCCTTCTGAAGTTTATAAGAAAAATGAAACGATTCAAGCTGTAGTCCTTGATATTGATAAATCCAATGAAAGATTTTCTCTGGGTATCAAACAAACCCAGGCAGATCCTTGGGAATCAGTGAGCCAGCGATATAAAGTGGGTACTGAAATTTCCGGTGTTATCACCAACTTGACTGATTTTGGTGTATTTGTCGAACTTGAAGAAGGGATTGAAGGCCTTGTCCATGTATCTGAAATCAGCAAGGAAAATGTCAAAAGCCCTAAAGAACATTACAAGATCGGTGAAACCATTATTGCTAAAGTAATGAACATCAATAGTGATGAAAGAAGGATTGGACTTTCTATCAAGCGCCTTGAAGAAGAAGATGATGAAAAGCATCTTGAAGAGTTTGCCAAGAATATGAAACCGGCTACCTCTTCTTTTGGTGAAATCCTGAGAAATAATATCCAGGAACAGATTGAAGCCAATAAAATCCAAGAGCAGATTGAAACAGATAAAGTTCAGGAAACAAAAAAAATAGACAGTGAAAACACTGATACAGCTGAAACTGATACAGCTGAAACTGATACAGCTGAAACTGATACAGCTGAAACTGATACACCTGAAACTGATACACCTGAAACTGATACACCTGAAGAAGAATAACGCAAAACCTTCATTTCTGAGTGTTAAATAGGATATGGGCCGGATCAGTAAATTTGATCCGGCCCTTTTTTTTTATAAAAACTTTAATTGGGACGATATAATGTTTGCGCGAAGACATCCATTTTTATTTTTTTTAATGATTATTTCAACCTGTTTAACTATTATATTTATAAGCTTAATTGGTTTTATTTCCTATGGTTCAAAAATGTTGAATACCCCGTTTAGTAAGGGATATGCCTCATCCGGGGGAAATATTGGTATTATAGAAATAAATGGGATGATATTTTCCTCAAAAAAAATTATTGAGGATTTGAATATTTTTCGCAAACAAGAAGCAATCAAGGCAATTATTATCAGGATCGATTCCCCAGGCGGTGGTATTGGACCATCTCAGGAAATTTACCGGGAAATTATGAAAACCAGGAAAGAGAAAAAAATAATAGCCTCCATGGGATCTGTTGCTGCCTCCGGGGGATATTATGTTGCATCTGCAACTAACGGAATCATTGCCAACCCCGGAACAATCACCGGCAGCATTGGTGTGATCATGGAATATGCTAATATTATGGAAATTGCTAAAAAAATTGGTATTTCTCCTGTTGTCATCAAAAGCGGTAAGTACAAGGATATGGGTTCTCCATTAAGAGACCTTAAGGATTCAGAAAAAAAACTATTTCAAGAGCTTGTAGACGAGCTTCATCTTCAGTTTGTAAATGATGTTGCCAAAGCTAGAAGTATAAATACTCAGACAATGAGCAAACTTGCAGATGGAAGAGTGTATACCGGACAAAAAGCGCTCAGTTTAAAATTGATAGATCGTCTGGGCAATCTTGATGATGCAGTCAGGTGGGCAGGGGAGATGGCCAAAATAAAAGGCGAATTAAACCCTGTTTATCCAAAAGAAGATAAAATCACTTTTATTAAAAAACTGGCAAATACATTATTCAAAGATATCAATATCTCCGGCACCCTTTCGGATAATCTCCGGTACATCATCAATTAAAGAAATCACGCTTGAAGGTAATCCTGGAACAGGGCCGCCATCTATAACTACATCAATGGTTTTTATGAAATGCTCATGAAGCAGTGACGGATCATCGAATATCTTTCCGTCCGGGCTGGTAGCACTGGTTGAAATGATGGGGTAACCAAGCTCACTGGCCAGAGCTAATGCAATTTGATTATTCGGGACCCTTATTCCGGCTGTTCTTCGCTTTGTCAGCATTATTTTCGGCACCAGTTTGGATCCCGATAAAACAAATGTATAGGGACCGGGTAATAGTCTTTTCATATTCCTATACGCAACGTTTGTTACCTTTGCATATTGAGAAATATTTTTTAAATCCGAACAGATAAAACTAAAGGGCTTGTTTTTATTTCTTTGCTTTATGCTATAAATTTTTTCAATAGCCTTTTTATTCATAATATCACAACCTATGCCATAAAAGGTATCAGTTGGGTAGGCCACAATTCCGCCTTTTCTAATAATATCCACCACTCTGTCAATCTGACGTTGCTGAGGATTAATTGGATTTATTTTTAAAAGCATGGATTCTTCTTTATCTAGTTTTTCAGTTTAGGTTGTTATTCAAACACTAAATATTAAAATTAACAAAGGACAAAGTAGCGATAAAAATTATTTATGTCAATCAAATCATCTTTCCCTGTTATCTTTTGTCTTTGGTAACAACTGGATATTTGCCATAAAAATCATATTTTCTAACCAATTTAAGCCAACCCGTTCAGGCCAGTTTACCTTTCCATCGCTGGATGGGACATATTGACACGCTCTATGTCGGGCTACACTTGTGGCGGAAAAACTCGGGTTCCCTCAAACAGTTCCCGCCACTTAACGCTCCGCCCGCCAGAGCCTGTAACAACACATCCCAAAATGCTCATTCAAGGCAAATTGACCTGAACTAGTTGCTGTGCCAACAATTACAATCCTTGAAAAGGATAAGACCAAATTTTATTTTGCAAAAAGCATTGATGAGCTTGCTATACCTTCCAGCGGACGTAAGGCAATCATCCTGGAACGGGTTATGCAAAATTTCTTATGGCAAATATCCAGGGTTCAATATTGATCTTGCTAAAAAATGTGATATTTGCTAAAAGTTCGTGTTTATATACTGACTTAGTTTTTTAAATAAGCTTGGTGGTTTAAGACCTCATTAGATCGCCGGCCTAATAGTATCAATAAACATTTTCCTTTCTGGAGGTTAACTTATGTCTAATATAATATCCGAGGAAGGACTGTCCTTTGATGACGTCCTGTTATTACCAGACTATTCGGCTATTCTACCCGATCAAGTCAAGACACATACCCGTTTGACCAAAGAACTTGAACTGAATATTCCCATAGTCAGCGCAGCCATGGATACAGTTACCGAAGCATTGGCAGCTATCAGTATGGCAAGGGCAGGGGGGCTGGGGTTTATTCACAGAAACCTGAGTATAGAAGATCAGGTTGTTGAAGTTGACAGGGTAAAAAAATCAGAAAGTGGAATGATTGTTGATCCGATTACAGTCCATCCCGATGTCTCCATTTCAGAAATTTTAAAAATTATGGCCCAGTACAGAATTTCCGGTATCCCGGTAACAGAGGGGGATAAACTTGTCGGTATTGTTACCAACAGAGACTTAAGGTTTGAAACCCAGCTGGGAAAATCTGCAAGAGAAGTTATGACCACTGAAAATCTGATAACAGTTCGGGAAAAATGTAGTCTTGAAGAATCCAAGATCATGCTGCACAAGCATAGAATTGAAAAGCTTCTGGTTGTTGATCAAGATGGAAAGCTCAAGGGTTTGATCACAATAAAAGATATTGAAAAAATAAAAAAATATCCCAATTCATGCAAAGATTCTCTGGGTCGGTTAAGAGCAGGAGCTGCGATTGGTGTTGGGTCTGACATGATGCTAAGGGTCGAAGCATTGTTAAATCATGGGGCAGATGCCCTTGTAATTGACACTTCCCATGGTCATTCAAAAAATGTAATTGATGCGATTAAAAAAATTAAAAATGCATTTCCAGCTTGTCAGCTTATTGCCGGAAATGTGGCCATGGAAGCTGGTGCAAAAGCCTTGATAGATGCAGGCGTCGATGCTGTTAAAATCGGTATTGGACCCGGATCAATATGTACCACCCGTATTGTTGCAGGTGTTGGCGTACCTCAGTTGACTGCCATTCGAAACTGTAATGATATCTCAAAAGCAAGCGGTGTTCCGATTATAGCTGATGGAGGGATTAAATTCTCCGGTGATATCACAAAAGCTTTAGGTGCAGGTGCTGATTCTGTCATGCTTGGAACTCTTCTTGCCGGTACCCAGGAAAGCCCGGGTGAAATCGTCCTTTACCAGGGGCGGTCCTACAAGGCATACCGAGGCATGGGGTCTGTTGAAGCAATGAGACAAGGAAGTTCAGACCGCTATTATCAGAAAGATACGGGTGAAGACGATGAACTTGTTCCTGAAGGCATTGTTGGCAGAATTCCTTTCAGAGGAACTGTTAAAGAAAATATTGTTCAAATGATTGGCGGTCTTAAAGCCGGTATGGGATATCTTGGGGCATCAACAATAAAGGAACTTCAAGAAAAGGCAAAATTTATTAAAATCAGTGCTGCAGGACTTAAAGAAAGTCATGTGCACGATGTTGCCATTACTAAAGAGGCACCAAATTACAGGGTTGAAAGCCTTTAATCTAAGAATGAGCAAATTGCCATCGCCATTTTATCACCTTCATCTTCATACTGAGTATTCGCTTCTTGACGGTGCCATAAGACTTGATTCATTGTTTAAACGATGTCATGAGTATGGCATGGATGCGGTATCCATAACCGATCATGGTACCATGTTCGGTATTGCGGAATTCTATGAAAAAGCCAGGAAAGAATCTATAAAACCAATTATTGGGTGTGAAGTATATGTTGCACCAAGAACTTTGAATGATCGTACGCAGATAGATCATAAGGGATTGAGACATTTAGTTCTTCTGGCAAAAGATCGTGAAGGATATGCCAACCTGTGCAAACTGGTTTCCATTGCCCAGCTCAAGGGGTTTTATTATAAACCCAGGATTGATAAAGAACTTCTTGCTAATAATTCAAAAGGATTGATAGGACTTTCTGCCTGTCTTAAGGGAGATATTTCCCAGAATATTATTCAAAATAAAATGGATGCTGCAGATGATGCAGCAAGGTTTTATATGAATACTTTTGGTGAGGGAAATTTTTTTTTAGAAGTCCAGAAAAATGGAATAGAAATTCAAGATAAAGTTAATCATGGTATCCTTGATATAAGTCAGCGCCTGTCTATACCCATGGTGGCAACCAATGACTGCCACTATCTTTCCAAGGGTGATGATAAAGCTCATGAAATACTTCTTTGCATTCAAACAGGAGATACGTTTTCCAATCAAAACAGATTCAAATTTGATTCTGATCAGCTATATTTGAAGTCACCCCAGGAGATGATCGAATCCTTTGGGAATTATCCAGGTGCAATTGAGAACACAAGGGAAGTGATTTCAAAATGCAATGTTGAATTTGATGACAAAACTTATCATTTTCCAAGATATGCCAGGTCAAAAGAAGAATCTGAAGATGATATTTTCAAGAAAAAAGCCATGGATGGATTTGAAAAAAAACTTAAAATTATTAAGACTTTGAATCCAGATATTGACGAACAGGTTTACAGGGATCGAATTGATTATGAAATAGGTGTGATCCTTGGCATGGGCTTCCCCGGATATTTTTTAATCGTAGCCGATTTTATAGAATATTCAAAAAGCATTGATGTGCCCGTGGGTCCTGGAAGAGGATCTGCTGCTGGATCCATGGTGGCCTATGCAATGGACATTACTGCCCTAGATCCCATTGAACACGGGTTGATTTTTGAGAGATTTTTAAATCCCTCTCGGTTGAGCATGCCTGATATTGATGTGGATTTTTGTATTGAGGGTAGAGATCAGGTTTATAAATATGTCACAGAGCGATACGGCGGACCTGAATATGTATGCCAGATTATAACTTTTGGAAAGCTTAAGGCCAAGGCTGTTATCAGGGATGTGGGAAGAGCATTAGGCGTTCTTTTATCCGAGGTGGATGAAATTGCCAAAATGATCCCGGATAATGCAAAAAATTTAACAAATGCCATTGAATCGGTTCCGGCAATCCAAACAAAATGTGAAGAATCTGAAGAAAAAACCCTGATGCTGGAAATATCCCTCCTTTTAGAAGGGTTACCAAGACATGCATCCACCCATGCAGCCGGGGTTGTGGTTTCTGATAAACCTTTAAACCAATATCTGCCCTTATATAAAGGTAAAGAAGGTGAGACCCTGACCCAGTTTGACATGAATTATGTTGAAAAACTCGGGCTGGTTAAATTTGATTTTCTAGGGTTAAGAAATCTTACTGTTATAAAAAACTGTCTTGTATTGATTAAAGGCCAGGGGAAAACACCGCCGGATATCCTTAATCTTGATTACAATGATGCTAAAACTTTTGAGTTGTTACAAAAAGCCGACACCACAGGGGTGTTTCAGCTTGAAAGTTCAGGTATGAAGGATTTGATTTCAAGACTAAAGCCGGCAAATTTTTCTGATATCGTAGCTCTGGTAGCCCTCTACCGACCCGGTCCCCTGGACAGCGGCATGGCAACTACCTATGTGGAACGAAAGCATGGCAGAGAAGAAGTGGTCTATCTTTTTGAAGAACTTGAACCTGTATTAAAAGAAACCTATGGGGTAATTTTATACCAGGAACAGGTCATGAAAATTGCCGGAGTAATTGCTAATTATTCAATGGCAGATGCAGACGGGCTTCGAAAAGCCATGGG
>Ga0307989_1000325_pt1 | contig 32292 bp, 28 predicted proteins | sample EllFjometagen185_FD_203164 | JGI IMG/M metagenome (GOLD analysis project Ga0307989, IMG submission 203164) | Marine microbial communities from Ellis Fjord, Antarctic Ocean - #185 | ecosystem: Environmental > Aquatic > Marine > Unclassified | place: Southern Ocean | collected 2014-10-08 | reverse complement strand
TGTAGCACCAGTGTATTCTTTCATCCATGCATTAACCGGATCCTGGACGCGACCATCCATGCAATTAATAACAGCTGCAAACTTGGGTTTCATCTACTTTTCCTTAATCTGAAGTTGGACTCAGGCTAGTGGAGAGCCTGCTTTTAAGGTTTATTATACGAGCATAAGATTCGTGAATTCGTTGAGGGTCAATCTGGCCGTTTTCAATGGCCTGAAGAATAATACTTTTGATTCTCAGGGGAAGGTTTTCATCCAGATCGAGTGGATCGGAAAACTGGAGTATATCACAGCCAGCATTGACTGCGGCAATGACAATTTCCTCCAACTCAAAGCGCTTGATAATTGCTCCCATCTGGAGGTCGTCAGTGATCACGACACCAGCATAACCCATTTCATCTCTCAGAGTCACCTGTATGTGAGTATTTGAGATAGAGGCAGGATATTTTGAGTCAACACTTCGGTCCATGAGATGTCCAGCCATGATCATATCAACCTTACTTGAGTCAATCAATCGTGTAAAGGGGAGTTGCTCAGAGGATCGCCAGGTGCTGGTGATATCAGTAATTCCATCATGGGAGTCTTCTCTGGAACTGCCATGACCGGGATAATGTTTAAGGGTGGTTAAGATACCAGTATCATTGTGCGCCCGAATAAATGCCTCGGCCTGGTCGAATACTTCTCCGGGGTTTCTAGAAAAACTGCGATTAAGCTGGCCAATAGCAGGGGACATTCTGTTGACGTTCACATCTACAACAGGTGCCAGGTTCACATTTAACCCAGTTTGTTGAATTTGATCTGCCATTCGCGAGTAAAGTTCATACGATTCAGCTGTGCTTAGCGTATTGCCCACATGAGCGGCTGATGGGAACTCTTCAAAACCCTGTTTCTTTCGAAGTCGCCTCACCTGACCACCCTCCTCATCGACTGCTAGGAGTAGGGGCTGTTTTACAGAGAGTTCATTAAGGCTTTTTACGAAGATGCTAAACTGTCGACTATTCTTGATATTATGCTTGAAGAAGATTATACCACCAATATCTCCATTGGCTATTTGATCGCGTGTCAAATCCATGGCTTCCGCATTCAAATGGGTACCTCGAATACCAACCATAATCATTTGACCAATCTTTTTCTCCAGAGTCACAGAACCAATTGAATCAGGTGGAGTACCAGTCTGGCCTATAGCAAAAAGTGTAAATAACCCAGCCAGTAAGGCGTGGACTGCAATATTTGAAAAACACGTGCGCTTTTGATTCATAAGGGCATGAAACTAGACGAGTTTATGAAAACTATCAAGCATTTGCAGGCAGATTAGGATAATATTTGCAGTAGTGGCAAGTCTGCCATTTCTACCCATCCCCCTAAAAGCGTTCTCCATATTAAGCCAATATGACAGAGGCATGTCAATAGTGAGCATGCGAGAATTGATATATACGCCAAAGTGGCGTATATATTGATGTGGCACGGGATTCGAATGCAAAGGAGCCGTGTTTGAGTGAACAATAAGAATTAAACGATAAAAGGAGATAACACCATGACATTAGTAAAAGTAGCCCGCCCAAGAATCAATAGAAGTTTCGACAACATGTTGAACAGCTTTTTTGAAGATATGAATTTTGATACCCCAAAGAGCAACCGCTGGCGTCCAGCAATGGATGCTGTGGAAGCAGAAAAGAACTTCGAATTGTCTTTCTCATTACCTGGTTTTGAAAAGGATGATATCACTGTTTCAGTGAAAAATAACACGCTCAACCTCAAAGCAACAAAGGCAGAGGTCAAAGAGGATGAGGGTCCGAAGTACCTGACACGTGAGATCGCACGAGGAAGTTATGAAAGAGATATAGAGCTTCCAGAGAATGTGAACACTGACAAGATCGCTGCCGAATACAAGAGCGGCATTCTAACCTTGAGCATACCTAAGACCAAGGAAGCTCTTCCCAAGGAGATTGCAGTCACAGTCAAATAAACCATGTGAATTCGGCTCATACGAATTCTCGACCAAGGTCAAACTAAGATACAGGGCTCACCATTGACGATTCGAATGTGTGAGCCCTGTGTCGCAATTAGAACATAACTACCTGAGAGTATACCATGCCGACAATAAATGAAGATTATGTATTACGTCAAATTGAGATGATCAGCGAAATGATCACCAAGGCATTGGGCTTCAAAGTTGAACATATGTATGATGAGGCGCTTGAAACCCTGGATGTTGCCATGGAAGAACTGTTTGGCACTGGAACTGATATATTGGAGATGGTTGACGCCCACACTGCCTCCAGCTTGATCGGTGATCCAATAAAGATTCGAGTATATGCTGATCTACTAAAAGCAAAAGTGGATCTCTTGTCAGACATGGAAAGTAGGGCTCGTCTAAAGGCCAGGTATCGAACTTTAAATGACGAGGCTCTACGCCTGAGTAATTAGTAATTATCCTCTAGCACATGATCAAAAAAAAGCCACCCCAATCGGAGTGGCTTTTTTTCGTCTGTTATAACGATGGAGTCTTATTGGCGTTCGGCAACCAGACTATCGACAACGGATGGATCTGCAAGTGTGGAGATATCACCTAGACTATCAACTTCATTCTCGGCGATCTTACGCAGAATTCGACGCATGATTTTGCCTGAACGTGTCTTTGGTAATGCTGGAGTGAACTGAACCTTATCTGGTTTAGCATGGGGTCCAATTTCCTTCTTCACAGATGCAGCAATGCCAGCTAGAATAGCATCAGAGCCTTCGATTCCAGCCATAAGAGTGACGTAGGCATAAATACCCTGTCCCTTAATGTCATGGGGATATCCAACAACAGCTGCTTCAGCAACACCATCAGCTTTCCCAATAGCGCCTTCAACTTCTGCTGTTCCAATTCTATGTCCGGAAATATTCAAGACGTCATCAACACGACCAGTAATCCAATAGTCACCATCAGCATCACGACGGGCACCATCACCACTAAAGTAGTAACCTGGGTACATTGAGAAATAGGCTAACTTGAAACGCTCATGATCACCGTATAAGGTTCGCATCATACCTGGCCAGGCAGCCTTCATGGCCAATAAACCAGACTTGTCATTGCCTTCAATCTCTTTGCCGTCTTCTGTAAGCAGTACGGGTTGGACACCAAAGAAAGGAATGGTTGCACTACCTGGTTTCAAGGGAGTAATACCGGGGAGAGGTGTAATAAGAATTCCACCTGTCTCAGTTTGCCACCATGTATCGACGATAGGACATTTGCCCTTACCAACGATGCTATAATACCAGTTCCATTCAGGGGACTTGATGGTCTCACCTACAGTACCTAACAAGCGCAGCGTTGAAAGATCACGGGTTTCTACCCATTGATTTCCTTCACGCATCAATGCACGGAGGGCGGTGGGAGCTGTATAGAAAAGATTTACTTTATGTTTGTCAACAACATCACGGTAATAGCGCGATTGGCCAATGGACCATATACAATATATGAGTGACCTGTTACCCAACCAATATCAGCGGTACACCAGTAAACATCATCTTCATGATAATCAAAAACCAATTCGTGTGTCAAGGATGCATATACCAGATAACCACCGGTTGTGTGGAGCACACCCTTTGGTTTGCCAGTTGAACCTGAGGTATAAAGAATAAATAATGGATCTTCAGCATCCATTTCTTCAGGTGCACAGACAGCATCAGCTTTGGCCATACCTTCATGCCACCAAATATCTCTGGGACTTTCCATATTGACTTCCGCACCAGTTCTATTAACCACAACACAGGTCTTAATGGACGGAGTTTCGGCAAGCGCTATATCAGCATTTGATTTCATGGGAATATCAAGTTTGGTTCCACGTACTCCAGTATCCTGGGTGATGAGAACCTTGCACTCTGAATCATTGATACGATCACGCAGTGATTCTGGACTGAAAGCTCCAAAAACGATTGAATGAATGGCACCGATACGAGAACAGGCGAGCATAGCAACGGTTAGCTCAGGAATCATCTGCATGTAGATACAGACACGATCACCTTTTTCGACTCCGCGTGCCTTGAGGACATTGGCAAATTTCTGAACATCACCGAGGAGTTCAGTATATGTAAAAGTCTTATCCTCACTGGGGTTGTTACCTTCCCAGATAAGTGCTGTCCTATCTCCGTAACCATCTTCAACATGGCGATCCAGACAGTTGTAGCTCACATTGAGCTTGCCACCTTCAAACCATTTGATATCAGCTTTGCCTATATCATAATTGGCAACAGTGTCCCATTTTTTAAACCATGTTAAACGTTCTGCTTGCTCAGCCCAAAAGCCATCTTCGTCATTAACAGAACGATCATACATTTCCTGATATTGTTCCATTGACTTGATGTGCGCATTGGCTGTGAATTCCGCTGCAGGGTTAAATTTCTTTACCTCACTCATTTCGGCTCCCTTATAATCGTTTTTCCAAGATAATATTAGACGTCTTTATGCATGTGCAAACAATGCGCCAAAAGTTTCAATATCAACGTCTGATGGCATTAATAATTATTGTTGCGCAATTATAATCAGCTCTGTACAAACTGCTATAATCGATGGTTTAAATTAGGAAATTTCGGATGGAAGTCCCTATTTCTTCATCAGTAAATTTCTTCACATCAAAGACTTGATAATCCAGCCCCCACTTTGCGATCACAGCATCTAATAGCGAGGGACGCACAGTCCAGATCATTCTCGTATTACTATTGGCAAGTTTGCTCATGCACTTACCCCATCCCTGATCCTTTAGCTCGAGATGACCAATTTCATCAATAATGACAATCGTGTTATCATCCTGAGTCGGAATCGATTCCAGGAGGTCGCAGCCAAACTCAAGACCTGGCTTTCGGAAGTTAAATGGACCTGCCCGCCATTCTGACAATGGTTCACTTCGTTCGCAGAGGAGTTCAGAGTTTCTACTCAGGATATCAAAGATATGATAGGAGTCACGTTCACCTCTGATCCAATCACCCTCAGAATAGAACCCCCGAAAATTATAATCAGATAGTTTTTGATTTTCGATCAGGGCTTTGACCATATTGGTTTTTCCGTCACCGGGATTACCCGTTAAGATGATCACTCTTGGGTGATCCTGATTGTGCTCAATGTATAGATCATTCAGGGCATCCAGAAGTTGACTCAATGTCCGAAAGGGGTGTCTCCAGATACCATCAATTTCTGAGACCCGCTTTAGAAGACGGGGCAGAACCTCAAACGCAAGGGAGATTGAATCCAGTAGCACTCCCATCCCCACACGGGTAAACCAGCTAATAATGGTTGGGTTCCTCATTTCAATACTCAGAGCAGAAAATGAAAAAATTACAAGTAAAGCCCTGAACGCCATTGCTACACCGGTTTCTAACCCTACCAGTAGAGCTGCTGCACTATCCCATCCTCCCAGAATCAGACCTGACAAACCCATCATCGCAATCAACTGAATCCAAAGTTGGGGTCGTTTCAATCGTTTTAGTGACCTGTTGTATCTAAAAATATTGAGGGTGACATAACCGATCACTAAAAGACCACCCACGAGAAGAGAAAAATCATCCAGATAGGTAAGACCAAGTACAAGAATAAATAAATTGATGAAAAATAGAGGTGCTGAATAAGCTTGTGTAGCAGAAGCAACCAGTAGGTTCTCTTGCTTTGGTGCGTTATCAAATTTTGCTTCAGGGAAGGCAATAGATCTTTGTGCTTGAACCTTCCGATAGGCTAAACCTGCTACAATAGCCCCAAAACTCAAGTCGAGAATAAAAATTGCTTTCACCAGGTCAAAGGGAGCATCTCCTGCAAGCCCAAAGCTCCTGGCGGCCATGAAGTAAAGCTGTTCATAGAGCTTGACAAAATCAGGACCATACGTCATGAGCAATACAAATATTTTCTGAAATAGACTCCATGAGACAGCCAGTGCTCCACCCACCACAAATCCGAGCCATTTACTACGAAAAAGACGTACAAAAACTTCCAGTATGACACCTTCCATGAAGATGCCGATCATGGGTCCAAAAATAATGGCTGAGGGAGAGATGGATTTCATTGCTGCCGTGACGAGCGCTGTCCGCCAGAAAAGTCCTTTTTCAGGCCACAACTTGTAGCCATTGATCATGAGGATCAGACCAACTGAAGCCAGGAATGTCCCAGCAAAGGGGACATGCAAATTGTGCAGAAAACTACCCAAAATAATTTCTATGGAAGCCCAAAGGCTACCAAGCATGGATGCCTTCAGCCAGATATCAGGCAGGACCTTGTTTTTGGGTCGTAAGGGATTTTTAATACCGATAGCACTCATCGGTTGTACAATTCAGGATACAACTTTTGTAGCAACATGACTTCTCTTTCCAAATACGGGAGCTGATTTCCTCATTTCCAAGAAAACCGTGTCGGTCTCAGATCATATCCGTTGTGGACTTAGACCCTTCGACTAGGAGATTTATGTACTAATAATAATTCTGTCAATCAAATCTATAAAAAGCCTGATAAATCTAAGGTAGGATTGCCACTAACAAAATGAATCAACCATAAATTCTAGCATTTTTGTGGTACGAGAATCTATTCTGAGAGCGGCGTTTCCTAGGAGCATGTATTTTGGCAGTATTTATGCACGCTATTCTAGAAGATAGGAAAACTATGAAGGAGATATATTATGGGTAAGAGTTTAAAGGGAACACAAACTGAAAAAAATCTGCTGATTGCTTTTGCAGGTGAATCACAAGCTAGAAATCGATACACCTATTTCGCAGGTGCTGCCAAAAAAGAGGGTTTGGTTCAAATCTCTCAGATTTTTGCTGAAACCGTCGATCAGGAAAAAGAGCACGCCAAACGTTTCTTCAAATTTCTTGAAGGCGGTGAAATTGAAATCACTGAGACATTTCCTGCTGGTGTGATAGGTACAACACTTGAAAATCTTAAAGCGGCAGCTGCCGGTGAAGAGCATGAATGGACTATCATGTATCCAGGATTTGCTAAAACCGCACGGGAAGAGGGCTTTAAGGCAGTTGCTATCGCTTTTGAGAGTATTTCAATCGCTGAAAAGCAACATGCTAAGAGATATACTGATCTGGCTAAGAACCTCGAAGAAGGCCGCGTGTTTAAGCGCAATGGCAAAGTGGTCTGGCGTTGCATCAACTGTGGATACCTCCATGAAGGTGAAGATGCTCCAAAGGCTTGTCCTGCATGTTTACATCCCCAGGACTATTTTGAGCTTCTAGGCGAAAACTGGTAAATCTACGAACCAGTGATTATTAAAAGAGCCCTCATCTGAGGGCTCTTTTTTTACCTGAAACATTTTTTGATTTACATCGCCCCAGGATGTTTTTCCATATCCAGCCAAACCCCACCGGCCAAAAGAAAAACCATGGCAATCAAGCCAACAATTGGTTGAGCCAGGATTTCAGGTGACAATGTACTCACGCCTAGAAGGGTCTGAGTAAAAGATATGATCATCGTTTCAATAGGCGTCCAGAAATAGATCATCATCCCCATTCCCCAGAGCAATAAGATACCATTCAGCATAAATGCAAATCGATCAAGTCGTCTATTCTGTCCAATGCTAATCTGAGCCGGGATAGCACTAAGTTGATCTTGTAAATGGGCTGGTGCATCCTCCCAGGCCTTGTCAAGCAGGGAATCTATAACATCTAATTCATGTCTTTTTTTAGGTCTCATCATAGATCTCCATTAATAATTTTCGTAAATTGTCTTTTGCTCTCCGAAGATGTGATTTTACTGTATTAAGAGGGATGTTCATAATTTCAGCTACTTCGGAGTATTGGAATTCTTTTAAGTAGTATAGAGTTATTGCGTCTGATTGTAGAGGAGGCAAGGCAGAGATAGCTTGTCTGATCTGTCCTTTCTGGACACCTAGGAGGAAATTTTCTTCCACATCTTCCTGTGTATCCACAGGTTCTAGATCACTACGATCATCCATGGCAATCATGTTCCCTGAGATTTGAGATTCCTTCTTGATCATAGTATGGCAAACATTCAATGCAATTCGATATATCCATGTCCCCAACTGAGATTCTTTTCTAAAGCTATGCAGGCCTTTATAGACCCTGATAAATGTTACCTGACAAATGTCTTGGGCCAGGGTGACTTGATTGCACTTCATGAGAGCCAGATTATAAATACGGTCGGAATGATTTCTTACAATCTCTTGAAAAATTTGCTCAGTATTAGTTTGCTTATTAGAAATCATATTGGTCATATCATAACTTAGACCCCCAAAGATGACTTTTTGTTGCAGGCAGACATAATTAATAATTACCAAAAAAAAACTCGTTCTGCTGCAACAAATACAAACCGCTCTCGGTCTAATAACACGATGAAACAATAAAATTTAAAAGGAGATAAAAATGGAAGCCCTCATCCCAATAGTAATGTTTCTTGTACTAGGTAGCGTGGTAATTGCAGCTATGATATTTCGAAACAAAAAGAGAAAAATAGAAAGTGTTGAAATTCTATCAGCCATCGAAAAAGGTGTAGAAGTCAAATTTCCAGACGTAAATAAAAATCGTCTCCTGCCTGGTCTGATATGGTTTTTTCACGGGATAATCATGACTCTCGGCCTGGCCGTGACCATCCCCGATGATGTCCCCTCAGGAATGTGGGTATGGGGCTTAATACCTGCTGCGGTTGGAGCAGCCTATCTTATTGTTTATCGTGTTGAGCAACAACAAGGAGATTCTGAAGAGAAATAGTCAGCTCTTTTAGAATTCCACTTTCAGAAAAAGAAGGCAGGGGGTCCTGCCTTCTTTTTGTTTATCCTCTAATTTATAGCGTTTAACTCCTGAAATATCATCCTCCTAGAATAAAAGTTACCCACCCAGAGTTGAAGATTACATTGGCCGGAGGTTCGGGAATTAGACTTTTAAACAAAACGCGCGATATGCGCGTTTTGTTTGCTTCATAGCAAATCATGTTTATAATGTTCCCGATAGTAAACAGGCCTGATTGCAATTGGCTGATATAGAAAGAAGAACGAATGAAAAGATACATAATACTGAGCCTGATTTTCATCATGTCACTCGTGACGGTGGATCAAAGCATGGCACAGTCCAGATATGGTAGAATTAATGGTGTCCTCCGCCACGCTGATACGGGTGAACCCCTCTTGTACGGTAATGTGACTATAAAAGGCACAGATGTCGGGGCCGCAAGTGATATCGCTGGGTACTATATTATATCTAATATACCTGCTGGCAACTATACCATGCTGGTCACCATCATCGGTCATGAACGCATCGAAAGGGAGATCTCAGTGGTTGCCGGGCTAGAGCAGCGCCAAGATTTCGAATTGGTACCTGCGGATGTGGAGGGCCAAGAGGTTGTGGTCACTGGCGAAAGACAACGCTTTGAAAGACAAGTAGAAGTCAGTTCCGTTAGTCTTTCCATGCGAGATGTTAAGGTCATGCCGGCCTTTGTAGAAGCAGACATCTTCAGAACATTGCAACTCCTGCCTGGTGTGCAGTCATCCAGTGATTTTTCGTCTGCATTGGTTGTTCGTGGTGGCAGTCCAGATGAAAACTTGATCATGCTAGACGGGATTGAAATCTACAATCCCTTTCATCTCGGCGGTGTATTTTCAACATTTAATGCGGATGCCATAGCTGATGCTAAATTTATGGCTGGTGGCTTTCCGGCAAAATATGGAAACCGGATTTCATCCGTGCTGAGCATCACCGGACGTGAAGGCGATTCAAAACACAATAAGCTTTTTAAAGGTAAGAAATTGGGAGAGTATTTTGACTTAAGCCAGGTTCGGGGTGAAGTTAATCTACTCAGCTCAAAATTGCTAGGTGAAGGTCCTCTACTCAGAGGATCCTGGATGCTCTCAGGCCGAAGAACATATTTTGACCAGGTAGCGCGACTTTATTATTGGGCCAAAGATGAACCCATGAAGTGGCAATACTACTTTTATGATATCCAGGGTAAGGTCATTCAGAACATTAACCCTACAAATCGTCTAGCATTTTCCCATTATGGTGGTCAGGATCGTGTCGCATTCGATCTGGAACAATCTGACAGTGAGGTGACCTTTAGATGGGATTGGGGAAATACTACCAACAGCGTTGAGTGGCGATGGGTGCCCAACTCAAAATTTGTCTCAACATTTTCGTTTGCCAATACGCTTTACGAATTTGATGTGGATCTTGAATACAGCTCAAAAGACAGCACTGGTAGTAGCACTGGTAGTAATTTTATTGTCTATAACGAAATAGATGATTGGACTGTCAAAGAGAACCTGGACTGGTATATCTCCTCAGAGCATACGATGACATTGGGATTGGAGGCCAAGGATTTGGGAGTCAAGTTTTCCTTGGGAACAGGAGACATGAAATTCCTAGATGAGGATGAAACCAATATGATCTATAGTGGGATAGTCCAGGAAAGATGGCAGCCTAACCCAGTGATTATGTTCCAAGCTGGCATGCGTGTTTCAAAATATTCTGCACATGACAATCTTTACTATGAACCTCGCCTCGGGTTTAAATATCTACTTAACACCAATTTGGCTCTTAAAGGTGCCTGGGGTATATATAACCAGTTTATTTTCACAGCTCAGGATGAAGATGCGATTTTGAGTATTGTTGATTTCTGGAATCCTATTCCTGAGAATTATAATTCAAAAAAAGTTCAGCACTACATATTAGGATTGGAGCAATGGTTAGGAGATGGGTGGTTTGCAAGTCTTGAGGGTTATTACAAACCTTACAGCAATACTCTCGTTATAAATCCTAAGAATAAGATTAACGATCCTGATGATGATTACACCGAGGGCACTGCGGAGATTTATGGAGCTGAGCTGCTCTTTAAAAAGAATTCGGGCAAACTTACCGGGTGGTTGGGGTTTTCATATATGCAAAGCCAACAGGAGTTTGATTTTAACGGTGATGGTCTTGTGGTTGAATCTGATGGAGAAATATATAGCTCAAAATATGATCAGCCTTTTTCAGTAAATCTGGTGTTGGGTTACACCCACTCTAAGAAGAATTCATTTGGACTGACCCTGAGTAGTAGTAGCTCAAATCTGTACACGCCCACTGTTGCTTATATCCCAACTCAGAATGACTCAGGATTCGATTTTGGGAATCCATACTCAAATTTGAAGGAATTAAAGGGTCAACGTAATTCTGCTCGCTATCCGGATTATTTCCGAGTGGATGCCAGTTACGCTCGTCAAATCAATCCTTTTGGTATTGAAGGTGTTTTTAAGTTCCAGATCATTAATGTAACCAATCATTTCAATACATTTTTTTACAACATGGATTTAGAGGGCCAAACAGTTGAAGGTATAGGTATGTTCCCATTTCTTCCAACTTTTGGTGTAGAATTCAAGTTATAGGTGATTTTATGAATAAATATACACTAGATGTACTCACGAAAATTGTCGGGATGAGCATGCTGTTTCTTTTTCTCCTTGGTTGTACCGAGGAACTAAGCATCGCAGATTTTGCCGAATATTATGAAAGCTATGAACAGGAACTGAGAATTGAAGGTTTGCTGGATAACAGCAATTTCGCCAATTCCATCATTCGCGTTGACCGTACGATCCTGGTTACCGATACATCACTTTATAATGGTCGGGATGACAATGGTGATTGGGTTTCTTATACTGATGAAAATGGAAATGGTCATTGGGATGAGGGGGAACCTTTAAATGATGATATTGGCTACGATTATGGGGGACCTAATCATGAACCTGAAGGTCGTGGTAATGGAATCGCTGATGCTGGTGAGCCTCATGTGGATGATTATATAGAAATTTTACCTCAGATTCATGACTCAACAATGGTTTCAGTGATTCTCAGAGAAACTGGTTCACAAGTTTTTGTGGCAGAATTTACCTGGGAGAACAAAGCCGCTCATTTTGATGTTATATATGGTCCAGGTGGACCCCCTGAGGTCATGGCAGACAATCCCTATCTCACCTATTATTATGGTGCATATATTCCTGCTCCTGAATATGCAGGGACTGTCCTGGACGAGAATCTCCAGTACCAGCTGGTTCTTACGACATCTGATGGACAAACCATTTCAGCCTCCACCGACATCATCGGTCCACCGATCAATGTACTTTGGGAGAGTGCCAACTGGATGGGGGACACTCTGGTAAGTTTAAATGATAATTACGCATTCATGACATGGAATAACTCCTCACAGAGTTCATTTTGTGCCATCTACATGGACGAATATTTCACTGCTGATTCTACCAAAGATTTCTATGCATCTTTAGCTGCTTCCATAAACGAGGATGATTCAACCGGTCTTCCGCTTTTTCAGGGAAATTTTGCAGGTATTCCATTGGGGCTATACAAAGTCAAATTTGAAAGTGTAAATGAAATTTATGGAAATTATGTGTACTCAGGGCTCCCACTCAGGGACCGTGAGCTCTCTAATTGGCGTGATCAAGATGGCAATGTGGTTCTGGGTGCTCTTGGCTCAAAAAATGCCATTGATTTCTATTTGCGCTTGACTTCGCCTAACGGGTAGAGAAAAAACTCTCGAATATCTGTTTCTCCGGATAGGGCCATAAGAAGACGTTCGACACCTATTGCAATGCCTCCGGTTGGAGGCATTTTGCCGACTGCTTCAATGAGCTCAAAGTCAATTGGATGGGGTGGATAACCCAATGCTTCACGCTGGCGGTTTGCATCTTCAAAACGCTTGAGCTGTTCCTCTGAATCAGTCAATTCGCTGAAGGCATTTCCAATTTCAACCCCCTGGATATACAGCTCAAATCGCTCCGCCCAATTATTCTCAGGTGATTTCAGTTTCGATAGCGCTGCCATGGAAGCAGGATAGTCAAATACAATTTCTGGCCGATTTTCTCCCAGGCGGGGTTCTATTAGCTTTAGCCAGATGCGAAAAAAAATATCTTCGAATGAATCATCTCGGGGAATCTGCTCTGACAAAGCTTTGGAGGCAGTCTCGCGCCAGAGTGTAAGATCCTTTAGCCCCGATTCAAGATTCACACCTGCGTATATTTTGAAACAATCTTGTATTGTCGTTCTTTTAATGGATTTGGTCCAATACTCCCCACCGGATATGGGTATGGCATTAAAGTGTCTCACCAGAAAATCAAGCAAATCCTCAACATCATCCATGATCTGCAGATAGCTGCCTGGTCGGTACCACTCCAGCATATTGAATTCGGGATGATGTTGAGGACCAAGCTCACCCTGATTCCGAAAGACACGAGCAATCTCGAATACCTTCTTAAAACCACCAGCTCCTAATGCCTTTTTGATGGCAAATTCAGGTGAGGTGGGGAGGTGCAGTTGCTCTTCAGAACCGTCATGGTGGACATATCTTGTTGCAAAACTGTGGAGGTGAACTTCCATCCCTGGGGATGGCACCAATAGGGGGGTTTCAATCTCAAAAAAATCACGGGAAGTAAAAAAATCACGTATCTGATTAATAAGTTGACGTTTCTGCCGAAGTCTTAGCTGATTCATGCCGCCAATATGCCCAAACAACCTCTGAATTCAAATACCTCAACTCTCAAAAAGATCATTACGAATTCTTCTTCGTGAATGACATATCTGATTTATTTTGAGAAATGAATAATTCACAAATATCGGATAGAATAAATCGTCTTGCCTCAATGATGGCACTTCTGGACGAAAACCCCTTCAAGGTCAGAAGTTTTGAAAAAGCAGCACGAATAGTCAGAGATCATGCAGAGGATATGGGTGTTCTTGTTGATGAGAACCGCTTGAAAGATGTTCCTGGTGTAGGTCCGAGTTTAGCCTATGTCATTATGTATTTTGCCAAGGCTGGAACGGTTGGTCTTGAAAAAGAGTTGGAAGCCCAACTTCCTGAAGGTCTAGCTGACCTCCTCGACCTCCCTGGTCTGGGTATGAGGAAAGTTCAATTACTGTGGCAACAATATGATATCACCAGCATGGAAATGTTGAGGAAAGCCTGTGAGGCAGATGCGCTTCTAGATATAAAAGGTTTTGGTCCCAAGCTCCAGACAATACTGCTAGAGGCTATGGAATTCCAGGCCAAACATGCCAGGGACTATCTTCTCGATGCCACATTGGCTGTTGCTAAAAGCTGGATGGAGAAACTTGAAGGATTCACAAGTATCGCTCGTCTTGAGACCACAGGTAAAATGAGAAGGGGTGATATACTTCTACAGTCCGTAGATTATCTAATCGCAGCAGATCGCAAGGCGTTGCTTGCCGAATTGAAAAAGCAGCTCGATCTTGACCTATCAGACATAACCCCTCTCATAATTACTGATAAATCAGGCATTCCGATTCACTTATGGGTCTGCAGTCCAGAAACTTTTGCTGCAGAGCAACTTATTCGCACGGGAGGCGACGTTTTTTCAGAAAACCTACTCAGTAAATATGGCGCTGATGTAGAATCAGTCATCTATGCCCATGGTCAGGAAAAAGGCACATCAACTGAAAAAACCCTCTGTGAGACAATGGGTATCCAATGGATTGAACCTGAACTGAGAGACCTGTACTCACACCATCCAGAAGATATTGGATTGGTGGATCAGGACGATATAAAAGGAGCATTTCATGCCCATTCCACCTGGAGCGATGGTCGGAATTCTCTTGAAGAGCTTGCCGAGGCGTCCATAAAACTTGGATACCAATATCTTGGTATCAGTGAACATTCCCAGGCTGCCTACTATGCCAATGGCTTGAAGCCGGACAGGGTCAAAGCTCAATGGGATCTCATTGATGAACTCAATGAGGGGTATTCTAATTTTCATATTTTCAAGGGTATTGAAGCTGACATTTTGAGTGATGGTAGTTTAGACTATGATGAAGAACTCCTGGCAGGTTTCGATTTCGTTATTGCCTCTATTCACAGTCATTTCCATCTGGATCCGGTCAAACAAACCGATCGAATAGTCCGAGCACTCCAGAGTCCATTCACAACCATTCTTGGACATCCTACTGGTCGCATGCTCATGGCTCGGCCAGGCTATAAACCGGATTTAACCACCATAATCGATGCTGCTGCTGAAAATGATAAACTGATTGAGATCAATACGACACCAAAGCGACTTGATTTGGATTGGCGCCATCTCAAATACGCCAGAGAGAAAGGTCTGAAAATTTCCATAGACCCAGATGCACACAGTGTTAGCGGACTCAATTCGATCCCACTTGGCATTCGCATGGCTCGCAAGGGTGGTTACTCAGCGGGTGAGGTGTTGAACACGATGGATGTGATAGAAATGAAGAATTATTTACAGTCCCGGAGAATCAGATGAGAGAATCTCTAAAAAACAAAAGAATGCGCATGCAGCAGATCATTGAAATTCTGTATGAGACTTACCCCAACTCAAAATGTAGTCTGGCACATCGCTCACCCTTCCAATTACTTATTTCTACAATGCTTTCTGCTCAATGTACTGATGATAGAGTGAATATGGTTACTCCCAAGTTGTTTGAGCACTATCCCACGGCCCAACTTATGGCCAATGCCTCAGTTGAGCATCTCGCTGAACTGGTACGTTCAACAGGCTTTTTTAACAACAAGTCAAGAAACATGAGTGCTTGTGCCCAAACCCTTCTGCAAGAGCATGGCGGAGAAGTCCCCGCAAACCTGGATGCACTGGTTAAACTCCCAGGAGTAGGTCGTAAAACAGCCAATGTCGTTTTGGGAACAGGATTCCATATTCCTGGCCTGGTGGTCGATACGCATGTCATCCGTATTGGCAATCTGCTAGGTATGACCAATCAAAAAGATGCTGTTAAAATCGAAATAGAGTTCCAGAAAATCATTGAGAAGGAACACTGGGTTATGTTCACCCATCTTATCATTGATCATGGTAGGGCGGTTTGTATTGCTCGCCGACCACAGTGCCACAAATGTGTTTTGGCAGATTTATGTCCTAGCGTGCTACCTGAAGAAGCAATATACAAAAAGCATTGAAATGAATACGGCAACATCGTTTAGAATTACGGGCAAGGTACAAGGGGTTGGTTTTAGATTTTTTGTGAATCAAACGGCTCAACAATTTGGGCTGGCTGGCTGGGTGAAGAATCGTGGAGATGGGTCAGTAATTGGACTTGTTGAAGGCGATTACGGCCTGGTTGTTGACTTCCTCAAAGAGCTAAAAGTCGGCAACAGATGGTCCCGAGTTGAAGCTGTTGAGAATCAGCCACATAGCCTCAGTGGTGATTTCAAAAGTTTTGAAATTCGGTATTAGGAATCTGTATAACCTGTAATTACTTATATGGAAGAGATTGAAAGGGATATGATATGACGCCAACATTCTTTGATAAAAAAACATGTGGGACCTGTAAAAAAGCCCAGCTTTATCTTAATGAGAGTCAGGTGGATTTTGAGAAGGTGGATATCATAAAGAGTCCTCCCAGTCGGAAGCTTCTGGAACAATTTATTGATGCAGAAAACGTGAAGCCTTATTTGAATTCCCGATCAGCTGTTTATCGTGAATTAAAATTGGGACAAAACCTCCCGGACAAGGCAAGAGCCATTACGCTCATGCTACAGGATCCCAATCTTATCAAGAGACCTTTCATAGTTAGGGGCGATGTGGGTTCGTTTGGATTTACACCAAACGAATTCGATGAAAAATGGGGCACTTCTAGCAAGTAAATTTGAAACTTAGAAAAGGATAAATACATGGAAAAGATTATTGGTGAAGTAGAGCGCAGTGAAACTGAAAAGATTCTCATTCAGGTGAAAGAATTCAAAGGACGTACTTATGTGGACTTTAGAATTCACTATTTGGCAGATGAAGACGAATGGCGTCCAACCCAGAAGGGCATTACAGTAGCCCCAGCTTTATGGGAAGACTTCAAAAAGCACGTAGAAGAAGCAAATAAATTCCTCGGCGAGGAAGGCTTAATCTAGGCTTTCTCCCTCAACAGTTCACTTCTGAGCTGTAATTTTGGTGTAAAAAATTGACGGTATACAATGGCCAGCATGATCATGTTGGCCATGGTTGCTGTTGTAAACCACATATACATAATCATGATCTGATAGCGAACTGCAATAATCGGATCAATTCCTGCTAGAATCTGACCGGTCATGACACCGGGGAGTTGTACCAATCCCACCGTCATCATTGCATTAATGTTTGGGATAAGAGCTGCATGGATAGAAGCTTTCATAGCGTCGAAAACCGCCTCCTTTGGTGTCGCCCCCAGAGCAAGTAGGGTTTCAATCTCCTTCTCGCGGTGTTTGAGTTCACCAACAAACCGATTGGCGGTTAACGCAGTAGAATTGAGACCATTTCCAATAATCATTCCACCGATAGGAATTGCTGCATAAGGTGTGTACCAAGGCTTTACATCCAGGATAAAGAGTAGGATGGTTCCAAGGATAATTAATGCTGAACTTAGCAGGGCCACAAACATGGCCGCAAAAAAGTGGGGGATTTCCTTCTTCTGTCTTCTGGATCCCTCATAACTAGCGATCAGAATCATAAGAAAAAGTAGTGTGAGCATAAATGCCCAATGTTGCTGATCAAAAAACCAGGTAAGTACATACCCCATGATGGTTAGTTGGACAAAGGTCCTCAGACTTCCGATAAGAAGTGTATTCTCCAGACCCAGCTTCCATTTTTTTATCAGAAATATTGAAAAGACAATAAAGAGGGAAGATACCAGTAAATCATTCCAGTTCAGGACATAGAAGTCAGGTCGCATCATTGACCTCATTTCCTAAGAGACCGGCATTTTCAAACGCCTGCGAATTGTCCAGGGCTTTAAAATCACCATCACCGATAATTTCTCCGTGGGACAAAATAATGACACGTTTGGCGTAACGACGCATAAGCATGTGATCGTGAGAGACTGCGATGATTGTCAAATTTAACAATTTCCTTAACTTTTCTATTTGATCCATGATTTCTCGGGCAAGTTTTGGGTCCAGATTGGAGGTGGGCTCATCCAGTAAAATGACTTGAGGGTGATTCAATAGAGTTCTGGCCAAGGCCAATCGCTGCTGTTCTCCACCAGATAGATCCCTGGCGTGATGCGTCAATTCTATATCTTTGAGACCAACCTGGTCAAGTGCCTTCAGAATCTCATGATCCAGGGTTTGGGTGATATTCTGATCCCAGCGTCCCGCAATCAATAGGTTTTCCCTGACAGTACCCTCAAAGACAACTGGGTTCTGGAAAAGTACACCAACATTCTTGCGTAGTGTTTGAATGTCAGCATCGATAGAGGTGCCTCGGAATGTGATATTCCCCTGGCTGGGACTGGTCAATGCATTAAACATCCGCAGCAGGGAGCTTTTTCCAGCACCTGAAGCCCCGATGACAGCCACAAATTCTCCTTTAGAGATCTCAAAGTTGAGCCCCTTGAGAATGCGTATTTTACCAACCTGCAGGTGTACATCTTCAAACCGAAACAATGTGTCATTTTCCATAGGCTCATAATATGCACCGCAGGAGCGGAAAGAAATGATATATGACATAGCTGTTGGAGTGTTTTTTGTTTGCCTGATTTTATATGCGTTTACCTTCCTATCGCTGAAACAATGTTTCTGTTTAGTCGTGTAAAGTGAAATCATGTTGAATTTGAATAAGAGAGAAAAATTATGTCCACAATCTTGGTAACTGGCGGTGCAGGTTATATCGGAAGCCACACAGTGTTGGAAATTCTGTCACAGGGCGATAAGGTGATTGTCGTTGATAACCTTTCCAATAGCAGTCAAGAATCTCTACGACGTGTCGAAGCACTCACTGGACGACAGTTAACCTTTTATGAATTAGATTTACTTGATAAGGACGCCCTGAAAACCCCATTTGCTGAGCATCATATTGATGCTGTTATCCATTTTGCTGGTTTGAAAGCCGTCGGGGAATCAGTTGAAATACCGCTGAGCTATTATCAGAATAACATTACTGGAACTTTGAACTTACTGGAAGAGATGAAGGCAAATGATGTGAAGCAATTGGTGTTTTCCTCATCAGCTACGGTTTATGGTGATCCAAGCACTGTACCCATCACTGAAGATTTCCCAGTATCAGCCACCAATCCATATGGAAGATCAAAACTGATCATTGAGGAAATCTTGGGTGACTTGTATGTATCCGATTCTGAATGGGATATTGCATTGCTCAGGTATTTTAATCCAGTTGGTGCTCATGAGAGTGGGAGAATTGGTGAGGATCCTAATGGTACTCCCAATAATCTAATGCCATACATTTCGCAGGTAGCAGTGGGAAAACTTGAGCGGCTATCTATTTACGGGAATGATTACGAAACCCATGATGGAACAGGTGTTCGAGATTATATCCATGTCGTTGATCTGGCCCAGGGACACCTCAAAGCGCTTGATCATCTCACTTCAAAACCTGGTCTCGTGACAGTCAACCTGGGAACTGGTCAGGGATATAGTGTTTTAGATATGGTAAAAGCTTTTGAGTCTGCTTCACATAAGGCTGTGGCATATAAGCTTGTTGATAGACGCGCTGGCGATATTGCTGAGTGTTATGCTGAGACGAGCAAAGCTTATCAAGTTTTGGGTTGGAAATCAAAAAAGGGGTTGAACGAAATGTGCGTGGATGCCTGGCGCTGGCAATCCATGAATCCACAAGGATACAAAAGCTGATATAGCAACTCACTACGACACCATCGCCTCATAACTTTTAGCTCGCAAAAATGCGAGTAATCTGATTTCTTTTTCGCTCTCGATTTATCCTTCAATTACATAGACGTAGTCTATAGAGAAAAATGCCCATGCAATAAATTCTTAGAAGTGCCTACACGAGGTGTTGCATTTTGGTAGCTAGCTGAATATTATTTACGACTTGAAATAATGGAACACTAAAGGAATAGTATGTCACAATACCTGGTCATTGTCGAATCACCCTCAAAAGCAGGGACTATCAAAAAATATTTAGGGGAAGAATATAAAGTCCTCTCAACTGTGGGACATATTCGAGATTTGCCTCGAACTCAGCTTGGTGTGGATTTAAAGGATAATTTTAAACCACTCTATGTAACTATTCCCGGTAAGAAAAAAAATGTAGATGCAATCCGTGAAGCTGCCAAACAGGCCGCTCATATATTCGTGGCGACTGATCCTGACCGCGAGGGTGAGGCTATAGGATGGCATGTTACGCGTATATTGAAAAACTTGAATAAACCCATTTCCCGAGTCATGTTTTATGAAATCACTAAAACTGGCGTATTAGAGGGGATGCAGAAAGCAACTGAACTTGACATGAATATGGTCAATGCTCAGCAGGCACGTCGAATTATTGATCGTCTCGTTGGATTCAAGGTAAGCCCTTTTTTATGGCGAGTTCTTTATTCGGGTCTAAGCGCAGGTCGCGTCCAATCCGTTGCTCTCAGACTTATTTGTGAGCGCCAGGAAGAGGTTGATAGATTCGAGCCTCAGGAATACTGGACAATTAAAGCTGATGTCGAAACAGCTAAGAAGAAAACTTTTGAAGCTGAACTTCAGAAAGTGGATGGGAAAAAAGCATATATCCCAAATGAAGCCAATGCTATGGAGCTCAGAAACGCGCTAAAGGATGAGCAGTTTGAAATTTCGAAGGTAACTAAAAAACGCGTTCGTAGAAATCCCCATGCACCATTCACCACATCAACACTCCAACAAGCTGCCTTTCAAAAGTTGGGATTTACTACCAAACGTACCATGACTCTGGCTCAGCAGTTATATGAAGGTGTTACTCTGGCAGATGGAGAAGCCACCGGACTCATTACCTATATGCGAACCGATTCAACTCGTGTGGCTGATTCCGCAGTCGAAACAGCCCGAGCTCAAATCGAAGCTAAGTATGGCTCAGACTATTTGCCATCCGCTGGTCGTCAATTTGGAAAAAAAGGTGGCAAAATTCAGGATGCTCACGAGGCTATTCGTCCAGCTGATCCAGATCTGACTCCAGACATTATTAAGAGCGCCTTGACCGGTCCCCAGGCCAAATTATATGATCTAATCTGGCGTCGCTTTGTTGCATCACAGATGGCAGTTGCCGTTTTTGATCAATCAACAGTAGATGTAAAAGCAGGAGCCCGTTTTGATCTTAGAGCCTCTGGATCTGACCTGGTGTTCGACGGTTACCGAGCTGTCTATTTTGAAAATGTTGAAGATAAAGAGAGTCATCTTCCTGCAGATTTGGTTGAGAATGAAAAAGTTCAACCCCTTGAGGTCCATGCAGATCAACATTTTACAAAACCCCCTGCTCCCTACACAGAGAGTAGTTTGGTGAAGGTCCTTGATAAAGAAGGCATCGGTAGACCTTCAACCTATGCAAATATTATTTCGGTTGTACAGGCTCGTAACTATGTACAATCTGAAAAGCGCAAACTTTATCCAACCGAGTTAGGTAAAGTTACCAATAAGCTTTTGGTTGAGAATTTTTCCGAGCTGGTGAACAAAACGTTTACTCGAGAAATGGAATTATCTCTAGATAAGGTTGAAGAAGGCAAGAGTACTTATCTGGAAGTTATGCAAGCGTTCTGGAAGCTCCTTGAAAAATGGCTGGAAGAGTCTTCAAAGTCATATAGTGAACTAAAAAAATCACTTCAGGAAGATAGTGGTGAAGCCTGCGACAAGTGTGGCAAGCCCATGGTCATCAAATGGAGTAAGAATGGAAGATTCGTGGCCTGCTCTGGTTTTCCTGGCTGCAAAAATGCACATCCGCTTGATGTCCCCAGTACTGGTGAAGAGGGGGAAGATAAGGAACCCGAGGACCATGGTAAGTGTGAGAAGTGTGAATCACCACTGGTGCTCAGAGATGGTCGATATGGTAAATTTTACGCCTGCTCCGCCTATCCAAAGTGCAAATTCACTAAACCGTTCACGATTTTAATGCCTTGTCCCAAGCCAGATTGTAAGGGTGATATTTCTCCTCGAAGATCTAAGCGAGGCAGGACATTTTATGGCTGCACGAAGTATCCGGAATGTGATTTTGTTAGTTGGGAGCCGCCAATTGCACAAAAATGTCCAGCATGTGAAAGCCCCTACATGGTTGCAAAATCAACCAAGAAAAAGGGTGATTACGTACTTTGTCCAAATTGTAAGCACGAGATTAGCGTCAGTGAGACGGAAACCTCCTAGTTCTAAAATAAAGAGAATAAAATGGCACGTTTAGAAAGTTTTGATAAACTCGTATCTCTTTCCAAGAGGCGGGGATTTGTATTTCAATCCAGTGAGATTTATGGCGGAATTAACGCTTGTTACGACTATGGACCCCTGGGAGTAGAACTAAAACGGAATGTTAAACAAGCATGGTGGAATGCCATGACCAGGGAGCATGATAATATTGTCGGACTTGATGCCGCAATTCTGATGCATCCCAAGGTCTGGGAAGCCAGTGGTCACGTTGGTGGTTTTACGGATCCTCTGGTTGATTGTAAAAAGTGTAAGACTCGTTTTCGCGAGGACACGCTCTCCGAAGCCAATATGACTTCAAAAGAATGCCCTGAGTGTGGTGGGGAATTAACCGACTCAAGACAATTCAATTTGATGTTCAAAACCCAGATGGGTGCTGTTGAAGAATCTGCTTCTACTATCTATCTCCGTCCTGAAACGGCTCAGGGAATATTTGTCAACTTTCCCAATGTGGTAGATACTTCACGCCAACAAATTCCATTCGGTATTGCCCAGATTGGGAAGGCTTTCAGAAATGAAATCACTCCGGGTAACTTTATCTTCAGAACCCGTGAATTTGAACAAATGGAAATGCAGTTTTTTGTGCATCCTGATGAGTCAGATGAGTGGCTCGAGACCTGGAAAGAGCGTCGCAAGGCTTTCTATGATACTATTGGAATTGATCCAGATCACCTACGCTTCCATGAACATGGTCCAGATGAGTTGGCCCATTATGCCAAGGCTGCTTTTGACGTGGAGTATAAGTTTCCTATTGGTTGGAGCGAATTGGAGGGGATTCACAATCGGTCTGACTTTGATTTGAAGCAACATGCAGAATTCTCTGGTAAGAACATGGGCTATAGAGATCCCCAGACGAATCAGGTTTACACTCCTTTCATAATCGAAACTTCTGCTGGTTGTGATCGTACCACGCTGGCTGTGATGTGTGAAGCCTATGAGGAAGAGACTTTGGAAGATGGCTCTGTGAGAACCGTCATGCACTTTCATCCTAGCCTCGCACCAATCAAAGTAGCTATCCTACCTCTGGTTAAGAAGGGTGGGCTGAAGGAATTGGCAACTGAAATTAAGGATGACCTCAAGCGTCATTTTAATGTGTTTTATGACGAAAAGGGTGCCATTGGTCGTCGCTATCGCCGGATGGATGAAGCAGGAACACCTTACTGTGTGACTATTGATTTCGATACGCTTGATGATAAGGCAGTCACTATAAGAGATCGTGATTCAATGGAACAGATTCGTGTGCCAATTGCTGAGCTTCAGGCTTGGTTGGCTGAACGCATTCTGACCAGCTAATTACATAGTCTGAGAGCCTTCGAGTTAGTCATTTTGTGTTATAGATAGGCTGTGGGTTGATCCACAGCCTATTTTATGTCAAATAAGTAATTTGTAAAAAAATCACACAATCTATTTATCGCCACTTGCTGTCCCTGAGATGGTATTTATATTGTTTGACGTGATAAGGCGAGCATCAAAGCAACCATTCTTTCTAAAACAGCATTTCTCTGATCCACTTCGAATAAATTTTATATGTGCACCTCTAGGTGCACTTTTCATATGATATACCAGGAGAGTAGGCGTAAATGAACAACACGTTAAAATTTTTGATTGAACTTCAGGAGATAGATCGACAACTCTTCGAAATTGATGAAAAAAAGGGGAGTCTTCCCCAGCAGGTAGAAAAGCTTGAGACTCAGGCAGCCAGTGTTAAGTCTGAATTGGAAACAATACGGTTAACCCTGGATGAAAACCAGAAAGAGTTAGTCAGCATCAAGGGTTCACTTATGGATGCTGAGGTAAAGGTGAAAAAATACCAGGATCAGCTATATCTGGTTACCACCAATCGCGAATATGATGCTCTTACAAATGAGATAGAGACTGTTAAGTCTGAAATGTCTGAAAACGAAGGACGTCAATTGTTTCTGGAATCAGAGATTGCGAAGCTTGACGAGACCATCTCTACATCTGAAGAACAAAGCACTGCCTTTGTGGAACAACTCGATGCGAACCGAGATGAGTTGAAAGAAAAATCAGATCTTACAGATGCCAACCAGGAAGAACTTGAGGCTCAAAGAGTTGAGTTGATTAAAAATGTCGGCCAACGTTACTTGAGGAAATACGACAGAATTCTTAAAGCTCGCAAAAGAGCTGTCGTCCCAATTAAGCGCGGATCCTGTACAGGATGTCACAAACAGCTCAATCCTCAGACCATTTATGAGATTCAGCAAATGGACGCTTTTATTGAGTGTGAAAATTGTGGTCGGATTCTGGTGGTTTTACCAGGGGATGATGACTAAGATATTTTTAGCATAAGAAACATGTCATTAAGAAATGATCCGAGTAATCGGATCATTTTTCTTTTAGTCAGCTTACATTGACTTAGCTTTAACTTGCTTTTTTAAATGGGTGGATTGGGCAGTCGCCTGGCATCAGCTGGGAGGAAAGTCCGGACTCCGCAGGACAGGTTGCCCATGTTTGGAGCATGGGACCCTGCTTTCGAGCAGGGATGGAAAGTGCCGCAGAAAAGATACCGCCTTTCTGTGATATTCAACCCTGAGTAATCAAGGTTGAATATCGCAGAGGGGTAAGGGTGAAAACGTGAGGTAAGAGCTCACGCCTGAGTTAGGTAACTGATTCAGGGGGTAAACCCCAATTGGAGCAATTTCAAGCAGAAGAGCATGGTTGTCCGCCATTCATCTATGATGAAACTCTTCGGGTAGGAAGCTAGTATCTCCATGTAAGTGGAGATCCAGATCAATGGCTGCCTCATCCTCTTTTGAGGGTCAGACAGAATCCGGCTTACAGGTCCACCCATTTAATTTTCTGCAATTGGCTTTGGCCAATCTCAAATGTTGTGACAACAGGTTAAAACAGCGCTGTTTTTACCATGAATTAATTCAATCTGAAGTGTATACTATAGACCAATTTATTATGGAAAAAATCTGGATCATTCAAGATAGTCCCCAAGGGGAAATAGAGAAACTCACAGCTTCTCTGGGTGTGTCTCAGGTGGTCGCCGGTATGCTCTGGCGCCGTGAATTACGTACCTTAGATGAAGCTCGAGAATTTTTCAATCCTTCTATTTCACACCTGCTCGATCCATTCCTCATGCTGAACATGGAAAAAGCGGTGGAAGAAATCGCAAAGTGCCTCGATGAACATGCACCCATTTTGGTTTACGGTGACTATGATGTGGATGGCACAACCGCTGCTTCATTGCTTCATCTTTTCCTCCAATCGATAGGCGCAAAATCTGAGTTCTATATTCCTGATCGGAATAAAGAGGGGTATGGTGTCTCTCACAAAGGTATTGATTATGCTGCGGAGATTGGGGCTAAATTGATTATTACCTGCGATTGTGGTATTACCGCCATCGAACAGGTTGAATACGCCAAAAAAGTCGGTGTGGATATGATGATCACAGATCATCATATTCCTGATGAAAAACTTCCCGATGCAGTCGCAATACTTAATCCCAAGCAGGGGGGCTGCGAATATCCCAACAAAAATCTATGCGGAGCTGGTGTGGCCTTTAAGCTTACTCAAGCCATTGCCAAGAAGCGTAATTTCGCTCCACAACAAGCCCTGCAGTTCATGGATCTAGCTGCCATTGGTACTGCAGCTGATATTGTCAAAGTTACTGGGGAAAACAGGATTATCCTTGGCGAAGGACTCAAATTAATCAGTCAGGGTAATCGACCTGGAATCAAAGCTTTGAAGAAAGTCGCTGGCATCACCCATGATGAAGTTACAGTGTCTGATGTCCTCTTTGGGTTAGGACCGCGTATTAATGCAGTGGGTCGTCTGGGAGAAGCCATGCGTGCAGTCCGTCTTATGACAGCAACCACCCAGGCTGAAGCCAAAGAGTTATCTGCTGTCCTCAATTCTGAAAATGAAGCCCGGAAGACAGTAGAGGGCAAAATATTTGATGAAGCAGTTCGTCTCTCAAATACGAAGTATGATCCTCGCGAAAAAAGATCTCTTGTGCTTTACCAGGAGGGTTGGCATCATGGTGTTATTGGGATTGTTGCCTCAAAACTGAAGGAAAGATACTTTGTACCTACTGTGATCATCGCCGTAAATGATGGTGTTGGCAAAGCTTCTGCCAGAAGTATTAGTGGGTTTGATCTTCACGCCGCCTTTTCAAAATGTGCTGATCTACTACTCAGCTTTGGAGGACACACGATGGCAGCGGGCATGTCGATCGATCCTGCAAACCTGGAAGCTTTTGAACAGCGTTTCCAAGAAGTAGCTATGGAAATGGTGACTGAAGAAATGATGCGCCCACGCCTGAAGATCGAGTCCATTATAGAATTTTCTGAGATTAATTCTCAACTTATGGAGACACTAAGACGTCTCGCCCCATATGGACCGGGCAATATGCGTCCTCTCTTCGCCAGTCAAAAACTGGAAGTCATTGGTTATCCAAGACCCAAGATCGTGGGCAAGAATCACTTGAAATTCAAGGTACGTCAAGGGCGCTCAGTTCTAGATGCTATTGGCTTTGGTATGGCAGAATCGCTTGAGCTCTTGTACTCAAAAAAGAGTTTGGAAATGGCTTACGTTCTGGCTGAAAACGAATGGCAAGGTCGCAAAACTATCCAATTAGAGTTAAAAGATATCAGAGTAATGGATTAGGAGTTCAAAATGCGCAAAGCTTATATCGATTCAATCGGTATGTATGTCCCTGAGAATATTGTTACAAATCATGATTTAGAAAAATTAATGGATACCTCTGACCAATGGATTAGGGAAAGAAGCGGTATACAACAACGTCACCATGTTGATGGCGAAGGTACCACCGATCTCGCCCTCAAAGCAGCTGAAGAAGCCCTCGAGAAGGCGGGCATGCAGGCTGAGGATGTGGAGCACATCATTTTTTCAACCATGGCTAGTGACTACTTTGTTCCAGGTGGTGGACCCATGATGACCAGACGGCTGGGTATTCCTGGAACTCCAGCTCTTGATATACGCATGGCCTGCTCAGGCTTTTTGTATGGGCTATCTGTTTCAAAAGCTTTCATTGAATCTGGTGCATACAACAATATTCTCCTGATCACCTCTGAAGTACAGTCTGTAGCTCTTGATTTTACGACTGCGGGACGCGATACAGCAGTCCTTTTTGGTGATGGAGCAGCGGCTACAGTGATCAAAGCCACTGATGAGGATCGGGGACTTCTGTCAGTAAAGACACACTCAGATGGACGCTATGCTGAAGATCTTATGCTACGCACACCTTCAACACTAGATAATCCATTTTTGACCAAGGAGTTAATAGAGAAAGGGTATGGCCATGTGAAGATGAATGGTCGTACCGTTTTTAAACATGCCATCACCAAGTTTCCACAGGTGATATATGAAGCATTGGAAGCTGCTGGCATTGAGAAATCCGAAGTGAAATTGGTTGTTCCTCATCAAGCCAATCTGCGCATCACTGAGGCAGTCGCAAAACGCCTGGAATTGGAAATGCATGATGTTGTTTATTCCAACATCCACAAATATGGAAACACAACCTCCGCTTCAATCCCCATCGCGCTTTATGAAGCTATGGCGGAAGGTAAGGTTAAACGTGGGGATATCATTGTTGTCGCCTCCTTTGGGGCTGGTTTTACGTGGGGTGCTTCTGTAATGAGGTGGTAAATCGTTCATTCTTATCAAAGACAGGGGGATTTAAGATGAAACAATATTTTCAAGATGAGCATTATATGCTCCAGGATATGGTTCGTGATTTTGCTGCAAATGAAGTTGCTCCCATTGCTGAAGCCCTGGACAAGGAAGAACGATTTCCGCTAGAACTCATTCCAAAACTTGCGGAATTGGGGCTGCTCGGTATCCCCTTCCCCGAGGAATATGGCGGAGCTGGTATGGATTCCATGGCTTATACGTTGGTCATCGAAGAGCTAGCAAAAGTTGATTCATCAGTAGCCATCACAGTGGCAGCACACATTTCCCTGGGCACATGTCCCATTTATCTATTTGGAACTGATGAACAAAAAAATACCCACCTCCCCAATTTAATTGCTGGCAAATATCTCGGTTGCTTCGGATTAACAGAACCAGAGGCAGGTTCCGATGCTGGTGGGACTAAAACCACAGCTGTCCGCGATGGAGATGAGTGGGTGATCAATGGTTCCAAAAATTTCATCACCAATGCTGGCTATTCCGGAGTCTGCAACTTGACTGCAGTTACCGATCCAGAGGCAAAGCGACCTGGTGGAGTTTCAGTTTTTATGGTGGACCCCAAAACGCCAGGATTTATAATTAGTCCTCCAGAAAAGAAAATGGGTTGGCGTGGTTCGGACACACGTGCCTTAACATTTGAAAACATGCGGGTTCCTGCTGACGCACTCCTGGGTGAGTTGGATGTAGGTTTTAGCCAAATGATGACAGCCCTGGTCGGGGGCCGCATCAGTGTGGCAGCCCTGTCACTTGGCCTGGCAGAGGGTGCTCTACAGGCAGCCATAAAGTATGCAGGCGAACGTGAGGCTTTTGGAAAAAAAATACATCGATTCCAAGGTATCGGCTTTCAGTTGGCTGAGATTGCTACAGAGATTGAAGCAGCCAGACATCTGGTATATCAGGCGAGTTACGTCAAGGACCATGGAGGAAATGTAGTAAAAGCCGCAGCCATGGCTAAATTAAAGGCTTCTGAAACTGCCGTGCGCGCAACCAATCTTGCGGTTCAGGTGCATGGTGGCTACGGATACATAAAAGAATTTCCGGTTGAGCGATTTTTTCGTGATGCCAAAGTCCTAACCATTGGTGAGGGGACTTCTGAAGTTCAAAAACTTGTAATCTTGAAGCAGCTCATGAAAGGGTTATAATTACTCGATGTTGCCACAATCAAAAAAGGTCGTCAACGACGAAAAGAAATATCACATCTGGCTAAGAATTAGTCAGATAACCCTCATTGCCCTACTCCTGGTTGTAACTGCTCTCTTCTTTCCCAAGGGTAAGATGTTTCAATTCAACTATGCTGTGGATCAGATTACTACAGAAACCATCATTGCACCTTTTGATTTTGACATATTGAAGACGGATGAAATCCTTGAAAAGGATCGAAATGCTCGCGCCAGTACGATCCAACCCGTATTCATCTGGGATAATACCAGTCGCGACCAGGTGAATGCAGCTGTTGATGAACTTAGAGAGCAAATTGCACATTGGTATCAGGCTGAAAAGGATCTGACCTCCAAGAAAAATTATTGGAGCAGTATAGCCGATACTCTGGCTGCAGATTCCATGTCCCTTCAATTGCAAGAGGACTCACTACAAGTCCTGAATATCAAACTGGATTTACAGAGCAAGGGTCTGAAGAACCTTGGAACTCCACGCTGGAGCTACTTCATCGAAGAGGGCCCCTCTACAAGACAGCTTGCCAATTCTGTAAAACAAGCTCTTCTCCCACAATACATGTTAGGCATTATTGGTGACCTTCCACCTGATATGGATGTAGTACGAATAACCATGATTATGAGAGGTAAAGAGTCTAGCAGAAATCCCAAGGATTTCAGGAATATGGAACAGTCCTGGGAGGGCGTTCAAAAGGTTCTAAGCTCGAATTATTTTGAGAGAGACCCCAGTTTACAACAACTTGCTGAAGATATCGCCAATGCTGTTATGATTCCTAATCTGAACTATTCAGCGGAGTTGACTGAGAACCGCATTGCTGAAGTTCGCAACCTGGTGCCAATCAGTGTCGGAAAAGTATTTGAGAACGAGCGGATTGTCGATGCCAATACCCGTGTTACTCCTCAGATCAAGCAGAAACTGAACTCTCTGGAAAAAGAGTATATCCGAAAAGGGTATGGAGAATCTGCTGCCAATAAGGTTACCACCTTTGTGGGTAAAATGATGCTCTCAGCATTTTTACTCTTCTTCTTCTTTGCATATTTGCATACCTATCGCAGCCAAATCTACAGCGATATAAAACTCATCGCTCTCGTGGGAGTTATTTTTGTCATGCACCTGGCTCTGGCACACCTCATTGTGTATCAATTGGGCTGGTCAGAGTTTTTTATCCCCATGAGTATTGCAGCCATGATCTTTACCGTTGTCTTTGATGGTAGAATTGCATTTATCATCATGGTGACCCTCACGCTATTGATAGGCATCATTCTCAGCAATAATATTCCTTTTATCGTGGCCAATCTTTTTGTTTCCTCCCTGGCGATTTATACCGTGCGTCGATTAAGATCGCGATCACAAATCCTATGGAGTATTCTGGCTGTCACTTCAGGTTATGTTGCAGTAATTGCAGTATTCGAAATGATCAAGTTTAGTAGCTGGGAATCTGTTATGGAACATATGGTCTTTGCTACGGCGAATGGCATCCTCTCTCCATTGCTATCCTATGGACTGCTAGTTTTGATTGAGAGACTCTTTAAGATAACTACGAATTTGACCTTGCTGGAGCTTCTCGATTTCAATAATAAACTGTTGAGTAAGTTGGCCATGAAAGCCCCAGGCACTTTTAAACATAGCATTGATGTAGGCAATCTTGCTGTAGCAGCTGCTGAAGCGGTTGGCGCAAATTCTCTACTCGCTCGTGTGGGTGCATACTACCATGATATTGGTAAGGCTGAAAAACCTGAATATTTCATTGAAAACCAACTACGTGGAACAAATAAACACGAAAAACTTTCGCCTCGCTTAAGTGCAACCGTCATTGTTGCCCACGTTAAAGATGGTATCAGGCTGGCTGATGAAAATAATTTGCCCTCCATCGTTGCAGACTTCATTCCTATGCATCATGGTCGAACCAGAGTGGAATACTTTTACCAACAGGCACTGGAAAAGGCTAAAGAATCGGGTTCAGAAATCAGTGAATCAGACTTCAGGTATCCTGGACCGAGACCAAACTCCAAGGAAACAGGTATTCTTATGATCGCTGAGGCTATTGAAGCGGCTTCACGTAGTTTGAAAAATCCTAACCCTCAAAGAATTGAAGCACTTATGGATACAATAATCGAAAGTAGAATTAAAGGCGGAGAGTTAATCAACTGCCCACTTACTTTTAGAGATCTTGAGATTATTAAAAGTGCCATGATGCCGGTACTTACTGGAAGTATGCATGAAAGAATTGAATATCCCGGGCAACGAGAGAAGTTGCATATAATGGATGATGAAGACTGATCAACCACAACGCTACTCACATCAAGATAATTACCAATTAATCCATGAATATTGATATCATCGACGCGCCAGAAGGTGTGAGTATTCCACTGTTCGAAAGATGTGTTCAGGAAGTGTTTTCAGGTGAGAATAAACCTGCAGAATATGTAAATGTTATTTTTATAGGGCGCGATGATCTGCGTCTTATGAAAAAGGAATATTTTGAGATGGATGTATATACTGATGTGATCGCATATAACTTGAATGATCTTGATGACAGTATTGAAGGTGAGATTTATCTCTCACATGAACAGATTATAGACAATGCCAAATCCTTTAATACCAAGCCCGAAGATGAGTTAATTAGAGTCCTTGTTCACGGGTGTTTACATTTGTGCGGATATGAGGATGATACACAAACTCTTAAAGATCATATGACAGAGCTAGAGAACAAGTACATGAAAAATCTTGAAGATGTGGATCATTAATGGAATTTTCTGAATTCTTTGAGTCTACGCTTCTCTGGCAAATAGTAGGCTTTGTTGTCTTATTGGGAATGTCAGCCTTCTTTTCGGGCTCTGAAACGGCGTTATTTAATCTGAAACGCAATGATGTTGAAAAATTAAAACATGACCTAGCGCCATCCTCCAGGCTCATTGTTCGCCTACTAACGACGCCCAAAAGATTGCTCATTACCATTTTGACAGGTAATACTTTCGTCAATGTGGCACTGGCATCTATGGCAGCCTTGATTACTGCAGAAATTGCCAGTCAGAGTGGTGTGAATCAAGTGCTTGCCCTTGTAATAGAAACCATCGTCCTCACCATTGTGCTGGTGATTCTGGGCGAGATTACCCCCAAGGTGTTGGCCATGCGTCATTCGCTTGGATATGCATCTAGAATTATCGGAACCCTCTCCATCATATTCAAATTGTTCTCACCAATAGCTCAGGTCGTTTATACTCTGGTCGAGAAGATGGTCAACTTTACGGGAATTCAACCTGAAGAAAATTTTACATCGGACGAAGAAATAAAAGAATTGGTTGAGCTGGGAAAAGATCAGGGAGTCATTGGGGAAGAAGAGAAGG
>Ga0307989_1000322_pt1 | contig 32724 bp, 64 predicted proteins | sample EllFjometagen185_FD_203164 | JGI IMG/M metagenome (GOLD analysis project Ga0307989, IMG submission 203164) | Marine microbial communities from Ellis Fjord, Antarctic Ocean - #185 | ecosystem: Environmental > Aquatic > Marine > Unclassified | place: Southern Ocean | collected 2014-10-08 | reverse complement strand
TCGTCCATAAGAACTGACATTGCGAAATTCTGTTCTTTATTTTTCGCTGAGAATCCATCCTTAGGTCCGCCTGTTTTGATATTCATATCCTTCAGCAGAAGAAGTTTTGATGAAATTGCATTCCAAATACAAAGTGCTGACTGCTTCGAGTGTTTATCCCGGGCGACGACGAATGTGTTATGGCTCATGTCAACGTCGGAGCAAGGCAGCGATTTTGATGCGTACAACTGATCGATGTCACCGGGTTCGGCTGAATATACCTCTGTACCAGACCATTTTTCAGGAAGGTCGATATAATCGCTGTAGTAGTCCTCAGCGAATAACTCAACAGCATCACATTTCACCCGAAGGTTTATGTCTTTGGAGACAACAACAACATCTTTCTCCTTTGAAGTCTCTGCTAACCATAATGCTTCAAGCAAGATCTTGTTGTCGTTATCATTGATGTCCAGCGGAAAGTTTGCTGGAATCTCGGCCTGCATCAACCTAACGGTTATTGTTTGGTCGTTTCCTACATCAACACCTTTGTGCAGCGGACCAATTTTTCTTAGAGCATCCAGGCGCCGATTAATATGTCGGGCATTTTCACCTAGCAAGCCTGGTTTTTCTTTGAAGTTGTCGAGCTCATCGAGTACAACTAACGGAAGCACTACATCGCAACCTGGAAAATTCTCCATTGACGCCTTGTCGTACAGCAAAACACTGGTATCGAGCACTTTTATTTTTCGATTTGATTTTTTCATTGAAAACTTTGACTCCTGTTATAATAATAATCTTAATTAGGATGGTAAGAATGAAAAGGAGAAAAGAGAAGAAGGGTTCATCAATCAAAAAATCGATGCGTGATAGCTCGTTGCAAGAGATTGGTGACAAGCTTGGGTTAACCCGAATGAGGATTTGTCAAATTGAAAAAGCAATCCTCGAAAAGATAAGAAAAACAGGTAAACTGGATGTTTTTGACACAAACTAATGAAAAGGGCCGAGCATAAGCCCGACCCAGTTCAAATAGCTATATTTAGCTCAGCTTGACTTTCGGTTTTTGTCCTCAGAGATAGTCAACTTGACTAGTTGCGCAGTTTTGCCCTTTAGCAAGCGAAGCGCACGACGAGCGCGAACTCCCGCTGCCGAGTTTCCGTTGGCGTTCTTTAGAACGTCGACCTCAGCCTCGTTGATCAGTGCCTTGACTTCGCCCCATGCCTCTAAAATAGTTCCTTCTGTACTCTCACTCATAATCACAACTCCTATGTGTATATTTTCGTCTGCCCACTTTCTAGATCGGCACTTCCCTCAACTGCGAACCTTTCGCTTTCTCGAATTACATCGTTCAAACATTGCATTAGCTCCGCGTCCTCTAATTCTAACGACAACAGCCGTATAATATAAAGGATTTGTGATTGACTAACACCAAAATCCAAAATCTCAGATACGATTTCTCGCGATTTGATTTGATGCAAAACATCATTCTTTTTCGCCCGGCTCAGCTCCGGTTTTGTTTGTTCGTTTCCCATAATTCCTACCTCAAACAGATTCTACCCTAGAAAAGGGTTCAACACGAAACCTTTCTTCTGACACGAATCGCAAAACTTTCCCTTCTTGCTGTTCGCCGTCAGCATCCACTGTCAAAGTCATGGTCTTACCCCACATCTTGTTTTCCAAGATGAATCGGGCATACTGATAATCAGGCAAGTCTAACTTATAGTTCGCAAAAAGTTCGACGAGCGACGATGGTAAAGACATGCTAATATCTTCTTTCAACTCGATTGCTCGAGATTCATCTTTTCCCGTCATTATTTCTGACTTGCAGATGTCGATGATTTTATGTACTGTGCCACAGCTATTACACTGTGCCAAAGACGAAATTACCGTGTCGTTGTCATCAATAATTGAAAACGCAGCGAACTTGTGATAAACCACATCCTTTTTATTTCTGAACTGCGGAAGAACACAATGACATTCAATCAGGTGTTTATACCCCTGCATCTGTTAACCTGCGAATTGTTTGGACACGTTTGTTAGCAGTCCATTTGTATGTACATCAAATACATGTGCAACGGCATTCTGCAAAGAAACTTTTTCATCGTGTGATGTTCCTTCCGACAGTTGCTCCAGCACTGCATTCAAAATTTGATTTTTCATGACGTCATGACGATCGATAATCGACCGACAGATTTTACCTTCTGATACTTTATTTGACATTCTTCCCCCGTTATTTGCTTGATGTGATGATTCCACCCATACTTTGTAAAATGTTGTCCATACTGTCTTTGGCTCTGGCACCAACAATTACTGACGAATGTGGCACTGTAAGCTGATAATCATTCACATCAAATTTCGTGATGCCAGACCTTGCAGCGAACCGACCTAACGCCAAGAGTGTTTTTGTTCTGTCGATTGAAATACCTTTCAGCGGGCCCAAATCCATCCCGAATGAAACTGACATTTTCGATTTCGTGTTCTTGGCAGTCTGGTACGTGATTCGATCGGTATCGATGCTCATTTTGATGAGCTTTTGTAAGCGTGCTCTTCTGATTTCGTTACCCATTGCATAAGAAACGCACTCGAATCCGGCCTCGACCAAATCTAAAAAATTCCTGTTGCCCCAATCTGATACAACAAACGGAATGACTTTAAGTTTTCCTGACAGCCAGTTTTCAAGCAATGTATTCGACACATCAGGTAGAAACCCGCGGGCTGCAATTACGATTCCATTATTTCCGGCAGCATCCAGCATTTTATGAATTTGTGACACACTTTCAACAATACCATCGATAGCGACACCATAAAAATCGCCGCTTTCGCTTGGCACATCTGCTCGACTGTTAAACAGCGGGTCAATGCTGCCGAAAATCTCCTCGCCGGACACAACCTTAACGACTGTTCCGTAATGATTTCCTTCTACCAAATTAACAGGGCTTCCGCAGGCGCCCATTTGTATCAATTTTTTTGCGATGGTTCCTGACATTCCATCTCTTGACCATGATGAAATAATTTCATCAACATCGCCTGCAAGCGCATACGATCCTTGTCTATTTTTATCTTTGACATCATCCAGTGAAATTCTGCCAGTCCACAACAGGCAGGAGATGAGTCCTGAGCCACCCAGGTTGGCCTCTGTTGAATACAAACAGCTTAGGATGGTGTTTCTTATTGCCACACCACTTCGGGACGTCTGGGGCCAACGTGACAGACAGCGGTGGAAGTCCAATGGGACCGCGGTACAAATCTTTCCGTCGTAATTCAATGCAATCTTGCCACCAAAAATATCATCGCAGATTTGCCCCAATTCTTGACGGGCAATCTCTATCGATTTTTTTATCTCTTTCTGGTTAATACAAGCGCTAGTGGACTGTTTGTTGTTTCTCATGATCTTTTTGATTTTCCAATGAGTTGGCAGCCCTACTGATACTTGCGACGATGTTGTGGAACCCACGAATTATGTCATTCTTGACTTTCTTATCCTCAGCTTCCATGGCGAACCTGACAAACCCGCAGATCATACCAATGATTAGCAGCGCAGATCCTAGTAGCATTTCATGGGTATATAAATACGCCCCACAAATCACAAGAATCTCTGACATTTTGCCTTTCATTACGAATCACGCCATAGATTGTTGGAAGCATATGTCAAGATTTCTTCGGCACTATCTTCGTTATAGCCATAATCCTTGATCATCACACCGACCATTTCGCCGTACTTTTTCTGCTGGTCCTTATCACGTGTCTTCGACTTCGTCACGATTCTTGAGATGTCGCGAACTGAATTTATAAGGTACGACTCGATTGCTTCTTTCAATGGTTCGTAGGCTTTGAAATTCACCTTCTCACCTCGGCGCATCTTAGCAAACATGTAAGCAGTCACATCACTTCTGAAACCGTCACGAGCACTGCCTGTGATGCCGATTTGCTCTTCGATTGATGTCATGAACTTCTCATCAGGTTTTCGTTCCTCTTGTGTAATACGGTCCCTCATTCGTTGGTGGGTTGTGTAAGCCTCAGCATTGTCAAGGTAGCTATCAAACAATGCCTGAGCCTGCTCCTCATATGCCGCAATAAATGCCTTTGCAATCTCTGTATCGAGGATTTTCAGGTATTCTTCACGGACAACCTTCTGGATAAGTTCAAGACAAGAGTATTTGAATTCCTCATCAGCGATCTGCTCCTTTACACAAGTTGTCAACGATTCAATCAGCGAAACCGGTGTAATCATATTCTTATCACTACGAACGAGTGCCATGTCAATAGCTTTCGTGATGAATCGTGTAGAAATTCCGCTCATGCCTTCATGGCGCGCCTCTTCCTTCAAATCACGCAGATCAACCTTCTTAACACGTCCTTTCTCAACGACCTCTTCACCATTGTAGATTTTCATCTTGGTAACTGGATCGCATTTAGCCGAAGGCTTCAGGCGGGACATAACACTGAACATCGAGGCAACGCGTAGCGTATGCGGAGCGATGTGTGCATCAAAATCAGATAGACCCAACATTTTCTCATAAATCTTTATTTCCTGATTCAGTTCGAGACAGTATGGTACATCAATCTTTACGACACGGTCGATGATAGCTTCGTTCGTGTGCTCCGATTGGAATCGATTCCACTCAGCTTCATTACAGTGTGCCAGAATAACGCCATCGAAGTGAAGCATATCATTCTTACCTGGCGATGGAATCCGCTTTTCCTGAGTCGCCGTGATGATTGTGTGGAGAAATTCAATCTCATTCTTGAAAACCTCGACCAACTCAACAATTCCACGATTGCCAACGTTGAACGCACCATTCAAAGATAATGCCCTAGGATCATCCTCGGCATATTTGTCTAGTTTGGAAATGTCAACTGAACCGATAAGCACAGATACGTCTTGACTGTTAGCATCCATTGGGGGAACTGATGCAATTCCTCGACGACCGCGTTGCGAGAATGTTGTTTCTTCAACTTCGAAGTTCTCGTACTCACCACCAAGTTCCTTGAGAAGCTTATGTCGAGCAACCGGACTGATATCGCCCTCGATTCTTACACTCAGTGCTTCCTCAAATGTTTCTCTCAAGCTCCGCGGAATCAACTGAAGCGGTTCACCACGATGGGGATCACCCTTCAGGTAAAAGTATTTCTCGCCTTCAATTGAGGCTTTGATATGCTCAACCAATGCAGACTTACCGGCGCCAACAGGACCCATAAGCAAAAGCACCTGGCGTGATTCTTCGCCGCGGTGAGCGGCTGAGTGCAGGAATGCCATCACGTTTTCAATGACACGTTCCATTCCGAAAAAATGCTTCTCGAAATAATCATAGACTTTGATTGTGTCGCCGTCAAAAATTCTGTTTTTTCTTGGGTCGCTATCAGGCATCTTCTTGACACCTGGTCCGGAGAGGGCCTCATACAATCGGCGTTGTGCCGTTTTAGCAAGATGCGGATTTTCTTCCAACAGCTTGATGTAATCAGCGAAAGTTCCTGAGAACTTCTTTACCGCCTTACTTTTTACGCGCTGGCTTTTGATCGCCGCCAAAAGACTCTTTACATTATTGCTCATAAATTCCCCTGTATAATTTTGAATATAACCATGTCTCGTGGTTTATAAACCTATTCGTTCAAATATCCCAAGCATCACCTTCGATCACTGTATGGAATTCGACGTTATTCCCCCACAATGACTTGACATGCTGGATTGTTTTGTCTGCATATTCCAGTTCTAAATCTCTTCCGTCATGCTCATGGTGTAAAATCAACGTTCCGTTATCTTCCAAAAGATCGACCTTAATCACTGGGATACCTGCAGCGCCGATTGACCTGCATAATGCCTCTCTGACTTTCTTCCAGCCATCTTTGTCTGAGATCTCGTCGATCGACCAAGCATATTTCTTTTCGCTCCAACTAAAAAGTCCAAGATCCATCGCAAGATCATGCGTGAGGTATTGTCTGATAAAAGAAACATCGTTCAGCGATTCTCGTGCGATGAAGCACTCTTCCAATCCGAAGCGCTCCTTAATATCCTGGAAAATCTTGAAACCAAGATGATAAGGATTCAGTCCACCGATGTGCGGCCGAATTACACCATTATGTGACTTCAGAATTGGAAGGTGATATTCTGAATCCAGTTCTAGGTCGTGACAGATTGTATAGTGCCAAAAACTAGCCCATCCCTCATTCATAATTTTTGTTTGAATCTGGGGCATAAAGTAGCATGATTCGTCTCGCACGACTTCAATAATGTCACGTTTCCAATCAGGCATTTTCCCGTGTTCGGCAATAAAACCTAGGACGTCAGGATCAGGTTCTAGAGGGATAATATCAATGTCGTAAACAATGTAGCGTCCTTCTTCATCCTTTTCTGCTAGTGAGCGATACCACGCAATCATTTCTTTGTGTGACCGGCGCTCAGCTCCTGTTCTGTTGATTTGATATTGCAACGCATGACATGAATCGATTACCGCTTCCACACGATCAATGCCGACTCTTGGATCCTCAACATATTCCTTGATTCTCTTTTTTGCTGCACGAAATCGTCCAATAACTGAGTCTGCACGTGTTCCCGCAAACATTCTGTTATTTTTGAAGAAGTCACTGTGCCCCACACAGTGTGCCATAATAAGGATCTGCAAATATAGCGGGTTCTCACGCATCAGGTATGCAATTGATGGGTTTGAATTGATGATGAGCTCGTATGGAAGGCCTGACGCACCTGCATTGTATGATTGGTGTGTCCTTTCGAACGATTTTCCATATGACCAATGATCATAGTGTGTTGGCATCCCATGGTACGACATATGACCAATCATCGAATAGTAATCGCAGATTTCATAATTGATCGGGTACCAATTCAATCCGTAACCTTCAGCGATTTTCTTAATTTTCTCGTCCCACATTTGCAGGTCTTCAATTGCCCATGTCATATTATGCTCCCCTGTTTCCAAACATGACCTTGAATGCCGGCCATACGTCTTCTTTCGATGCAATCTCAACGAGTTTCATATTATTTGAAGCAATTGTTGCGAGGTGTCTTGACAGCCTGTCATCGCTTGACCATGACATCTCATCGTCGGGCACAATTTCACAGTATCCGAAAAGTTGACTAATATTTTTTAGTTTCTCACCGGCGGTGAGCATGTCGTTTGTGTCGTACCCAAAATTGTCACCGTCAGAACAATGGAATGTATATACGTTCCATAACGAAGGATGGAACCTTTTTTCTACGATTTCCAAGGCTAGCTGGTATGCAGTCGAGACGACTGTTCCGCCACCGGATCTTCGAGAAAAGAATTGCTCTTCATTAACCTCACGAGCCTCAGCATCATGGGCGATGAAAACGATTTCAACAGAGTCGTATTTTGAACGAATAAACTGGTATAACAGAAAGAAAAAGCTTCGCGCAAGGAATTTCTTTTTCTTTGACATTGAACCAGACACATCCATCATCATAACGATTACGGCGTTGGTACTCTCTTTGGATTTGTTTTTGTAGTTTCGATAGACCAAATCACCGTCATGAAACGATGTGCTCTTTTCTTCTTCGTCTCCGCCATCATTTTTGCGGCGCTCTTGAGCTTTTAGTCTTTTGATTCGATTGATTGCAGACTTTTTCTTGTCTAGGCGAGGAATAATTCCCGATGGCCGGTAACCAGAGCGCTTGAGACGATCCGATTTGATTTTTACAAGAGCTTTACGTTCCAAATCTGGAAGCTCAAGTTCATCAAACAGGTATTTGGCAAGCTCATCAAGGGTGATCTCTACCTCATAGACATCATCGCCGGCTTTGTTTCCGGCTTTCTGCCCTTCGCCCTTTTTACCGTCTTTCTTTTTGATGATTTGTTTACGATCAAGATCACGACCAGGTGCCGAGCCCACTTTTTTGTTTTGTTCGTTAGAACCATAAACAAAGCGGTACTCCTTAATTCCCTTCACAGGAATACGGAATTTCTTCTTGCCGTCTTGACCGATGATAGATTCATCAGCAACAATATCATGAATCCCTTCACGTATTGCTTTTTCAATTTTTTGCTTGTGGCGTTTGCGATCTGAAGCAGACCGGTCGGCAATCGTTTTGTGATGTGAGAAAACTGACATATAATCTCCAGGATATAGGTATCCTAGATCATTATACAACAATCATCAATTAGAGAAACTCTGGGCCAAACAATGCCTTGTTTTTGTTGAAGAATCTTTCCCATGAACTGTCTAAAATATATGTGACAGCAGTATCAGTTTCACTTCGAACAGACCGCCCAACAGACTGAATAATCGTCTTAGCGGTCTGCAAGTCATACCACCAATCCCATTTATTCATTTTCTTACGGATGAGTTTATCACCGAGGAATGGAAATGGGACCTTGCAAACAATCTGGAACCTGCTCAAGTCACCTTTCAGGTCAACACCTTCTGTCATCGACGGTGACAACAGGATTGTTGGTTTCTTCGACGTGATGTGTTGCTGAAGAATCTCGTCTCGATTGGAACTGTCGTGGATAAGGAACCGTGTGCTTCTGATGTTCCTTTTGATGTACCATGCGATTTTGTATGAACGACAATGGATAATTCCCTTATCATTTTTGTGTTCGCTCATGATGGCTTCCACCGTTTTGACAAGCTTTGGTAATGTCTTGTCGATCTCGCGAGCCGACATTTTACCTGCACCAGAATAAATGATCGGCCGATTTTCGATGGGGAATGGGCACGGAATCTTTATCGACCCAGCTTTACCTGTAATACCACACAGTTGTGAGAACCTATCGACATCAACGATCGTTGCAGACATTAACAACGTATATTCGCCCAGTTTGAACAAGTAGTCATGAGCATATGGTGCAATATCGATCGGTTTGAATTCAACCTTCCGACTTGTTCGTTCCTCTGCTGGGATTTCTGACATCAACCAATTATCCTTGTCATACAGTCTCAAAAATGTTTGCACTTTCAAGTCATGACCGGTCAGGATCTCCAATTGACGAGATAGTTTCGAGAACTCGCCCGACTCAACACGTGATTTAAGCGACGTGAATTTCTCCAGACCGATTTTGAAGTCCAGGATTTTCTTTGCCAGCACAGGGTAATATTCCTCTGTAATCCACTTGACAAACGCAGCCGGGGTAATGTGCTCTGGAAGTTCGATTCCAACGAACGATTTAGCGAATCGGTCTGAGAACGTAACCTCAATGAACCTGCTCAATTCGTCAGGTGTGTTGTGAGCTTCGTCAATGACCAGCAATGATGTCCTAGGGATTTTACCAGAATATCGAGTTTCGGTCAGGAAATATGCAAAGTTTGTGACACCGTACGGCTCCTTAATGAATTTTTCCTTTGCTTTTTTGTATGTGCAATTGAACATACAATTTTTCCAGAACCGAGTACCTTTCTCTTCCGTCTTCAGTAGTTTTCTAGAATCATTGCAGGACAACTTTTTGTGGTGCCCACATCCGTAATTTGTTGACGATTTCAACGAATTGATGTCAACGTAATCCTTTTCATACTGTGCCTGCAACAGCTTCTGGGTCGTAATGATGTTACTACCCTGCTTCGTTTCAGAACCACAGTTTCCAAAGTGGGCTTTTATATAGCGGCCAACCGTTACGGCGATGGCGGATTTACCTACACCGGTGCCCGCTTCAAGGACAAAAATCTTTTTGCCCCCTTCAAACGAGTCTAGAATAGCGTTGATCGCAAGCGTTTGTTCATCCCGAACTGTTTTGTGTGGGAAGAAGCATTTCCAATCATGGTTAGGCATTTGCCCTCCAAATATAAATTGTTAGTGGTGGTTTACTTAGCAGATTTCGTCAACGAACCCGAGCTCAAGGCATTTTTCTGCAGGAAGCCATAGCTCATGCTGCAGCATCTCATCTAAGACATCAGATTCTTTCACAGCGGTGGTGTCAAGATAGATTTGTGTGACCGCCGCATACACGTTTTTCTGGTTTTCGATTTCATCAACGAACTCGTCGTGCTTCCCACGGAACATAATCTGGGGCTGATGAACGAGCATGAATGAATTCTTTGTGATGAACCTTTTTGTTCCGCAACAACTAATCATCGTCGCTGCCGAAGCTGCCGACCCTTCGATGTATGTGTAGACCTCTGTTTTGCAACTGTTAATCACATCACAAATGTTGAGCCCGGCAAATATATCTCCGCCAGGACTCTGAATGTGCAGATGGATCGGCGGATTCTTTTCGAGGCCAATCCTGGCGGCAAGGTAGGCCATTTCGATGTCGAGCCTGCGAATGATTCGTACAAGTTCAAGGCCTTCACGCTCCATCACTGGACAATAAAAATAGATGTGATTTTCTTCGACCTCAATCCCAGTAGGGGCGCGATCCTTCTCGTCACTCATTTGCAATATCACATCGTGTTGCTGTTGTTCCGGCTCTTCGTTCATGTTGTACCGACTCATTTTTCGTCGATGGGAAAATTGCCGAAAGGTGTTTTTACTGTTACGCATTTTACTCCATGAAGTGCCAAATCTGGCAGCTCTTTTGCATTTATAACTAAAATCTCAACACGGATGAGAACTTTCAAGTAGTTTTGGTCATTATCAATGTTTGTGACCGTATGTTCAGCAGTAAGGCGCAAAAGATTTTTTACACCTTTATTCCACGCCGGGGAATGTAGGTCCGGTTGAAGGCCTTGCCATATTTGCCAGCAAGACGGGTTCCTTTTTGGATGTGGGCCCGCAGAAATTATGTCGGTAGCAAATGCTAAACACTCCGGAAAAATATCCGGGTCGGCACTGATTTGAACCAAGCCTTCAAAGTCCTTCTCAATGACGACGATGTCAAGTGGCCCAAACAATGTCTCAAGTTTTGTTTTGATATTCATTGTGCACTCGTCCTTATGATTATTCTAACACAAATCCAGGCATTTTACACATTTTCGGGCTTGTTCATTACCTCAACACGATATTTGTCAACAATCATTCTGGCTCTGTGCTGTGCATCCTGCTCATTGTTAAGTCTTTCCATTGGGGCAATTTTTTCTCCCCTGAACTGGATGTCCAGCAAGCAAGATTGGTCGTCCTGTGGGTAGTAACTGATGTTGAAATCTTCAAATGAGTCCCATGTGTTAGGTGTCGTATCAACAGATTGCATATTTCGCCCGATTTCTTCCCGGAGAACCATACTGACTATTTCACGGAGGATTGATTTTCGCATTATGTACTCGCGACGAACAGCTCGATATCGACCGCGGCGGTGTCTGCGGTTGCTTTCATTGTGTCGAAGTCTGAAAATGAATTGAAAGATGAACCCACGTTTGAACCTGACATGCTTGGACTTGTGAAGATTGCTGTTCGTTTAGCCGGCAGTTTCATATCATACCTGTTTGTGGAGCCTGATAGGAATGAAAGTCTCACGAAGTTTGTGTCGTCAAGGTTGGACACACGGATATACTGAACATTTGACGTGACATAACCGCCGCCGATAGATGACGTTGCCAGCGTTAGTATTGAAACCTCAGACGTTGCCACCGTCATGACCCGCCTTGATGCCTCATTGATTGCACCAATCGTTTGCACGATTTTACTGCCCACTTGGTAACCGTTTAGTTTCACATCCTCATTTACGGTTATCGTAAGGGTTGCATTGTCGATTGTTGATGCCATTATTTTCTCCTAAAGCCCGTTCGTGATGATGTTTTCCCAATATTTTTGTGGCCACTCTTCAAGATTAGTACTGATCAACGATCCATACATGTTTCCGCGGGTTTCATTCCACATGACTTCCCAGCTATCTTCTTCATCGCCTGTGAGCATATCATCTTCATCTTCGTAGCTGCCTGGTGTATAAATCATGTCAGGCGCGATGGTGTCGGCATTTATCATGTGTGCAGGAAGGTACCCGTGTATGATAAACCCTTCTCCTGTGACGAACTTTGGTTTCTTAAGGTGCCCTACAGAAAAGAAAATACCGTATGACCCCTCGACGTAACCGTCAGCTTTAATTCCAGCGATATTCTCAGATGGCGTTTCATGGGTTACGGGTAATCCTCGCCGGCCGGCCAGTTTTTTTAGTGCATTTATTACGACAGCTTCATGATGTGGTCGCCCGACAGATTCCGACATGACAGCCCGCATAACAAACTCTTTGAGCATCGCCATGTCTTTTCTTTCATGCCCTTCACGGGTTTTTCCCTTACCGATTCTCGCGCGATATGATGGCTTATTTGGTGAGGCACCGTCTGCAAATTCATAATTGAAGATGTTTAGATCTCGATCACCCATTTCTTCATCATCTTCAAGTCGCTGCACGGCTCGCGCATTTTTTGCATCGTCATCGTAGAAGTATACATCATCGATCCCTTCAGGGTTAGCTCCAACGATGTTCTTGATGATTTCACGTTTGTTGTCGGCGACCTTGTTTCCAAAGTCAGCTGCCCCAAAAACATAGTCAGGATGTTCACCGGCTTCATCACCCATGAAATCTTTAATGTCTTCGACGTTCGTTGCCTGCACCTGCTTCCCGCCGAATGTACCCATTCCAGTTTGGCCTTTTCTGGCGGTAACAACGGCAGTAATATCTCCGGCGGCTTCTCTTTCAGAAAACTTTGCAAGTGTTGCATCAATCGGTTCAGCGTCACCCAGTCCACTCGACGGAGAAAAGTCAACAGCATGGATTTCGCCAGGCTTGCCGTTCATTTTTGCGGCAGCTTTTTTCACAAGCTCTTCAACATTGCCGTTTGGGTAAACAAGTGGTCGTGTTGGGTCTGACAACCCACTCATATGCTTCGCTTTCCAGATTTTGTATTGATCAGTATTCAAAACAACTGCCTGGGAGCCCTGGAGATAGTCTGGAACTGCGGTAAGCTTATCGCCAGACAGGCCGTCGGTCGTAATCCCAGCTTGTGTTGAAGTCCTGACTTTTCCTGCACCACTTTTCCCAATTCGTGCAGCCAAATCAGTAACCGGCGAATACGACGATGGATCATTTGGATCACCGCCATTGTAATCGAAGGCGACATGAATGGTTGCACTTTTAGTGATGCCCAGTGTGTCATCAAAATCAAAAACGTGCAAATCTTTTTTCTGTTCAGTGATAACGCCGGCGAGCCTACACCATCGCTCCATGATTAAATCTTGCTTCATTTCACACCCTTGTCATATTTATACAGGACTAAATATCGGATAATGCTACATGTATCTACTTGAGAAAAAACGAATCGGCCGGGAACTTGAAAGCCTAGCCAGAAAATACAGTCGTGTTGTGATGAAAACGATTACAACGAAAGAAAATATCAAAACACTCAAGTCGGGAAAAATCATAGATGATTACATCGAGTTGCGCCCATTGGGCCTCGCAAGACCAAATCTTATTGGAATTGAGTTGGAGATTGATAGTAACCTCGATGTGAATGGGATATACGCCTCTGGGGCCTTCCAGATGGTCCCTGGTGAGCCGGAAATCTCTTACATTAGGGTTACTGCCTCTTTGCCTTCGCCGTTCACCAGACGACACCTGGCGCGTTTCTATGATGAGTTAATTGAAATCATGAGACATGAAATCGAGCACTCAACACAAGATCCTGAAAGGATTGACCAAATCGCAGATAACACTGACGACCCATTCGCATCTAAAGAAAATATGTTGAAATATTACGCATCGCCTGAAGAGGTTGCAGGTCATGTGACGGGCTGGATGAAACGGGCGAAGAAACGCCGTGAACCAGTCAAGAACACTATTTCAAGGGAAGTGGGCTATATTGCCCAACAGGCTGAAAGAGAAGGCATGTCAAAAGAGGACGCCAAGTCCGGCGGGCAGGAACTTCTTAGAAAGTTTGTGAAGTACGCCGTCGATCGCTACGGCGCTTAGCGTAATTTGAACGTCTGGTAAGGGTCGTGGAGTTTAGGGAGCGGACGCTTACGATTGCTGCGACGTTTACGCGGCTGAGCTGAGGATGCTGCATCGCTCAGATGGCTGATTAGCATATGCTTTACTTCAGTCGTGCCAGCATTGAGTTCATCATACCAAGGGCCCGTACCCGTTGAAACATGTCGCAGTGCCGCGTCGAGATCTTTAGGGTCGGCGTTATGAAGTGCATTCATTCCCAAGTCATGGGAAACGTCAGCAAGCGAGTGTGATTCATCACCGCCATCGATCGGGTTGTCCATCAACCAATCTTCGCCCATCGAGGTAGCCAGCTTCATGAGTCGCTTGAACCCCTGTTCAGGGCTAGCACCACGTGGCTTCCTGGCCCGTTTCGGCGCCTCAGCTTCTGGTGACCATCGCATACCACCATCATGCTTTCTAAAAGCGCCACCGCCACCGAGACCGAATGGATCTGATGCTTCACGCACAAGTTTCTGTAGGTTCTTTTTAGTGATTTTCATTAGTACTCATCCCGCCCGCGAGGATCTGCAGGGCTGTAGTCGTAGTCCTGATATGTTTCATCGGTACTCATCGCATCGACCATGTAAGCATCACGTTCGCGTCGATTCGCCCTGATTTCATTGTCACCGGTCGCGTTTTGTACTTCTTGTTCACCAGCAATTGCTGTATCGAGTCTACCTAACGCTGAAGCAACATCTGCAAAAGCTTCACTAACTGCCTGGCTTCGAAACATCGCGCCGCTTTCGGCATACATGTTTCGAAGCCTTTCTGAGGCATTATGAATACCTTTCCGGAATGATTCTAGTGTGTAGTATTCCGGAGCCATCGATTCACGAATTAGTTTGTGCAGTTTTTTCTTAGTAATTTTCATGTAATACCGTCCTTTCACAAACTAAATATCGTGTTACACTGGAAAAACCTGTTTGAATGTGGCCTGCACGAAGAACGGCTTGATTTTCTGCCATTTCTTGATCTTCGCAGCTTTGTATGGTTTAACACCACTGGTCTTTAGAAGCGCCGTGACGTGCGGAACGCCAGACTTCGCAGCCAGTCCGCTCGGGGCAACAACCTGCCATGCGGCGACCCCGGAGACAGTATCCCGACCAAAACCCACGATCTCCAACGACACAGGTTCGCCAAGGCGCGCGATGAGCGGGCTGGTAGGTTTCAGTGCCCCAATTTTGACGGTCATGTGATGACTAAGCTGTTCGTTGCCATGCATTCCGCTGATATTTGAGCTCAGCCAGCCGTCGGGGTTCAAACCCAGGGCAGCGATCTTGGATTTCAACACCTTGGTGTCGTTTTCGCTGACAACGATTGCAGTGTAGAGCACTTTTGGCTCCTTCGCCAGGGTTTCCTCAACAACTTCTTTCAATAGATTCTTGCTCATGTTCACCTCAGTTAGTTATGCTGCCACTCGGAGTAGCGTCTTGAACCCAGTTTTCTTGAGCTCAAGGAAGTATTTGTGGCCAGCACCACCGAAACGATTCTTAGTAGTCTCGAGCATACGCATTCCGTAAAGCTCAGAGCTAGGATTCATCTCAATGGAGAGCTCGATCATGGCATCAACCATATGCTTCAGGACATTTTTGCCTGAGAACTTACCGTCCTTGCCAACCTGACCAATCACGAAGGCAATCGAATTGGTTTCCTTACACCAGTCGGTAATCATACCCAAGCACCGCTCAGGAGATTTGCCATTCGTGACTCCCGGGCCGTACTTTCCATCGTTCACAGCCTGAAGACTGTCGACGACCAAAATGAACTGCTTTTTTGGATGCTGCAATCGGAGTTCTTCACACTGGCGAAGCAACTCGGGAACCATCTCCTCTTCACCAACTGCAAAGCCATGCTTGATGTTCAAACGTTCTGCAACGAGTTTGACCTGAAACAGGCTCTCTTCAGCAGTGTTGAAGGCAACATTGTGGCCTAGGCTCGACAAGCTTTCGCAAAGCTCGAGCATCATCGTGGATTTACCTGCACCAGGCGTCCCAGTGAACAAAGTGCACGTGCTCGGGGTCAATCCAAGGCCGCCCATCGCGCCGTCGATAAAATCACGACCAGTTTTGATCTTCACGCGGAGTGCCGCCGGTACCACGACGTTGTTGATGTTGGTACCGAAAGCGAAGCCTTTGCGAGTTGACAATTTCATGTAATTGAATCCTTGAACGAAGTGAACTTAACTGGTCACCATCCCCGGCAACATATCCATTATACCACGATTTTCTGACTCTTACATGCAATGACGACAAACTCTTCAGGGTAAAACGCTGCGACGAGCCCGTCAATGAGCACATCATAAATCGGGTCATGGGTGTTGCCGGCGATTTTACCTTCAGAGCAGATCATCCCAACATCCCCAATGGAAATCGATGGCCACAATGCATCCGTTGTAATAATCTTGATAATATCACCCTTCTTCATTTTCACCAATCAATTCGAACTCATCACCGTAGAGTAAGCCTTCCCATGTTCCGATTAAAGCACGAATGTCAGCACGATCGGTTTCGAACGCGAGACTTTGCTGGACGACATTAACAAGGATGCCAATGTCACCTGGCATAGGTTGCACATCGTTCGATGGAGGCAGCTCCCATAATAGCCGAATTAGGTCACCCTTCTTCATAGCGATGCTACCACCTTAAGCTCATGGGCATAGAGATCACGGTATGTCGTGCCAAACAAAACAATCCATCTTTGGTAATTAACATTTGATTTATGGCTAACGATGGTGTAAAGCTGGCCGATATCTCCTTTTGCACCTCCTGAAAAAGGTTCATCAATCAAAACCTCAACCAGATCACCCTTCTTCATTGACGTTGTCCATGACCAAATAACGGTTCCACTCAGGCGAATGAATTGCACCATCTCGCAGGCGGTCCCACGGACGCGTCCATGAAACAGTCCCACCAGGAACCTGTAAGGAAACCCGTTTTGGGTTCTGGTCATCCCGCATATACAGCGCCCAGGATTCATCCGGATCGGTATTCTTGGCATATCGCTGAGCCAGCTTCCAAGCCGTATCAGGATTGTTTACCGTGGTGCTAATTGCAACGACAAAATCCGGATCTCCAAGAGCAACGCCTGTCGAGCGGTTCTTGCACGGGTATGCATCAAAAACGTAATCGATTAGCTCAGTCATTTTGTACCTTCAAGGCATTGGTCCAGTAATCAGCCTGTACTGCATAATGTACCGTGAAGAATGCCAACAACCCGGATGTAAGAAAGCAGAAACTAGTCTCCATGAAATCTGATTCTGTGACCGTGATGAAACAGCTCACAATCACAATTCCCGAAAGGAGAAACCCAACCATAAAATAATTGGAAACCCTAGAGCACGTTTTCATTTCAGTTTGAGGGTCTACCATTTGGACATGTCCTTGCAATAGGCTTTGGCGGCTCGCCGAGCACGTTTCTTGAGCAAACGCCGGGCGTTGGCCTTTTTTGCAGGGGATTTGTGAGAGGAGCGGATGTCACCACCCTTCCCGGTAGGATTGCCAGAACTGGAGTTCATTCCATAGTCGCGGATGTCACCACAATCTGCGCCTTCAAAAGCTGCACATCGAACGCCAGCAGGCAGAGTTTCGCTTCCGTAAATCTTCATGGTCGTCACCTCAGGCCGGCATCCCCGGCAACATATACATTATACCACAAAGATAGGTATCTTACACGTCAGGGTATCCTGAGCTACGTTTCCATTCCATTGTTTTTTCGTCCTGTTCCAAGAACTCACCGCAATCGACATTTGTTTGTTTACCGTGAATCCAGTATTCACACCTTGAGTACTTGCCGGTGCCATGGCCGACGGCGGGATTCGGTAGATCTCGATGGACAGTCCATACAACAATTTCACTCTCGAGATCTAGGTTGACGGCATACTCAAACACGTTATCAACTGACGCCCAAACACGATTAACGCCGTTTGAAATGATAACATTCGTTGCCCCCGTTTCTGGATGAAAAACGATAGAAACATTTTTAGATCCAAATTCATTCATGAACTCAGTTGCGACTTTGACTTGGAACGGTGTCATTTCGTTTTCTCCCATTCGCTAACCGTGAACCGCTTGAACTCGCGGCTACATTTTCCACCTTGGCAAATACCGAGTGCATTTTCTTCGATGATTTTTTGTCTGAAAGTTTCAAGCCATTCACCTGCCGCCACAGAGGCATCGGCGAAAAATGTCTCGCGAGGGACATGTTTTTGAAAGAGCAGGTATTCATCGCCACCAGGTACCGTGTCACTGAGAAACATGTAAATGACAATGTGACCGTCAAACTCTACAATTCGCCCGGACCATTTAGTGTCCTCTTCGAATACGAGAAAACGCCCGTCGGGGTACGATCTCGCCCAAAGCGATGGGAACGCAGCGATCACCTTTGTGTAAGAAGCACACCGAGCTACAGTTTGGTCATCCTCGTGCACTCCGTTCCCATGCATCGAGTAAAACGTAACCTCATGGGCCAGGAGTTTGTCCTTCCCGAATTTGATATTCTTTGTGCGAATAGTTGTACCATGGTACGATTTCTTATTGCTTTCATCGTACGGGACTTTTGAGTCGTATTTGATTTTCGTCATTATACGTACTCACCCTGAAACTCTTTTCGAGCCAGGATAGTCTCTTCGACGAAATCACCCTCAGCTTTCGACCACCAGGTACGCCCGGTGTGTTCCATCCACTGGCAAAGACACTCAGTTTGGGTGTCCAGCAGGTTAGGAAGGAATGACTTATCCTCAATCATCGACCAGTCGGTCATGACAGGATCAACAATATCTTTGATTTCTTTCTTTTCTTTATCTGAAAGACGTACCATGGTATCTCCTGGGCAGGCCGGTATCCCCGGCAACATATATTATACCACGACTTGCGGAGTTTTACACGTAACTGGTTATTTCGAAACTACCTCGACGAGTTCACGTTTGAGGTAAACCTGCTCACCGGTTTCCGTGTCAAGTACCTTGACCAAACCAGGAACCGGGTTGCCGTAACCCAAGGAGACTCGGCAGCGAGCCTTGAGGACCATGTAGCACATATCACGTCGAAGTTTTACCGACGTCGACTGCGGCGGGAGTTTCGTTTCGCCGGCATCGTTCATGCCCCTCGAGGCGTCAGAACTATACCACTCATCACGTTCTTTGGGCGTAGTTGGCCGGCTTGCCTGAACTAAACCGTTGTCATCATCGTCCATAGTCCCCAACGACCAGGTCAACTCACCACCATTCCGCTTTGAAAAGCAGGTCGCGACGTTCAATTGGACCAAGTTTCCCTTTCGCATGTCAACTCCTGATTCGTAGGGCCGGTATCCCCGGCAACATATATATTATACCACGAGATGAGACATCTTACACGAATCTGGAAGCTTTTCTAGGCGGTAGGGACGAACCATGGTTTTATTGCCATCGAGAAGTATGTCGAAATACACACTTCCGGCGGCACCGGCGATGTACGGGCCTTTTATGACTAGGGCATATGTAGCTGACATCCGCTTCGTGACCTTGACGATATCGCCAACAAAGATTTCAGGTAGTTTTTCCATTACTCCTCATCAACTGGTCGTAGACTTTTTTTCGAAACAATCATCTTGATACCCTCCACCATGATTTCGCATTTACGCTTTTCTGGCTGGCAATCAATAATCATGATGACATTGCCTTCCTTGGTTTTTGCCAGCGCCCCCGAGAACATCCAGGCGCCAAACTCGTCTTTCGGGATGATACGTTCATCTTTCGTCGCAATGAATTTTCGGGTTGCCTTGGGATCAACATTCTGGGCATTCCAAAGCGTTGCCATATCGGTTCCGAACTCCTTATCAATTTTACGATTCGTTTGCAATAGCTTCACACGCTCTGCAGCGCCATCAGTGATTCGACTAACCGTGTCATAATCACAGAGCCACTCGGTCCGCCGCTCAGCTTTTTTCCTGTTCCTTTTGCGATTGCCGAGGTACTTCTTACGGCGCTTTTTAAATGCAGCCTTGATTTTAGCCGGATCATGGGCTTCGGCAATCGCCAGGGCAGCAACCTGGAGCTTTGCGACCTCACGACCAGCATCGAGCCAGCCCGGATCTGTCCTATCCATTGCCAGAAATGCCGCGGCTGCGACCTTATAGTCCCTGTACGGTCCCGGACCAGTCATGATCGCTTCGTATGCCAACTGTCGTTTACCGTATACAGCAGCGAGAACAGCGCTTCGTTCTGATTTGTTGATTGCCAGGCTCATTCGCATGGTATTTCCTACTTGATTGTGTAGTGTTTTCGAGGAGAAGCCGACTTGGCAGGCACGATCTTGGCATCATTGGCGATAAGCCACACGATGTCACCGTAAACCTTCACATCGCCATCAATCATTTTCATCATTTGAGTCGGTGTGAAGGGGAAACCATTCAAACCGTCAGTTTTGAACTTCTTCGTGAGCTTCATTTTGACCCGAGTTCGTCGAGCCATGGCCTTCGTGGCCTTCTTTTTGACACCAACCTTCTTGACAACCTTTTTCTTGACGGTCTTCTCTTTCTTCTGGTATTCACCAACCGACCAGGCGTGTGTAATTCGGCAACCCAAAGGCTGACCCCACGTGTCGATGCATTTTCCGTCGACGATGGCAAACGCATGCCGACTAACCAGGCAATAAAATGTGCCGGTTGGGTTCTCACGAAGGAACACACCAATCGACTGCTTTTTGTATGGGCTAATGTGAGGAACTTTGGAAACCTTGGTGCCAAGAATCCGACCTGTGTTCAAGCAGCCAACGATTCGATGAGTAGGCGTTCCACGGCGAGGTTTGCGGCCCATACGAGCTGCCCATTCATGAGCCTCTCCGTATGTTTTTCCGGAGACCGTCATGGCGGCCCGAACGGCACAATCATTGCGCTCGTTCGGGAACCTCGAACCGTTGTAAGTCGTTCGGGTCCAGGGCACAATCTTGCGAATCGGTCGGCGATACAAGTAATCAAACTGATTCGTTCGCATGGCTTTCTCCCTGAGGGGACAATCCCCGGCAACATAGTAATTATACCACGTTACGGGACTTTTTACACGAAACCGAATGAGCTAGGCAATCAATTGCAAGCTTTTTTCCTTGGCATCCGACTTGGTCTTGTCAGCCCAGAGAATCATGTAACCACCATACATCAGGTGTTTGAGAACCAACCCTTGCTTTCCAGCGAGGTGAACCGAGCGTTTTGCCTGCTTGGCACGACCTTCAACCAACGAACCAACCTTGTATTTCGGAGGTGGGGGACACATGTAGTTGAGGAGCTGGGTAATATTATCAGGGTAGAAACCAGGAAAATAATCGGTCTGCGAATCAGGAATGTCATTCGATCGGCGTACATGAAGACATATGGCTTCATCGTCCTGAACATACCAGGAGTACGCGTACGAACCGTGAATTCCATAGACCCGGCGACCGTCGCTATCAACCGTGGGAGCCTTACCCAGGCGCTTGGTTGTTTTCGTCATGACCTTGGCGTGCAACATTTGGATTCCGTGGTTTCTGGTCCCCATCCCCGGGGACATAAATATTATACCACAGTTTGAGCCATCTTACACGTTTTAGAAAAATACTTCTTTACCTGAGAGCCCACGAATAAACGTGTCGTCTTCCCAAAACTCAACATCTCCATTGGGGTAAACCACTGCCGGTTTTCCAACACGATGATATTTCCCTTCTGCATTTATGTAAATAAGCTTCCCGTTCGTCGGAATGATAATATCTTCACCACTCGAAAGTGAAACTGACACGCAGGTTTGCGGGCCTGGGACGAAATCCACGAATTTTTTATGTAGCTCCTGAAACTCAAGTGTGCCTGCCGCATTGAGTAGTTTCGTAACGGCGAGTGTCTGCTTCGCGTTCATCAATCAGACTCCCCGTGAATCCACCACTCTCCACTACCATTGGCATAAATTACGGCAGGCAAATGATTGTCCCGGTGGAGTTCTCGATCATGATCCATCCAATATGTGGCATAATCTTGGCCATCGACATGGACATGCCCTGCCGAGTGAAACAAAAACACGGAATCATCAAAACCGAACTCGATACTCGTAACAACGACATCATTCATAACATCGTTGACGAGTTTTAGCACTCTCGGGTCCACTAGACGTGGGTGAGCATGTAGCGCGGCACGCGGTAATACGTCGAACCGTAGACATAACCCTCAGGCTCTACCGAAATGGTCTTGCGATTCACACGCTTGACCCAGCCGGTCACCCGCATTCCAGTACGAGACGAGACGAAAGTGACCTTATCACCACTCAAGAACGTCGTAGGAAACACAATATTGTCCCCTGCTTGTCGAGGCTTCGGAGACGTGACCGGGGGCAGCAAGCCCAGGAAATCCTGGATGGGGTCATTGCCTTCATTCGTCAGACTCAGCAACTCAGGCGGAACATTCCAGATGGTGCCCACAGGGCGTCGACCTTGACGACGTGGCTCAAGCTGCTCAACTTTCACCTTCACACGGTTGATTTTGGTAACGCGGGCACGGGTCTGCTCTTGACCAAAGCGACCAAAGTAAACTTCCTGACCGACGCGACAATCAAACTTATTCATAAGAACCTCTTTGTTATGGCGCCGGCCTCCCCGGCAACATATACATTATACCACGCTTTGGGCCATCTTACACGAACTCGTCAGTCATTGCTTCCTTTTGTTGGATCTGCCCAAACGTAGAGGTATGGTTCATCGGGATTGATTGGGCAACTCACCGCAATCGTTCGATACTTCCCGACCAAAGACATTATGTTTTCGAGAGATAACGGAATCAATGTTGGTTTTTCAACACCTTTCAGGTTGACACTGATTTCTTTTACTTCAACTTGTTTCTTTTTCATGATGTTATTGTAGCAATTTTTTCGTCGATTTTCATTTCCAGCATGTGCATTTCATGACCGATGCCAGCCGGGTACCCATGAATGCGTTTCCAATATTCTATTTCAGAAAAGTGTACATTGTGAGCGTCATCGACATGCCCGTCTAGAAAATACGGCACGACATGATCTTCGTGCCTTGAAAGAGCAAGGTATACGCTGTATGTTCGGTAACCGAAATAAAGAATATTCACGACATATGACTTTTCATGCCCGCCAGGTGAGCCATCGACGGTCACGATTTTGTCGATCGTGACATCCGGGCATGACATTAACTTCGTAATCAATTCTGTGTAGCGTAGGTGCATGAAATCCTCTAGCAGGCCTGAGACTGATTACGACGCACCTGGCGCTGGAGCAAGTTGTCTTCCACCAACCGAACCATGAAAGCTTCATGGACGCCGTCGAAGTCGCAGCATTCACCGGTGAACAAGACAGGAACACCATCCAGCTCGGTCATGTAGCCCCGTACTTTCGGTGCATCACGGTTCCCACCAACGATATGGCTGTTACAGTGGTCACACGTGCTTTTGTAGTTGACAAATCGTTTTTCTGCAGTTCGTGCGTTCATGATGTGCTCCTGGCATTTATTGGACCATCGGTCCGGATTACATAAATATTATACCACGTTTTTCTAACTCTTACACGCGGAATGGCCAGTCTTTGGCTCACCATGTTCCCAATATTCGCGGCGGCCGTCTTCATGAATGATCGCCGGGAGTGGGTACCGTCGATGTTTGATCCAGCCTCGATTGTGATCGAACATGTGATACTGGATTGTTCGCGACCAGTCGCCGGCAACCATGACAGAAAACTTCCCTGGGATGCATGCAGTGGCTGTTCCCGCGGGTGTAACATGCAGTTTGATACCGCTGGACCCGTAATAATTCATGAACCCTGTGATGATTTTCGCTTGAAACGGTGTCATGTTAATCACACGAGGTGGCGCGGTATGCAGTCCAAACCTCGCGACCGTCAGCCAGCACTTCAATCTTAGTGGCCCGGGTCCCGTATCCACAAGGGTGGTAGCCGGCGATGAGAGCCTCAACCCACGCGTTACAAGAGTTGGGTTCACCAATAAGTTTGAAATGCACGGAGTAGTTATCGTATTTCGTTTTAACGCTAAACTTACGTTTCTGTTTGAGCATCCACTCGGCAGCAACCAGCCAGCCTCGATTCGAGGTGAACACGCGATTACCTTTAATTCGCTTGTTGGCATCCTTAGGATCCCAACCTGTCAGTTCACATATTTCGCCGCGGAGTTTACGATACTCAATACGCTGGTCTTCAATCTTCGACATGGTCTCTCCTGGGTCAGGTCGCCATCCCCGGCGACATATCCATTATACCATGAAATGATGATTCTTACACGAAGTTATGGCAATATACTTCGGAGGGCCTCAAGATCTCTGATTCTCCAGCGATATCGCCAATCACCCTCAAACAATGTCCGGCGGACGCACACACCATCACAAATCTCGTGGGTGCTTCCATTGCCAAACTGAATCAGGTTGAGCTTGAGAAGAAGTGCCGCCACAATTCGTTCCTTGTCGGTGAATTGTGTATATCTTCGAACCCGGTTGGCAACAACATATGTTCCGACGTCATAAAAACGCCATTCGGGCTCTGTCATGAAACCATGTCCGGCTGACAAAGGTCAAACAGTTCGAAAGCCTTCGACACGACATGAGCAGGTACAACAGCTTCCTCATCACCATCCACCCACACAATGTTCGTAATCTCGACCAGATCAGTCTCTCCGGAGACCTCGAATTGAAATGTATTGTCACCGATTCCTCGAGTGACTAGCACAACCGGCTCCTTTGGACTATATGGGTATTTCACTTCATAACGCCAAGCGTTTTCTCTAAACTTCATTCGTTTTCTCCTTGCTTCCAGAACAGTCACCAGAGCACCCCGATTTTACCGATACCGGTTTATCCCCACAACGTCCTTCGGACGTCTGGATGCCATCCTGGGGTCCGCCAGCAGGCTCTCTGTTGGTCTGTACCGTAACGATATCAACCTCTTTGCTTTCATCGCAGAGCCTGAGCATGGTGTTCCAGTGATCGTTATAATCCTGCCCGAATGCAATGGCGAAGGGCTTCTTTTCGCCCTCATCTTCAACAGTGACGTTGAGTCCATATTTGAATAGCATTTCGCCTAGGAACGACGCCATTGCTGATTTGCCCTCGCCTGCCTGTCCAGTGATAATGATTTTCATTTCTTGTCCTTTTTGTTGATACTGCGATTCCAATATCTAAGTTTCCTTAACCCATGCGGCACGCCTGAACAGCGCCGGATCGGTTTACCATTTTTTCGAACCAGCATTCCGGCCGTTCTTATGTTAGGTCCACGATTAACCCTGACCCAGGCTGTTTGCCAGCGATCAGCCTTCGTTTTCACGCCGGGACAATGCCTCCGCAATTTTTTAGAGCTTGCATCCCTTTTAATTTTTTCAAGATAGAAGCGCATCGATGCAATGGGATCTGTTCTTTTTACGTCATAACACGGGTGAAGCTGGATGATTCCTACAGCCAGGCATTTCCCATTTTTTCCATAGCAGTCTCCTCGCGCACGAGGGTTATAACCTGATTCTGTGCATGCTTTTGCGACTGACATCCCACGAAAACGTTTTGGTATTCCGACCTCACGTTCGATTTCTAAGAATTGAAGTAACATTCCCTTGTCGACAACTCTGTTTTTTCTAACGGCGTGGCAATGCGCAGCAGAATATTCCACGAATTGCATGCCTGTAGAGCCCATCATAACAATCAGCGCCAAAATTATATTCACGGTTAACCGTTCACCCCAGACATCATTTCGACATCAGTATAGAGATTCCACACGCACCAATAGTTGTAAACGGCGTTGCTACCGTCAATACATGACAGGCCCATGTTCTCAGCCAGCTTGTTGGCTTTTTGGGCGATATATTTTGAAAGTTCCTTTGCTTTATCAATGTCGCTGGCTTTTACATCTTCCAACATCGCAATCATTCGCTCGAGATCTGCTCCGAAGGTGACATGATATGTCATATTCTTATAGTAAGCTGCGTATTTATTTGCACGATCATTCAAGCTATCCGGAGCAAGATCTTCGAGTTCCCAATCACCCGGGACTCCGTAGCAGAAGCTTTCGGTGAAGTCCCCGCAATTTCCGCGATCAACAAAGCGTTGCGGGTTTTCCAGGCATGCCTCATACTCTTTCTGGCCTAGACCTACCACATGACAGCACAAATCACTCCAGGAATCGTCGCCGCATTCAACTTGGGTATGATATCGCCACATTTTGTTGTCGAGGTTGTTACGTAGGAAGTCGAGATGGTTTTCGAAAGCGGTTGTATATGCTTGGCCCTTCTTCAAGAAGAAAATCTTGATAGCCTTGTAGTCGGTGGTTTTGGTGCCCCACCCGAACTCATCAACCTGGTTCCAGAACTCTTGACGCGTCATCACCATTTTTATGTCCTCTCCTGGTCATCCAGGGTACATAGATATTATACCACGATTTTTGATGCTTTACACGTCTTCAAGCATTGCGATATGTTCCTTGAGGCGTTTAATCTCCGCTTTGTTTCTTGCGTCAAGTTCGATTGCGCACCGAAGATATACAGCCATATCGAGCGATTCTTGGTACGCATCAACCAGATGGTTCCGCCCGTTCCCAGCCTGTAACCTTGTGCCGTGCTTTTTATGGCCCATTTTGTCACGGGCGATCATATCCTCGACAACCTTCGGCCACATAGGATCTTCATTAGCCTCGACGGCAGGCGGTTCGTGAACAGTTGCAAGTTTCAACCTGACTTGAGCTACCTCACTGTTCTCAAGGAAACACTCATGACACCAGTGGACATCAAGCTCTTCAAGGTTGCTTCCGCACAGCCCACAAATTCGTACATTCATTATTTCGTTTCCATAGGTTCTACGTTGTTGTCGCTCAGGAATTTATGGCACAAGTCGTGCCACCCGGCGATATTAATCATGGGACCAGCCGGACGGTATGATCGAGAGATCCACCCGGATGCCCATGCCTTTTCGACGAGCCCACGCAGTCGAACAATTTCGCGGTTTGCCTTGTCAAGTTCAGAATTCCCAGAATGCCAAAGGCATTCGTCACAGTGAATTCCTACTGCGGTTTCTTCCAGCCGATTCTCGCATGATTTACATTTGACTTTGAACATTATTTTGGTCTCCGTGAAAGAAGCAGTGCAATGTTGTTCGCTGCAGCTTCCATTTTTTGGCGAGCTGAGATGTTCGCCGTATGAATTGTGATTTTCGGTGGGTTGTAGCCACTCATGACCACACCTTCCTCAATCCATAGCAGAACATCGTAGCCGGTGCCTCGTCGATCATCACCTAAATCATGGTCGAGCGAGATTTCCTCGACGTTTTGAGTTTTCAGGAAATGAATAACCTCATCGGGCCAGTAACATCTGACCCAGCCTGGGTATTCATCGCGGATGTCATCTAGATAAAGCTTCATGGGCACTCCTGAACAAGGGTCATTTCCTTTTCCCAAACGTGAAAAATGCCGAGACCTATTCTAACACTAAACAGCTCCGGTTCCCATTCAGATGCGCCTCTGATGACCAGACCAAACGTGTTAGGTTCTAAGCTTACGTGGCCATTTTCGGACACGATTGTAGGAATGTCGTCGTTCACTTGAACTAAGTCGCCGACTTTCATGGCTGCTCCGTGATCGTACGCCCAAGTTCAATGGGGAAAAGAAATCCAGATTTCAGTGCACTTTGTACCTTATAGGTCGATCCTGGCCCTGGAGGTGCTTCAAGAATCAGGCATATATCGCCAGCTTTCAGTATACCGCCTTCGACAGGCACTTCAACACCGGGAGCCACAATGGCAATATCGCCAACAACATGTTCCCAGGGGTTGCTCATACGTTCGGGACCTCAACATCAGCGAAACCGTGATGCTTACCGAGCTTCGCCAAGGAGATTGCCTCTTCCTGCGCATCGAAGGGGAACCAAACGCGACAGGATAGGTGAGGCGTGCGACCTTTAGGGCGCTCCTCGACACAAATCATCCAGCCTCGTTCACCCCAGTCTGAGTAAGCATCCACGACGCATAGCTCATCGTTCAACTCATCAACACGCCCGGTGTAAATAACTGGCTGTCGGGGCGGGTTCGTGTATTGTGGTCGCATAGGTCTCTCCTGTTTCACAGTGGGCCGGCATCCCCGGCAACATATATATTATACCACGATTTTCACAATCTTACACGATTCTGGAATATGCTTTATTTCATCACTGAAGACACGAGTTCTGAAACCATTGATCATCGCTTGATACCCAATGGGCAGCTGGTCGGTGCTAATATTTTCGAGCTGCAAAATAATCATCCCCAGATCACCGGCCTCACAGAATTTCCGGCCGGCACCCAGCATTCGGGTTACAACAAACAAATCGCCAGGGTTCAGTGCCTCCCTACGCATAAAAGATACGAAGCAAATGGGCAACACCATCACCCTGAATCTCGTTAGCGCTAAAACCGGAGCCGACAGTATTGATTCGACTAATCGCCTCCTGAAGGTCTGCATTGGAATCGAAGGAAACATCCCAGTCTTCCGTGGCACCCGACTCATCATACCCATGAAGTTCGTCGATGATCCGGGGGATTTCGAACTGTGCTTCTGTAACGCTGGCCCAGTAATTTTCGGTTTTCATGTTACCTCTAAGCAGTACGAATTTTTGATATGCAGGTTCGGTCAACTACACGTTGCGATGCATTTTAATGTACGGGTTGCTGCCGTCAAACTTGATTGACACATACGAGAACTTGTGGCAGTTGTTGTAGTCGTTGACCTTGTCACGCAGGATTTTCATCTCACGCAGGCGGGCGTACGAATCATGCCGGTCATTGCAGTCGTTGCAGTAATCGTTGTCCGAGGCATCGGTGACTTCGGCGTTTTTGCAGTCTAGACATTTCATGGCACACTCCTGTTTGGTATCGGTCGACCTGACCAACATAAACATTATACCACGAAATGAGTCATCTTACACGTGCTGCGGTAAAGTATATGTTTTTAGGAATGCGTAGTCGTGGGGAGAGATAGATTTGGGCGGCCGTTGCGTAAGGGTACATTTCTTGACCCAGAACAACCCGGCGCTATCGCGGTGGACGATGAGACTGGCCATATATTGCGGCATTTTAGGTTTGGGCCACCTGCCTCCATAATACAGCATTTCGATCGGATCGCCGGCTTCCCATCGTTCCATCACGGCGGTCTTCAGCGCAAACACGCATGTCGACTGTGTGGTCATCTCATTCTCCTCGTCGTATAGTTTTACCTGGTGATCCTTGTCGCTTGTCCAATTGACTACCTTCTCGTACAATTTCGCAAACATAGAATTATTGCTCCTCGCGTGTGTAGGTCCTGAAGAATGCGTAGTCCTTCGATGCCAGCATCTCCTGCGGTATCTCAGACCAGCGATTTTTTGCTATACGGTAGCCGCGACTTGTCTTCAAGATAACCAGGCTAGCAACTTTGGCAGTGGACCATACACTCATGGGGTTTATGCCATTGGTTTCATCGATATAGTATATCGGCAATGGATCGCCTAGGTACCACTTCTTCATGGCCAAGGCTTTCAATTTATCCAGGGCCAGTTCATGTTCTTGTTTACGTCGCAATTCTGTCTGGAGCTCGGTGCCAATCTTCACGACGGCGGCGAGTCCTGGTGCACTAATCATGAATCAATACACAGTGGGCAACCAGCGTCGCGTATTCTACAGGTGTAAGGCATCGGCTTGGAAATGGCTGGCTGCTGAACCGGTCTTTAGTTACCTTGTATCCTTTATCAGCGTCATCCCAGCCCACATAAACATCTGAGTTTATGATGTCATTGATGCCACCCGCAGGCGGACCGGAGTGGTGAATACCCAGCTTTGCAGGTTGGTGCATCATAAACTGGCCTTTCACCTCACGAAGCAAACCAGCGATGATATTGTCATCCCGGGCTGTGATGTACTCAGTGTCATTGTGATTCATGTCTTGCTCATTTTCATAGACATCCATGGCACTCTTAACAATGGACGCAGTAAATTCATCATTCGACACACCGGCCCATCCGAGTTTCGCCAACCATCTTGGTATTCGCCGGGTTATCTTGAATGGTTTTGAGTTCCACATGTCATATCCTGCTGGAATGCACCGGCGGGGGCAAACTCCCCGGCCGGCACACCCATACGTTCAAACCCTAGCCAGCAACTTCGGCTGCCTTTGCGATGATGGCGATAACCTCGTCACCAAGCTTAAGGTTATGAAGGGGAACGATATTGACCATTCGCTTGCTAGACATCAACTCGTTCCACATGTGAATGAGCTGCTCCTCGGGGCAAGCATGAATGAAGTCGACAATGTTAGCCACTTCTGACTCATTCCACTCATTGTCAAGGCTGTGCTCAACCAGGCGTTCAATTACCACCATCGACTCGGAAGCCTTCATGGCATCGACACGCTCTTTGTCGATTTCACCGTTGAGCACCATCTTTGCAGTGATGACTCGTTCGTACTTGGTAATGAACTCGCAGAAGGAGATGGTAGCCTCGTTACCGACGTAGCCATCACACAACCCGAAGAAGTATTCTGGGCGAGCCAGGCCAGCCAATTTCGAGGGCTGCCAACCTTCGATGCCAGACAGAGCACCATCCAACTTGTGCCATGAGGCAGGCGTAGGCAAGACCTTATCAGGATCCTGACCGGCCGGGTCAACCCGAAGGTGAATCGGGTTCTGGCGAATGAAGTCGATAAGCAGTGGGTCACACTTGCCTTTGGCCCAGGCGATCCAGTCCTCAGTGGTGCACTCGATGTCCTGTGTCCAGAAACGACGCAGCAGAGCCGGGTCGACCTGGGTCACGTCATACTCGGAACCGAAGTTACCGCAAGCAACAACCCGTGACTCGGGGTGAAGCGTCATCGGCATACCACCGGCATCATTGCCGAGGCTACGGTCAAGGACCACCTGGAAGAATGCCTGCATCACCTGCGGCATGGAACGATTGATTTCATCCAGCAGGATGACACATGGCTCCTTACAAGCCCGCACAAACCAACTGGGCAACACGAAGGTTGCAACCCCATGCTCCTTGGAGGCAATGAAGTCCGGAATACCGGTGACCTTCGACTCATCCATGGTCGAACCACGAACATCAATCATGGGCAAGCCCAAGACCTCAGCCAAGTCGGCAGCAAGAAAGCTCTTGCCGATACCGGTCGGGCCACGCATCAGGATGGCATCCTTGGCGGGCAGTTGAGGGGCGAGGAACTTAAAGGTTGCAATGTCCATTTGACTAACTCCATTCATGCAGCGGGTCATCCCGCCTTACACTTCTATTATACCACGATTTTCGGACTCTTACACAAAACTCACACGTTTTTGTCGTTTCTTTTTGTTACTTTTTCAACCCATTTATGGAATGCATCTCGCATGGGTTTCTCACTGGCAGCCCGAGACCGGTGAAGCTCCTGGCGATAACCAGATGCAAACGCAGGATGTTGTGCCATATTATCGTTCAGCCGCAAGTCCTCAGGATATGTCACAGGTGTTCCCTGGTTATCATCTGGTGGTACTAAACCGTTACGGAGCACATATCCCATGGCAATTTTTTCCTGAATTCCTGTGAACGACACAGGCTGGCCATCGAATGTCCATTCTGTTTTTTTCGATTCTGTGTCACGTGCAGTAAGCAATTGCTCCAGGAACTCAGCTCGGCGTTTCAACTTGATATTGTCAGCCTCGAGTTTCTGTAAGCGATGAGCAGCCTTTGACAACTCATCATGAGCTGAATCATCTGCCTCTTTGAGTTCAGCATTCAATTCATCGATCTCATTTGCGATGGCTAGCCATTCATCTTTGCTGGCCAAAACAGTATGTGGACACTCAGCCTGTTGTCGCAAGAGAAATGTGCTACTCATCGCGAGCATCCTTTGGTTGTGGGACTACGAGTCCTTCGGCAGCCTCTGAACGTTTCCAGATTTCTGAATGTTTCGGGCAAGTAGGATCCTCACCCCATCCTCGGCCTTCATTCAGCCCTTCTAGATATGCAGATTCAACAAGGGCCCGAAGGCGCTTGATTTCTGCGGTGCTCCAATTGAGTGCGTCGAGAGCTTGAATTGAAGATGATACGCTTAAACCTGACATGTTTCCTCCGCTTATAGTCCGACAGTTTCTTCGATGAGAATCAGGTAAGGGAAGTAGTGGCTTTCCACATGTTTCGCCGTGAAATTTCCGCCCAGGTTGCTGATATGATGGAGAGCTTCAGCCATATCGTCATCGGACGCAAATTTGACCATCCACTCTTCATCAAAATCGTCTTCAACCCGAGTGCCATCACACTCTTCAATGATGTCAACGACATCTTTATGATTTAGCGCTACGGCATCGAAATCAATATCGTCGAAGGGGTTTATCATGGGTATCTCCTGATTCGTGGGGCCGGTATCCCCGGCAACATAAACATTATACCACGATTTGAGATGTTTTACACGTGTGAGTCGGTTATTGTGGGCCCTCAAATTGTTCGTCGTCGGCATCCCAATATATTCGCGTTCCATTCCATGTAATATCGATTTCGTAATCCTTACATTTCACTATAACAGTAGGAAAAATGCTGTTAACTGAACCTAGGGTTTGCTCCCTAAAACTAATAATATCGTATTCTGAGAACAGTCGTGTGAGTGATACCAGCTGCTCTTTAGTCACGTGCTAATCTCGCGAGCGGTAATATGCCTTGAGCATCTTATTCAATTCAGATTTGATTCGCTTGGCATCAGGCCCCTTGAATGTACGAGCGTTACTCAGGAAGTATGCCACGATTCCGTTGGCACCATCAAGCTGGTAGCGATCTGTCATCACGTCCAACGAGTGCATGGCATCCAGGTAAGGTCGAGCATCTCGACTGGGGCTGGGCCATACGCTTTCGATCTCTTCTGCGATTGCGCGGATAGATCGTGGGCCTTTATTGGCGACAACTTGCTCGACGAGCTTCTGGAGGTTTTTCTTCGTAATTTTCATAATGAACCCTTTGTTAT
>Ga0307989_1000320_pt1 | contig 32796 bp, 26 predicted proteins | sample EllFjometagen185_FD_203164 | JGI IMG/M metagenome (GOLD analysis project Ga0307989, IMG submission 203164) | Marine microbial communities from Ellis Fjord, Antarctic Ocean - #185 | ecosystem: Environmental > Aquatic > Marine > Unclassified | place: Southern Ocean | collected 2014-10-08 | reverse complement strand
TCCATCATGCTTATATTGGTGGACTTAGTTACCATACAGCTACTATGATGAAACTCTCTGAAGGATTTATGACAGTCTATCCATTCCTAAATCAAGATTTACTAATTGCCGGTATTATTCTTCATGACGTTTGCAAAGTAAGAGAACTATCAAACTACGCAGGTCCTGAATACTCAAAAGAAGGTAAATTATTAGGGCATATCACAATGGGTGTAAAAGAAGTAGAACTAGTAGCTTCTAAATTAGGGTATGTCGGAACTGAAGAAGTTCTATTAATCGAACATATGATCCTAAGTCACCATTACTATGGTAACTATGGTAGTCCTAAGAAAACAAAAATACCAGAAGCGCTTATCTTACACTTTATCGATAATATCGACTCAAAAATGACTGTGCTTCAAGAAACACTAGAACAAATTCAACCAGGTGAATTTAGTATACCTATCCCTGTCTTAGACAGAGAAAAGTACTATAAATCAAAATTATAAAGACCGATTCCGGTCTTTTTTTTGTACATTTTTAAATAAAAAAAACCTCAACATTTAAGTTGAGGTTTTTAGGTTAATTGTTATTAAGGAAGTATATATCCTTCTGGGAAGTTATTATCATATAATACTTCTAAGATATCTCCTAAGTAAGAAAGGCTTGCTGTAGCTTCTGCTTCAAATACAACACTATTATCTAACATATAGTTAATTGTTTCGATTGAGTAACTTGTTGTAGTGAAGTATGCACTGTATGTATCACCGAAGTAATAAGTAACAGCATCATAAACAGATGAAGGTAAACTAGCATCTGTAGCTTCTCCAACAGCAGTAGCAAATTGGATATCCATAAATAATTCAACTTGTGCTAACGTAGGGATTAAAGTATCTCCATTAGCTTCAGCTGGATAAACACCATCTGTATCATCAGTTTCTGTGAAAACAGCAGTAGGAATATCAAATTCAGTTCCTTTAGTCGCATGTAAGAAATGAAGTCCAAAATCACTTGTGATTAATTCATCATCGTATAATTCATCAACACCATTTGCAGTTACATTTTCTAAGATTACATACTCATCATATAAAACTTTAGTAGCTTCTACGAATGCAGGATCATAATTTTCTGTAGTTGTAGGGTTTAAGCTATCACTTGCAGATAAATCTTGAGTCATAATATGGAATCCGTAAGCTTTATATTCTGCCCAATCATTTTCTGTATCATCAAGTAAACCATCATTAAATTCAGTTACCATTTCTGCGAATGTAACATCATCAGCTATTTTAGCTAAGATTAAAGATTTCAATGAACCTACTAAATCAGTATATGCAACTAATTCTGCACCGTCTAATTCTGCAAGATACTCATCATAACCATCAAGTGTAAAGTCTTTATCAGCATCAACAAAGATCAATAAATGATCTACATTTAAACTGAAATGTTCATCTACTTTTGTTTGGATAATATCTAATGCACTTGCATAATCAACACTATCTTCTGAGAAGTAAGGGCTAACTGCAGGGATTACAAATATATCTCTAATTACATCAGCTTCTGATTCAGCACTAAATGCTAATAATAAGAATTCATCCCATGAATAAGATGTACTACTAAATCCATAAGTAGCATAACCATCGCTACTAAATGTAGTTTTCATTCCTCTTAAATCTTCTTGGTGAACTTCAAATTCTTCCACTTTTTCATTCATGAAATCATAATTATCTCCATAAGCATCTGTATAAGCAACACTGCTTAATAATAATTCAGTTTTAACGATTTCTATTGAGTAATAAACTCCAACACTATCTTTCATATAACTAAATAACATATCAGCAGTAATATCAGTACCATCGATTGTCGCTACATTAGTAGCATCACCGTGGTTAGAAAATTCTTCATTACCGTTATATACATTTTGTAGTTTGAATATAGGATCGAATATTTCATATTCTACATCAGCCCAAATTGCTTCTATTACTAGAGTTGCATTAGATGAATTTACTTTTGCATCAAGTAATTCTTCTCTTAACTCAGCTAAAGCAACATCATCTAATGTGTCATAAGCAGCAACATCATTTTGACCAACTTTATAAGTTAATACTTGATAATCACCAAATTCTTGTAACATAAATGAATATCTAGCATGTTCATCTTCTAAATTTAAAGTGAAGAACATATAATCAGCTAACTCAAGATAAACATCAGAAGTAGCTCTACCTTCAATCATAGTATCATAGTTATAAACAAATGTATCACCAGCTAAACTGTCAAAAGTTGCATCAGTAACTACAGGAGGTACGTCTGCTTCATTTGGATTCATATAATTATACATTTCAACAAACTTAGATAAAACATCATCATCATCTAATACTTGAGTATTTGTATCATCAAATCCATCTGCTGCTAAAGTATCAGCATAATCATTATTAGTATTGTCATATAATCCCCAATAAAAGTTATCATATGCAGGTACTAAGTTGAATTTAGCGAATACTGCAGCTGCTTCATCTTCACTACTGAAAATAATATTTACTGCACTAACATCACCAAATACACTTGCATTATAGAATACTTCTAAATCATCATCACCAATAGCTAATGAATCATCACTACCAGCAGTATCAATATAAGTTCTAGTTGCATTTTCTTTTGCTATTTCTAATTCAACAAATGACTTCAAGTCATCAGCATTTAAAGGATCAAATCCTAAAATCACTAAGCTTTCTTCAAATTGTTCTAGTAAAGCATCAACAATTTCTTGATCTGCCATGATTTCAGCTAAATCATCAATATCATTTGTTCCGTATTTATAGTATTCAATTTTTTCATCGATTTCTTCTTGAGTTACAGCTGCGATTTCAGCAGTAAATAAGAATGTTTCCTCGATATATTTCTCTAAATAAGTTAATCCATCAGATAATCTCATTTGATCCCAAAGTTCTTGATTTGTAACATCAACATCTTCCACAGATAAATAAACATCATCTCTATTTGATATTTCCGGTGTTAAGTTTTTGTCTTTGATTGCACTACATCCCCATGCTGCACCTAGTATGATTACGAATAGGCCAAACAGGATTCCTGCTCTTATTAAATTTCCTTTGTTCATATGTATCACTCCTTAATATTTACGCAATCTATATAATATCATTTTAGGGCCATAAACACAATATCTTTTCCCTATTTTTATATATATAAACGCAACTTACATAATAAGTAACACATATTGCACCATATTTATTGTAAAAAACTTAAAATATAGTATAATTTCTATTGTATTGGAGTGGTAAAATGAAAATTACAGTTTTAGCTAGTGGTTCAGGTGGAAACACCACATATTTACAAGAAAATAACACCAAAATATTAATTGATTGTGGGATTAGTTATCGACAAATAACAAACCGTCTCCAACAAAGAGATTTAACAACAGAAGATTTAGATGGAATTTTGATAACTCATGAACACGGGGACCATATAAAAGGATTAGATGTTACGTTAAGAAGACACGAAACAACTTGCTATTTAACAGAAGAAACCCACAAAGGTATGTTCTATAAAACTAGCGACAACTTACATCCTTCAAAGTTAAGATATATTACCCCATATGAAGAATTTAAAATCAATGAATTATCGATCCTCCCTATCAGTGTATCTCATGATTCAAGTGATGCGGTTGGATATATCATTAAATCAGAAGATAAAAAGATAGTTTACATCACAGATATCGGATATTTACCTAAGACAGATCATGAACTATTAAAAAATGCTGACATGTATATTTTCGAATCTAATTACGATGTAACAATGCTTTTTACATCAAAAAGACCTTTCTACTTAAAACAACGAATTGACAGTGTCAAAGGACATATGTCTAATAACGATAGTGCCTATAACCTAGCACAATTAGTTGGAGATAAAACAAAACATATTATTCTAGCGCATCGTTCAAAAGAATGTAATACAAATGAACAAGCAATAGAAACTTATAACGAAGTATTTAAAGAATACGGGCTTGATATAAAAGATTATAATATCTTAGTTGCACATCAAGATATCCCATCAGAATTATTTGAAATCTAGGAGGCATATTATGACAAACGAACAAATCATTAAAGAAGTAACTTCACAAGTTCTTGATATTAAACTAGAAGATGTAAAAGTAGTAGAAAGATTAATGGGTGGAATGAGTAATTACACTTATGTAATCGATGTTCATACGAAAAAATATACATTTCGTATTCCTGGAAAAAATGCTGAGAAGTTTGTTGATCGTGCAAACGAACAACAAAACATAACCTTAGTGAACACGTTAGGTCTCAACAATAATACCCTTTTCTTAGATGTAGAAGCAGGATATAAAATTGCTGAATACATTGAAGGAACGCCACTTAGTGAATTAAACCCACTAGACTATTTAAATCAAGCAGCTAACGTACTTCATAAAATCCATGAAAGTGGATTAGAAGCAGAAAAAGACTATGATCCTAAAGGAAGATTATCCCTGTACGAATCACATTTAGCAGAATACAACTATAAACACACAGATAGATATATATCACTTAAAAAAAGCTGGGAAAAACTAGCAACTACCTACATGGATCCAAAGAGACTTACGTTGTCTCATGGAGACTCGCAAATCTCTAACTTCTTAGTTACTGATAACGGACTCCGTTTAATGGATTGGGAGTTCACCGGAAACAACGATCCATTTTATGACATCGCATGTTTTGGGAATAATGACTTTAATCATGCTGTATCATTACTTCCAGTATATTTAGGAACACAACCTACAACAGAGGACTATAACCGTCTTTATTTCTTTAGAGCATTCCAATGTCTTCAATGGCATAATGTTGCTTTATACAAAGAATTTATTGGCTTATCAGTAGACCTTGGAGTAGACTTTATGTTTGTCTCTAATTTATACTTAGATAAAACGGAAAAGTTCTTATCAAATATAAAATAAACGACTCCATAAAGGAGTCTTTTTTTTTAGACAAGTTCACAACTATTTCTAAATAGTATTTCAAACAGAAACAATTGTTACAAATAACAAAATGTAAGTGTTTTTATTTGTAATATATTTCATTTTATATTGTTGTAAAAAATGTAAAATTGTTTTATAATTTATACTGTATGTAATGAAAGAATAAAATATATATAATTTAATATTGGAGGTATTGTCTTATGGCAAAAAAAGTATTCCAATCGATGGACGGAAATCAAGCTGCTGCACATAATGCTTATGCATTTACTGAAGTTGCGGGTATCTATCCTATTACACCATCTTCACCGATGGCAGAATACATCGATTTATGGGCATCACAAGGTAAGAAAAACTTATTCGATATGCCAGTAAAAGTAATTGAAATGCAATCTGAAGCTGGAGCTGCAGGGACAGTTCATGGTAGTTTACAAGCTGGAGCTTTAACTACAACATTCACTGCATCACAAGGACTTTTATTGAAATTACCAAACATGTATAAAATAGCTGGGGAATTATTACCAGGAGTTATTCATGTAGCTGCAAGAAGTATTGCAGTTCAAGCATTATCAATTTTTGGGGATCATCAAGATGTTATGGCTGCTAGACCTACTGGTTTTGCAATCTTATCAAGTGGTTCTGTACAAGAATCTATGGACCTTGCATCAGTTGCACATTTAGCTGCAATCGAATCAAGTATTCCATTCTTACATTTCTTTGATGGTTTTAGAACTTCTCATGAAGTAAATAAAGTTGAAGTAATGGATTATGCTGAATTAGATAGATTACTTGACAGAGATGCTGTTAAGAAATTTAGAAAAAGAGCATTAAACTCTCAAAACCCTGTAACTCGTGGTTCTGCACAAAATGATGACGTGTATATGCAAGCTCGTGAAATTCAAGATAAATATTATGCTGAAGTACCTGATATTACAGCTAAATATTTAGCTGAAATTAGTAAAATTACTGGACGCGATTACGCACCTTTCGTTTATTATGGTGCTGAAGATGCAACAGACGTAATCATTGCAATGGGTTCTGTAACAGAAGCTATTGAAGAAACAGTTGATTACTTAGTAGCTAAAGGACAAAAAGTTGGATTATTAACAGTTCACTTATACCGTCCATGGAGCACTAAATATTTCTTAGACAAAGTACCTGCATCTGTAAAAAGAATCGCAGTATTAGATAGAACAAAAGAATCAGGTTCAGTTGGAGAACCATTATACCTAGACGTTAAATCAGTATTCTATGGTAAAAAAGATGCTCCAGTTGTTGTTGGTGGACGTTATGGATTAAGTTCAAAAGATACAACTCCAGGGCAAATCATTGCTGTATACGATAACTTAACTGGAGAACAAAAAGACGGATTCACAATTGGTATTGTTGATGATGTGAATGGTAATTCATTACCACATGAAGAAATTGATGTTGTACAAGAAGGAACTACTGAATTATTATTCTTCGGATTTGGTTCTGATGGTACTGTTGGTGCTTCTAAAAATACAATTAAAATTATTGGTGAAAACACTGATTTATACGGACAAGCTTACTCAAGTTATGATTCTAAAAAATCAGGTGGAGTTACACGTATGCACTTAAGATTCGGTAAAAACCCAATCAGAAGTACTTACTTAGTAAACCAACCACATTTCGTATCATGTTCAAAAGATTCTTACTTAGAACAATATGATATGGTTGCTGGACTTAGAGATGGCGGAACATTCTTATTAAACACGATTGCTCGTCCTGAAGAAGTTGAAGCATTATTACCAAATAAAGTTAAAGTACAATTAGCAAAAGCGAATGCTAAATTATATATTATCAATGCAGTTGATGCAGCTGAAGCAGCTGGATTAGGTGTTATGATTAACACAATAATGCAAAGTGCATTCTTCGCATTAAATGAACAAATCTTACCTTACGGTGAAGCTGTTAAGTTAATGAAAAAATATGCTAAAAAAGCTTACGGTCGTAAAGGTCAAGACATTGTAGAGAAAAACTGGAAAGCTATCGATGCTGGTAAAGCTGGATTAATTGAAATTGATGTTAAACCAGAATGGTCTAACTTAGACGTTGAAGCAGTAAAAATTGATATGAGTAGACCAGATTTCGTAAGAAACATCGCTGATAAAGTAAATGCAATTAAAGGATATGATTTACCTGTAAGTGCATTCACAGGATATGAAGATGGAACCATGGAAAATGGTGGAACTGCATATGAAAAACGTGGTATCGCTAATCATGTTCCTGAATGGATTGAAGATAACTGTATCCAATGTAACCAATGTGCCTTCGCTTGTCCTCATGCTGTAATTAGACCATTCTTATTAACTGAAGAAGAAATGGCCGCTGCACCTGAAGGATTAGTAACTAAAAAAGCTGTTGGTAAAGCATTAACTGGATTACAATACAAAATCCAAATTAGTACATTAGATTGTACTGGTTGTGGTGTATGTGTTGAAGTATGTCCTGCTAAAACAAAAGCATTAGCAATGAGCCCAATTCATGTTGAAATCGAAAAAGGTGAAATTCAAAATGCTGAATACTTATTCAATGAAGTAACTTATAAAGATACTTTAATGGATAAAAAACAAAATGCTAAAAATTCACAATTTGCAAAACCATTATTCGAGTTCAGTGGAGCTTGTGCTGGTTGTGGGGAAACTCCTTACATCAAACTAGTGACACAATTATTTGGTGATAGAATGCAAATTGCAAATGCTACAGGATGTTCATCTATTTATGGTGGGTCATTCCCTGCAACTCCATATACTGTTCTTGATAACGGACGTGGACCTGCATGGGCAAATAGTTTATTCGAAGATAACGCAGAATTCGGATATGGTATGAGACACGCAAATGAAACATTACGTGATAGATTACAAAATGTATTTGTTAAAAACACAGAAAAAGTTTCTAAAGAAGAATCTGAATTATACTCTACTTGGTTAAACAATAGAGATGATGGAGACATCACTTTAGAAGTATTTAATAAATTAATGCCTTTAGTAGCTGAAAGAACTGATGCAGCAGCTGAAGAAATTAAAGAACTTTCTCATTACATCGTGAAACAGTCTAACTGGATCATTGGTGGAGACGGTTGGGCTTATGACATCGGATACGGTGGATTAGACCATGTTATCGCAAATAAAGAAGATATTAATATCTTAGTAGTTGATACAGAAGTTTATTCAAACACTGGTGGACAATCATCTAAATCATCACCAACTGCATCAATCGCTAAATTTACTGCTTCTGGTAAAACTGGTAAGAAAAAAGATTTAGCTGCAATTGCAATGAGTTATGGACATGTATATGTTGCGCAAGTATCACATGGTGCTTCACAACAACAAGTTCTTAAAGCATTCAAAGAAGCTGAAGCATTTGACGGACCATCAATCATCTTAGCTTACTCACCATGTATTGCTCATAAAATTAAAGGTGGTTTAACAAACTCACAAAACCAAGCTAAATTAGCTACAGAATGTGGTTACTGGCCAACATTCAGATACGATCCACGTTTAGAATTAGAAGGTAAAAACCCATTCAAAATTGATTCAAAAGAACCAAAATGGGAATTATACAGAGACTTCTTAATGAACGAAGCTCGTTATGCTCAATTAGTTGATATTAATCCTGATAAAGCTGAAGGATTATTAGATGGTAACCTTAAAGAAGCACAACGTAGATACAGAATGTATAAACGTTATGCTGAAATGGATTACTCATTAGCAGAATAAGGGAAATGAACTTAAAAGGTAGAGATTTTTCTCTACCTTTTTATTATAATTAAACCAATGCAATATTATAAATAGCCTTGCTTTTTTTGATGTAAGCGTTTATAATAATAAGTTATTAAGGAAGTAGGTGACAGCCGTGGATAAAACAATAGACCTTATGTACATACTACAAAGTTTAGGATTAACCCTCCTTTTTGTTGGACTTATCGGTTACGAACGCCAGAAAAAACACAAAATAGCAGGAATGACCACACATCTAATGGTTGCATTTGGAGCAGCCGCTTTAGCCATTGTACAAGAGTATATGGTTCTAGATGCAATCGCTTATCTAGAAGTGCATCCTGAATTAGTTGGATCGATGGTTATACAAAGACAACGTATTATTGCTCAAATCATTGCAGGTGTAGGATTTTTAGGTACTGGAGCTATTATTAAAACTAATGGAGCCATCACCGGATTAACAACTGCTGCAACACTATGGTTAAGTGCGATTATAGGTATTATATTTGGACTTGGATACATTATGCTGGGTGTAGTATTATCAATTGTTTCACTATTGACCCTGACTGTAATTAAAAAAGCTTTTAGAAAAGCATACGAGGAACAAAGATAGAGGTGCATCATGATTAATATGACAAACATAAAAAAACACTATAATGACAAATTATATGATATCGCTCATCGTGACTACGAAAAAGGAGAAATCGTCCTTCTTGGTGATTGTGTGATTGAAAATCTAAATATTGAAGAAGAGTTTAATAATAAAATTATTTATAATAATGGAATTAGTGGTGACACAACGATTCTTTTACTTGAGACGCTATATAAAAGAGCTATCAAATATAAACCAGAAAAACTATTTATTTCAATAGGTAGTAATGATATCGGGTTTAACCATACAACAGTAAAAGACATCTATCACAACATTATTGAGATAATCAAAGAAGTTCAAAAACGTAGTAAAGAAACTGAAATCTATATTTGTACAGTGGTTCCTGTTAATCCAGCGAACAAAGACTATATCAATAGAGAATATGTAGACGCTAGAGATAATTTTGAAATTAATATGTTAAACTATTACTTAAAAAATTACGCTAGAAGAAATCGTATTAAATTTGTTGATGTTAGCAAACATTTAAGTAATGATATTGATCAATTGAATATCAATTATACATTCGATGGCTTCCATTTAAACGACCTTGGAAATCAAATGATTGTCGACTTAATTAAACAGTATGTATAGGAAGCGATTAATTTCGCTTCTTTTTTATAGATAACTAATTAAAAAAAGTATCGTTTTATTTGTACTATTAATTAGAAAATAATATAATAGATATTGGACTCAAGGAGGTAGAAAAATATGGCTACATTATCAATTAAAAATCTACATGCGGAAGTAGATGGAAAAGAAATACTTAAAGGCGTTGATCTAGTGATTAACGGTGGAGAGACACACGCAATTATGGGACCTAATGGAACTGGTAAAAGTACATTAGCAAGTGTCGTTATGGGACACCCTAAATATAAAGTAACAAAAGGTGAAGTCTTACTAGACGGAGAAAACGTACTAGAAATGTCAGTAGACCAAAGAGCTCGTGCTGGATTATTCTTAGGAATGCAACATCCTGCAGAAGTGCCTGGTGTTACAAACAGTGACTTTATCAAAACAGCAATGAATACACGTATGGCTGAAGGAAAAAGCGTTAGCTTATTCAAGTTTATTCGTGAATTAGATCATGCCGTAACAGATCTTAAAATGGACGTTGATTTACCACATAGATACCTAAATGAAGGATTTAGTGGTGGAGAGAAAAAGAGAAATGAAATTCTCCAAATGAAAATGTTAAAACCAAAAATAGCAATTTTAGATGAAATCGATAGTGGATTAGATGTCGATGCTTTAAAAATTGTTGGTGAAAACGTATCAAAAATGAAAAACAAAGATTTAGGTCTTTTACTAATTACCCATTACCAAAGATTACTAGACTACATCAAAGCAGATAAAGTTCATGTAATGATGAAAGGTAAAATAGTAAAATCTGGTGGTATGGAAATTATCACAAGAATTGACACAGAAGGTTACGACTGGATTAAAGAAGAACTTGGTATTGAAAATGTACGTGTTATTGAAGAAGAAGAGGAACGAAGAGTAATGCTTGGTGTTTGTGCAACCAAAGAAGCTCTTGATTTATAATGAAAAGTTACGAAATACTTCCTCTTAAAAACAAAGAGATACCAAATAAAATAAAATCCCTTATAACTGAAGACTTAAAAAATTATATCGTAATGAAAGACGGACATATCATTGTTAGGGAATTAGATGAATCATTTAACAATGTTACGATCATGTCTTACGAGGAAGCTCTTCCTGATAAAATTAGCGTATTTTTAGATACAGAATTTGTTAATGATTACAAAGAGGAAGCGTACGATTATAATGTCGAAAATGTTAATAGTGGATTACTAATTCACGTGCCAAGAAATACATACATTGAAAAAGATTTACACGTATTCTATGTTTCTGAAGAAATTGATCTAGTACAAAACACACGTATTGTTCTAGAAGAAAATAGTGAACTAAAATACTTTGAATACTTAACAAACGTTTATGATGCAAGTATAAACTTTGTTACAAACACAATCTTAAAGGAAAATGCCAAACTACAATATTCTGGTGTTTCTAAATTCGCAAAAAATTCAGTAGTAATGGTCACAAGAAACGCATATCTCAAAAGATATGCTACTGCGAAATACAGTGTTGCTGAAATTAATGATTCGACCACAATCTCAAACACAAACATGTATCTACAAGAAGAATACGCTTCAGCTACAACAAAAACAGTAGCTATTACTTCACAACACCAAGAAGCAAACTTCACACAACTAGTAGAACATCAAGCGAAGGATACAGAAGGATACATCGAAAATTACGGTGTAGCCAACAATTCTTCTACTTTAGTATTTGAAGGTATTGGTAAAATCAATAAAGATATGAAACGAAGTATCGCAAGACAATCAAATAAAGGAATTGTCCTAGGCGTAAATTCACGTCTAGACGCAAACCCATTATTATTAATTGATGAATATGACGTAGTTGCATCACATGGTGCTGCTATCGGCAAAATTGACGATGATCAACTATACTATTTAATGAGTAGAGGATTATCACTAAAAGTTGCAGAAAGACTAATTATTAGTGGGTTTCTAAGCCCAGTATTAAAAGTGCTATCAACAGATGTGTTAAAAGAAGACTTTATAAGTAGCGTAGAAACTAAAACAGCGTAGGTGACATTATGAATCCATATGAAATAAAAAAAGATTTCCCAGTTTTAGAAGATAAAACACTAGTATATTTAGATACAGCAGCATCAAGTCTAAAACCAAAACAAGTATTAGACGCAATGGACGAATACTATAAAAAGTATGGAGTTAATGTTCATAGAGGTGTTTATAATATCAGTTATATCGCAACAGGGAAATACGAAGAAGCAAGAGAAAAAGTAAGTAAATTCATCAACTCTCGTTTTGATGAGGTTGTTTTTACTAGAGGAGCAAGCTCTGCATTAAATCTTATTGCTTCAAGTTATGGACTAAATAATTTAACCAAAGACGATGAAATAATAGTTTCTGAGTTAGAACACCACAGCCACGTATTACCATGGCAAAACGTTAGTAACATCACAGGAGCTAAACTTGTATATGTGCCGCTTAACAAAGAAGGAAGAATTACCATTGAAAACTTCAAAAGTGTGTTAAACAAAAATACAAAAGTAGTTGCCTTAACATATATTTCTAACGTAATGGGTTATGTGACACCAATTAAAAAAATCATTAAATTAGCCCACGAAGTAAACGCAATTGTTTCTGTCGACGCAGCACAAGCTGCTCCACATATAACAATAGACGTAAAAGATTTAGACTGTGACTTCCTATCATTCTCAGGACATAAAATGGTTGGACCAACAGGAATTGGAGTCCTTTATGGAAAACGCGCATTACTTCAAGCAATGCCACCAATTGAATTCGGTGGAGATATGAATGATAATGTTGATTTATATGAAGCATCATGGAAAGATACCCCATATAAATTTGAAACCGGAACACCACCTATTGCTGAAACGATAGGATTAGGAGCCGCAATTGATTATCTAAACAATATTGGGTTAGATAATATAGCGACACACGAAAAAGAATTAAAAGAATATACAATTAAAAGAATGAAAGAAATAGAAGATATCGAAATCTATAACGAAACAAGTGAAACCGGAATTATTAGTTTTAACATAAAAGGCGTTCATCCTCATGACGCTATTACCTTCTTTGATGGTGATAACATTTGTATGAGAGCTGGACACCATTGTGCACAACTAGTAATTAAGTGGCTTAAAGTCCTTGCGACATTACGAGTATCATTCTATTTATATAACACAGTAGAAGACTGTGACAAATTTGTTGATTCTCTTAAAAATGCAAGAGACTTCTTCAAAGAAATGGGATTTTAAGAGGTGAGTATCAATGAATAATATGGAAAACCTATATCGACAAGTAATTATGGATCATTACAAAAACCCTCGTAACAAAGGGTTAAAACAAGACCCAACATATAAAACAGTCCACATTAAAAATCCAACATGTGGTGACGATATTACCGTACAATCAAAAATAGAAAACGGCAAAGTAGTTGACGTAAAACATGACGGTACAGGATGTAGTATCTGCTGCAGTAGTGCTAGCGTTATGACTGAAACTTTAATAGGTAAAACACAAGAAGAGGCAATGATTATTACTGAAAGCTATCTTAACATGTTAGCCAATCAAGAATATGACGAATCTGTCGATCTTGAAGAAGCGATAGTTTACACTGGAGTAAGAAAGTTTCCAGCAAGAATTAAATGTGCCTCAATAGCTTGGAAAGCTTTTGAAGGAACAGTAAAAGAAAGCGAGTGATTACTTGTGAGTGAACAAACAAAGCAAGAAATTAAGGATATAATAGGGGATTACAAATATGGCTTTAAAACAGAAACAACTTCTGTTTTAAGCACTGGTAAGGGATTAAATGAAGCAGTCATCAGAGAAATCTCTGAAGTTAAAGGAGAACCACAATGGATGTTGGACTTTAGACTAAAAAGCTACAAACAGTTTTTAGCAAAACCACAACCAACATGGGGACCAGACTTAAGTGTGATTGATTTTGATGAGATTACTTATTATGTAAAACCTTCTGAGAGATCAGAAAGTAGTTGGGATGATGTACCTGAGGAAATTAAAGAAACCTTTGAAAAATTAGGGATCCCAGAAGCAGAACAAAAGTTTCTATCTGGAGTAAGTACTCAATTTGATTCAGAAGTTGTGTATCATTCAACGATCAAAGAACTTGAAGATCAAGGTGTTATCTTTACAGATACTGATTCAGCATTAAGATTATATCCTGAACTATTCAAAGAATACTTCAGCAAAGTAGTTCCATCAACTGACAACAAATACGCAGCGTTAAACAGTGCGGTATGGAGTGGTGGGAGTTTTATCTATGTACCACCAGGTGTCGTAGTAGAAAAACCACTACAATCTTACTTCCGTATTAATTCAGAACAAATGGGACAATTTGAAAGAACCCTTATCATCGTTGATGAAGGTGCTACTGTAAACTACGTAGAAGGATGTACAGCGCCTGTTTATACAAAACATAGTTTACATGCTGCTATTGTAGAAATATTCGTTAAGAAAGGCGGATACTGTCGTTATTCAACAGTTCAAAACTGGGCTAACAACATTATTAACCTTGTAACTAAAAGAGCAATCGTCGAAGAGGATGCTCATATGGAATGGATTGATGGAAACATCGGATCTAAAATCAATATGAAATACCCAACTTGTATCCTAAAAGGAGACAGAGCAAAAGGTACTACAATCTCAATCGCCTTTGCAGGGGAAGGTATGAATCAAGATACTGGAGCTAAAATGATCCATATCGGTAGAGATACAACCTCAAAAATTATTAGTAAATCAATGGCTGCTAAAGGTGGTCGTGTAAACTACAGAGGTATGATCAAACATGGTAAAAATGCAATTGGAGCTAAAAGTAATGTTGAATGCGATACGATAATTTTAGATGACATTTCGGTAAGTGATACACTACCTTATAACATCGTTACAAATAATCAAGCGCAAGTTCAACATGAAGCAACAGTTTCAAAAGTATCAGAAGAACAACTATTCTATCTAATGAGTAGAGGACTTACTGAAGAACAAGCTACTGAAATGATTATAATGGGCTTTATCGAGCCATTTGCAAAAGAACTTCCAATGGAATACGCAGTTGAATTAAACCAATTAATTAAACTCGAAATGGAAGGCTCAATCGGTTAAATAAAAAGAGAAATCAATTCTGATTTCTCTTTTTTTATATAGTATTTGTATCATCATACCATATATATTATAATTAAATCGAAATCGTTTTCGTAAACAAAATGAAATTGTTTAGCAAACTTTAGTAGGAGACATTATATGAAAAAATTAGATATATTGAAAGAACTTACAATAGAAGAAAAAGTAAACTGGACGTCAGGAAACAATATGTGGTATTTAATTGGGTCCAAAAGACTGGAAATAAAAGAAATATTAGTCGCAGATGGACCACACGGTGTCCGTGTCTATAATGAAAGACCTGGACATAACACTTTAAACTTGATAGATCTTGCCCCTTCAACACTATTCCCAAGCGCAAGAGCAATGGCAAGCACATTTAATGAAAGTCTAATCTTTAAAGTAGGAGAAACAATCGGTAAAGAATGTAATATGCACGATGTTGATATTCTCTTAGCTCCAGGACTAAACTTAAAAAGAAGTCCACTTGGTGGACGTAACTTTGAATACTATAGTGAAGATCCATACCTAACTGGTAGAACTGCAATCAACTTCATTAATGGAGTTCAAAGTACTGGGGTTGGAACTTGTATCAAACATTTCGCATTAAACGAACAAGAAAATCAACGTCGTTTCATTAACTCAATAGTTGATGAAAGAACAATGAATGAGTTATATTTAAAGCCTTTTGAAATGGCGATTAAAGAAGCAAATCCATGGAGTGTCATGACTTCATACAACAAAGTGAATGGACATTATTCCGCAGAATCAACAGAACTTATCAAAGATACCTTAAGAACCAAGTGGAACTATAAAGGTGCAGTCATGTCTGACTGGGGTGGGGTTCAAGATAAAGTCAAAAGCATTAAAAATGGATTGAATGTTGAAATGCCGGGACCTTCAGAATTTATAGACGATGTTTATAAAGCGTTAGAAGATGGCACTTTAACAGAACAAGAAATTGATGAGAGTCTTTTACCACTATTAGACTTAACTGATAAAATCGCTTTAAACAATAATAAATTGAAACCAACAAATCTAACAGAAAACCATCTTATTGCTAGAAAAGTTGCTGAGGAAGCAATAGTTCTATTAAAAAATAATGGAATCTTACCACTTAAATTAACGGATATCGCAGTAATTGGAGAATTTGCTGCTACACCACGTATTAATGGTGGTGGTAGTGCAACCCTAAAACCTTTTATTCTTGAAAATCCATTGGAAGAATTAAGAAAAGAGTTCAATGTATCTTATGCAAAAGGATACATTGAAGATGATACAAACGCACAACTCTTGGAAGAAGTGAAAAATGCAGTTCAAGATAAAGAAGTAATCATCTATTTCACAGGTACGACTAAAAACCTTGAAGTAGAAGGTAAAGACCGTGAACATATGAATTTACCTAAAGGTCACCTAGAAGTGTTTGAAGTATTAAGACATTTAAATAAGCCAATCATTGTAATCTTAAATAATGGTAGTGCAATAGATTTAACCAATGTTGAAGAATACACTTCTGCAATTCTTGAAAGCTGGTTCTTAGGTGGAGCGAATGCTGTTGCTTTAGTGAATGTTCTAAAAGGTATCGTCAACCCAAGTGGTAGACTATCTGAAACATTCCCACTATGTATCCAAAACACTCCTCATTATGGAGTATTCCCCGCAAAAGAAGGCTCAGTTAACTACTCTGGCGATATAATTAACTCAGGGTACAAATATTATGATACACACAAATACCCTGTCAGATATCCATTTGGGTATGGTTTAAGCTATACAACTTTTACCTATTCAAATCTACAAGTAGATAAAGAAGTAATCAAGGACAGCCAATTACTCAACCTAACAGTAGATATTACAAATACTGGTAGCTTAGAAGGTAAAGAAGTAGTTCAAATATATGTCGAAGACATTGAATCATACTACCCCCACCCTAAGAAAGAACTAGTTGCTTATAAGAAACTAAACTTAAAACCTAATGAAACTAAAACTGTAAAATTCAGTTTAGATGAAAATGCATTTAATGTTTACTCAATGATGCATCATGACTTCAAAGTGGAACCTGGAGAATTTAATATTCATGTTGCTAAAAACGTTAATGAAGTAGTTCTATCAATAAAAGTAACTTATACAACAAAAGAACCATTTATAACAGAGCTATCTCTAGCTCATCCATTGAAGAACTTTGGTCTATATAAAAAAGAACAAGCTGAAAAAATCATTAATAAATACCGAGCATTCCCTTGGTATGAAATCGAAGAACCAACATTAAGAGTGTTAAAAAGAATAAAAAAAGAATTCAAGCTAACAGATATTGAATTTCAAGATATGTTAGATGAATTACTGAAATAAGGAGGATACACATGTATAATGCAAATCCTGATCGATATAAAAAAATGAAATATAATAGAGTTGGAACTAGTGGTGTTTTATTACCACAAATATCACTGGGATTCTGGCAAAACTTTGGAGAAGAAAAACCCTTTGATGAAGTAAAAGAGATAGTGCTAACTGCTTTTGATAATGGAATTACACATTTCGATTTAGCAAACAATTACGGTCGTCCTGCTGGGAGTGCAGAAAGCAACTTAGGAAAGATTCTTGCAAACGAACTAAAACCATATAGAGATGAACTATTCATCTCAACAAAAGCTGGGTATTATATGTGGGAAGGACCTTATGGAGATCATGGAAGTAGAAAATACTTAATCTCATCTCTAGATCAATCTCTAAATAGATTGGGTCTAAAATATGTTGATTTATTTTACCATCATCGTCCTGATTATGACACACCACTTGAAGAAACAATGAAAGCTTTAGCTGACATTGTTCATCAAGGAAAAGCACTATATGTAGGTATCTCAAATTATCCAGCAGATAGAGCAAAAGAAGCCTCAAAAATCATTCAACAATATGACGTAAAATTACTGATCCATCAACCGAGTTTTTCAATGTTAAATCGATGGATTCAAGATGAAGGATTGGTTGACGCAATGATCGAAGAAGAAATGGGCATCATTCCATTTAGTATTCTTTCTCAAGGGCTTCTGACTGAAAAATACATTACAGGTGTCCCAACAGATTCTAGAGCTGGAAACCCTGATGTGCCATTCCTAAGTGAAAACAATGTAACACCAGAGTTAGTTACAAAATTAAAACAACTTAAAGAAATAGCAATTAATAGAAATCAATCAATGGCTGAAATGGCACTTGCCTGGGTTGTATCTCAAAAAGGAATCACAAGTGCGTTGATTGGTGTTAGTAAATTAAGCCAATTAATGAGCAATCTAAAAGCATTAGACAACACTGAATTTACAAAAGAAGAATTAGATCAAATCGAAGCAATTACTAGAAAGTGATTTTCGATATTCAAACATCAAGGTGGAATAAAAATGAAACTAGTGAAACATTATGACTTTACAAAAATGGAGACCCTCCATCCTGACTGGAACATAGTTGTTGGAGAAAAGTGGGCGAATCACGAATTGCAACAATACGTCTTATCAAAAAATAATTTATATTTTGATAATGGCTTGGTTCTTAAAGGGACATTAGAAAACGACATTATAAAAAGCGCAAGATTAAACACAAAAGATAACTTTAAATTGAAGTTTGGAAAAGTTGATATCATTGCCAAAGTGCCTAGTGGAAAAGGGACATGGCCTGCTATTTGGATGATGCCCCAAGAAAACAAATATGGACATTGGCCAAAAAGTGGAGAAATAGACATTATGGAATACGCAGCGAATAAACTAGATGAATTATTCTTCTGTATCCATACTGAAAAATATAATCATAAACATAAGGAACAATACTATTGTTCAAAGATATTTCCCAATATTGCGGACGACTTTCATAAATTCTCTCTTGATTGGAAAGAAAATGAAATTACGTATTATGTAGATGATGTTCAAATTGCTAGATACATTAGAGGAGAAAACAACAAAGATACCTCATGGGAAGGTTGGCCTTTCAACGAAGACTACTTCCTAATTCTTAACTTAGCAATTGGTGGGATGTTTGGTGGACAAGTTGACATGGATTGTCTTCCTCAAAAGTTCATCATAAAAGATATCAAAGTATACCAATAAAGCTATTTCTACTATAGAAATAGTTTTTTTCTTTATCTATCTAGAAAGTGGTATAATTATATTGATAAGAAAATAACGCTTATATTTTTAGAGAATTAAATCTATTAGGGGGATTAAGATGTCAAACATACCAAATCAAAGACGTGCTTCTTCAAATCCGTTTATCATTGATAAAGATGAACTAGAAGTACCAGATAGAAAACAGCATCTTCAAGATGCAACAAACTCATTTGGTTCTAATATTGAGAAATATGATGAATCATTTAAAAAAAGAATTGTAAGATTAGGATTGGGCGCACTAGGATTATTAATTATCCCAGCAGTGCTAATTATCTATTTTGCATTTATATACAATAGATAAGCTTTAATTTCGGCTATGCTTACATACTTTTATACATTTTACTCAAAAAAAAAGACGATTATTTAATCGTCTTTTTTAATATCCCATTGCTTCTAGTAATGAACTTTCAATTCTTGAGATAACTGAACCATATCTATTTGAACCTCTTTCGATATCCTTTAAGGTTCTTATAGCATCAGAGATATCTCCTTCAGTAACATGGTTTTGACTTATAAAAGCACGGATGTTGATCAAAGATTTATCCAATCTATCAAACTTTTTAATTTCTTTTATATCCTGGACATCAAGGACTCCTTTAAACTGAGAAAAGTGTTTCTTAATAGCTCTTTTTTCTGATCCGCTAATTTTACCATCATCTTCTTTAAACATATAACTCAGTAGTAAAATCTCAAGTTTTACTTGGTTTGCCTGAGTGTTACATATTGAATGATCATCTACTTCATATCTTTTTTCATTAATAATTGTTTTTGATGTGTCTTGAGTTTCTTTAACGGGTGTTTCATATTTCATTACGTCATCATTGATGGAATTTGTTACAAAAGGATTCCTGTATGATTCAGGTAGGTTATCCTTTTCATTATTCATGGTATCTGTTTTAAAAAGATTACTATATCCAGATAGTGTACTAGACTGAGGTTCTTTATAGATGCTTTTGTATCTTTTTTGTTTTTTTACAGAAAGGAAATCAGTACTTCTTTCCTTCCCTTTGTTGCTTGAACTACTATTTTCAGCTACTTCAAATATGATTTCGACAATTAAACTAATAATATCGAATAGACCTTCTGACATTTAAAACACCGCCTTCTTTTATTATTATACTACATAAGAATTGTTTTTGAGACAAACATTTTAAAACGTTTTCAGGTGAAATTTCGTTCAATAGATAGTACATTTGTTTATTTTATTTTACTATTACTATATAATAAACAATGTAGAAGAACCGAAAAGGAGAATGATTATGAATAGAAGTATAAACGCAATTCGTTTTTTAGGAATGGATGCAATCAACAAAGCAAATAGTGGACACCCTGGTATCGTATTAGGGGCAGCTCCAATTATCTACTCACTTTATACAAAACAAATGAATGTAACACCTACGGAACCATTATGGTTTAATAGAGATCGTTTTGTATTAGCAGCAGGACATGCAACAGGAATGTTATATCCTACGTTACACTTAGCAGGATATAAATTATCTATGGATGATTTAAAACAATTTAGACAACTAAATAGTTTAACTCCAGGACATCCTGAGTATTTACATACAGAAGGTATTGATTCAACAAGTGGTCCTTTAGGACAAGGTATCGCAATGGCAGCTGGTATGGCTGTTGGGGAAAGTTATTTAGCAGCTACATTTAATAAAGAAGGTTTTAACGTTGTAGATCATTTCACTTATGCAATTTGTGGTGATGGAGATTTACAAGAAGGTGTCACTCAAGAAGCTATGAGTTTAGCCGGACATTTAGGGTTAGGTAAATTAGTTGTATTATATGATTCAAATGATATTCAGTTAGATGGTCCAGTAGAATGGGCGAATTCTGAAAATGTTGAAGATAAGTATAAAGCAATGAACTGGCATTATATGAAAGTAAGAGACGCCAATGATCTTGAAGAACTTAATGAAGCAATCAACGTTGCTAAAGGAGTTACAGATCAACCGTCAATTATTGAAGTCAAAAGTGTCATTGGATTTGGATCTAGTTTAGCTGGGAAAAGTGCAACACATGGTTCCCCTCTAGGTAAAGAAGAAACGGATGCAATGCGTAAAACTATGAATTATAACTATCCTGAATTTGAAGCTCCAGAAAGTGCTTATGAAGATTTTAAAGTAAACACTAAAGAACGTGGAGATAAAAAATTAGCAGCTTGGAATAAATTATTCAAAGCTTATACAAAAGCATATCCAGAAGAAGCGAAAACATTAGGAAGAATCTTAAAAGGTGACTTACCTGTAGATATTAAAGACGTATTACCTGTTAAAAAAATTGGAACATCAGAAGCATCACGTGTTTCAGGTGGAAACGCAATCAACTTATTAAGTGATGCCGTTGTTAACTTTATTGGTGGTAGTGCTGACTTAACAAAATCAACAAAAGCAAAAGGAGTAAATGGGGACTTTAGTCATCAAACTCCAACAGGAAGAAACTTGAACTTTGGGGTACGTGAACATGCAATGGCTGCTATGGTTAATGGTCTTACATTACACGGATTAAAAGCATTTAGTGGTGGATTCTTCGTCTTTAGTGATTACATGAAACCAGCAATGAGAATGGCTGCAATTATGGGAATCCCTTCAATCTATATCTTCACTCATGATAGTGTAGCTGTAGGAGAAGATGGACCAACACATGAACCAATCGAACAATTAAGTATGTTAAGAACTACACCAAACTTAAATGTATATCGTCCTGGTGATGCCAATGAAACAAACTTCGCATTTAGAAGTGCTTTAGAAAGTACTAGAACACCAAGTGTTATCGTACTTTCAAGACAAAACTTAGATGTTAAAGAAGAAACAAATTACGCAGACTTCCAAAAAGGTGCTTACGTAATTAATGATAAAAAAGACTTTGAAGGAATCTTAATTGCTACTGGTAGTGAAGTAGGATTAGCGCTTGATACTCAAAGTAAGCTTGCAGAAGATGGTATCAATGTTAGAGTTGTATCGATGCCTTGTGTTGAATTATTCAAAGCACAAAGTGATGCATACAAAGAAAGTATATTACCTAAAGCTTGTACAAAACGTTTGGCTCTAGAAATGGGTGCTCCAGACTTATGGTACCAATTTGCTAGTACTGTAAAAGGTATTGATCGTTTCGGTGTAAGTGCACCAGGTAATGATGCTATCGCATTCTTTGGATTTAATGTTGAAACAGTAACTGAACTATACAAGTCATTATAAGAGCCTATTTTAGGCTCTTTTTTTTCATATTCTCTTCACATACACTATTGGATGTATGCTATAATACTGATAGGTGATGTTTATGAAAAGAAGACTATACATATATCAAGAAAACCTTAGTGAAGAATTAATTCAACTCTTTGAAGCATTAAGTAAGAATATAAAAATCGAATCAGTTGAAGAAGACATGATTACTTTACTTGATGAAGACTATTATAATGAAGAGCCAACAGATTTAGAACAATATCATATATTACTAGTCGAAGATTTTGATTCAATGGTAACGATTTTTATCGAGCCTTACCAAAACAACCCATTTGTTTTAGGGAAAGACATTAAAGAGTTTATCAAAACATTACCGCACAATGTCTATCACTTTGAAGATTTAATCACCTATATAGTCTTAAAAAATAATATCGAACTAAAAGAAAAAGTACGAGATTTTATATCATCTAAAGTAAATAATGAAGTACTGCACACAGTACGAGAATTTATTGATAACAATATGAACTCAAGCAAAAGTGCCAAGAAGCTGTATATGCACCGCAATACCCTAAACTACCGCATTGATAACTTTATAGAAACAACACATATCAATGTCAAGACCTTCAAAGGTGCAAATGCGGTATATATGTTGTATAAGTTTTAAAAAATGCCTGAGTTAATGAACTTGTTCATATTGTTACTAATGAGCCTTGTAGTAGTTACTTCAATGATTATGATTATATCCCCACGAATGTTCTTGCGAATCATCAATTTCAAGAAGGAATATAATAGCATAATAAGAACCTCCACAAGAGTTCTAGGAGTTAGTGTGTTAATCGTTAGTTTAATTATATTATTCAAACAAATGTAAAGCGTGTTTTTGTGCATTTTGCACATTCCAAAAATACACGCTTTTTTATATACTATTTATAGAGTAAAAAAAATATATTATCAAAAGGGAGAAACAATGGCTGAATTAAGATTTCAAAACTTAGACAAAGTATATGACAATGGTGTGCAAGCTGTATTTGACTTTTCTTTAAAAGTTAGAGACAAAGAGTTTATCGTATTTGTAGGACCTTCAGGATGTGGAAAATCAACTACATTAAGAATGGTTGCTGGACTTGAAGAAATTACTGCTGGAGAACTTTATATAGATGAAGTATTAGTAAATGATGTAGCTCCAAAAGACCGTAATATCGCAATGGTATTCCAAAGTTATGCATTATATCCACACATGACTGTATATGATAATATGGCATTTGGATTAAAATTAAGAAAAATGGCAAAAGATGAAATAGAAAGACGCGTTAAAAATGCAGCAGATACTTTAGGATTAACTGCATACTTAGACAGAAAACCTAAAGCATTATCAGGTGGACAGAGACAACGTGTTGCATTAGGTAGAGCAATCGTTAGGGATGCAAAAGTATTCTTAATGGATGAGCCTTTATCAAACTTAGATGCAAAATTACGTGTTCAAATGCGTTCTGAAATTATTAAATTAACAAAACGTTTAGGAACAACTACTGTATATGTAACTCATGACCAGATTGAAGCAATGACAATGGCTTCAAGAATTGTAATTATGAAAGATGGGTATATCCAACAAGTTGGTGCACCTAAAGATGTATATGATAACCCAGACAACATTTTCGTTGGTGGATTCATTGGAACTCCTCCTATGAACTTTATTTATGGTAAAGTAGAAAAAGGAATGTTTATTGGTGAAGGAATCAAAGTTGCAGTTCCAGAAGAAAAAATTGCAATTTTAAAAGAAAATAATAAATTAAACGAACAAGTAGTTCTTGGAGTGCGTCCTGAAAATATTCATGATGATCCAGTATTAAAAGCTAAATTTGCTTCTGCAACAGTAAAATTAAAAGTTGATGTTGCTGAATTATTAGGTGCAGAAACTCATATCCATGCAATGATTGGTGATCACACTTTAACAGCTAAAGTAAGTGCTCGTACTGATATTAATATTGGCGATGATGTTGAACTAGCATTCGATATGCATAGTGTTCATTTCTTTGATCCAGAAACAGAATTAAGATTAAAATCAAATAAATAATAAAATATCCTCATTTGAGGATATTTTTTTATGCTATAATAGTGAAGGGTGATGCTATGAGACAAGTAGGAATGATCGAAAAATTTAGTAATGGAACCTTTGAGTTACTAGAAAATGTATTAGTGAAAGAGAAAGATAAAAATAAGTTTTTAGTGAAATTGAATATCTACACACTATTATTAATGTTTGTATTCTTGGGAATTTCAATTGGAGCATACTTTTTGTTTCATAATATATATATTATAGGATTTGGTTTAATGGGACCAATTCTATTTTTACTTAGTTTTTTGTTGTTCATTGTTGTTCATGAATTACTACATGGATTATCATTTATCTTATTTAATAAAAACAAAGCAAAAGAACTTAAGTTTGGTGTTGTTGTTAAAAGTGGCCTTGCATATTGTATTAGTACAGTGCCTGTCAAAGTTGGCCCAGGTAGACTTAGTTTAATGATGCCTGTATATGTGGTGTGTTTACCCTTATACCTTTACGCAATGATTTCAGGTAATATCTGGCTTATTATTGCCTCTGTAATGTTTTTGAGTGGTAGTACTGGAGACTTTTACTATATGTGGAAATTAAGAAACACAAGTAAAGACTTATATATGTTTGAAGAAATGCCAACCAAATCAGGATATGAGATAGGGTACTTACTATATAAGAAAATTAATTAGTGCACTTAGGTGCACTTTTTTTATGCATTTATCACAAGTAAAAAATAGATGTTACTAGTACTTTATATATGGGTGATAAAATGAAATATATTAAAAGAAGTAGTCAAGGAACCATGTTCTCAAGAAAGAACAAAGTGTATATACCAAAGGGATTAAAGCAATATATCAATGAATTATGCATCAGTAATTTATCCACATTCCAAGGACGAGAAAAAGCAGCGGGTATTCTTTTAAGTCGCAAGAGTATCCTACCGATATATGTCAATAAAGATATTTGCCTTTTCCCCACTGAATCCATAAGGAATTACGACTGTATCTATATCAATTATAATGAACTGCTTTCGTTCAAAGGGTTATCAAGTAATGAAACAAAAATAATATTCTATGATCTATCAGAAATATCTGTAAATATATCATATGAAAAGATTAAAAAACAAGTTGTACGAGTTCAAACTATTTTGGCTAAAAAAAATACAATGTGAAAACATGAAAGAAAATGTTTTCATTACATTGTTATTATTGGTATTTATTCCCTAAATCTTGTATAATATTTATGAAATCAAAATTAAAGGAGTAAATATAATGGCAAAAAAAATTGTTAGAGATTTACAAGTTGAAGGTAAAGTCGTATTAATGAGAGTTGACTTCAACGTACCAATGAAAGATGGAGTTATCACTGATGATAACCGTATCGTTCAAGCCTTACCTACAATTAAAGATGTTGTTGCTAGAAAAGGTAAAGTAGTATTATTTTCTCACTTAGGACGCGTAAAAACTGAAGAAGACAAAGCTTCAAAAAGTTTGGCTCCAATTGCAAAAAGTTTAGCAAAAAAATTAGGACAAGAAGTTAAGTTTGTTCCATTTACTAGAGGACCTGAATTAGAAAAAGCTATCGCTGATTTAAATGAAGGTGAAATCTTAATGTTAGAAAACACAAGATTTGAAGACGTTGATGGTAAAAAAGAATCTAAAAATGATCCAGAACTTGGTAAATATTGGGCAAGTTTAGGAGATGTGTTTGTTAATGACGCATTTGGTACAGCTCATAGAAGTCATGCTTCAAATGTTGGTATCGCTGCAAATATTGATGAAGTTGCCGCAGGATACTTATTAGAAAAAGAAATCAAATTTATTGGTGGAGCAGTTGATGAACCTGCTAGACCTTTTGTTGCAATCTTAGGTGGAGCAAAAGTAGGAGACAAAATCGGTGTTATCACTAACTTACTTAAAAAAGCAGATAAAATTTTAATCGTCGGAGGAATGAGTTATAACTTCCTTAAAGTTCAAGGTTATGAAATCGGGACTTCTATCTGTGAATTAGATAAATTAGACTTAGCCAAAGAATTATTAGCGCAAGCGGATGGTAAATTAGAATTACCTTTAGATATTAAAGTAACTAAAGAATTCAGTAATGATTCACCTGCAAGAATTGCTTCGTTTGATGATATTAAAGCTGATGAAATGGGATTAGATATTGGTCCTAAAACATTAGAAAAATATGCAAAAATTCTTAAAGATGCAAAAACAGTTGTATGGAACGGACCTGCGGGAGTATTTGAATTCCCTAACTACGAACACGGTACAGTTGGTATATGTAAAATCTTAGCTGATTTAGATGCTGTAACTATTATTGGTGGTGGCGATAGTGCTGCTGCAGCAATCAGTCTTGGGTTTGCACCTAAATTTACTCACATCTCAACAGGTGGAGGAGCTTCTCTAGAATATCTAGAAGGTAAAGTATTACCTGGAGTTGCTGCTGTAGACGAGTTATAAATAGGTACATAAAACACATATAGCCTTTCAGGTTATTAAAGGAGTTAACATCATGAAATCAGAAATTACAATTACTAATACTGAAGGATTACATGCGGCACTAGCTTCGAAAGTTGTGACAGTGTCAAAAAAATACGATGCATCAGTAGTTATTGAATATACAGATAAAGTTGTAGATGCGAAAGACATCTTAGGCTTAATGAGCTTAGCAGTACCACAAGGTGAAAACATCAAAGTGATCACTGAAGGTAATGATGCAGAAAAAGCACTTAATGATATCAAAAAAATCTTAAACTAAGGAAGAATATAAAAATGAGAAAACCAATTATCGCTGGTAACTGGAAAATGTTTAAAACTAGAGACGAAGCTTTACAATTCGTTTATAACGTAAATATGAAAGTACCATCAAATGAATTTGTTGACAGTGTAGTATGTGCACAAGCACCAATCTTAAGAGACCTTGTAAAACGTCAAGGGGATCACTTAAGAGTCGGAGCTCAAAACATGCATTACTTAGATAACGGAGCGTATACTGGAGAAGTAAGCGCACCATTATTAGAAAATATCGGAGTAACTTATGTTGTTATTGGACATAGTGAAAGAAGAGCTTATTATAATGAAACAGACGGTACAGTTAATAAAAAAGTACACCAAGCATTTAGATATGGACTTACTCCTATCTTATGTTGTGGGGAATCTCTAGAAATTAGAGAAGCCGGAACTCAAGATAACTTCATCAAAGAACAAATAGTTGCTGCATTAAAAGGATTAGGAAGCGAACAAGTAAAAGTATTAGTAATCGCTTATGAACCAATCTGGGCGATTGGTACTGGTAAAACAGCTACAGCTGAAATGGCTAATGAAACAATCAAAGCTATTCGTAACGTTGTAAAAGGTTTATATGGTAGTGATACTTCAGAAGCAGTACGTATTCAATATGGTGGAAGTGTAAAACCAGCTAACGTAGACGAATTACTTTCAATGAGTGATATCGACGGCGCATTAGTAGGTGGAGCTAGTTTAGATCCAGAAAGCTTCTTAGTATTAGTAAACGCTGCAGTTAAAAAATAACAAAAATAAAAGAGGAGAAATCCTCTTTTTTATTTTGTCTTCTTTTTCTTATATAATGTCGCTTCTTTATACGCACTTCCTAATTGAAGACTTAGTGTATTAACTATTTCATTACTCTTATCAATACGTCTCTTAAAATGCTTCATCGCATTTCCTGGTCCACCTTCATGTGTTAATAGAAGGGTAACCTTTTTATTTTTAAATTGATTTCTCCTTAAAAACTTCTTCGTAAAAGTATTAATTGTAAATGCCCATACAGGACTTCCAAGAATTACTTCATCATACTTTTCAAAGTCTATTTCAAAATCATCATAATCCAAAGACTTATTTAATATACTAAACATTCCAAGGTAAATCATTTGTAGCCAATAGTTTCTTGGGATTTTTAGTTTTCCTTTTAACTGAAAATAATCTCCTTCAAATCTATTCTTTAATTCGCGTTTTGTTCTACCACTTAAACTATAATAGATAATAGCTTTCATGTTATCACCTCATTAAAGATTATAGCATATAGAGAAATAAAAAAAAGCACTCAACTGAGTGCTTTTAAATTACTTATTATCTGTTGTAGAATTCAACGATTAAGTTTTCTTTGATTCCAGTTAAGATTTCTTGTCTCTCAGGTAATCTGATATATGTAACTTCGAATTTTTTCTCGTCGAAACTTACAAATTCAGGACGCATTACTTGTGATTCTAAGCTATCTTTAACGATTTGGAATTTTTGAGCTTTGTCAGATACAGTTAAAACTTGACCTGCAACTACTCTGTATGATGGAATGTCAGTTCTTCTACCATCAACACTGATGTGTCCGTGGTTTACTAATTGACGAGCTTGACGTCTAGTTGTTGCTAAACCTGCTCTGTAAACTAAGTTATCTAATCTTGATTCTAATAAGAATAAGAAGTTCTCACCTTGTCTACCTACCATTTTTTTAGCTTCATTAAATGTTTTCTTGAATTGTTTTTCATTTACACCATAAGTGAAACGTACTTTTTGTTTCTCTTGTAATTGTAAACCGTATTCACTAATTTTCCCACGTCTTTGTCCATGTTGCCCAGGTGCGTAAGGTCTTTTACCTAATTCTTTACCAGTTTCATTGATTGAATATTTTAAACGTCTTGCTTTTTTCCAACTTGGTCCAGTATATCTAGCCATTTGTGTATTCCTCCTAATTTTTTTTTACGATAGAGTAATAACGATCTATTAATCAGAATGTTTTAATACGTTCACCTTCTCAGCAAAGACTACTAATAAACCCTTGGGAACATTCAGCAGTTAATAAGTACATTATTTAGCTGCGATTATTACACATGCGCAATATAAAGTATATAGACATTAACCAATAATGTCAACTAATTTGTCAATTACTTTCTCTAAATATAATTGATCTATCTTATCAAATCTATCTTTAATAGGAGAATCAATATCTAATACTCCTATTAGGGTATTTTTATTTAGAATCGGAACAACTATTTCACTACTGCTATTAGAATCACAAGCAATATGTCCAGGGAAACTATGGACGTCTTTAACAATAGTAGTAACACGTTTTTCTGCACTACTCCCACAAACTCCTACACCCAGTTTAATCTCAGTACATGCTGGTAGTCCTTGGAAGGGTCCTAACGTAAGTTTCTCCCCGTCATACAAGTAGAATCCAACCCAGTTAATATCGGCTAAGAAGTACTTTAAATACGCACTCAAATTACTTAAGGTAGTAATGAATGTATCGCCTTGATAAAGAAAGTGTTCTAAATGCTCTAACATGATTTTGTAGTTTTCTGTTTTATCTTTGCTTTTTTCAATTGGAATAAACATAATATCACCTACACAAATATTATACAAATTATTATCAAAAAGCAAACAATTATGGTATTATATTTTTGATTAGGAGTGATACTAATGTATGAAAGAATATTAGTTAGATACGGAGATTTAACATTAAAAGGTAAAAACAAAAAAGTGTTTATAGATAAGGTAAACGGACTTGTCAAACAAAAAGTAGCAAATGACAATGTAACGTACGAGAAAAACCATGATAGATTATACATCTTACTTAATGGCGAAGACCATGAAGAAGTAATCAATGGGTTAAATAAAGTATCAGGGTTAAGAAGTTATAGTTTAATAACTAAAACAGAACTTGATATGGACAAAATAATGGCCAAAGCTTTAGAAGTAGTTCAAAGTGAATTAACTGATAAAGTAGTTACATTCAAAGTGGAGTCAAAAAGAGCAGACAAATTCTTTCCGATTCAAAGCCCTGAGATTAGTAAAATCGTTGCGGCTTATGTCTTAAAGAATACGAACTTATTAAAAGTAGATGTTCATAACCCAGAACTAACGTTACATGTTGAAGTTAGACAAGACGCAGCTTTTGTGTATTGTAAAAAAATCAAAGGTATGGGTGGATTCCCTGTTGGAGTCGCTGGAAAAGGATTATTAATGCTTTCAGGGGGTATTGATTCTCCTGTTGCTGGATTCTTAGCAATGAAACAAGGTATTGAAGTAGAGTGTCTTCACTTTGAATCAACACCTTTAACAAGTATTGAATCAGCTCAAAAAGTAATTGATTTAACTGAAAAAATGGCACAATATGCTCCTCATAATAAAATGAAGCTACATATGGTTCCATTTGAAGAGTTACATCAAGCATTACTAAATTACATTCCCGAAAGCTACAACATCACCATCATGCGAAGAATGATGTACAGAATTGCTGAAAAAATCGCACTACAACATAATTGTAAAGTAATCTTAAATGGAGAGTCTGTTGGACAAGTAGCTTCTCAAACACTTCAATCAATTAGTGTGATTAACGATGTTTGTAATATGCCAGTGATTAGACCTCTTTGTACTTACGATAAATTAGACATCATTGATATTAGTAGAAAAATTGATTGTTACAACATATCAATCAAACCATTTGAAGATTGTTGTACAGTATATGTACCTAAAAAACCAGCTACCGCACCAAAACTAAAAAAATGCGAGTTATATGAATCAAAATATAACTTCGATACATTAGTAGACAACGCAGTAGAGAAAACAAGATATATGGTCATAGATGCAAAGAAACATCAAGATATAACATTAGAAGGTTTAGTAGTAAGTGAAGTACTAGATATTATATTATAAGGAGATGTAACAATGGAAAATTGGGATTTAACGAAACTCTATCCATCATTTGATTCAGTTGAGTTTAAAGAAGCGTTTGAGGGATTTGATGTTTTAATCAAAAAGACAAATGAATTCAAACAAAGATTTAATGAAGAAAATGCACAAACTGTTATCACTGATTTCTTAGTAAATGAAATTGAAGTAACTACTGTAGTAAGAAGATTAGGAGCTTTTATCTCATTATCAATGGCAACAAACACTACAGATCCAGTATCTGGAAAATACATGATGCAACTACGTCAAAAACACACAGAACTGACAGAAGTATTTACTATGTGGTCTGAGTATTTAAGCAAAGTAGCAAATATTGATGAAGTGTTAAATTCAAGCGAATTCTTACAAGAACATGCATATGACTTAAAAAACATCATTAAAACTAATAAATTTAATCTAGATAAAGAAACAGAAACACTACTATCTGAATTATCACAATCATCTGGGACATTATGGACAAAGATGCAAGGTGTCTTAACTTCTACACTAGAAGTAGAGTACAAGGGTGAAATTTTGACTTTACCAGAGATACTTAACAAACAAGAAGAGTCAGACCCGGAAGTAAGAAAAAGTGCTTATGAGGCAGAATTGCTTGCTTATAAGAAAATTGAAAAGGCAGTAGCTTTCTCAATGAATGGAATTAAAGGGGAAGTAAATACCTTAAGTAAAAAAAGAGGATATAGTGGCGCATTAGAAAGAACACTAATTAATTCTCGTCTACAAGAAAAAACACTAACCGCAATGATTAGTGCAATGAAAGATTATTTACCTGAATTCAGAAAATACTTAAGACGTAAAGGTGAATTATTAGGAAGTACCACAGGTCTTCGTTGGTACGACCGTAACGCTCCTATTGGTAAAAGTTCAAAAGAATTCACAATTCCAGAAGCACAAAACTATATTATAAAAAACTTTTCAACGTTCAGTCCACACCTAAAAGAAGTCGCTGAAAAAGCCTTCACCGGTAATTGGATTGATTATCGACCATATAAAGGAAAACGTGGTGGAGCATTTTGCGCCAACATACCTCCAATCAAAGAATCGAGAATTCTATCAAACTTCACAGGTACATTTGGCGACGTTATCACATTAAGCCATGAACTTGGACATGCATATCACGGAGATAATATCTTTTCTGAATCACCACTAGGTAGTTACACAATGCCACTTGCTGAAACAGCATCTACATTTTGTGAAACTATCGTATTAAAAGCTGCTTTAAAAGAAGCAAAAGGTGACGAGTTATTATCTATCTTAGAATCAGATTTACAAGGTTCTACAGCAGTAATCGTTGATATCTTAAGTAGATTTATTTTTGAAACAAATGTCTTTGATTCTCAAAAAGAAAACTTCTTAGACGAAAACAAACTAAAAGAATTAATGACAGATGCCCAAAAACAAACTTATGGTGACGGAATGGATCCTGATTACCTTAACCCTTACATGTGGTTATGGAAACCTCATTACTACTCAACGGGTCTAAGTTTCTACAATTTCCCTTATGCATTTGGACTACTATTTGCTAAAGGGTTATATGGAGTATACCAACAAGAAGGCGAAGCTTTCACAAGTAAATATGATGACTTATTAAAAGCAACCGTAAAAATGGATGTTGAAGA
>Ga0307989_1000319_pt1 | contig 32939 bp, 29 predicted proteins | sample EllFjometagen185_FD_203164 | JGI IMG/M metagenome (GOLD analysis project Ga0307989, IMG submission 203164) | Marine microbial communities from Ellis Fjord, Antarctic Ocean - #185 | ecosystem: Environmental > Aquatic > Marine > Unclassified | place: Southern Ocean | collected 2014-10-08 | reverse complement strand
ACTGTAATGTTTTCAGCAACAATGCCGAGAGCAATACTAAATATTACTAAAAGATATATGAAAAATCCGATTCATATCTCAGTAATTAATGGAGATGAATCGAACAAAGACATTACACAAACATATTACAATGTAAATGAATCTAATAAGGTTGAAGCAGTCGGTAGACTACTTACAGTTTATAATTCAAAACTTACATTAGTGTTCTGTAATACAAAAAGAAAAGTTGATGATGTAACTCAAAAATTAATATCTAAAGGTTATAATGTAGATAAAATTCATGGAGACTTACCTCAAACACAAAGGTTAGACGTTTTAAATAAATTCCATAGAGGTGTTTTAGACATCTTAGTAGCGACTGATGTTGCTGCACGTGGACTTGATATTAAAAATGTTGAAGTAGTTATTAACTTTGATGTTCCTGAAAAAGCTGAGTATTACGTTCACCGTATTGGTAGAACAGGTAGAATCGGAGCAAAAGGTTTGTCATTCACATTGGTAACTAAAAAGGATAACAGAAGATTACAGGATATCCTTAAATTCACAAAATCTACAATTACTAAAAGAAATGTTCCCACAGTTGATAAAGTAAATGCTGTTAAACAGGAACAAGATCTTGAAGAAATTACTACATTAATAAGAGAAGATAAAAACACTGAATTTAAAGATTTTGCAGCTGAACTATTAATTCAAAATGATGCTGTAGAAGTAGTATCAGCTTTATTGAGTAAATTGGCTAAAAATGACTCTTCAAAGAAAGTTGCTGGAGACATTAATGAAGATAACTCAAGAAGTGGAAGACAACGCGGAGGATCTAGAGAAAGATCTGGACGTGGAGAAAACAGATCTGGACGTGGAGATGGAAAAGGAATTAAACGATTCCATTTAAACCTAGGTATTAGTGATGGTATTACTGTTCAAAAATTCGCTAATTTTGTTGCTCAAAAAACAAACTTAAGAAATTCTCAAATAAAAGATATTACAGTTAGAGAAAGTTTTGCATTTTTCTCAACTGATGCTATTCATGAAGCTTCAGTAATGAAAAAAATGAAAAATGTAAAATTCCAAGGTAAACAAACTTCTATTCAATTAGCAAAAGAAAGAAAAAGATAATAATTTAAAACACTCGAAAGAGTGTTTTTTTTGATACAATGAAACGCATAGACTACTAAATAGAAAATATTTCACTATTTTTTAATGACAAATAAATAAAATGTGACTATTTAGATATTGCTTAAACAAATGTATAATAAATATAGATATGCAAAGAGGAGTGATTTAATGTTAATAATTGAAAATGCTAACTTAATTACCATGCACAAAGATAATTATGTAAGTGGAAGTATTGTTTTAGAAAATGGGAAAATAGTTGAAGTTGGAACAAGTGTTGATTTAAAAAAATACCATAATGCAAAAGTTGTAGATGCAAAAGGTAAATTTGTAACTCCAGGATTAGTTGATCCTCACTGTCATATAGGAGTTATGGAAGAAGGAATCAGGTTTGAGGGTAACGATACTAATGAATTGAGTGGGCCGATTTACCCTGAATTAAGAGGGATCGATAGTTTGTACTCGAAAGATATGGCTTTTGATTACACTTATAAATCAGGTATTACTACTGTTAACACTGGACCAGGCAGCGCTAATGTTATAGGTGGGACATTTACCGCAGTTAAAACTTATGGTGAAACTGTTGAAGAAATGGTTATAAAAGAAGAAACTTGTATGAAAATGGCTTTAGGAGAAAATCCTAAAAGATTTTATGGATCTGATAGAAAGAATCCAGGAACTAGAATGGCTAGTGCAGCATTAATGAGAGAATGGCTTTTTAAAGCAAAGGATTATCATGCTAAATATAATGCATGGCTTAATGAAACAAAAGATGCAAAAGAGCCTGCATTTGATATGAAACTTCATTCTTTAATGAGAGTTTTTGATGGGATGATCGTTAAAATCCATGCTCATAGAAGAGATGATATAATGACGGCCATTCGAATTAGTAAAGAATTTGGTTTGAATACCACTATTGAACATGCAACTGAGGCTCATCTAATAGCGGATGAAGTTAAGGCTTCTGGAGTTCCTTGTATTATTGGACCAACTTTGGGAATGGCGTCAAAATACGAACTTGTAAATAAATCATTTAAATCAGCTAAAATATTAGAAGATTCAGGTATAGAATTTGCAATTATGACAGATCATCCTGTTATTACCTTGGATACAACTTTAGTACAAGCTGCATTATTCATAAAAGAAGGATTAAGCGAGTTAGAAGCATTGAAAGCATTAACCATAACAGCAGCTAAACTAAATGGTATTGAAGAAAGAGTTGGATCTTTAGAAGTTGGAAAAGATGCGGATGTAGTTATCTGGGATGGACCAATTTTCAATATAATGACAAGACCTGAAATGGTTATTATAAATGGAAAAATAGTACACCGAAAATCAAACACATAATTTATGTGTTTTTTCTTAAAAAATCAATGAATTTCAAATTTTTAATAGTGTAATATGTGGAGAAATAGATATATTCATAATTAACCAAAAAAAACAAAACATAAAATTAAGGAATAAAAATGGGGTAAGTAAGTTAATATAACATTTTTTTAAGAAAAGGTACAAGTAAAATTCACTTTTGTTATCAATCAAATATATGGATATTAATATGATGTATTTACTCTGGTTTGCATATAGGACTATTTAAAAACATGGTTACAGTATCCATCTTGAAAGATCAAAAGGATTTCACTGAACAATTGGAATTTGGAATCTTGCAACTTTATAACTGATGAGAATCATATCCCCTAAAATTAAAAATATACTCTTAGCTGAGATGTTTAATGTGTTGAAGAGAAAATGAAATTGGTAATAATAAGTTGGGTAACTAAATTGAAAAATCTTATCGAGAACAAAGAATATTTAGAATTAACTATAATTTTTTTTAATCTTAGAATCTTGTAGAATGGTTGTCATATACTTGTGACAGTGAAGGGTGTTAAACATTTAAAGGCTTTGATATGAATGAAACTGACTTGAAACTTTGATAGCTTGAATATTTACAGTCGCATATCAAGTAGAACTAATTACCGAAATGTCCTACATGTAAATTATCATAAAATATATATATATATATTATATTTACTAAGTTTTTTGTATCGAAAATGGTATTATAATATCATATAGCAGATGGAAAGAGGGAACAATATGTTGAATATTGATACATTTGAAAAGAACAATCTTAAAGTTCTTGGAATTCTAGTTAGATATAAAAGAGTGACATTTGGCTACTCTTTAAGAGATCTTGGAAAAATCACTAATATCTCTCACACTTTGATTTCAAATTTTGAACGTGGGAATAAGATTCCACATAATGACACAATAAAAGACATTTTTAAATTCTTGGAACTTGATTTTTATAACGACCCTAATATATCAAAAGATTTCTCTATACTTTATAAAAAAATATTGGAGCACCTTTTTTTTTATGAGTATGAAGATGCCAAAGAATTAATTAAAACAATTGAGAAAAAAAGAAATATTTATGAACATAGTGTTGAAGTCATCAACTTTATGATTATTAGATATCTGTTTTATCTTTTAACAGGTACTTATATTGAAGAAAAAGACAAAGGTCTTGATCAATATGAAGTTGTTTTAGAATTTTTTTCTAGCACTCAAAAGCAGTTGTTTTATTTTATAAAGGGATTAGATAAATTAAACCAAGAATATTATAGCCAAGCTGGAATGTTTTTCGAAAAAGCATTAAGAGTAGGGGATAGAAAAATAGATTTACTAATCAAAGAGTATTATGTAAAAACGCTAAGTAAAACAAATAAGTTTGTAGATTCTAGAATTATAGCTGATAAATGTATAAGGGAATATGAAAAACAAACAAACTACGTAAGAGCCATGAGATTAAGAATCATGATTGCTTATGATTTTATTAGAATATTTAAATATAAAGAAGCAAAAGAAATGTATAATTTTGTCTATAATTACTCTGTAAAATACAAAGTAGAGGACTTAGAAAACGATTGCAATACAAGAATGGCTCATATAGCAATTCTTGAAAAAGACTTTGAAAAAGCAAGAGATTATTTAGTGAAAGTAACACCACCTTATTCCAGAGTTTTTTACTACATAAAATTCGATCTAATTATACATTTTGGTACCGAAGATGATTTCTTAAATTACTATAACAAAGTGATGGCGAACCCATGGATTAATAGTCACCCTAAAACAATGAATTTCTTTAAATTAATTTTGATGAGATATGACACTAAATATATGGATAAAAAAGAATATGAGAGAATATTGAAAGAACAGATTAACTATGCATTTTTAACTAACGATTCAGAAACAATGGAAATATCATCCAAATTCCTAATAAGATTTTATAAATCTGAAAGAAGATATAAAAATGCTCTTGAAGTGTCAGAGAATTTTTTACATAGATTAAGATACGGAACAAATATTTAGATTTGTCACTTGAAAACGCGTATGATGATTACAAGTTCTAAATATCTTGATTTAATTGCATATTAGTGGTTAGTGTAATATTACAAGATTATCTTGCAATTTAGTGTAAAAATGAGATAATATTCATGTAAGGTAAATTTTTGAAACAGTTGTAGTATCTCGTATAAAAATAAATATTACTTATTTAGTTTTTTGGGAAAGAACGATTAAGGTGGGAAACTGTTTCGGGGCAAAATAGCGATTTTATCGCTATTTTTATTTTTATTTTTATTTATTTATAATCCTGTTTATTACGCTATACTTTTCAAAAAAATGTGATATAATAGCATTGATGAAAGCGTTTTTAATTTCTAACTAAAAGGAGAAAAATATGGAAGATAAATTTGACACCTTAATGATGGCTATTGTTAAGGATAAACCTGGAGTTGGACTTACAATAACTGAGAAACCGATTCCAAAAGATTTAGATGATCATGAAGTTTTGGTTAAGGTAAATTACACATCTGTTTGTGGAACAGATTATCACATTTATACTTATGATGATTGGGCAAAAAAAAGACTTAAATTACCATTTACAGCGGGTCATGAATTTAGTGGTGAAGTTGTTAAAATTGGGAAGACAGTTACGAGAGTTGAAATTGGAGATATTGTTAGTGCCGAAACTCATATAATTTGTGAAACTTGTGAGTTTTGTTTAAGAGGAGAAGGACATATTTGTGAAAATACGAAAATTATTGGTGTTGATACCGATGGTTGTTTTGCAGAATATATAAAAATTCCCGCTATGAATTGCTTCATTAATAGTAAAGATGTAAATCCCATATATTTAAGCGTCCAAGAACCACTTGGAAATGCTGTGCATACTATTTCTCATTTTCCTGTTAAAGGAAAAGATGTAGTAATCGTTGGATGTGGACCAATAGGTCTTATGGGTGTAAATGTTGCAAAGGCATACGGAGCTAAAAAAATAATTGCTGTTGAGGTAAACGAATATAGATTAAAATTAGCTAAAGAACTTGGTGCTGATGTTTGTATTAATCCTTTAAAAGAAGATGTAATCACTAGAGTACTAAATGAAACTACTGGCCGTGGAGCTGATGTTATTGGTGAATTTAGTGGGAATAAAACTGCAATAGAACAAGCTTTTAAATATTTAAAATCAGGTGGCGGAATGAGTATGTTGGGTATTCCTAGTAAGGACATAGACTTAGATGTAGCTAATGATATTGTATTTAAAGGCGCACAAATATATGGGGTTGTTGGCAGAAGAATTTATGATACTTGGTATCAAGTAAAAGAATTAATTGATAATAATATGTTGGATTTTGATAAAATAATTACACATGTCTTTCCACTTGAAGATGTAGTAAAAGCTATGGAAATAATGGGTAGTGGAAATAGTGGGAAAATCGTATTGAAGGTAGGGGAATAACATGAGTAATCATGATCTTGATTTTTTAAGAGTGAAAGTTGACGAACTTAAGGAAGCTGGAGTTTATCGTGAATTGCCGATAAATTATGGTCCTTGTGACAATAGAATTAATCTAAATGGTAGAGATGTAGTGAATCTATCTAGCAATAACTATCTAGGATTAGCTAATCATCCACGTGTTAAAAAAGCTGCGATTGATGCGGTAAATAAATATGGTGCTGGTGCTGGTGCGGTTAGAACCATAGTAGGGAACCAAGATGTCTTAGAAAGACTCGAAAAAATCTTAGCAGAGTTTAAACGAGAAGAAGCAGTTATGTGTTTTCAAAGCGGACTTAATTGCAACATTGGAACTATTCAGGCAATTACTACAAAGGGTGATTTAATTATTAGTGATGAATTAAACCACGCTTCTATCATTGACGGAGTAAGATTAAGCAAAGCTGATAGAGCTGTTTATAAACATAGCAATATGGAAGAATTAGAAATAATTCTTAAAGAAAGAAGAGAAAACTATAACCAAGTATTAATTATTACTGATGGTGTATTTTCTATGGATGGAGACCTAGCTAAGTTACCTGAAATTGTAAATTTAGCTGAAAAATATGATGCGTTAACATATGTTGATGACGCACACGGTAGTGGAGTATTAGGTGAATCTGGACGAGGTACTGTCGATCACTTTGGACTACATGGTAGAGTTGACTTTATTATCGGAACTTTATCTAAAGCAATTGGAGTTGTGGGAGGTTATGTGGCAAGTAAACAAGTTACAAAAACTTGGTTACATCATAGAGCCAGACCGTTATTATTTTCAACGGCATTACCACCAAGCGCATCAGCGGCCGCTATTGAAAGTGTAAAAATGTTGATGGAATCAACTTACTTCACTGATACCTTATGGGATAACGCTAGATATTTTAAAGAAAGATTAAGTAAATTCGGCTTTGATACAGGACATAGTGAAACACCTATTACCCCTGTAATGATTGGAAACGAAGCTAAAACAATGGAATTTAGCAAGATGCTATTAGAAACTGGTGTATATGTATCAGGTATAGTTTATCCGACTGTGGCATTAGGGAAAGGTAGATTAAGATGTATGATTAGTGCTTCTCATACAAAGAAGGATTTGGATTATGCAGCCATTCAATTTGAAAAAGTAGGTAAAGAATTAGGAATTATTTAAGGAGAATGCAAATTCTCCTTTTTATTTTATATAGAAGAGAATATAATGGTAATGAGGGTGGTAATCATGGACAAGTATTTAAAAGATTGGATCTCAATAATCGATGGCATGAAAAATGATAATACTTATAAAGCCTCGTGGGGTAAAGCTATTATAGAATCATTACTTGAGAGAGACTACACAATAGTCAAAGGACAAATTATTGTAGAAGAGTATTTTATCGTAAAAAGAATAATGAAATACTATTGGAATCTTAATAGTTACTTTGGGCTTACTCAAGGTCGTTTTTTAGTAGTAGAAAAGATTATTGAAGATATGCATAATCAGTTCTACAAAAGAAGACTAAATGATTTTCCAGTGTTGTTTAGTGGAATTGATTCATTCATAAATAGAAATAGTATTAGTTATGAAAGAAACCTAGCGAAATTAATGAGAGCTATAAATGATAATGTTGCCTATAGATTTTTGAATTATAAAAGAAATAAAACTAACCTCTACAAACTCGATTTAGAAAAGAAAATCTTAATCTTTACAAAAGATCAGTTAAAATGCATCAAAGAGAATAAGAAAATACTGTTAGACCTAATCCATTATAAATGGACTTTAAATATAGAAAAATTCAATCTAAGCCCAAAAATACTCAAGAAAGTTACAAATGTAAATTTAGCAGTTTCTAAGAAAAAGAATTTGGATAAACACCTCGCTTTCTTACTTAGATATCATGGTGAAAGTTTAATTGATTTTTATACCGGAGAAAAACTAGAACCTGATAACGCAAAACTGGACCACGTTATACCAGTGTATTATATATATAGTTATAATATGTGGAATTTAGTTTTAACAAATAAGAGACGAAAAAAGGAAAGAATTCCACTTGAAAAAAATATCGAAAAACTGAAAGTAAGGAATATTGATATAATGGAAAAATATGGACCAAAGAGTTATCCGTTTGATGGAGACTTCAACGATGCATATACCAATAATTTAATAGATATGTTTTACGACGCACTACGAAAATAAACAGGAAAATCAAAGGAGGAATAAGAAATGTTGAAGTATTTTTTATATGTAAATGAGTATAAGGGTAGAGCAGTAATTCATGAAAGAAAATGTAATAAAACTAAGAATTTAGATCTTGCTCTTAAAAAACAACAAATATCTAAAGATGCAATTTGGTATGGGTTTAAACATAAGGACGACGCAATCGCAAAAATGAATGGTACTGAATGTGAAAGACAACTTAAACATACTTGCATGTATAAACATTAACTATAAACAGTGAATTCCCTTAAGAATTCACTGTTTTTTATCACTCGGATTTAAGTCCACGTCTTTAAACAAAATTTTTTATGCTGGGGAGTGTTCACATTGTTTTATGTGTTATAATGTTTACAACACATATTATATTTCTGAAGGAGGATCAATATGATTTATCTTTTAACTATAGTAATAATTATTTTATTAATACCACTTAGTTATCTATCTTTTTTAATGATATTTGAATATAAACCCAAAGAGATAGAAACGGCGATTTTTAAAAGTAATAATAATAATAGGCTACCAAATGAATTTAGTGTAACTACGTTTAATTTAGGATATTGTTCACTTGATAAAGATAGTGATTTTTTCTTTGATGGTGGAAAAAAAGCAAGAGCAAAAAGTAAAGATAAAGTTATTCAAAATTTAGAAGGGAATTCAAGTATTATAGAAGAACTAAATGCTGATTTTCATCTAATACAAGAGATTGACGAATTTGGAAGTCGAAGTTATAACGTTAACCAACTTGAACATATAATTTCTAAGTTTAGCAATTATAATAGCTCGTTCGCATTTAACTACAGACTAAAGTATCTTTGGTATCCTTTACGACAACCAATGGGAAGTGCGTATGGTGGATTATTAACTTTATCAAAATATAAGATTGAATCATCAGTTAGATACAAATTAAAAGGTGAGGAATTATTTCCCAGAAGACTATTTTTCTTGAAAAGATGTATGGTAGTAGATACCATTAAAGCTAAAAACAATAAACTATTATATATGATTAATATCCATCTATCAGCTTATGATACTAACGGAGATATAAGAAAAGAGCAAGTAAAGTATTTAATTGAATTCATAAATGATTTATATGATGAAGAATTAAATTATATTGTTATTGGTGGTGATTGGAATCATATACTTCCAAAAGAGTTACATAAAGCAGATATGCCTTCTTGGGTAAGCTTATTACCTGAAGAACTATATCAAGATAAATTCAGACTTGTATACGATAAAACGGTTAATACAGTTAGAAGTGAAGATTCACCTTATGTTAAAGGTGTGAATTTTGAAACTGTAATCGATGGATTCTTAGTTTCTCCTAATATTGAAATAGTTAATGTTAAATCACTGGATTACGGGTTTGAATACTCGGATCACAATCCTGTAAAGGCTACATTTAGACTTAAGTAAAAGATTAACTTGGTAAACCAGTTAATCTTTTTTTATGAATAGAGTCACATTTTTTAAATAAGACCTTTTTGTTATTTGAAATCTTTGTCATATCATTGTCTTTATTTTATAAAATAAAATATAATAAATAAGTACATAAAAAAGGAGTGGTTACGATATGGAGAAAGATGTAATATTAAGAATTAAAGCAGTATTGAATAATACCAGAGGATTTTTACAACAAGATGGTGGAGATATTGATTTTATTGATTTTAAAGATGGAATAGTATATGTGAAGATGCGTGGAGCATGTGTTGGATGCGGATCTTTAAATACAACACTGTACGATGGTATTGAAAGCATTCTATTGGCTGAAGTTCCTGAAGTTATTGGAATAGAATTAGCTGAATGATAACAAGTAATGACACAATTACACAAATACTAGAAAGATATTCGCAGCTAAAAGAAGTCTTTTATAATCATGGGTTTAAAGGATTAGATAATAAGTTAGTATTAAAACAACTTGGTAGTATGCCTCTCAGTGAAGTTTTAAAAAACAAAGAGATAAATGTAAATGTATTTATTGATATGTTAAATGAAACAATTAAAGATGATACTATCGATATTACTTTAGTAGAATCGGTTTACAAAGAAGATGCTATTAATATAATTGGTTTATTACCTTGTCCTGTAAGAATCCCCTTGCTTGAAAGATTTTCTACATTAACTAATTTAAATAAAATTAATCATAATCTTAAGGCAGCAAGTGAAGGATTAGATTGGTTAAAAGATGAAGTGAAAATCGCAACTAAAGAAGAAGATTTAGCTGATGTTTATATTAGTGCTGGATTTGATTTATTTTTCGAAGATAATTTAATGAAAAAATTCAAAGACAATAAAGTTTTTGAAGATTTTTATAGTGGTAGAACTTTTAATAAGGATTTTGAAAATGAATACTTAAGTTTAAAAGATCCCTCTGGTGACTATTCTATGTTAGGTGTAGTACCCGCAGTATTTTTAGTGAATACTGCAGTTCTAGGAGACAGACCAATACCAAAAACTTGGTCTGACTTATTAGACCCGATATATGAAAATTCACTTAGTTTACCTGTAAGTGATTTTGATTTGTTTAACGCAATTCTAATTCATTTATATCAAGAATTCGGGGATAGTGCCATTAGGACTTTGGGACAAAGTTTAATAAAAACTATGCATCCAGCTCAAATGGTAAAAAGTGAACGAAGATCAAGAGTAAAACCAGCAATTAGTATAATGCCTTACTTTTTTACCAAAATGGCTTTGCCAGGTAGTGTAATGAAAGCGGTGTGGCCTGAAGATGGTGCGATTATTTCACCGATTTTTATGCTTACTAAAAGAAGTAAAAAAAGAGAATTAAAAGAAGTAGCTGATATGTTCATGTCCAAGGAAACTGGAGAGATTTTATCTCATAAAGGATTATTCCCAACAGTCAATAAAGACGTAGATAACCATTTAGAAAACAAGAAATTTAAATGGATTGGATGGGATTATATTAATAATAATGACATTGGAGAAATTTTAGCTCATTGTATGAAAGTGTTTAAAGAAGGGACGGAATAACATGGATTTAATTACTGTTTCAGGTCCACCTTCATCAGGCAAAACCGCAATACTAATGAAAACAATTAAAAACTTCTTAGATAGAGGAGTTAAAGTTGGTGTTGTTAAGTTTGATTGTTTGTTTACCGATGATGACATTTATTTTGAAAAACTAGGAATTCCTGTAAGAAAAGGGTTATCTGGATCTCTTTGCCCTGATCATTATTTTGTTTCAAATATTGAAGAAGTTGTACAATGGGGCAATGAACAAAAAGTTGATTTATTAATAACCGAAAGTGCAGGATTATGTAATAGATGTAGTCCTTATATAAAAAATATAAAAGCTGTTTGCGTTATTGATAATTTAAGTGGTATAAATACACCTAAAAAAATCGGGCCAATGTTGAAAAGCGCAGATATTGTCGTTATCACAAAAGGTGATATCGTCAGCCAAGCTGAACGAGAAGTTTATACAATGAAAGTTCAAAGTGTAAATCCTAAAGCTATCATTATGCATGTTAACGGTCTTAATGGTCAAGGAGCATTTGAACTTAGTACATTGATTTATGATAAAACTAAAAATGTTACAACTCTTGAAGGTGAAAAACTAAGATACCCTATGCCTGCAGCATTATGTAGCTATTGTCTTGGTGAAACTAGAATTGGTAAAGATCATCAAATGGGTAATGTTAGAAAGATTAATTTGAGTGGTAAAAATGGATAAAAATACATTATTAAGCATTACAATTGGAGACTTATTTTTAAAACACCCATTCACAAAGGATTTCTTTGTAGATCACTTAATACCATTTGAGGGTCATGAAAATTATTCAATTAACAAGTTATTTGAAATAATAGATGAAGAAGTTATTGAGGATAAAGCAATAAATATAGACTTGTTTATTAACAACATTTTAGAATATATTGATTTGATGAGTTCTTACTTTATAAGTGAGAAAATTGTTGAGAACAAAATATCTATATTCCCTGGAACTTATAAAGATGGTACACCGGAAAAATTTGATATGCTAGAAGTACATAAAGGTGAAATCATTTCAATAGTTGGTCCTACTGGAAGTGGGAAATCAAGACTACTTGCAGATATTGAGTGGGCAGCAAACGCTGATACTCCAACCAAAAGAAAAGTATTAATAAATGGTAGGGTTTTAGAACCCCATGAAAGATTTAGTGCTTCTAATAAACTAGTAGCTCAGTTATCACAAAATATGAATTTTGTAATGGATTTGTCTGTTGAAGAGTTTCTGGATTTACATGCGACTAGTCGTATGGTAGAAAACAAAAATGATATGGTAGAAAAAATATTTGCTAAAGCTAATGAACTTGCAGGAGAAGGCTTTGGGAAAGACACTCCAATAACACAGTTATCTGGAGGTCAATCACGAGCGTTAATGATTGCTGACACAGCAATTCTTTCTAAATCACCAATAATTCTAATAGATGAAATAGAAAACGCAGGTATAGATAGAAAAAAAGCGTTAGAACTACTTGTAACTGAAGAGAAGATTGTTTTAATGAGTACTCACGATCCTATACTTGCATTAATGGGAGATAAGAGAATAGTTATAAATAATGGTGGAATTGAAAAAGTAATAATTACCACAGACGAAGAAAGAAGTATTCTATCAAAATTAGAATCAATAGATGATACTATGATGAAAATGAGAAACAGGCTAAGATATGGTAAAAAATTAACTTTCAAGGAGGATTTATAACATGGCAGATCATTCAGGATGCAGCGCATCATTTGAAAATGGAAAAGAAACAGTCGATAAAGTTAGAATGATGGGATTTAGTGAAGGAGCATTACCTATGGCTCTTGATGTAAAATGTGAATGTGGAACAGAGTTTGAGATGGAATTCTTTGAAGATACATGTCCAGATTGTGGTATGGTATTTGGAGTTACTCCTTGTCATTCTCATGATGCAACTCAAGTAAAAGCATCAGAGATTGATTATTAACAATAGTATAAAAATATAAATAAAATCAAAAAAGATAACTCTAAGTTTCAGAGTTATCTTTTTTAATATCATTTTTATTAATATGATTTTTTTGAATTTGAATATTTTTATAAAAAGCAGCAAGTCCAGCCTCAGCTGTTTCTCTATAACTTTCTTTTAAATCCCTACCAGTTTGTAACATGGTTTCAACTACCATGTCAAATGATATTTTTCGGTTATCCCCTATAAGTTCAGATAACTCTGCAGCATTGATTGCTCTCATAGCTGCTACACCATTTCTTTCAATACATGGAACTTGGACATAGCCTAGTATTGGATCACAAGTTAATCCGAGATGGTGTTCCATAGCAATTTCGGCTGCGCATTCTAATGTGTCAGTATCACTACCAATTAAAACTGAAACTGCAGCTGCAGCCATAGAACATGCTGTTCCAATTTCGGCTTGACAACCAGCTTCAGCTCCACTAATAGATGCGTTATGTTTAACGATGTTTCCGATTAAACCAGCAACTGCAAGAGCATTTAATAATTCATCCTCATGGAAATTATATTTTTCCTGAGCATAATATAATACTCCAGGTAATACACCACTAGCTCCACATGTTGGTGCAGTTACTATTTCTCCACCACTTGCATTTGTTTCACTCACTGCATAAGCGTAGGCAGAAGCTAATTGTGTTTTATTTACATGTTTACTACTTGAAAATTTAACACGATTTAGTATTCTTTTTGCTTTTCTTTCGACATTTAACATACCAGGAAGTAATCCAGTGATAACAAGACCATCATCCACAGATTTTGACATTGTACTCCAAATTAGTCTTAAATAATCTTTAAAATCATCATTTTCAAATTTGTATACATATTCATGAAGTTCAAGTTTGTTTTCTTCACAGTAATCTCTAATTTCCTTGAAATATTTATGAGGATATACTTTAACAATTTCTCTTGGGTCTTCCCCTTTTTTTCTAATGATTCCTCCACCAATGCTATAGAATCTTTCATATCCAATTGGTTTGTCACCATTGTACATGAAAAAATCCAATGTATTAGGATGTTCAGGTATTGATTCTTGACTAAATATTACTTCAACATTTTTTAATGACCTTCTAATAACTTTATCAGTTAAATGGCCTTTTCCTGTCATACTTAAAGAGCCAAATAGTTTAACTAAATAGCGTTCTGCTTTATATTCTTCTTTTACTAATTCACAGGCTTTTTTTGGTCCCATTGTATGGGAACTTGAAGGCCCATTTCCTATTTTATATAGTTCTCTTATCGATCTCATAATATCAGTCCTTATATATTGATTCTTTCTATACATATGTATTGTATCAAAACTTTAGGATTTGTCTAGACAAGTTGTAATATATTTGAGTTAACATTACGAGGATAATATAGTATAATATTTTTAGGGTGATAATATGAAAAATTATACTGTAGAAGCAAAAGAACTTTTAAAAGGATTTAACGTTAAAAAAGATGAAGGTCTTACCTTAAAACAAGTAGAAATGCATCGTGCGAAGTATGGAGAAAATAAATTACTAGAAAAGAAACAAAAATCAATATTCAAAATGATTATTAAAGAACTTTCACAGTTCTTGAATCTTCTTTTATTAATTGCGGCTGCAATTAGCATTATTGCTTCGGGGCATTTTACTGAGGGATTATTTATAGTAGCAATAGTTATATTGAATATTAGTCTAAGTGTTTTTCAAGAAAGAAAAGCAAGTAACGCAGTTTCTGCACTTAAAAGTTTAAGTGCTCCTAGCGCAAAAGTTTTAAGAAATGGTGAACTTGAGAATATTGATTCTACAGAGTTAGTTCCCGGAGATATTGTATTAATTGAAGCTGGAGATTATATGCCTGCCGACATTAGATTTCTTGAAACAATTAATTTAAAAATAGATGAATCTGCATTAACGGGAGAAAGTGTACCAGTTGAAAAGGATGATTCAGTAAAACTAACTGAACCTACGCCTATTGGTGATAGATTAAACATGGGATATATGAGCACAATTATTACATATGGTAGAGCTACTGGTATTGTAGTTAGTACTGGGATGGAAACTGAGATTGGTAATATCGCTAACCTCTTAAATGAAGTTGAAGATGAGTTAACACCTCTTGAAAAGAAAATAGATAAATTAGGAAAAGTTCTAGGTATGATTAGTGTTTTTGTAGTTGTAATTATATTTATAGTTGGACTATTTTATAAAATGGATTTATTAGATTTATTCCTTATAAGTGTATCTCTTGCTGTAGCGGCAATCCCTGAAGGATTACCTACTGTTATCACTGTAGTACTGGCAATTGGAATGAGAAAAATGGCTGGGAAAAACGCAATTGTTAAAGAATTAAGCGCTGTTGAAACCCTTGGAAGCACTACTGTAATTTCAAGTGATAAAACTGGGACTTTAACACAAAACAAAATGGTTGTTACTAGGATTTTTGACAATAATATTATGGTCGAAGTCACTGGGACAGGATATAGTTTTAAAGGTGAAATTAAAAAGGATAATCCTAATATATCTAAATTAGTAGAAATAGGAGTACTATGTAATGATTCAAGTATTAATGGTGAAACATTAATAGGAGATCCTACCGAACTTGCATTAGTCACTTTAGCTGCTAAAAAAGGTGTAATGCAAAATGAAACTAAAAATAAATATAAGAGAATAGATGAATTTCCATTTGATAGTGAGCGTAAGTTGATGAGCACAGTTCATAAAATAGATGGAGAGATACAGTTATATACAAAAGGAGCTCCCGATCAATTACTTAAACATTGTAAGTATTATTTACTAGATGGAGAAGAGTTAGCTATTACTGATAGATATATTAAAACTGTTGAGTTAGCTAATCAAGGAATGGCGAGAGCTGCACTAAGAGTTCTAGGATTTGCATATAAGAGATTAGATAAATATAGTGATGTAACAAAAGAAGAACATGATTTAGTGTTTGTTGGGTTAACTGGAATTATAGATCCACCACGTGAAGAGGTTAAGGAAGCCATTAAGATTTGTCATAAAGCTGGCATGAGAGTTGTTATGATAACTGGAGACCATAAGATTACTGCGATGGCAATTGGAACTGAGCTAGGTATCTTAGGTAAAGGAACAACTGCATTGAGTGGTGAAGAAATTGATAAATTAAGTTATCCTGAATTTTTGGATATGGTAAAAACAACTAATGTATTTGCAAGAGTTTCACCAAATCATAAAGTTATGATTGTAAAAGGTCTTCAGGAAACTGGTGAAATTACTTCTATGACTGGTGACGGTGTTAATGATGCGCCTGCTTTAAAACAAGCAAACATTGGAGTAGCAATGGGTATCACAGGTACCGATGTTTCAAAAGAAGCTGCTGATATGGTTTTAATGGACGATAACTTTACAACAATAGTTGAAGCGGTAGAAGAAGGAAGAGTTATATATTCTAATATAAGAAAGTTTGTTGGATATTTAGTAAGTTGTAATGTTGGAGAAGTTTTACTAATATTTATAGCTATGATACTTGGATGGGGTAGTCCGTTATTTGCAATACAAATCTTATGGATTAATTTAGTTACTGATTCATTCCCTGCTTTTGCACTGGGACTTGAAAAGAAAGAATCAGGAATTATGGATAGAAAACCGATAGATCCAAAAGCATCAATAGTAGATAAAAAAATGGGTCTAGCAATTGGGTTCCAATCAGTATTCTTAGCATTCGCAGTATTAACTTCTTTTTACTTAGGAAGATATGTGTTTGGAGAAGAACTATATGGTTCAATGGCAGATGCAGAAGCAGCAAAAGAGTTAATGATGCAACTAGGTAGTACCTTTGCATTCATTACTATTATTACTGGTGAATTACTAAGAACTTATTCAGCCAGAAGTGAGAGTGTAACTATTTTCAAAATGAAAATATTTGAAAATAAATGGGTGAACTATTCAGTTTTATTCGGATTGTTTTTATTACTTGTAGTAGTGTTTGTACCGGGGATAAATGACATATTTAGAACTGACATAGACTTATCATTCACTAATTTTGTTATCGCTTTAGGATTAGGGTTCATTCCATTATTTGGTGGAGAATTAGCTAAAACATTTAAGTAGTTTACATGTAAGAGAGGCAAAAATATTGCCTCTTTTATTTAAGGATATTGTCGAGGTATAAAGTATACACTATTGTATTTTTTCGTTTAAGGTGACACTTGGAAAAAATGTACGAGTGGAGACATATATTCTTCTTATTTATTACACTAATTAGAAAAAGGTTTGTACACGAATTTTATAGTTCATTTTTGTTGTTTTTAGGTCTTAATTTATGTAGAATAGTATTATTGTAAAATAAAAGAACTGGAGAATTATATATGAAATTATTGAAGTTTATTAAGAATCATCTTATCGGGGTTATATTTTTATCAATAACTTTAGGAATATTTGTTGGACATAATTTTGAAGTAGCATGGTTTAAAGTATTAATATTGCCTTTTACCTTTGCGTTGGTATATCCAATGCTTGTTACATTGGATTTTAATTCACTTAAAGAAAAATCGAATATGAAATTGCAAATAACGACACAATTATTGAACTTTATTGTTTTTCCTGTCATAGCTTACTTAATAGGATATATATTCTTCAAAGATGAATCCTATTTAAGATTAGGATTACTACTAATCGGATTGCTTCCTACGAGTGGAATGACTATTAGTTGGACAGTAATGGCAAAAGGGAATATTAATGCAGCGATCAGAATGGTTGTATTTGGGCTCGTTTTAGGAGCTTTTCTATCCCCTTTTTATATCACTTTCTTTTTGGGAGCAGAAGTAGATGTTCCTGTTAAAGATATTATCATTCAAGTTTTAATTGTAATTTTTATTCCTTTGTTAGTTGCGTTTTTAACACAAAAATTAATTGTGAAAAAATATGGATATGAAAAATTTAAGAAAAAGATTAAGCCAGTATTCCCATTGTTTTCAACATTCTTTGTCGTGCTAATACTATTTGTAGCAATGTCTTTGAAGGCGAATATCTTAGTAGATAATCCGCTAATCTTAATAGATATTGTCGTACCGTTATTGGTGTTATATGCTTCAATGATGATTATCAGTGTTTTTACTGCAAGAACATTGTTTAATAGAAGCGATGGAATTGCAATGGTAAATGGAACTCTAATTAGAAATTTATCGTTGTCATTAGTTATTATTATGTCGGCATTTCCCGATGCTGGAATCGCTGCTTTATTGATTGCTATAGCATATGTACTTCAAGTTCAAATTGCAGCATGGAATGTCAAAGTAACCAAGTACTTATTTAAATCAGAATAAGAATTATTTAGAGAACTATGGAAACATTTCCATAAATTCTCTTTTTTTTTAGTTATTTTTGATATATAATTTTGATGTGAGTGTATGAAAGGAAGATACATATGGCTAATATTAAAGACGTTGCATCAAAGGCTGGAGTTGGGATAGCTACAGTTTCTAGAGTTATTAACAATTCAGGGTATGTAAAAAAAGAGACAAGGGAAAAAGTAGAAAAAGTAATACAAGAGATACAATACGTTCCAAATGAAATAGCTAGAAGTATGACTTTACAAAAAAACAACATTGTGGCATTTATTTTACCTAACAGTACACACTTATTCTTTGGGGAGTTATTATATTTTGTTGAAGCAGAACTTTTTGAACATGGATACAAATTAATGATATGCAATTCAAGTGAACAGTTATATAAAGAAATGGTTTATCTTGAAATGCTTAAAAATAATAGGGTTGATGCAATCATATTGTTAACAAATAACGATGTTGATGCTTATATTGACAAATCAAAGCCCGTTGTTTCCTTTGATAGAAGGTTTGAAGGTGTGCCTTTTGTTGCAAGTGATAACTATGGTGGTGGAGTAATGGCAGCTAAAAAATTAATTGATTTAGGATGTAAAAAATTTATGTTTATAGGTGATGATGCACAAGGAGATTCATCTACAGTGATTACAGAAGTTACAAATAGAAGGATTGGATTCAATGATCACCTAAAATCATTTGGAATTACTGATGTTACAAATATAGAATATCCACTTGGTGACTATATTGTAAGCGATGTTTATATTCACGGATTATTAGAAAATTATCCAGATGTTGATGGCATTTTTGCGATATCAGATGCCGCAGCGGCCGCAGTTATTAAAGAACTTCAAAACAAAGGAAAAAGAGTGCCTGAAGACGTAAAAGTTATTGGATTTGATGGTGGGAGAAGTTTCTTGAATTTAGGTAAGAAAATAACTTCAATTGGCCAATCACCAGAATTAATAGCGAAAGCAATATGCTATACGATTATAAATTACAACAATAATGAGTCAGTTGAAGATAAGATAATCCCTGTCTTTTTTGAAGATGGAGATACTGCATAACGTAATAATGTGGATACGGTTCCACATTATTTTGAGTTATTGACAACGCTTTCACTAAATGATATAATTCATTATAAAGAAAAAACATAAAAAATGTTGTATAGAAAGGTCGATAGACTCATATAAGGTTTTACTTGGCTACATTAAAGGCCTTATTCTATATACTCTATATTTTTTTATTCGTTTATGGAAACCTTTCCCTATCTTCAAAAAGGAGAATGATTATGTCACTACAAGACAAAATGAAATTTCACGATAATAAACAAGATATTGTTCTCATAGGGGAAATTTTAATAGATGAAATATTTGACAGTGTGAACTCTACCACCATTTCAATACTTGGCGGAAGTACTGCGAATATTGCATTTAACCTAAATCAACTTAAATGTAAAACAAATCTATTTTGTGCGGTTGGTAATGATGAAAAAGGATATTCAATATTAGATACTTTAAAGAGTGTTGATATTGACGTATCAAATATAAATGTAATCAATGATTCAACAACGGTAGTTAAAATAGATAAAAATTCTGGAAGTCCAGTGCCTACTTTTGAACGTTCTTCTGATAATTACATATATTATTCCGAAGAATTAGAAAAATCAATTATTAGTTCTAAAATACTACACTTCTCGTATTGGCCTTTTTCTAAAGAACCATCAAAAACTACAATACTAAAATCAATTGATTTAGCCAAACAAAATGATATTTTGATTGGATTTGATCCAAATTATCATATTGACTTGGACCCATCAAATGGATTAGAAATAAGTGAAATATTAAATCTAATCGCAAAAGTTGATATTGTAAAACCTAGTTTAGATGATTCTATAAGATTATTCGGAGAAGGTTATAGTGTAACTGAATATATAAATAAATTTTTGGAACTTGGTTGCAAGTTAGTAGTGATGACCCTTGGAGCAGACGGATTAATTGCTAACTACAAAGGTGACGTGGTAGTAATGCCGTCTTTAGCAAAAGAGGTTATTGATTCTACCGGGGCAGGAGATTCTTTCTGGGGTGGATTATATTCAGGTATTATAACCAATGAATCAATTTATGATTCATTAAGATTAGGATTACTATGCAGTGCATATAATTTAAAACAAATCGGAGCGTATAATGATTTTCCGAGTTTAGAACAATTAAAAAAAGAATTGAAAATTGGTGAATAGAATGCATATAATTTTTGTAAATCCACAGGGTAATTTTGATAATAATGATTCATATTGGACAATGCATCCGGATTTTGGTGGTCAATTAGTTTATGTGAAAGAAATAGCTATAGCAATGGCTAATTTAGGACATAAAGTGGATATAATAACTAGATACATTGATGATCCAAATTTCCCTGAATTTAAAGGTGAAATTGAATATTACAGTGGTATTGATAATTTGAGGATTGTAAGGATCAAATCTAAAACAAACGACTTCTTAAATAAGGAATTATTATGGAATCAACTGGATACATGGACATATAATATAGTCAACTTTTATGATAAAGAGGGATCGTTTCCTGATTTTATGACCGGACATTATGGGGATGGTGGAGTTGCTTGTGCAATGTTAAAAGCAAAAACCACAATACCTTATTCATTCACAGGTCATAGTCTTGGAGCTCAAAAATTAGATAAATTAGATACTAATATAGACAATATTGAAGAAATTGATGACAAGTATCATTTTAGTGAAAGAATTCTTGCAGAGAGAACCGCGATGTACAATAGTGATTTAATATTCGTTTCAACACAACAAGAAAAAGATGAACAGTACAGTCACAAACTTTATACTGATATTACTAATAGTTTTCATAATCCTCTTAAGTTTGTTGTTACCCCGCCAGGAGCAAATACGAAGGTATTCGAACCATTTGCGGGGAACAACATATCTAAAGGGATTGAAAACTTTATTGAATCTATAATAAATAGAGATATAAGGAAAGGAAGAATAAACCTTCCATTTATTATATCGGCCAGCAGACTAGACTCTAAGAAAAATCATATAGGACTAGTAAAAGCATTCGCAATAAACAAAGAATTACAAGAGACAGCTAATCTATTAATTTCAGTTAGGGGAATAGAAAATGCTTTTGAGGATTATCAAAATGAATCACCTGACGAGTTAATAATTTTAGATCAAATTTTTGATGTTATTAGAGAATATGAGCTATTTGGTAAAATTGCTTTTATAAGTATCAATAGTCAAACTGAGCTTGCAGATACTTACAGATATATGACAAAGAGAAAAAGCATCTTTACTTTAACTGCATTATACGAGCCTTTTGGACTTGCTCCAATCGAAGCAATGAGTACAGGATTACCTGCTGTTGTAACTCAGTACGGTGGACCAAGTGAAGTTTTGTATGAAAATGGAGAAGAATTTGGAGTGTTAGTTGATGCCTTTGATGAAGAAGATATATCTAAAGGACTCTTAAAAGCACTGAAAAATTACGAGTTTTATAAATCACAAGGAATGAAAAGAGTTAAAGAAAAATACACATGGGAAGTTACTGCTAAAAAATATTTAGAAGCAATTGAAAATTTAGAGGAAAACTACAAAGAAGTTTCTATAAATAAGTTTTTTGAAAAACCTAGTAGAAAATATCTTGATAGAACATTCTTGAGAAATTATTTAATTAAAAACAAATATGAAGAGGTGTAATTATGCAGAAATCTAATTCAATTTTGAAGAGAACACCTATTAAACTATTACATATTGTTATTTCAGTAGTTATTATCGCTATTCTGCCAATTATATTATTGATTAGAATATTTGAAAGAATAATCAAGAAAGACATTATGGTTTTTAATAAGAATAAAGAAAGAGGACTTATAGGCACGTTTATTCATGATAAATGGCTTGGAGAAACCTATACAGCTCAAAATAATAGAGTATTTGTTTACTTCTTAATGCCTTCATTTGGATCATTCTTATTGTTTGTTGCATTTCCTTTTCTTCAAGGTTTCTATTACTCACTGACAGATTGGACGGGACTTAATACAGGTGATGAAAATTTTGTTGGATTTGATAATTACATATCAATTTTAAAGGATTATAGATTTGCATATTCATTCTATAGAACTTTAATATACGCAATATTTAATATTGGTTTAATAAATATAGTTGCATTTAGTTTAGCAATGTTAGTAACACAAAATTTAAAATTTAAAAATATATATAGAGCTGGATTCTTCATGCCTAACTTGATAGGTGGATTAGTTCTTGGTTATATATGGAAATTTATATTTGATAAAGTATTATTTAGTTTAGGTGGAATATTTGATCCTAGTCTATTAATAGGCGGTGAAACTGCATTTATCTCATTACTAATAGTTGTTACTTGGCAATATGCTGGATACATAATGATGATTTATATTGCAGCTATTCAAAACATACCTCAAGATTTAATTGAAGCGAGCGAAATTGATGGCGCAAATTCAATACAAAAACTTAGAAATATTACATTACCACTTGTTGCTCAAGCTTTCACCGTAGCAATGTTCCTTACATTAGTAACTGCATTCAAGCAATTCGACACTGTTGTAAGTTTAACCCAGGGTGGACCATCTACTCAATTACCTCAATGGATTGGTAGTATATATAACACGACCTTATTACCCATTGTTAAATCAACCGATTTAATTTCTATGAACATATATAACGAAGCTTTTGTTAATTATAATATGGGAATTGGGCAAGCAAAAGCAATATTATTCTTTGTAGTATTGTTATCTATTGCCTTGATTCAAGTATATTATAACAAGAAAAAAGAGGTGGAGTTATAATGAAATCTAAGATTTTAAAATTAAGACTCCTCGAAGCCTTAGGTGCTTTATTATTACTATTGTTTGCGACTCCATTCTTAGTAGTAATTATAAATTCAAGTAAAAATGCAATAGAAGTCAAAGAGTTTCCATTGGGCATACCAGAAAATTGGTTTCAGTTATTTACAAATATTGCCGAAGTATTCGGTAGAGACAATATTGATTATATCGGATCATTCTTTAATTCGTTTATTATTACAACAGTAAGCTTAGTAGCCATTGGTATTTTCAGTGCTATGGCGGCTTGGGTATTAGTTAGAACTAAAAAGAATTATTCATTTATTATTTTTATGATTTTCCTAAGTGGTATGGTATTACCTTTCCAAGTTGTAATGTTACCACTTGTTAGATTGATGCAATCTTTAAAAGATATTACAGGTATTTCCTTTTTAGACACTTATCACGGAATAATTTTAGCGTATATTGGATTCGGAGCACCATTAAGTGTCTTCTTATTCCATGGCTTTATAAAATCAATTCCAATGGACATTGAAGAAGCTGCAATAATTGATGGCTGTACAAAAGCTCAAGTATTCTTCAAAATAATACTACCAATTCTTAAGCCTATATTCGTTACTTTGCTAGTGCTAAATGGTATGTGGATATGGAATGATTATCTATTACCAATACTAGTTCTAGGTACAGGTGGAGACATACAAACATTACCATTAACTGTTTCTATGTTAGCGGGTAACTATAATAAAGAATGGTCTTTAATCTTAACATCAGTATTGATGGCAGCGGCGCCTGTCGTAATCCTATTCCTATTCGCTCAAAAACATATAATAAAAGGTATGACATCAGGGGCGATAAAATAAAATATGGTTAAATTGTTTATTTTTGATCTTGATGGAGTTTTAGCTTCAACAAGTAATGAACATTTTACTGCATGGAAAAAAGTGATTAGAGATAGGTTTAGTATTGAAGTTGAAGATTGTGTAGAAGAAAAAACAAAAGGTGTTTCAAGAATGGATTCATTAAATAAGATTTTAGAGACATATGATATAAAAGTAAGTGAAGAAGAAAAGATTGAATTAGCATATAAAAAAAATAGTATATACATAAATTTAATTAGTAATTTCGATGAAAAAAACATCTTTATAGGTGTTGTTAAATTGTTTGAGTTTTTAAAAGATAATAACATTTTAATAGCTCTTGGAAGCGCATCGAAAAATGGTCCTACAATAATAAAAAGTTTAGGGATTAAAAAATATTTTGATTTTGTAGTTGATCCTGGACCACTTAAAAGCAAACCAAACCCAGAAATATTTCTTAATGCTATGAACCATTTTGGTTTTAGTCCAAGTGAATGTATTGGTGTTGAAGATGCAATTTCTGGAGTAAGCGCTATAAAAAGTGCGGGAATGAAAGCTATTGGAATTGGAAGCAAAAAGATATTGTATCATGCAGACTATATTTATGAGGAAATAAAAGACATAAACTATTCGTTTTTAGAAACGTTAATAAAGGATGAAAAATGAAAAAGTTGATGAGAGAAAATAGATACTCAAAAGAGGAATTATTAGTTGATGAAACAATATTTTCAGTGGCAAATGGATTTTTAGGTACTAGAGGTACATTTGTCGAAGGTTATGGACAGGATTTCGAATATAATCAAACGTATTTAAATGGGTTTTATGATTACTATAATTATTTTTATGAAGAAAACTTTACTGGATTCCCACAAAAAGGGCAAAAATTCGTTAATATTCTAGATGGACAAAAGATGGAATTCATTGTAAATGGATTACCCCTAAATATTAGCACTTGCGAGGTGGTATCTCTAAAAAGAGAATATGACTTAGAATTGGGTATGACTACTAGAACTATACATTACAAGACGCAAGAAGATTACGAATTTATCTTAAAAGAAAAAAGAATTGTGAGTGTTAAGTTTAGAGATTTGATTGCATTAAACATTCAAATTAAGACTTTGAATTTTGATGGTAAACTTGAATTGAAATCATATCTTCAGGAATCTTTCAGAAAAGAGAAAACTAATGAAGATCCAAGGGTTCATGGAGGAAATTCTAAACACATAAAAATACAAGAAGTTTTAACTGATAAACAACTGATCCACATAGAAACTAGTACAAGCAATTTGGGATTGTCTTCAAAAATAATTCACAGTGATTTGTTAACATTCGAAGTTTATAAGGATAAATTAGTAGGAAATAAAACGTATTCAATAAGTGCAAAAGAACATATAGATATTACAAAATACATTATCTATACATCTAATTTGTATTATGAAGATTATAAATCACAAAATGAAATACTAGCAAAAGAATTGGCAAATGTGACATTCGTAGATTTGTTAATCTCTCAAAAAGAGTACTATAATAACTTTTGGAATAATTCATATATAAAAGTTGATAGTGATAATGATGTTGAGTCGCTTTTGAATTATAACTTATATCAATTAAATAGCAGTGGTGGAGAATCTAGCATCAATAATATAAGTGCTAAAGGTCTTAGTGGCGAAGGATATGAAGGACATTATTTCTGGGATACAGAAATATATTTGATTCCATTCTTTACTTTAACTAATCCAGAAAAAGCAAAAAACTTATTAATGTATCGTTATAATAATTTAGACAAAGCTAAAAAAGAAGCTAAAAATCTCGGATATAAAAAAGGAGTTAAAATTCCCTGGAGAACAATAAACGGTGATGAATCATCACCATATTATCCTGCTGGTAGCGCTCAATTTCACATTAATAGCGATATTTCATATGCAGTAATTAAGTACTTCGAATCAACCAATGATTTAGAGTTTATGATAAAATATGGATTCGAAATTTTAATAGAAACAGCACGTTTCTTAGTAGAGGCAACTAATTACAAAGATGGTGAATATCATTTAAATGGCGTCACTGGACCTGATGAATATACAACAGTTGTAGATGACAATTATTATACAAACCAAATGCTTAAATACCACTTTCGATATACATGTGATTTCTATAACTCGTATTCGACTGAACTAACTGAAATTTTTAAAAAACTTTTAATTTCACAAAAAGAAATTAGGAAGATGGATGATATATCTGACAAAATACATTTGCCTTTTGATAAGAAACTAAATATTTTTGCACAAGATAAATCTTTCTTAAGTAAACCAATACTAGATCTATCCAGTGTGCCTGAAGATAAGTTTCCATTATTGCTTAATTTTCATCCATTATACCTTTATAAACATCAAGTATTGAAACAAGCTGATGCTTTACTTGCGATGGTATTGTTAGATTTACAGGATCAAAGTATTCTAATGGATTCGTATAATTATTATGAGCCTATAACAACCCATGATTCTAGCTTGTCGAAATGTATTTACAGTATAGCTGCTTTTAAGTTAAATAAAGTAGAAATGGGATGTAAATACTTTGAAGAAGTGTTGAAGACAGATTATTTCAACACACATAAAAATACTGAACACGGTCTTCATGTTGCTAATTTGGGTGGGTCTTACATTGGTTTTATTCAAGGAATTTTAGGACTCAAAATACACAAGGGATATATTAGTATCAATCCTAAAACTACCAACAAAATTAGAGGTTATGAACTAAAAATTTTATATCAAGGAAAACACATTATGTTCAAAGTCAATACATCACTAGAAATTACAACACAAAAAGAAGTATCATTTAATATTTATGGAAAAAATGAGGTTGTGAATGGGTTTTACAAACAAGATTTATAAAAATACTTTCAATTTTAATTTTTAATTAAATTAAATAGAAATAAAAAAAATAGGAGGAAACAGAAATGAAAAAATTATTATTAGTAGTTGTAACAGTTGCACTTGTATTTACTTTTAGTGCATGTAAAGAAGATGAAAATGTATTAGTAATCTTTCAAAACAAAGTAGAAATTGACACAGTTTTAAGAGATTATGCAGACGCTTGGGGATTAGAAAATGATATTACAGTTGATATCCAAACTTGTGGTGGAGATACGTGTGCTTATGGTACTCAAATCTTAGCTGAATTCCAAGCTGACGATCAACCTGATATTTTCGTAATTGAAGGTATGGGTGGATATGATCTTTACAAAGATAATATTCTTGATGTAACAGGTGAAGCTTGGACTACAAATACAGATTTAGAATTTGTTGTAGATGGTAAAGTATTCGGATTCCCTGTAGCAGTTGAAGGTTGGGGTATGGCTTACAATGCTGATATCTTAGAAGCAGCTGGAGTAGATCCTGCTAGTTTAACTAGTCAAGCAGCTTATGCACTTGCATTTGAAACTATCGATGCTTACTTTATAGAAGAAGAAATGACTGATGGTGTTGTAGTTTCTATGGCAGCTGGTGCTGGGATGGAATGGGTTACTGGACTTCATAACTTCAATGGTTATTTAAGTGCAGGACTTGCATATGACGATAGCTCAGTTATAGATGATCTTAATGCTGGAATCGTAGATTCTGCAAGATTAACTGAATATGCTGACTGGGTAGAATTATTATTTACTTGGGGAGACCAAACTATTCTTTTATCTGGTGGTTATGATGAACAAGTTGGAGCATTCGCATCAGGAGATGCTGCATTCTTACATCAAGGAAACTGGACTGATTCAAGTTATAGCGAATCAGATTTCGAATTTGGATACGCACCTCACGCTACGTTAGCAACTGGTATGGACTCAATCTTTATTGGAGCTCCTTCGTATTATGTAATCAACGCTAATACAGATTCAGAAGACGCAGCAAAATTATTCTTAAATGATTTAGCTTCAACTTCTGAAGGACATGACTACATGGTTAATAAAGCTAACATGGTACCTGCATTTAATAGTGTTACATTATTACCAGCTACTCCACTTAGTGCTGAAGTAATGAAGTGGAACCAAGATGGTAAAGCTTATGCATGGTGGCAAAACGATATGCCTTCTGGATTTGGTATGGAAGTCTTAGGTCCTATCTACACTTTATTTGCAAATGGAACTATTGACAAGGAAGAGTTTATTGCTCAAATTACTGCTGAAATAGAAAATTTAGGTTAACACTTACTTAAAAAACTTAAACCCTCAAATGAGGGTTTATTTTTTTGAAATATGATTATTTAGTTTGCTCGCAAACTAAAATGATGTTATTATAATAATGTAATGAATACAATATATATAAAGGAATGATTATATGCAAGGTACTTTAAAAGAACTATTCAAAAGAAAAGGCATTAGTCCTTCATATACTAGAATGAGAATATATTACTATTTGGAAAATTCAAAATCTCATCCAACAGTTGACACGATTTATACGGAACTAATTGAAGAGTTACCAACTTTATCAAAAACTACTGTATATAATGTATTAAAACTATTTATAGAAAAAAAATTAGTGAATGAAGTTAATATAGGTGCAAATGAAAAGAGATACGAATTAGTTATTAATAAACATTCACATTTTATTTGTCAAGTATGTAGTAAAATCTATGATATTCCCTATGTGTGCGGTGAAATAGAACATAAAGTAATAAAAGGATTTGAAATAACCGATCAAGAAGTAAATCTTAAAGGTGTTTGCCCAAGTTGTAAACAATCAAGAATTACTAAATAGAGATAAAAGAGAGAGAAGAGGAGATTTCATAATGGAAGAAGTTAGAGAGTTTCACAGAATGCCATTAATCGGTGACGATGCACCAGAATTCACAGCAGTTACTACCCAAGGAATTATTAATTTTCCTGGAGATTATAAGGGAAAATGGGTAATCCTATTTAGTCACCCGGCAGATTTCACACCAGTTTGTACGAGTGAATTTATGACATTTGCAAGAATGGCACCTGAATTTAAAGCAATGAATACAGAATTAATTGGATTAAGTGTTGATTCACTTTATGCACACATTGCATGGCTTAGAACTATTCAAGAAAAAATTGAATGGAATGGTATGAAAGGTATGGAAGTTAAATTCCCACTAATTGAAGACATTTCGATGAATGTAGCTAATAAATTTGGAATGATACAACCAAACCAATCAAATACACAAGCTGTAAGAGCCGTGTTTGTTATGGATCCAGAAGCTAAGATTAGAACGATACTTTATTACCCATTATCTACAGGACGTAATTTTGATGAAATCAAAAGAATCATTCAAGCGTTACAAAAAGCGGATGCTGAAGGTGTAGCAACACCTGCAGACTGGAGACCAGGTCAAGATTTAATAGTTCCACCAGCTGGAAGTTGTGGTACTGCTAAAGAAAGAATGGAATTAGATGAAGATGATACTTATTGTTTAGACTGGTTTATGTGTTTAAGAAAAGACAAAAAAAATTAATTACTAAAAAATCCCGATTCAATTGAATCGGGATTTTTGTTTATGTTATTTTTAATTTATTTATCTCCAAAAACTGCCTTCCAGTCAGCCATAAATGCTGCAATGCCTTTATCAGTTAAAGGATGTTCTGCTGCTTTTTTTAATATTGCATAAGGTACAGTAGCAATATGAGCTCCGACTAATGCGCTATCAGCCATTTGTTTTGGAGATCTTATACTTGCACTGATGATTTGAGTAGTAAATCCATGGATATCTAACATTTCTCTAATATCTCTTACTACTTCGATACCATCATGTAAAGTATCTTCTAGCCTTCCGACAAAAGGGCTAACATAAGTAGCACCTGCTGTTGCTGCGAGTAATGCTTGGTTTACACTAAATACTAAAGTAACATTAGTATCAATACCTAAATCAGATAAAGCTTTAGTTGCTTTTAATCCTTCAAGTGTCATAGGGATTTTAACAACCATATTTGGGTGAATTTTACTTATTTCAATTCCTTCTTTAATCATCCCTTTTGCTTCTAAGCTAATTACTTCCCCACTGATAGGACCGTCAACTATGCTTGTAATTTCTTTAATAACTTCTAAGAAATCTCTTCCTTCTTTAGCTATTAATGTAGGATTAGTTGTAACCCCTGCGATAATTCCTAATTCTGCCATTTCTTTTATGTGTTCGACATTAGCTGTATCAATAAATAATTTCATATATCCTCCTATAATTCTATTTCTTCTTCAATTTCTGGTTCTGGAAAAACTACTGGTTCTGCGCCTTCAATATTCTCGAATAATTTGTCTACAAATAATACTCCATTTAGATGATCAATTTCATGTTGAAATACAATAGAGATGTAACCTGTTAATCTCAAAGTTCCTAATGTTAGTTCTTCAGTTTCAAGATTATAAAAATAGCTTTTAAGAGTTATTTTTTTGTGTCGGGGAGTAATTCCTTCGACTTCGCGATCAACGCTTAAACAACCTTCTCCGCCTGGTAAATAAGTTTTTTTAACACTATGGGAAATAATTTTCGGATTAACTAGTAAATGTTTATATAACTTTTCACCAGTTTCATCATTTGCGTAAACTGCAATCATTCTTTTGCTAATATTAATCTGTGGAGCAGCAATTCCAACTCCTGGACGAAGTTCATATTCTTCACTGATTCCTGGATCTTGCCCATTTTCCAGGAACTCCATCATTAGTTTCAAAGTATTTTTATCTGCTTTTGACAAAGGCAAATTTACCTCTTTAGATTTAAGGGCTAAAGTGGGATGACCTTCTCTTATTACATCTTTCATCGTTAACACAATATCACCTCATATACATTATAACAAAAACTTATAAAAGAATATATCAAAACAAACTATATTTTACATTAAAACTCTACTTTATAAAAAAAAATATAATTTAAACGCTTTCATAATAGGTAAATCGGTTGTTAATAACATATAAACCTAGTATAATAAGGTTGGAATTTTTAAATGGAGGTACAATCATGAAAAAAGAAATAAGAAAAATAGGAATAATTACTGGTGGTGGAGACTGTAGTGGTCTTAATGCAGTAATTAATGGTATCACAAAAGCTGCGATTAACAAATATGGTGTAGAAGTAGTCGGATTTACAAGAGGATATTCTGGATTATTTAAGAATACTTATCGTCCTTTAGATTTAAAAAGTGTTTCTGGGATAATGCACGAAGGTGGAACAATCTTAAAATCTTCTAATAAGGATAATTTGTTTAACTACAGAACCCAAAGAGTAGATGGAACTTTTGAGTATAAAGATGTATCTGATGATGCAGTTCAAAATTTAAAATATTTAGGTATTGACGCTTTAATAGTTATTGGTGGAGATGGGACGTTAACTAGTGCTAGAGATTTTTATAGAAAAGGAATACCTGTGGTTGGAGTGCCAAAAACCATAGATAATGATCTGCCTGCAACTGATGTTACATTTGGATATAATACGTCACTTGAAACTATAACTGATGCACTAGATAAGATTCACACAACAGCATACAGTCATGATAGAGTAATGGTAGTTGAAGTTATGGGTAGAAATTCAGGATGGTTAGCTCTTGAAGGTGGACTTGCTGGAAGTGCTGATGTAATTTTAGTGCCTGAAATACCTTATGATATAAATAGTATTGTTGAAAAGATTAAACAAAGAGATGCTTTTGGTAGAAACTTTACTATTATTGTTGTTAGCGAAGGAGCTAGTCCTATTGGAGGAACTCAAACAATAAGAGAAATTGTCGAAGATAGCGCAGATAGTGTTCGCCTTGGCGGGATTGGTAACGTTATAGCTCATCAATTATCACAGTTAATTACTGAACATGAAGTTAGATATACAAATCTTGCATATATTCAACGTGGAGGAATTACTTCACAGTTTGATAGAGCACTAGGGTTACTATTTGGTGTGACTGCTGTAGATTTATTAATGGAAGGTGGATATGGTCGTATGGTTCAACTTAAAGGTCGTAAAATAACATCTTGTCCACTTGAAGAAGTAGTTGGTTCTGGAGAAGTTGGAGAAACTTCAAAAGGTGGGAAAAAACAAGTTGATCCTGATGGACAATATGTTCAAGCCGCAAAAGCAATAGGAATTAGTTTTGGGGACTAAGATGTATTCTTATCCCATCGACTATGATTTATATAAGCCGGAAGAAGTAATCATTTTAGTCGAGTTTTATGCTTTGATTGAAGATGCTAACGAAGGTAAAGTGAATAAAGAAAAATTATCAAGTAAATATAATGAATTTAGAAAGATACTGAATTCAATATCAGTTGAAAAACAGATTGATAGAGAATTTGAAAAGTTATCTGGATATTCAATTTATAAAACAATACAAAAATTTAAGTAGGCAAAAGCCTACTTTTAATTTGAATGTGCTGAAGTAATAGACTATAATGTGTTTAGAAGCATAAAGGATGTGTAATTATGAGATTAGATAGATATCTAGCAAATCTTAAATATGGTACAAGAACTGAAATAACTAAAAAAATAAAAAGCAAGAAAGTTACTGTAAATGGAATTGTTGTAACTGATTCAAGATATAAAGTAGAAACGAAAAGTGATAAAGTTGTATTTGAAGGAAAAGAGATATTTTACAAAGAGACAATATTGCTGATGGTAAATAAACCAAGTGGAGTTATCAGTGCAAACAAGGACGGACTACACGAAACAGTTTTAGATCTGATTGGTGAACCGTATAATAGATTTGATTTAAGAATTGCTGGAAGATTAGATATCGATACTGAAGGACTAATTTTACTTACGAATGATGGTAAACTATTACATAAAATTATTTCTCCAAACAAAGATATATATAAGAAATATTATGTTAAAGTTGA